>JAEEGK010001730.1_pt1 | contig 54636 bp, 38 predicted proteins | sample 8958771 | NCBI WGS metagenome assembly JAEEGK01 (sample SAMN16246547, study PRJNA631951) | gut metagenome | biome: gut microbiome; feature: rumen; material: SC-attached | host: Bos | place: Iran: Karaj | collected 2018-10 | reverse complement strand
CACGCGATTTTTATGCAAATCGCAGAGACTTGACAACTTGACAATTTGACAACCCTTATGAAAATGTCAAAGCCTGTCAAATGCAGAATTTTTGTGCAAGATGCCGATAGAACACAGGCAGGAAGCACGGTGCATCCAAAAGGCGCGAATAGCGCCGTCAATGGTTCTTCATTGGGCGTCTTCGGTCGGGCGACCGGAGGGAAACGCCAGCCCGGGCTCCGGGCGCTCCGGGCCGGGTTGCGTTTTGGGGGAATATGTGGTATAATAGAGAAGCAACACCGCGCAAAGGAGATGAGCACATGCGAAACCGAATCCCCGCTGGTCTGGCAGCTGCCGCAGGCGCACTTGCCGCATGGGGCATCTATGAGAACACCGCCTTGCTCCGCGTGCAGGAATACCGCGTGCCGATCGACGGATTTCCGCGCAGCATCGTGCTTTCCGATCTTCACAAGCGGCGCTTTGGCAAGGATCAGTGCCGCCTTCTGCGTCTGATCGGGGAACAGCAGCCTGCCTGTATCTTCATCACCGGCGACCTCATCTCCCGCACCGTCCGTGACCTCACGGAAACAGAAAAGCTCCTCAGCGCCCTGCGCAGGCTCGCACCTGTCCTCGCAGTGCCCGGCAATCACGAGGCGGATCTCCCGCCCGCGCTCTATGCCGACTATCGCCGCATGATGCAGGATACGGGCATCACCTATCTTGAAAACCGCACGGTTATGCTCGGCAAGCTGCATATCGCAGGGCTCTCGCTCCCCCGCGCATATTACCGCGGCGGCGGCAGATTCGGCTTCACGGGCAGGCTCCCATTCACCGCAGATACGCTCAACGGACGCCTCGGCACATGCGAAGAAAACACGGTTCTGCTGGCGCACAATCCGCTCTGGTTCAGAAGCTATGCGGAATGGGGCGCGGCGCTCACGCTCTCGGGGCATGTCCACGGCGGGGCTGTGCGGCTGCCGTTGATCGGTGGGCTGCTCTCTCCCGAACGCACGTTCTTCCCGCCCTATGACAAGGGCTATTACACCGACGGCAGGCATGATATGATCGTCAGCGGCGGGCTCGGGAAGCTGCGGCTTTTCAATCCGCCGGAAGTGCTTTTATTGCATCAATAGAAACGGAACGCACATGAAACGAATCTTTCCCCTCGCTGCCGCCTGCCTGATGCTCACCGGCTGCGGCGCACAGCATGCGAACGAAAAACACAGCCGCGATGTCTTCGCGATGGATACCTACATGCTCCTCACCGCTTACGGCAATGACAGCGTGAATGAACCGCTCATCCGTGCAGAGGAGAAGATCACTGCGCTCGAACACATGCTCTCTGTCACCGACGCAGGCAGCGAGATCTATGCCGCAAACCACGCGGGCGGCGCGCCGGTCACGGTCTCCGGGGACACCGCGGCAATTCTCCGCACGGCAGCAGACGTCTCCGCGGAAAGCGGCGGCGCACTGCAAATCTCCGTCTATCCCGTCGTGCAGGCCTGGGGTTTCACCACGGGCAGTTACCGTGTCCCCGGTGAGGCAGAGATCGCAGAGCTGCTGCAAAATGTCGATGATACGCGCATTTTGATTGAAGGCAACACGCTCACTGTCCCCGAAGGCATGCAGATTGACCTCGGCGCACTCGCAAAGGGCTACACCGGCGATGCGGTCACGGCGCTGCTGCGGGAGGCGGGCATCACCTCGGCAATCGTCAATCTCGGCGGCAATGTGCAGACAATCGGCACAAAGCCCGACGGCAGCAAGTGGGCAGTCGGCATTGAAAATCCCTTCGGCGGGGATCAGCTGCTCGGGACGGTGCATGTCGGGAACAAGGCTGTCATCACCTCGGGCGACTATGAGCGCTGCTTCACCGCAGAGGACGGCACGCGGTACTGGCATATCATTGACCCGGCAGACGGCGCCCCCGCAGACAACGGGCTCCGCTCCGTCACGGTCATCGGGGAGAGCGGGCTCCGCTGCGACGCCCTCTCGACCGCACTCTTTGTCGAGGGCACTGAGAAAGCCATCGCGCACTGGCGCGCCTGCGATGATTTTGAGATGATTCTCGTCACCGATGACAGGCTCTTTGTCACAGAGGGCATTGTGAACGATTTTGATGCCGGCTCCGTGCTCCCCTGGGAGGAGATCACCCGATGAAAATCAAGCGCATTTACGGCATCACGGCGGCGGTCTTCGTGATCGCGGCGGTGCTGGCATTTCTCCTCATGCGTCCCTCTGACGGCACACTGGTTGAGATCGTGCAGGACGGCACCGTGCTCCGCGTGATCGACCTCTCGGATGCACCCGATGAGGATATCCGCATCCCCTCGAAAGACGGCGGCTCCTATAATATTGTCTCCGTAAAGGACGGGACAATCTCTGTCTCGGAGGCGGGCTGCCCCGATCACACCTGCGTGCATATGGGCACGCTGAAATCGGAGACCATGCCGATCGTCTGCCTGCCGAACAAGCTGATCGTGCGGTTTGCAGAGTGAGGGGACAGTATGAATACAAAGAAAACGGTAACGCTCGGGCTGCTGACAGGTCTGGCGCTCATTCTGTTCACTGTCGAAATGCAGATTCCGAATCCCCTGCCGATTCCCGGCATGAAGCTAGGGCTTGCCAATATCATCACTGTGTACTGCGTCTTCCGCTTCACTCCCGCAGAGACCGCGCTGGTCGTTTCGGCAAGGCTGCTGCTCGGGGCAATGTTCTCGGGCAATTTCTCCGCGCTCATATACAGCGCATGCGGCGCCTTCTGCTGCCTGCTCGGGATGCTCGCCCTGCGAAAGCACCTGCCCGCAAAGCAGATCTGGATTTGCAGCGTCATCGGCGCCATGCTTCACAATCTCGGACAGATCATCGCTGCGATTGCCGTGATGCGGTCGTCTGCGGTGCTGAGCTACCTGCCGGTTCTGCTGGTTTCGGGCGCACTCGCCGGGCTCTTTACGGGTCTCACGGCACAGCTCGTCATCGGCAGATTCCCGCCTGCAAAAAAGGAGTGACACGATATGGACGCAAACGAACTCGGGTTCCTGATCGAAGAAGCCCTGCTCACGCTCGCACTGATCGGCGTGCCGGTCGGCGTGCTGCTGTTTTTCCTCATCTCGCTGGTGCGGTATCTCAGACGCGACAAATCCGACGAAGTGCAGACAAAGAAGAGAAAGCGCATGCTGATAATATCCGTCGTGATCTTCGGCATTTTCCTTGCGGTCTGCTGTGCACTGTTCATCCTGCTGATGATCGGGCTTGCACACATGTAACCGGGAGGGAATGCACATGAAAGACAAGACCTTCCGCCGCCTGCTGCTTCTGGTGACGGCGCTCGGGCTGCTGAGCGTCATCGCACTGACGGCATATACATGGTATCTGCACGGGGAATGCTCTGTGCTCTCCTACATCGCAAACGGAGGCTGACAGCATGAAACTGACAAAACAGCTTGCCGCACTCGGCGCAGTCGTGCTCGGCTTTGCGGCATTTGACGCATGTATCTACACGGTCATCACGCGGCGCTATATCGACCGCAGCAGCAGCGAGATGCACGCAAAATCGGTCGCGGTGTCTGAGTATCTCCCCTTTGACGAAAGCTCCGGCATCTGCCGCTCAGAGACCGCAGAGAAGCTCACGGGCGATCTCCCGGTGGTGGACGGTGCGGCGGCGCTTTTTCCTGTGTATTCGGCATTTGTCCACGCGCTCTACCCCGAGGACGCGGTCTCCTATGAAAACGGCGACTTCACCCCGGAGAGCAAAATGCAGTTTCACAACACCCGCGGCGCTTACACGGCAGTCGCGGACGGCACGGCAGATGTGGTCTTCTGCGCAAAGCCCTCCGAAGCCCAGATGCAGTATGCAAAGGAGAAGGGCAAAGAGCTTCAGCTCGTGCCGATCGGCTGTGAAGCATTTGTATTCATTGTGAACAAAGACAACCCCGTGGAGAGCCTCACAGTGGAACAGGTGCAGGATATTTACGCGGGAAAATATCAGCGCTGGTCGGAGCTCGGCGGCACAAACGCCCGCATTGACGCAGTACAGCGCAACGAAGGCAGCGGCAGCCAGACTGCCATGCTCAGCTTCATGGGCGGCAGGGAGATGCACCGCAATCCCTTTGCGGTGACAGGCAGCGCCATCGGCTATTCCTTCCGCTATTATGTCGAGGGGCTCACAGGCGATCAGAGCGGCATCAAGCTGCTCTCGCTGAACGGCGTCTCTCCGACGGCGGAGCACATCGCAGACGGGAGCTATCCCGCGTCCAGCAATTTCTACGCGGTCTATGACAAGGCGAATCCGAACCCGAATATTCCGCTGCTGATCGACTTTATTCTCTCGGAGGAAGGGCAGCGCATTGTCTCAGAAAGCGGGTATGTTTCGCTTCGCTGAAATTCGCAATTATAATCGGAGGTATTTATATGACAGATCAAACCGTAACGCTTGCACACGGCGCAGGCGGCAAACAGACCAACGAGCTCATCGAGCAGGTTTTCCACGCACATTTCGCAAACCCGCAGTTCACCGGCGATGACGCTGCCGTGCTCGCGCTCCCGGAAGGCAGAGTTGCCATGAGCACCGACGGATTCATTGTCTCCCCGTGGGAATTCCCGGGCGGCAACATCGGAAAGCTGAGCATCTGCGGCACCGTGAATGACCTTGCCTGCATGGGCGCTGTTCCGCTCTATCTCACCTGTGCATTCGTGATCGAGGAGGGCTTCCCGCTCGCAAATCTCGAGAAGATCGCAGCCGCGATGGAGAAGACCGCAGCCGAGGCAGGCGTGCGCATTGTCGCAGGCGATACAAAGGTCGCCGGAAAGGGACAGTGCGACGGCGTGTTCATCACGACAACGGGCATCGGCGTCATTCCCGAGGGCGTCACCACATCGGGCACGCTTGCACAGCCCGGCGATGCGGTCATCGTCAGCGGCGACATCGGGCGCCACGGATGTACCATCCTGCTGGCACGCAATGATTTCGGCATCGACGCCGATGTGACAAGCGACTGTGCGCCCCTCTGCGGCATGGTCGGGGAAATGCTCGCTGCTACGAAGAATATCCATGTCATTCGCGACGCAACCCGCGGCGGTGTCGGCACCGTGCTCTATGAGATCACAGGTCAGGCAAATGTCGGCGTGAAACTGAATGCGTCCGCGATTCCTGTGGACAGCCGCGTGAAGGGCACCTGCGGCATGCTGGGTCTGGAGCCGCTGTATCTTGCCTGTGAGGGCAGACTGGTGATCATTGCGCCGCAGAGCGAGGTTCCCGCCCTGCTCGAAGCGCTGCACGGAAACAAATACGGCGAGGGCGCTGCTGTCATCGGAGAGATCACCGCAGAGAATCCCGGGCGCGTTGTGCTGGAGACGGAGATCGGCACACAGACTTTGCTCCCCCAGCCCAAGGGTGAGCTCCTGCCGCGCATCTGCTAAGCGCGGGGAGCCCCCGCCGGCGTTGTGCCTCCGGGAGGCTGGAAAGAGAATGTGCAGCAGCTCAATATGACGCTGCTGTTCGCAGCTTTTGAACGCACCGGCGCTGCTGAATATATCCTGCACTATTTTCAAAGCATTTACTGCAATAGCTGCGAGCAGCAGCGTTGCCGGTGCGCAGGCTGGCGCGGAATGGTCAGACGACTTGAGAAAAACGCCGGCGCGGGCTCCGCGCGCGGGGGCTCCCCGCCATTCTATATAAAGATCATTCGTCAGGTAGAAAATATCATATGTCATTGAAAAGCGGATCAAAAAGCAGTATCATAGACTTGGAAACCGGATACGGAACTGCTCCGCTCTGACACTCTGCCCCCAAGGGGTGCAGACGGAGCGTTCCACCCTTTTTTTACGGAACGCACCGCAGCACGCGGTACATATAGAAACAGCAAACCCACACACATGATTTTGAGGAGGAATTGGAAATGAAACACACCCTGTTGCAAAAGCTCAGCGGCATCACAGCGGCAGCGATCGTGCTCTCCGGCACAGCAGCCACGCTCCCGGCAGGCATCGTGCCGGTCTTCACCGCAACGGCGGCAGTCAGCGCCGCGGCAAGCCCCATCACCACTTCCGCAGAGCATGACTTCACCGCAAACGGCACTTCAAGCAGCTATTTCGACATCACCGGCAATCTTTCGACCGGAAAGGGCAGCGTCACCTATAACGGCAAGACCCTGACCCAGTGCCTCAAGATGGAGAGCACCACTTCGATCGCATTCACGACCGGCAGTGCATGCACGCTCACGCTCGTCATCAAGGACGGCACCACCGTCTATGTGGACAGCACCGCGCACAACATCCCCGCAGACAGCGTGCTCACCGTTTCGATCGGCGCGGGCGCACATACGATCAAGAAGGGCAGCGGCAGCTCCAATCTGTTCTATCTCGCAGTTTCCGGCGGCAACGGCTCCGAGCCCGTTGTCACCACCACGCAGGATACCGGCTCTGAGCCCTCTTCCACGACCGCACAGCAGGGCACGGGTCAGATGACACAGGGCGACTTCAAGCTCGTCAGCTCCGGCGGCTGGAATGAGATGCTCTATGCGACCGTCTCCGGCGTCAGCGATGCACAGGTCACCGGCGTTTCTTACAGCGGCGCGGCTTCCGGCTCGCTCTCCGGCGATGATCTCACCTATCTGGTGCGCGATGTCAGCGGCGGCGTCCGTGTGGATATCCCCGGCGTCCCGGCAGGCACCTATTCCCTCACGCTCACAACGACCAAGGGCAATGCGACAATCTCCGGCATCCAGGTCTCCGCACAGGACCGCTCCGGCTATGCGCATTACAATTACACCGCAGGCGTCGGCGCTTACACCGACAAAGGTACGCTGAAATCCAATGCAATCGTGCTCTATGTCACTGATTCCAATAAGAATTCTGTCACCGTGAAGTCGAAGGACGGCACGACCGTCAGCGGCATCGGCAATATCCTCAACTCCTCCGGCAAGGAGTCTTCCGGCGGCAAGACCGCCAAGGGCGGTACTGCAAACTCCAACAAGGGCATCATTGAGAAGCTCGCAAAGGACGGCACCCCGCTCGTCATCCGCATCATCGGCGATGTCAAGGCTCCGAGCGGCCTTACCGCATACGATTCCGTTGACTACGGCGGAACAGTCGGCGACAACGGCTACATGGCAAGAATGCAGTCCGGCAAGGATATCACCATCGAGGGCATCGGCAATGACGCACAGATCAACGGCTGGGGCATTCACTTCATCTGCGAGAGCGGCAATCCTTCCCTCGGCAAGAGCTTCGAGGTCAGAAACCTGAAGTTCCGCAATGTCCCCGAAGACTGCATCGGCATGGAAGGCGTGCAGGATGGCTCGACGCTCACTGCTCCTGTTGAGCGCTGCTGGGTCCACAACAACGAATTCTATGCGCCGTCGATCTCCAATCCGGCAGAGTCCGACAAGGCGGGCGGCGACGGTGCCTGCGACTTCAAGCGCGGCAATTATTTCACCATGAGCTACAACTACTACGAGAGCTACCACAAGACCAATCTGGTCGGTGCCTCTGACTCGAACCTCCAGTTCCACATCACCTTCCACCACAACTACTGGAACAAGTGCGAATCCCGCGGACCGCTCGCACGTCAGGCGAACATCCACATGTATAACAATGTCTTCAAGGGTCAGACAAGCTACTGCCAGAACCCCAGAGCCGATGCCTATATCTTCTCTGAGTACAACCTCTTTGACAGCTGCAAGAACCCGCAGCAGATCAAGCAGGGCGCGATCAAGAGCTTCAACGATACCCTCACAAACTGCAAGGGCGATATGCAGGCGACCGTTGTTTCCAGCAAGACACAGAAGGTCTCCAGCAACAACAAGTACGGCGATTTCGATACGAATTCCTCGCTGTCTTACATCCCCTCCGGCAACTATCAGCTTCAGACAAGCACCTCCGGTCTGCTGACCTATTTCGGTACATGGGGCGGCACACTGGACGATCAGGCGAAGTCCGGCAGCTTTGCAGCTTCCGATTCGACCACCACAACGACGACGACCACCACCACCACTACCACCACGACGACGACCACCACCACTACCACCACGACGACGACCACCACCACGACCACAACCTCTGAGACCACCACAACTTCGACCACGGCTTCTTCCTCCTCTGATACCACGACCACCAGCACCACCGTTTCCTCTGAGACCCTCTACCGCATGAAGGGCGACCTTGACTGCAACAAGCTCGTTGAGCTCGCAGATGCTGTCATGCTCGCAAAGGCAATCGGCGGTGTCGATGTGAATCTCTCCGTGGAAGGCAGACAGAACGCTGAGATTGATGAGACCGAAGGCATCGGCAGCGGCGACCTGACAAAGCTGCTGCAATATCTCGCGGGGCTGCTCGAGAAGCTCTGATACATGCATTCACCATACCCTCTCTCATAACCATTCCATTCTCTTTCGGAAAACAGTCGGATGTCAGGCATCCGGCTGTTTTTCTGTGCATCTGCCCCGGGGGTTTTGCGTTTCCTTCTGAAATTGGCGAAAAAATTTTGAAAACCCCTTTACTTTTACAAGCTAATGTGTTAAAATAGGAGTATGAACCCGAACGATTCCCGCAAGGAGGACAGAAATCATGTTTAAGCCGATAGATGAGAAGAACCTGAAGGATCTCTACGAAGCCTTTTCCCTGCTCGAAACCGCAGAGGAGGTCTCGATGTTTATGCAGGATCTCTGCACCCCGCAGGAGCTTGTCGCGATCGCACAGCGCTATCAGATCGCAAAGCTGCTCTCGGAGGAGCACAAGTATGCCGAAATCGTGGAGATGACCGGCACCAGCACCGCGACCATCAGCCGCGTCAACCGCTCCCTCAGCATGGTCAGCTCCGGCGGCTATGCGATCGTCTTCGACCGCCTGAAGCAGAAGAACGGCAATGCAGACTGATTCCGCAGCGTACAGCGTCTTTGCGCAGTATTATGACGCACTGACGCAGAATGTCGGCTATGCGGAGCGCGCCGCGCAGCTTGACAGGCTGATCCGCAAATGGCTGCCTGCGGAGATGCCCGACAATATCCTTGTCGATCTCGCGTGCGGAACAGGCTCGCTCTCCGAAGCCCTTGCACGGCACGGCTGGGATGTCATCGGCATCGACAGCTCGGCGGAGATGCTCAGCGAAGCGCTCGACAAGAAATATGACAGCGGGCTGCCGATCCAGTATTTGCAGCAGGATATGCGTGCGCTGGATCTTTTCGGCACGGTGAGCGTCACAGTCTGTGCGCTCGACAGCATCAGTCATCTTCCCTGCGCGGAGGATGTGCGGGAGGTCTTCTCTCGCGTGAGCCTCTTTTCCAACGCAGGTGCGCTGTTTTTGTTTGATGTAAACACGGAGTATAAGCACAGGCAGGTGCTAAAGGATGCCTGCTTTGTCTATGAGCTGCCGGAGGCGGTCTGCGTCTGGCAGAACCAGCTGACCGACCGTGCGCCGGAATACCCGGTGGAGATCCGGCTGGATTTCTTTGAGCAGCTGGAAGGGAACAAATACCGCCGTGCTTCGGAGCAGTTCACGGAGCGGGTCTATGCGCCTGCGCAGCTGGAGCAGCTTCTCACGGAGGCAGGGCTCATCCTGCGCGAGACACTGGACGGAGACAGCTTTGCCCCGCCGACCCCGGAGACCCAGCGGCTGCTGTTCATTGCGCAAAAAGGCGGCAACTTTTGAAAGAATCTGTTCGATCATACAGAAGCCTCCCCGGGGATGGGGAGGCTTTCATCATATAGCAGAAATGAAACTGAAATTGCTTCGCAGTGTAATCCTGACGGAATAAAAAACGGGGTCCGGGGACCGCTGTCCCCGGCAGGGGCTTGGGGACAGCGTCCCCATTATCAATCCATCGCGCCGGCGATACCTCTATCAATACACAGAACGCCCCTGATCACATCAGATCAGGGGCGTGTTCTGTATGCAGTTTTCCTTACGGAGCCAGCTCCGAATATTCAATCGCACCTGAGAGGAATTTCAGGAGCTTCACAAGATCGTCGTTCGAGAGATTGTCCTTGCCGCAGACAGACGCATTGCGCTTGCCCTGCACAGAGAGCTCTGCCGCGCCGCTCACAGCCTTCGCCATCAGGATCGCATCCCGCAGCTCAACGGCACTGTTGCAGTCCGCATCGCCCCACATGACCTTTGTGCTGCCGCCGGTCGTGGAGGTCGTGGTCGTGGAAGAAGACACAGGCTCGCTGCCGGAGAGATAGCCGCAGATGATGCCGCAGCCGACGGTGGACATATACACCTTGCCGAACTCATCCATATCGCCGACGAGGAAGTTGCCGTTGCCGGTGCCGCCGTAGAGGTGATCGGTGTTGATGCAGACCCATGTCTTGCCGGCATCGGTGGAGCGGTAGATGCCCTCGGGATCGGTCTCTGCGGGCTTGCCGTAGAAATAGATCGTGTTGACGCCGCCCTTCTTCTCAGGCGCGCCGTAGCCGAGCGTCTTGCAGTAGAAGACATTGTCGAGCTTTTCGACTGTGACCTTGCTGCCGCTGACAGTCGCGTGATACATGCCGTACCAGCCGCCGCCGAGCATCAGTTCGCCCTTGCCGAGCCAGCCGATTCTGCCTGCGCTGTCGCACTGGTCATACATGCAGACATCGGTGCTGGTGAAGGTCTTGCCGCCGTCGGTGCTGACGCAGATCTTATACTGCGCATCGGAAGCATCGGGCGCATCCTTCGAGTAGTGCCACGAAGAATTAAAGTAGGTCGCGTAGGCGTAGACGGTGTTCGGGTCATCCGGCTCGACGAACAGCATCGTGGGCTTGGAGCCGTACTGCGAGGGGATGCCGTCGCACTTCGACCATGTGCCGCCCCAGTCATCGCTGTAAGAGACACCGCCGTCCGATTTGCCGGTATTGAAGATACGGTATTTGCCCTTCGAGATCTCTGCGATGGCGAGCTTGCCGCCCTTCACAGCCGGTGCAAAGGTCTTCCAGGTCTTGCCGCGGTCGGTGGTGTAATAGCCGCCGCCGTTGTCGCCCTCTGCAAGGCGCGCCCAGACATCGGTGTTCTGCGGGCAGACCGCGATCGCGGAGGTGCTGCCCATGTTCGGATTATACTGGAGACCGATCTGATCGACTGCCTGATGCACGAAGCCGTCATAGTCGCCGATCGCGGAGAGATCGAGACCGTCCGGTGTCGAGACAAAATCCAGTGCAACGACTTCCTCAACGCCTGTCGGGTGGAAGGTGAAGGTCGGAACCTTGCCGTTTTCCACGGAGGCGTCATCCTGGCTCCAGATGTTGTCTGCCCGGAAGATGCCGTTGCCGGAGGTGATCCACATTCTGTTGGGATCACGCGGGTCTGTCACGACTGCGCCGGACCAGTGGATCGCCTTCTCGCGGATCCACGCATAGCCGCCGTCCTGCAGGTAATTGGAGACGAGAGCAGTGCCCCAGCCGGAATTGTGACCGGGCGTGAAGTTCTGCCAGGTCTTGCCGCCGTCGAAGGAGCGGAAATACTGATCGCCCCAGACAGCGCCGTGGTCATCCGTCCACGCCGCCCACTCCTGATCCTGCCATTTGCCGCAGCTTCCTGCGATCATATGCTCGGGATTTGCGGGATCCGCCCAGACAGAGCCGAGCCCGACGCCGGTCTCAAAGATCTGCGTCACCGCGCCGGTCTTCGGCACATAGCGGTATGCGCCGCCGGATGCTCCGTTGAACGCAAGCCCCGCGATATAGCTGATCAGCAGCTCACCGTTCGCATCCAAATTGATGCGGGAAGGGAATACATCCGTCGGGAGATCCTTCGAGAGCACGGAAAACTTGTCATCCTTTACCGAAGCGACATGCACATTCGCAGTGCCGGTTGTCGAGGTGGCGACATAGACCTTGCCGCCGGTAATCGCAATCGCCGCAACGCCGTTCTGGTGGTTATATTCATCGCTTGTGACAGAGCGCGCCTTGACAGAGCCCCAGGTCGGCCAACTGGTCGTGCTTTTGAAAAGCCCCAGCGCATCATATCCCTCGACCGGTGCCCATGTCTCGCCGCCGTCGGTGGACTTGATCAGCGCAGACTTCGATTTGTCATCGGAAGTGACATCGCCGCCGGCATAGATCACCTTCGGGTTGTCGGGATCGACTGCAATCGCCTCGCCGCACTGTCTGCCGTCGCCGTTGCCCATGACCTTGATGAGATTCGTGACATCATACTCCTTGAAGGTCTTGCCGCCGTCCGTTGTCTTGAAGACGACGGTCTTCTCCGCGGAGAAATAGGCACAGCCGCAGAGGAAATAGACGGTGTTGTCGTCGGTCGGATCAATGCACATCGCATCGACCGAGAGCAGACCTCTGTCGGAATCGTTGATGAAGCCGAGGAGCTGCTCCCACTCCGCGGTATCGTAGTTGTACTTGTATGCGCCGCCGACATCCGTGCGGGCGTACATGACCTTCTTGCCGGCCACGATGCCGGAGACAAAGCCGCCGCCGCCGATGCGCATGGCCTTCCATGTCATGGTGCTTGAGATGTCGGTGACAGCCGCGCCGGTACCCATCCCGGCGGGTGCGGCGGTACAGATGACCGCTGCTGCCGCAAGCGCAGAGACTGCGCGTGCAATTGTAAGATGTTTCTTCATATGCGTTCCCCTCTCAAATAGAAAAAAGACATTTCACGCAGCACCGGACATGCCGCGTCTATTGTCATTATAGCACATTTCGCACACAGGCACAAGTGTGCAATCATCATCTTTTGTGCAATATTGTGCTATTCCCGCATATTTTGGATGCTTTCACATAAGCTAAGTTTACTGTTTGCTTAATTTTGCCGCATCATGCAAAAAGACTTATATCGTCTTAATCCTCAGCTAATACCGGAGCCCCTGCACAGTAGTCAGACATAAACGAAAACCGCAGCATGACATTTTCTGCCGCAGAAAAAAGCAGCACAGAGTACCTCGCCCTGTGCTGCCTTTTGCATCTCACTGCACCGATGTGAATGTGTAGCCTGCCTCCGTGACGGTCTTGCGAAGGATCTCCTCCGCGACCGGCTCCGCAGTCTCGATCACTGCGCAGTTGTCGTCATGGCTCACGCGCTGCACGGTCACGCCCGGAAGCGCCTCCAGTGCCTTGCGCATATGCGCCTCGCAGTGTCCGCACATCATGCCGGTAATGCCGATGGTCTGTGTCATGTCCTCACCCCCTGTGATGTATCGTTCATTCTGCTGCCTTTGCCTTTTTCTTCTTCGGCTGCCTTGTCTTCTCCTGCTTTTGCGCCTCGATGATCGGCTCGCCTGCCAGCACACCCAGCATGCCCCAGAAGAGCGGTGCGACCGTCAGCACCGAGATGCCGACATTGGAAGCGATCACATAGAGCAGCGCCGCCGCGCCGAATGCCGGGAGCAGCCAGCCGTAGCCCGCTTTGCGGTTTTTCCATGCAAACCATATGCTGACGATCAGCAGCGCAATGTGCAGCACCATCGAAAGAATGCCGCGTGTCGCGCCGATGAACAGCAGATCATTGTACGGGCGGTCGATCGAGTTGGTGTTGTATTCCAGCACCATGCTCTTGTGAAGCTGCGTGAAGGCAAAATTGTCAGGTCCCGTGCCGAGCACCGGATACATCTTGATGACGCGGATGCCCTCGCTGCGGCAATAGCGCAGGACGGATGCCGCATCGCTGACCTCGAATCCGAGCTGCTCCGCGCTCTCCCGCTGATAGGGTCCCGCGGCAGAGAGCCGGTAGTTTGCATCGTCCCAGACAATCGCGCCGTCCAGCATCGTGATGCCGTTTTCCACAGTTTCCTCATTGAGCGTGCGTGTGACGCCGTTCAGCGAAGGTGTGAAATATGTCCAGCAGACAGAACATGCCAGCGCCGCGAGCACCATGCAGGGCACGGCAATCAGGCGCTTTCGGGGCAGCTCCTTCCGCTTGCCGATCACAAAGCCTGCCGTGACAAGCAGCGCACCGCCCGCCGCGATCAGTCCCGCATAGGTCTGCGTCTTGACGGTCATCAACAGTGAGAGCACCGCCGAGACCGCACCGAGAATCCGCGTGCTTTGCTTCTCCGCACAGAGCGCTGCCGGGATCGAGAGCGCCAGCAGCATGCACAGCAGCATCGCGTAGGTGACCGGGCTGTCTGTCAGACCCGAAGGGAGACGGATCCCGCGCAGGAGCATCGGCTCGATGTCCGCATATTCCGTCGGGAAAGCAAAGAACGGCTGCGCCTGCAAAAGTCCCCAGACGCCCTGCACGATGCCGAAGATCAGCGTCCCGCGCAGGAGAATACAGAGGTTTTCGCGGCGGCGGAGCATTGTGCCGAGATAGAAGACTGCCGCATACATCAGCAGCGAGAGAAGACCCTCATCTCTGCCGTCCTGCCCGAAGAGAGAATACTCCGTGCTGTAAGAATGGCACATGGAGACCACCGCCCAGCCAAGCGACGCCGCCAGCAGCAGATAGGGCACTGCCGTCTGCTTTGTGACCTGCTTTCGCATCAGGCCGATCACCATTGTGATCAGTGCGGCGACACCGACAACCGAAAAGAGCGATGCCGTGCTTCTCAGGGCGATCAGCAGCAGGCTGAAAACCGCTGCAAATCCGCCCTCCCCTGCCATCTCCGCAAGGCGGCTGTTGACCGGGTAGGTGATCTGGTAAAGCGCCGCAGAGGCAGCCGTCACCCAGAGGACGATCAGCACCATCTTCGCGCAGAAGCTGCGGTATTTGTCCAGATCCATGTTGAGGATAAAATCAGATTTTTCCGTAGTGTGAAAGAGTTGTTTCGCCATAAGCGCCCCTCCGATAAGAATGCGCATGCGCCTGCTGCCGGCACATGCGCATCGGATTATTTTGCGACATCCATCACGCGGCTCTCGCGGATGAGGTTGACCTTGATCTGACCGGGATACTCCATGTCGTTCTCGATCTGCTGGGCGATCTCGCGGGCGACCAGCACCATGCGCTCGTCGTCGATGACCTCCGGCTTGACCATAATGCGAACCTCTCTGCCTGCCTGCATGGCAAAGCACTTTTCGACGCCCTCATAGGACATGCAGATCTCCTCGAGCTTCTGGAGACGCTTGATGTAGCTTTCCAGATTCTCGCTTCTCGCGCCGGGTCTTGCGGCGGAGATGGCGTCCGCTGCCTGCACGATACATGCGATCGCGGTGCGCGGCTCGACATCGTTGTGATGCGCTTCCACAGCATGGATGACCTCTGCGGGCTCCTTATACTTGCGGCAGACATCGACGCCGATCGCGACATGCGAGCCCTCGATCTCGGCGGTCAGCGCCTTGCCGATGTCGTGGAGCAGACCTGCGCGTCTTGCCATATTCGCATCGACGCCGAGCTCAGAGGCAAGAATGCCGGAGAGCGTTGCGACCTCGATGCTGTGATTCAGAACATTCTGGCGGTAGCTCGTGCGGAAGGTCAGTCTGCCGAGCAGACGGATGAGCTCCGGATTGAGCCCGTGGACATTTGTTTCCAGGACGGCTCTTTCGCCCTCCTGCTTGATGCGCTTTTCGACCTCTCTGCGTGCCTTGTCAACCTTCTCCTCGATGCTTGCCGGATGGATTCTGCCGTCGAGGATCAGCTTCTCAAGCGCGATTCTTGCAACCTCACGGCGCACGGGATCGAAGCAGGAGAGGGTAATGGCTTCGGGCGTGTCGTCGATGATGAGATCGACGCCGGTCAGCGACTCGATCGAGCGGATATTTCTGCCCTCTCTGCCGATGATTCTGCCCTTCATTTCGTCATTCGGGAGCGGCACGACGGAAACCGCGACCTCAGAGACCTGCTCTGCGGCACATTTTGCGATTGCCATGGAGATATGGCTGCGAGCGATATCCTCGCAGGTGGTCTTGATCTGCTGCTCATAGGCAGTGATCTTGAGCGCCTTCTCGTGGACGAGGTCCTGATCGAGCTGCTGCAAAAGCTGGTCTCTTGCCTGATCGCGTGTCAGCTCAGAGATGCGCTCGAGCATGTCGATCTGGCTGCGCTTCAGCTTCTCGATCTCCTCGGTGCCGTTTTTCTTGATCTCCTCCGCCTCAGCAAGACGCTCGTCTGCGGCGTGGAGCTTTGCCTGGAGCTGCTCCTCCTTGCGCTCGAAATGCTCGGATTTCTTATCGAGACTTTCTTCCTTCTGCTGGATTCTGCGCTCCTGCCGCGCCATTTCGCTGCGGCGGTCCTTGATCTCCTTCTCTGCTTCGCTGCGGAGACGGAAGATCTCGTCCTTTGCCTCTACGAGAGCCGACTTCTTGCGGTCGTCAGCCTCTCTGACTGCCGAGCTGCGGATGCGTTCTGCCTCCTGCTCAGCGCTGCCGATGGCAGCCTCTGCGGTTGCCTTGCGCTGCTCGATGCCCTTTTCGACACCGCGCTTCTCCGCTTCCTGCACCTGTGCGTCCACATCGCGCTTTGCCTTTCCGCCGCCGACAAACACGCCGATCACGGCACCGACAACGAGCGCAACGAGGATCAGCACGACCGCAGTGACAGAGAGCTCCGTAGCTGCAAGGAGAATGCTGATAGTCATGTCTGTGATTTCCTCCTAACATCATCAAATTCTGCGTAAAATCTGTATATTGCTCATTTGACTCTGCGGCAGGAAACACGCCGTTTGATTGTTTTTTTACATTCACATAAAGGTTCGGGGACGCCCGTATACGCACGGATTTCTTTCTTGTGCAGGTGATCGGGGCATCCTGTATAAAAAGCCGGGGGGATTGCTGATTCCCCGGCAAAATAAGGGGGTATGGAGTATAAAAATATATCAACAGCGGCATCTGCCGCAAACACATCGGAGCGTGTGCGGGCGGCAAAGAGCCCCACCGTTCCGGTGCAATGCATAATACACACAATAAGTATACTATATTTTACATGGAAAGTCAAGGACTTTGCAGAAAAAAGCAGTGGGAGTTTTCTGCAAAGGAAACAAAACCGCCCGAAGCGCGTGCCCCGGGCGATGATGTTCAGGTCCTGCGTTATGCGCCGAGCAGGAAATTCAGCATTGATCTTGCGTCGGAAACGGTCAGCTTGCCGTCCTGATCGAAGTCGCCGACGGTCTCTGCCTTTTTGTCCGGGAACGATGTCATGAGATCGCGCTTTAAGATTGTCAGGTCGCGTGCGTCGATTTTGCCGTCATAGTTCATATCGCCGATGAGCCAGTTCTCATGCGGGATCGCGACGGCAATGCGGTCAACCGACGGACCGTAGCTCTGATCGTTGTAAAGCCGGACGGTATTTTTGCCGCCCTTGAGCTTCACGGTCAGGTTTGCCGCACGCACGCCCTTCCAGTCGCCGCGGTTTGCGTAGCACTGGTCAAGGGAGCCGGCAAAGGCACCGTTGACATCCACCTTGAGCTGCCGGGTCTCGCCGGAAACATAGTAGACGCGGAGCGTATACTCGCCGTCTGCCGGTGCTTCGACATTCTCGAAGGTGACATAGTTGTCTCTGCCGCCGCCGACATAGCCGACATAGGCGCTGCCGGAGCAGTATTTCGCATCGCTGCCGGATGTAATGGACGCTCTGCCGTTCAGCTTTGCCTGCTCCGCCTCATAGAATTTGTAGTCGGAATACGGCGTGGAGAGATTCATCGCTGCTCCTGTCAGCTTGATGACGCAGCCGCCGTTTTTCAGGAGATCCCGCTTGATGACGGAATCCTTCGTGAGCCCTGTCTGCACGGAGACCTGCAAGGCGCTGCCGTTTGCGTTGTCGCCGAAGATATAGGCGTTATAGGTGCCGTCGTCGGTGATCAGCTCGCTGAGCGGGATGCTGACGGTGCGTGCGCTGAGCGTTGAGCAGCCGATATACCAGTCGGAGCCGCTGCGGCGTGCCGTGACATTGAACGCCATCGGTCTGCCGTCGATCACATGCATGTCATCCCATGCAACGGGGACGTCATTGAGCAGCGGGAGCGCGGGGCTGCCCTCATAGGTATAGACGGAATGTGCAAAATGCTGCACGCCGGATTCGATCGTGACTACATCTGCGAGGGCAAAGCCTGCCGTTGCGCCGATGCCGTAGATCGGGATGCCGGTCGGGGTGAAATCCGCCGAGCCCGCCACGCAGCGGGTGAAGGTATAGGAAACGCGGTTTGCAAGCGACGGTGCCTCGAACCACTTGTAATACTCCGAGCCGTTCACCGCCTCATAGGAAACGATGTTCGGGAAGGTGCGGCTCTCACCGCGCGGGAGCGTGCAGCCGTGGAAGAGCACCATCAGCTTGTTCTCCGCCGCGATCTTCGCGCAGAGATACATCTGATACATTGTGTCCTGCGTGTCGCTCTCGTAGTAATCGACCTTGACGCCCTGCACGCCGAGCCCGCTGATGCGCTCGAACTCACGGACGATGGTCTCCTTGTCGAGCAGCGAATAATACGGATATGCGGGATGCCCGGCGCTGTCCTTGTAGCCGGAATGTCCCGTGTTGTTGACGCCGTACCAGAGCCAGATGCCGATGCCCTTCTGTCTGCCGTAATCGCAGAGCTCCTTGATTTTTGCGGCGCTGTCATCCCAGAGCGCCCAGCCGAAATCGACGCAGACGCAGTCCCAGCCGTTTTCTGCCGCAAAGTCGATGTATTCCTTCTGCATGTGATACTCGACCGGGGAATCGCCGCCGCTCGACCACCACGACCATGCCGCCTTGCCGGGCTTCACCCAGCTCGTATCGCCGAGCACGGAGGGCGGGTTCAGATTGAGGATCAGGTCGCTCGATGCCATCTGATTGAGCGAATCGCCGATCACGACCGCACGCCACGGCGTATGGAACGGCTGATTGAAGGAGATCGAACGCACCTTGTTGCCGCCCTTGAAGCGCAGGCTGTGATAATTGCCGACAAACTGCAAAGCGCCTGCACAGTAGGGCGTTTCCTCATTGAAGACATTTGCCTCGGTGACCGTGACCCAGTAGCGGTCGGAGATCACGCCGGTGTAGGGGCAGGAATAGGTCGCGTTGGTCTCATTCGGACGGTCCTTCGGCAGCTCGACCATATCCCACTCATAGGTGTTGTTCGGCCAGTTGCCCCAGAAGGTACTGCCGCCCGGGAACATGACCTGTGTCTGCTCCTCCTTGACTGACGCACCGTGATTCAGCGCATAGCGCACGCCGACGCCGTCATCATAGACGCGGGCATAGACTGTCAGGATGTCATTGCCCTTAGCGAGCGGGAAGGTCAGCTCATAGTAGTGATTGCGGATATGCACATGCTTGCCGACGGGCATATCATAGGTCTCGTCATGCTCCTCAATCACCGCTTCTGCGGGATCAACACTGAAGCCGGAGGCGAGATCCGCGGTGTCGGTCGTCATGCCGAGCCGCGAGGGAAGAATCACAGTATCGCCGTCCTTGTCCGCAGAATAATAGTATCTGCCGCGGCTGTCCCGCCAGATCTTCATGACCAGCGAGCCGTCCGGGGAGACCGTCTGCATCTCGGGGATGCTCGTGACTGCGGTGCCGTCGGGTGCATTGGAATTCTCGGGGTCGCCTGCCTGCTGCGGGTCGGGCGCCGTGACCGTATCCGCTTCAAATGTATAGCGGTAGAGCGGATTATCCGGGAGCACTGCCGCCTGCGATGCGCTCAGCGCGTAATCGTAGAACATCACATCGTCGATGTCCGCACGGAGATCCTTGTCGCCGTAAAGGGAATGTCCGACAGCGCAGTAATCATAGCCGCCGAGCAGGTTGCTGCCGAAAAGTGCCTTGCAGGCATCCGCGAGCTTTCCGGCGCCCTCACTGCTGTCTGCCGAAAGTGCCTTGCCGTCGAGATAATAGACCGCGCCGTCCGGTGCATAGCTCACTGTCAGCGTGTGCCACGCGGTGTCATGCGAGGCATCCAGACTGAAGATTGCGCGCAGACCGGCGTCTGTCGCATCGCTCCCCTTCCCCGGGAACACAGATGCGCGGAAGCTCGTGCCGTCGTTTAAGTCCATCGAGATATCCGGCGAATTGTAGCCGTTGGTGTTGCCGGAGCCAAAGGGCACCGTCGCAAACTGGAAGAGCCGCGTGTAGTCTGCCGCATCGCTTTGCAGCTTGAACTGCATCGAGAACGAAAAGCCCTTGCTCCGGTCGCCGGAGAACAGCGGCGGGAGCTGGAGCCAGCCTGACCCGAACGCATTGCCGGCCAAATGCAGCACATCCGAATTGCGGGTGCTGTCACGGATAATGCTTGCCGCGCTGCCCCGGATGACCGCAGGCGCATCCTGCACTGTGCCGGCGCTTGCGATCTTCGCGCCGGAGAGCGTCGCCGCCTCCGCGCCCCGGAGCGCCGCACCGCCGAAGGGGAATCCGCCGAAGCCCGCCTGTGCAAAGAGCAGCAGAGCGGCTGCGGCGCTCGCTGCCCCCCGATACCGTTTTCCTGATTTCATGTCCCAAATCCTCCTGTTTTGTTGTTTTTTTCTCTCTCCCCCTGCTGTCTGCCGTTTTCCGGCTATTTCTCCGATTATCATTATAGACCGTTCCCCCCGCCAAAACAATAACAAAAAAACAGATTTTCATGACAATTTGCATCATTTACATATAATCTGACGCATAGTTCTGCATTTATTCGATTATTTAACTTGACAATGCACATAAACTATGATATAATGACAGCAGGATCGCCGGGGTGCTGCCGCACCTTTTTGCGGCACTGCACACGCGCACATTTCAATCAGAAATCGAGGGATCACATGACACTTCTGAGCTTTGTCATACCCTGCTACCGCAGCGAAAAAACCATCGAAAAGGTCGTCGATGAGATTATCGCCACCGTCACACAGCGTGCGGAATATGACTACGAGATCATCTGCGTCAACGACTGCTCGCCGGACGGCGTCATCCATGTGCTGGAGCGCCTTGCAGCGCAGAATCCGAAGATCAAGGTCATCGACTTTGCAAAGAATATGGGCAAGCATGCCGCCGTGCTCGCGGGCTATGCCGCCGCGCTCGGGGAATATGTCTTCGATCTCGACGATGACTGCCAGAGCCCGGTCTATGAGCTCTGGCGGCTGCTGGAGCCCGTGGAGCGCGATGAATGCGACTATGCCACAGCAAAGTATTCCATGAAGCGCGAAAAGCTCTATAAGCGGCTCGGCAGCGATGTCAACCTCATGATGAGCCGGATCATGCTCGAAAAGCCGAAGGATCTGCGCTTTGAGAATTTCAATGCGATGAAGGCATTTGTCGCGAAGGAGGTCACCGCCTACAAGAACCCTTATCCCTATCTCGAAGGGCTCGTGCTCCGCATCACCCGCCGCATCGCAACGGTGCCGATGGAGCAGCGGGAGCGCGGCGATGACAACGCGACCGGCTTCACACTGAGAAAGTCGATCAATCTGCTGACGAACGGTCTGACATCCTTTTCCGTCAAGCCGCTGCGTGCCGCTTCGATCTGCGGCATGCTCATGGCACTGATCGGGCTTGTGTTCAGCGTTGTTGTGGTCATCCGGAAGCTCCTCCATCCTGAGATTCTTGTCGGATACAGCTCGCTGATGGCGGTGTTTCTTATCACATCCGGCATGATTATGCTCATGCTCGGGATGATCGGTGAATACATCGGCAGAATCTATATCTGCATCAATGACGCCCCGCAGTATGTCATCCGCAGGACGATCAATATTCAGAAGCCGCAGCAATGAAGGCGCTCGTCGATGCCTGCCGCGAGGTGCATGCGGCAATGGGCAGCAGGGCGCGCGTCCTGCTCCCGGAGGAGGAAGAGATGAAGCTCCGGATGCGGCGGAGCATCACTGCGGCGCGGGAAATCCCCGCGGGCACCGTCATCACGGCGGCAGACTGCGAAGCAAAGCGTCCCGGCGACGGCATCAGCCCCGACCGGATCGGCGAGGTGATCGGAAAAACCGCCGTCCGCACAGTCACAAAGGGCAGTCTCATCCGCCCGGAGGATCTCGGCATCTGAACAGACCGCGGGGCATTTGCCCCCGGAACTGTATCAACAACAGAATCGGAGGAAACGAACATGACAAATCTCGAAAAGTATGATCAGGTATTCATCAACGCATTCGGCATCACCGCGGAGCAGCTCAGCGGCTTGCAGTATCAGGATATTCCCGCATGGGATTCCGTCGGGCACATGCAGCTCATCGCGGAGCTTGAGGACACCTTCGGCATCATGATGGATACCGATGACATCATCGACTTCAGCTCCTATGAGAAGGGCAAGGAGATCCTTGCGAAGCCGGAGTATCAGATCGAGCTCTGAGATATGTGGAATCTTGCTGAATACGGTGACAGCCCCGCCGTGATCGAGAGCAGCGGGACTGTGCTCACCTATGCGGAGCTGAAAGCGGAAACGGAGGCGCTTGCGGAAAAGATCGGCAGGCGCTGTCTCGTGTTTTCACTCTGCCGCAATACAATCGGTTCGCTGATCGGCTATGTCGCCTGCCTGAACGGCCGGATCCCGCCGATCATGCTCAGCAGCACGCTCGACGAAGCGCTGCTGGAAAACCTGCTCTCGGTCTATGCGCCGGCATATATCTGGTGCCCGGAGGAGCAGGCTGCGCAGTTCCCCGGAACAGAGCCCGTGTATGCGGCATACGGCTATGCCCTGCTGAAAACGGACTTTCCGAAGGAATATCCGCTCTATGATGAGCTGGGGCTTCTGCTCACGACCTCGGGCTCGACGGGCTCGCCGAAATTCGTGCGGCAGTCCTATGCGAATATTCTCGACAATGCGCAGTCGATCGTGCAGTATCTGAAGCTCAGCGCCGACGAGCGCCCGATCACGACACTGCCGATGAACTATACCTACGGGCTCTCGATCATCAACTCCCATCTGCTGGTCGGCGCGGCAATCCTCATGACTGAGAAGGGGCTCATGCAAAAGGAATTCTGGAGCTTCTTCAGGGAAGCGGGCGCCACCTCCTTCGGCGGCGTGCCCTATACCTATGAGATGCTCGACCGGCTGCGGTTTTACCGCATGCAGCTCCCCTCCCTGCGCACCATGACGCAGGCAGGCGGAAAGATCCTGCCCGAGCTGCATGAGAAATTTGCAGCCTACGCAGAGGAGACCGGCAGGCAGTTCGTTGTGATGTACGGGCAGTGTGAGGCGACTGCGCGCATGGGCTTTCTGCCGCCTGAAATGGCAGCCGCCAAAAAAGGCTCAATGGGCATCGCGATCCCGGGCGGCAAATTCCGCCTGATCGGCGCGGACGGCAGCACGGTCACGGCGCCGCACACGACCGGCGAGCTGGTCTACGAAGGCAAAAATGTCACGCTCGGCTATGCGGAATGCGGCGATGACCTCAGCCGGGGCGATGAACGCGGCGGCATCCTCGAAACCGGCGATATGGCACAGTTTGACGAGGACGGCTATTACTACATCGTCGGGCGGAAAAAGCGCTTTCTCAAGATCTACGGCAACCGTGTCAACCTTGACGAAACGGAACGCATGATCCGCAGTGAATTTCAGATTGAGGCTGCCTGCGCCGGCAAGGATGACCATATGGAGCTCTTTGTCACCGATGCTGCCTTCGCAGAGCCGGTGCGCGAATTCGTGGTCCGGAAGACGCGCCTCAATCCGGCGGCGTTCCGCGTCACGGTCATTGATGCGATCCCGAAGAACGATGCCGGGAAGACGCTTTACAGGGAGCTTCAGAAATACTATGAATAAGCCGCAGGTGTTCTGCTTCACATATGCGGGCGGAACAGGCAATTTCTTCCGCACGATCGCGGATGATCTGCCGGAGCTGGAGCTTTCCGCTCCGGATTATCCCGGCCACGGCAAGCGGCACAGAGAGCCGCTGCTTTCCGATTTTGACACGCTTGCGGACGATATGTTCCGCACCGTGCAGGAGCAGTGGAACGGCGGGCGCTATGCCCTCTTCGGATACAGCATGGGCACGATCACGGTGACAGAAGTGCTGCGGCGCATCCTATCGTGCGGCATGCCGCTGCCCGAATGCGTTTTTCTTGCGGCGCATGCACCGGATATTTCGCCGGAATTCGCCGCTTTTCAGGGCAGCGAAATCCCCGATGAACTGGTCAGAGCGCGGACGGTTGCCTTCGGCACGGTTCCGGAGACACTGCTCGGGAACCGCAGCTTCTGGCGGATGTATCTTCCGCTCTACCGCACAGACTACACGCTCATCAGCCGATACAGCTTCCGGGAGCCGGGGCTCGAAGCGCCTGTCCGTGCGGTGATCTTCTATTCTGAAAGCGATACCCCGCTGCGCACGATGGAAAAATGGCGCAGCATCTTCACCGGCGGATGCAGCTTTGCCGCATTCACCGGCAATCATTTCTTTATCAAGGAACATCACAAGGAAATGGCTGACATGATCCGCGGGATCCTGCTGCCGGAGAGCGAGGTGCGGCAATGACCTATGACGAAATGCTGAATATCCCGCCCTATTCGCTGGGCAAAGCGGAGAAGGACAGACTGCTGACGGCGCGCCTGAAGGAGCTGACGCTGCTTCACAGGGCGCGCTGCCCCGAATATGCCAATATCCTCAGCTGCATCGGCTTTGACCCGGATGCGGTGCAGTCTGTGACGGATGTGCCGATGCTGCCGGTGCGGATGTTCAAGGAGACGGCACTGCGCTCTGTCCCGCAGGAGGAAATCGTCAAGACCATGACCTCCTCGGGCACGACCGGACAGGCTGTGAGCCGCATTTTCCTCGACCGCGTGACTGCCGCCAACCAGCAGAAAACGATGGTGAAGATTGTTTCGTCGTTCACGGGCTCCGGGCGCATGCCGATGATCATTCTCGACTGCCCGGGCGTTGTGCGCGACAGGGCGATGTTCTCCGCACGCGGCGCCGGGATCCTCGGCTTCTCCATATTCGGCGCAAAGAAGATCTATGCGCTCGACGATGACATGAAGCTGAATACGGAGGCGCTGCGGGAATTTCTCGCACAGCACAGCGGGCAGCGGATCCTGCTCTTCGGCTTCACCTTCATGATCTGGCAGCATTTTTATAAGGAGCTGCTGCGGCTGAAAGAGGAGGGCATCTGCTTCGATCTCTCAAACGGCATTCTCATTCACGGCGGCGGCTGGAAAAAGCTCATCTCAGAGGCGGTGAGCCATGACGCCTTCCGCGAAAAGCTGCACGATGTCTGCGGCATCCGCGCTGTCCACGATTACTACGGCATGGTCGAGCAGACCGGCTGCATCTATATGGAATGCGAATGCGGGCATCTCCACGCGAGCATCTTCTCCGATGTGATCACAAGGCGCACGGCAGATCTTTCGCCCTGCGCCGTCGGAGAAACCGGCATCATACAGGTTGTTTCGGCGATTCCGGAGTCCTACCCCGGGCACAGCCTGCTGACGGAGGACGAGGGCGTGATTCTCGGCGAGGATGACTGCCCCTGCGGAAGAAAGGGCAAGTATTTCAAAATCAACGGCAGACTGAAAAATGCCGAGATCAGGGGGTGCAGTGATACCTATGCCGCAAAATTTCAGTGATCTGCAATATGTGATCGGCGATGCGGAGAGGCTCTCTGCGATGGCGTCGCTCCGCCCGCTCAGACCCTTCGATGAGGCGGTGCTCAGCTTTTTCAGCGATCTTTCCGCCATGCTGCGCACAGATCGCACCTACCCCGATATTGCGACCTTCGGCTTCTGGTGCCGGAAGGCGGCGCTCATGCAGGAGAAGGATAAATATGACGATCTTGCGGAGCGCTTCGGCAAGGGCACTGTCCTGCACAGCACCCCCTCCAATGTCCCGGTGAACTTTGCATTCAGCTTTGCTGCGGGGCTGCTCGCCGGAAACGCCAATATCGTGCGGCTCCCGGCAAAGGATTTCCCGCAGGTCACAGTCATCTGTGACGCAATCCGCACGCTCCTGGCAAACCAGCACAGCGCCCTCGCGCCCTATGTCTGCTTCGTGAAATTCCCGCCCGACAAGGAGATCACCGACATGCTCTCCGCACGCTGCGCCGTGCGCGTCATCTGGGGCGGCGACGCAACTGTCGCGGAGATCCGCCGCTCCCCGCTCCCGCCGAGAGCCGGTGAGATCACCTTCGCAGACCGGCACTCCGCTGCCGTAATCGACGCAGATGCGTATCTCTGCGCGGAGAACAAGGATCTCATCGTGCAGAATTTCTACAACGATACCTATTACACCGATCAGAACGCCTGCACCTCCCCGCGCTTTGTCTTCTGGCAGGGAGCGCACACCGCAGAGGCGAAGGCGGATTTCTGGGAAAGAGTGCACCGCACCGTGCGGGAAAACTATAAGCTCCGGCCGGTGCAGGCGGTCGGGAAGCTGCAGGCGCTCTGCAAGGCTGCCGCACAGAAGCCGATGTCGCTCACAAAAAGCGAGGATCTCTATGTGATGCGCGTGACCCCCGAGCAGCTTGACAGCGATCTGCCCGATTTCAAATTTAACAGCGGCTTCTTCTTCGAGAAGGAGATCTCCGACCTCTGCGAGATTCTGCCCGTCTGCGGCACACGCTGCCAGACGCTCTCCTATTACGGCGTCAAAAAGGAGGATCTTGCGGCGTTTCTTGAGAAGGGCAGACCCTTCGGCATCGACCGCATTGTCCCGATCGGAAAGACGATGGACTTTGCACTCATCTGGGACGGCTATGATCTGATCCGGCAGATGTCAAGGCGCGTGACGATCCTCTGAGCCGCATTTGCACAGCTATGACCCGGGCGCTGCATCACCGCGGTGTCCGGGCTGTTGTTTTTGTAAAATGTGAACAAACTGTAAACAATGTGATTTTTCCTTGACAAACTCCCTCGTTTGTGATATATTGAAATACTAACCCCAAAGAGGCCAGCAAATTGAAGGAGGGAATGTTATGGATTACGGAATGCTGCTGTTTTCAGAGCTGCGTCTGATCGCAGTCGCGAAGAATACCGCACCGCTCACCGAGGAGAACCTCGTCAAGGCGATGACGGTCAACGAAGAGCTGCGTGCGATCGGGTATACCCTTTCCGCGGGCGATGTTGTGACACTGGCACAGTCTGCGGATGCGGATACGCTCACGGAGCGCGTGCGGAAATATGCCGGCGATGTCAAGGCAAAGCCGATGTACCCCGATTTCCCGTCGCAGGTCATGGATCTCGATGAAGCCGTGTTCCGCTTCCATCAGCTCCTGCACTATTTCTCGACCTACGGCATCGAAGATCTCACGGGCGTACCTGTCACCCGCGGCTGGCTGCCCGGGATGCAGGACACCGAAAAGACGGAGTCCGATGATACCCTGCTCGAAGCAAAGGTGCTCGGTCTCATCGACATCAGCGAGCAGTATCTTTGCCCCGCAGAGCGCATCCTCGGCAAGACCGAGCGCATGACGGACAAGGAGTGCAGAATCATCGCGGTGTGCGCAAAGGAGCTCTCCCCGGAGACGCTTGCCGGCATCAGGGTCACATTCAAGCAGAATATGCTGATGCTGTTCCATGCGGTCTTTGCGGCAGAGGCGCTTACCTCCGCGCAGAAGCTCACATGCCTGCACGCGCTCTGCCAGCACACGGGCGATGTCTGGAAGTGCATGGACTTTTCCCTCACGCGGGCAAATTATCACTTCCGCACATCGCAGAAGCGTCTGCTCGTGAAGCTGCTCGAAAGCTACTCTGCCGGCGATTTCCGCGAGAACCTCATCCTCTCGGGCAAGAAGCGCGAGCGCACGCTGCTGATGCTCAAGTTCATCGACTTCAACTCCTATTCGCGCAGCAAGGCACATGCCGATGCAGTCGCGGCGCTCCGGAACGGCACGCTCCGTTCGTGGGAGTCGAAGGTCAAGGAGATGGTCGCACAGGGCAGCCCGGAGGTGCTCGATGCCTACGCGCAGCGCCCCGGCATGATGCTCCGTCACATGACCTATCTGCTGCGGAACGGCTATGCCCCGCTTGCTGTCTGCGACAAGCTGGAAGATCACGCAGATGCCCTCAGCCCGCAGACGCTCGCAGGTCTGGTCTCGTTCTTCTCGCGCCCGGAGACAGATTCCCTGCCGCCGGAACGCTTCGAGGAGGCAAGAAATCTGCGGCTCATCACCCGCTATCTGCTGCAAAGACGGCTCGCGGCAAATGAGACCGCACTGCGCGGCAAAAAGGTGTACCTCAATATGCCGGACTTCGACCTTGCGCATTCCGAGCTCCGCATCGGTGACAAGTCGGAGGAGGGCGGCTATATCCGCTCCGGGCTCGCATACCGCATCCCCGACAACGTGCGCTGCATCCGCTTCTTCGTCTACTGGAACGATGAAAAGCGCGTGGATGTCGATCTGCACGCAGCGGCATTCACTGCGGACGGCAGAGCGATCACCGTCGGCTGGAACGCGGCATTCAAGGGCGGCGAGCTGGTCTTCAGCGGCGACATCACCCATTCCGATGCCGCGGAATACATCGACCTCGATCTCGAAGGCGGAAAGAAGCTGCTGCGCACCGTCAGCCTCAATATCAATCTCTATGCCGGATACGAGACATTCGGCGAGATCGACGAGTGCTTTGTCGGCATCATGGCAGTCTCCAAAACCGGCGCTGCGGTCAAGCTCTACGATCCGAAAAACTGCTTCTTTACGCATAATCTCACCGGCAAGTCCCATCAGATGAACTACGGCTACATTGATGTGCAGAACCGTCTGCTCGTCTTTGACGGCAAGCCGAAGATCGACGGTGACTTCTATTCCGCCTGCCCGCGGAACGGCGGTTTCTCCCTGCGCGAATACCTCGATCTTCTCATGCAGGCACAGCACGCGGAGCTTGTCGGAAGCGCGGCGGAAGCGGATGTCGTGCTCGTGATGGGCAAGCCCTCCGCGGAGCATGAGCTGAGCCTCATCGACAGCAATTTCTTCCTTGAGGGTTGACAAACGGAGAAATCCGTGTTATACTGAGCGTAAGGCAAGCGTGGATCTGCGCAATGAATTGACAGCATCCTTTTACAGCTCGTAACTGCTATCCCGCCCGGGATAGAAAGCGCAGAAATCCGTCTGCTGTCAGATGGCTTGCCAAAGCGATACAGGCGTTGCTTCGGGATGAGAGCTCCGGCTTTCATGTGACTTCCTTTTATCATGAATGATTATTATGACCCCCCGAATGCAGTCTGTCACAAGATGGCCTGTATCCCCTTTATGAACCGACAAGCGTGCAGCCCGCATATCGTCCGGGAGGACGAAACTGCTCACTGTGAGCAGAGATGGCTTCCTTTTATCCACATGGAGATATGATTTTTTCATGCGTGCTGCGTCTGCCATCGGATTGCTTGTCACTGCAAAGCCAAACGGCACAGGATGTTTCGTCCTGTGCCGTTTTTTGCGCAATTCAGATACAAAATGTATGGAGAAGTTGTCTTTTTGCTATTGTATCCCGCCGCATGCTGTGTTATAATAAGCAAAAAGCCCGCAGGGAACGGGCAGAATCGAGGGAAACATATGAAAAAAGGGAAACAGCTTGCAGCACTGCTCGCAGCGGTGACGGCAAGCACGGGGATCTCGGCAATACCGCAGCACACAGAACAGGCTGTCTTTGCAGCAGCGCCCGCGGCTCAGGCGGCAAATGCCGTCTCTGCGGAATACGCGGATGCCGGGCAGACGGTCGTCAGCGGCGCGGAATACCGCATCATGGTGCGGCTGAGCGGCAAATTCATCACCGCCGCCGAAGACGGCAATGTGCAGCAGTGGGAGGCACTCGGCACCGCCGCACAGCGCTGGAAAATCGTGAAGCAGGACGGTTACTGCGCGATTCTCTCCGCGGAGAATCCGTCGCTGGCACTCACCGTCGAGGGCGGCGACAACACCAACGGCAACAACATCGCGCTCAGCACCTTCACCGGCAGCGATGCACAGCTCTTCTCGCTCATCAAAGCGGACGACGCATTCTGTATCCGTGCAAAGTGCAGCCGCTCTGCCGCGCTCGATGTCTATGACATCAGCTATGAGAACGGCGCGAACATCGACCAGTGGGACTACTGGGGCGGCGAGGGACAGAAATTCTACATTCAGCCCGCAGACGGCGCACTGACCTTCCTGCGCGGTGATCTCGATTTCAACGGGAAGCTGAACGCTGCCGACCTTACGCTCTTAAAGCGCGGTCTGCTTTCCGGATTTGACCCGGTCTGTGCCTATATCGCAGACTGCGGAGACACCGAAAGCGCGGGCGATACACCGACTGTGAACGCAGAGGATGCGAGAGCCCTCTGCGATTATCTCCTGCGCGGGCGTGACGGCTTCCGCACGGATACGGTGCAGGTTCCGGCGGCAGATGCGGAGCCGACCGCCTATCTCTTCGCCTACTTTCTCGGCAACAATCCCGATCAGGAGCGGCTCTCCTATGCGGTCAGCCGCGACGGCTATCATTTCAGCGCACTGAACGGCGGCAGAGCGGTCTGGCAGTCGTCCGTCGGCACAAAATGCCTGCGCGACCCCTATATCTTCAAGGGGGAGGACGGTCTCTGGCATCTGCTCGCGACCGATATGAAGTCTTCGCTCGGCTGGAACAGCAACCGTGATCTGATCAGCGCAAAATCGACCGATCTCATTCACTGGTTCGATGAATCGCAGATCAAAATTGCGAATCAGTATCCGAACATGATGAACTGCGACCGCGCATGGGCTCCGCAGGCGATCTACGATCCCGAAAAAGGCTCTTACATGATCTATTTCGCGGCACGCGTGCCCGGCACAGACGACCGCACGATCATGTATTACGCCTACAGCCGCGACCTCATGAAGCTCGACACGACACCGGCGCTGCTGCTCGCACCGTCAAGCGGTCACGATGCAATCGACTCGGATATCATCTTCGAGAACGGCAAATACTATATGTATTATAAGGATGAGACGACAAAGGGCATTTTCCTCGCAGAAGCAGAGCATGCATCGGGTCCCTACAAGGAAATACATAAGATCTCGGAGGGCAGTCTCGGCGTCGAGGGACCGAACATCTACAAGCTGAACGGCGAGAACAAATGGCTGCTCATGTCCGACGCCTACGGAAACGGGTATTATGTCATGCAGGAGACAACCGATCTCGAGAACTTCCGCACTGTCAGCCGCGCCGATTACAGCTTCGATTTCACCCCGCGCCACGGCTATGTCATCCCGATCACCGGCGCACAGTATGACGCACTGGTGAGCGCCTTCCCCTCTGCGGGTCTGCACACCTATCAAACTGCGGTCGATCAGCCGGCCTTGCATGTGCAGACAGGCGGCACTGTCAGCCTGCCGGAGACCGTCACAGCGCGATACAGCGACGGCGGCAGAATGGAGCTGCCCGTCACATGGGATGCCGCAGCCCTTTCGCAGATCGACACCGCGCAGCCCGGCACCTACACCGTCACAGGCAGCGTGCAGGGCAGCGATTACAAGGATCCCTTCATTGAACAGCGCGCCGACCCCTTTGTGACCGACGGCGGCGACGGATACTATTATTTCACCGCATCCTATCCCGCATTCGGCAGCGTGAATAAAGGCTATGACCGCATCATTCTGCGGCGCAGCAACACCGTTGCGGGGCTCGCCGCTGCGGAGGAGAAGACCGTCTGGAAGGCGCACGGCAGCGGCATCATGGCAAAGCATATCTGGGCGCCGGAGATGCACAAAATCGGCGGGAAGTGGTATATCTTCTTCGCGGCAGGCGCAAGCTCCGACATCTGGGCAATCAGACCCTATGTGCTGGAGTGCAGCGGCGATCCCTTCACCGGCACCTGGACAGAGCGCGGGCAGATGCAGGCGGCATCGGGCGACACATCCTCCTTCCGCAGCTTCTCGCTCGACATGACCTATTTTGAGCAGAACGGGCATCACTATGTCATCTGGGCGGAGATCAAGGGCGATTCCTCGCTCTTCATGGCAGAGATCGACCCTGCTGCGCCGTGGAAGCTCATCTCGCAGCCGATTCTGCTCACGAAGCCGGAATATGACTGGGAAATGGTCAATCACCGCGTGAATGAGGGCGCTGCCGTGCTCAAGGCAAACGGGAAGATCTATGTGTTCTTCTCGGCATCGGGCACAGGCTCGGAATACTGCGTCGGACGGATGGAAGCCGACGCAGATGCAAACCTCATGGACACCGCGAGCTGGACAAAGCAGAAGTCGCCTGTGCTCAGCACCTCCGATCTCACCGGTGAAAAGGGACCCGGTCACAATTCCTTTGTCACGGATGAATCCGGCAATCTGCTGATTGTCTATCACGCACGCCCGGAGTCGCATGACAGGAAGGAATGCGGCACCTATGCGAGCGATCCGCTCTATGATCCCTGCCGCCACACGCATATCCGACAGGTATATTTCGATGTGAACGGCGTCCCGCAGATCAATCTGCGGCAGGATGAATTTCTCTCCGCCGGCAGCCGCACCGTGACTGCGACCGTGCAGGTCGGATAACAAAGAAGTGCCTCCGGACCCCATTGCAAAATACCCAGCCCCTAAGACGAATACCTATATAGAAGTTTTGCCCCTGAGTGTTACAAAGCACTCAGGGGCATTGTGCATATTTATGTTGCTAAGCTAAATCAGAATTTAGCGCGGAGCCCGCGCAGGCGCTTTTCTCAAGTCGTCCAAATATCCCGTGCTTGACAATGCACCGGCGACGGCGCTGTTCGCGCCTGTTTCGGTAAATGCCTTGATAATCGGCAGGATTTATTCAACAGCGACGGTGAAGACAAAAGCTGCGAATAGCAGCGTCATACCAAGCTGCTGAGCACTCTCTGTCAGTCGCCCGGACGGCAAAACGCCTGCACGGGCTCCGTGCAAACTCTGATTTATCGCCGGAAAATAGGCTTCGCGTTACTCCGCACGCAGTGCGCTGAGCTGCACCGCCTCCGGAAGCGTTACCGCGACTGTGCCGTATGCGGGCAGACCCTCCGGCAGCGGGAGCGCATATTCCCTGAAATCATCCGTGCTGTCCGCTGCCCCGACCGCGAGCGGGAAGCGCCTGCCGCAGATCTCAACCGTCAGCTCGCAGAGCTTGATCGGCGAGGCGGCCGAGAGCAGAAGCGTTTTGTGACCGCCGAGCGGCACACCTTCATAAACAGCATTGCCCGTCCAGCCGCGGGTGCGGAGATAGTGGCAGCGGTTTTTGCGCGACCAGCGGATCTCGGTGCTGTGTGCGAAATCATAGCGCTCTGCGGCAATGACCGTGCTGCGCGGAGCAATCTGTTCCCCGCTGAGCGCACATTCCGCGCAGAGCGGCAGATCTGCGGAGGAGCCGCCTGCAAAGAAGCGGTATGTGCCCGCTTCGGTCAGCATCCTTCCGCTGTGTGTATCGTATATTTGCAGGATATAGGCGGGAATCGCAACAGACACAGTCTTTGTCTCGCCCGCTCTGAGATGCACCCGCGTAAATCCGCACAGCTTTCGGATCGGGCGCGGCACCGCTGAGCCCGGCAGATCATAATACACCTGCACAACCTCGCTGCCGTCACATGCTGCGGTGTTCTGCACCGTGATCTCTGCGGTGCAGCCGCCGTTTCCGTCCTGAGCGACCGTCATGCCGCGATAGGCAAATGCCGCATAGGAAAGCCCGTGCCCGAAGGGATAGAGCGGGTCGCCTTTGAAATACATGTAGGTCGTGCCTGCCGCGGCAATGTCATAATCCCCGATGGACGGCAGCTCATGCTCCGAGCGGTACCATGTCATCGGCAGCCGCCCTGCCGGATTGTATGCACCCGAGAGCACGGCAGCGACCGCTGTCCCGAGATGTGCGCCCGCATGGGAGCTCCAGAGGATCGCGGGCAGCGTCTCCTGCTCGCGGCAGACCGCATACGGATAAGAGGAAATGAGCAGCAGCACGGTCTTCTCATTTGCTTTGTGCAGCTTCTGTGCCATATCGGGCTGAATATTCAGCGAGAGCGTTCTGCGGTCGTAGCATTCCTTCGCGACCTGCACGGGATGATTGCCTGTGCAGTAGATCACGGCGCCCGATTGTGCGGCAAGCTCTGCGGCGCGGTCTTCCCCGCGGCTCACGGTTTCGATGCAGAACAGGGCATCCGGCAGAATGCTGCGGCGCTCCGTGAAGCCCGCCGTGCCGTCTGCATCAACACGGAGGCGCTTTCCGTGGAGATATTCCTCGATCAGCGTGCCATCCGGCGTATGATACAGCCGGAAGGTCTCTGCTGTGAACCAGTCGTAGATGCGGCGGTTGTGCAGCTTCAGCGTGCCGTCCGTCATGCGCACATAGCGGCTGTTTTTCCGGGAATAGAGATTCTGCCAGTTTTCGCCCCAGTCCTGCAATTCAAAGACCGCATCCTCCGTGACCGTATCGGCATCTGCGCGGATGCTGCCGTCTGCATGTGCCGCGAGATATTTGCCGTTCGGCGCCTTGACCGCGACCAGATCCCAGAGGCTGTCCGTGACGGTCTCCCGATCGGGATATGCCGCACGGATGCCCGCGAGCGGCGAGACCGCATCCCGGAAGCAGCCGGTGTACCAGTCCATGAGGTTTTCGTCGGCAAGCGGTCCGAGCACAGCAATCTGCCGGGGCGCTTCTGCGGGCAGGAGCGGCAGCGTGCCGTCATTTTTCAGCAGCACGATCTGCTCCTTTGTCATTTGCAGATTGACCGCACGCGCAGCTTCATTGTCGATGCAGTCTGCCGTGATCGCGTGATAGGGGCATTGCGGGTCGAGCATGCCGAGCCGCAGCCGTGCATACATGACCTCCGTGAGCACACGGTCGATGTCCGCTTCGGTGAGCAGCCCCTCGCGCAGGGCAGTCTCCGCGGCGCGGCGCGTCAGCTCCGGCTCGTCGGTCATGATATTGCAGCCCGCTTTGACGGCTTCCGCATAGGCTTCTGCATGCGTCGGGCAGTAGCGGTGCGCGAGAACGGTCTGCTGGAAATCGGCACCGTCCGTCACGGCAAACCACAGCCCCCATTCCGCTTTCAGGATGCTGTCGAGCTCCGGGTTCAGCAGCGCGGGGAGACCGTTGATCTCGTTGTAGGCGGTCATAACGCTGCGTGCACCGCCGTATCGGATCGCCGGCATGAACGCGGCATAGTAGTATTCATATTTCAGGCGCGGCGGCAGAACGGAATTCCCGCTGACACGCGCCTCCTCGTGATTGTTCGCGCAGAAATGCTTAAGCGTCGGGATTGTTTTCATGTAGGTGTCATCGTCGCCCGCAAGCCCCTTTGTGTAGGCGGCAGACATTTCGCCCGCAAGGAACACATCCTCGCCGTAGGCTTCCTCGGTTCTGCCCCAGCGCGGGTCGCGCTCCATGTCAACGGTCGGCCCCCAGACGCAGAGTGCGCCCTTGTCGCCGCTGTTATGCCAGGCGCGGCACTCGTCTCCGGCAATGCTGCCGAGCGCCTCGATGAGGTCACGGTCAAAGCTCGCCGCCATCCCGATCGGCTGCGGCGTGACGGTGGAATATTTTGATTCCTCGCGCCCGACATAGCCGCGTGCGACCTCCGTGCCGATATAGAATTCCGGGAGCCCGAGCCGCTCCGCCGGGAACTGATGGGTTGTCAGAAGCCCGAGCTTTTCTTCTGTTGTCATCGCAGCGACCAGCGCCCCTGCGCGGTCTCTGAACGCCTGTTCATCTCTCATAAGGGAGTTCCTCTTTCTTTGATACTGTCCGGAAACCGGTTGTGTGCGGTTCCAAGCGATTGGAAACCGCAGTGCTGTGCATAGACTCTCCATATTATAGCATACAACTTCGCGGCGTGCAATATCAAAATAATCTTTTCTCTGCAAAATTGTGCCCTGTTAAGAATTTGATAAGAATTATACAGGATTCTGATAAAGACTCCCGCACGGTTTTCATGTATAATGAAAGCATACAAAACGGAAGGGAGTGTCTGCTATGGCATCGGTTCTGCGGACGGAAAAGCTCTGCAAGAGCTTCTCGAACGGCGGCGTGCAGCAGCATATCATCAAAAATCTCGATCTGGAAATTCTGAAGCAGGATTTCACCGTCATCATGGGCGCCTCGGGCTCAGGCAAATCCACGCTGCTTTATGCGCTCTCGGGCATGGATAAGCCGACGCTCGGCAAGGTCTATTTCGGCGAGACGGAGATCTCCTCCTACACAAACGATCAGCTTGCGGTCTTCCGCCGGAATCACTGCGGCTTTGTCTTCCAGAGCATCTATCTGCTTGAGAATATGGATGTGTTCGACAACATCATGACGGGCGCACTGGTCGCGCAGAAGAATTCGCCGGAGCTCGTGAAGCGTGCGGAGGAGCTGCTTTGCAAGGTCGGCATCGGTGCGGACATGTGGAAGAAATATCCGAATCAGCTCTCCGGCGGCGAGTGCCAGCGCGTCGGCATTGTCCGTGCGGTCATCAATGCGCCGCAGATTCTCTTTGCGGATGAGCCGACCGGTGCGCTGAATTCCTCCGCCGGCACCGATGTGCTCGATATCTTCACGGAGCTGCACGAATCGGGGCAGAGCATCGTGATGGTGACGCATGATCTGAAGACCGCGCTCCGCGGCAGCCGCGTCATCTTCCTCAGAGACGGCAGCATTGTCGGCGAGCACCGCATGCCCGCTTACGGCACCGATGATCTCCGGGCGCGCAGAGAAGGGCTCGGGCGCTTCCTCGATGAGATGGGCTGGTGATCCGAATGAACAAGATTCTGAGACTTGCACGCGCAAATCTGCGCCGCCACAAGAAAGAATCCGTCCTGCTCGGCATTCTCGTGATGCTCTGCATGACGCTGCTCTTCGGCGCAATCGCGGCGGAACGGAATATCCGGCAGATGTTCCCTGATCTGATGGAGCGCACCGAAGCGTGGGATGTGCGGATGTATATTACGGAGCAGGAATATGATCCGATGCTCCGCTCGCTTCTCAGAGAGGATGACCGCGTCACGGACAGCACCGTCTATCACTATATCTCCTCCGGCTCGACGCGCATCCCGGAGGAAGACGGCAAGACAAAGCTGTATATTATCACATTCATGACCGAGGAGAACGAGCGGCTGTTTGAGCACTATGAACCGCAGTCTTCGCTCTCTGAGGCGGAAATCGCCGCGATGGAGCACCCGATCATTGTGCCGCTCAGCCAGAAGAAGGCGCTCTCGCTGACGGAGGGCGGCAGCTTCACCGTCATCAGCGATTCCAAGCGGTTTACATTCACAGTCGCGGGATTCTATGAAAGCGGCTACTTCACCGAGCCGAAATTCATTGTATCCGATGCCGATTATGCTGTGATGAAAACGCTCTTCAATCAGTTTGCCGAGGTCGCCTGCAATGTAAAAAACACCGGTGATGCCGAGGCGATCCGCACCGATCTCTTTTCCCGCTGTGCGGAAGCAGGCGTCGCCACCGATCATATCGGCTGGTCGGATTTCAGATCCATGCAGACAGAGTTCAATGTGGAGATTCTGTTCATTCTGCGCATCATCGAGGTCATGGCGTGCATGATCCTGATTGCCGTCACCGTGATGATCGGATACAGCATCGTCAGCGATATCCGCGACCAGATTGTGAACATCGGCGTGTTGGAAGCGCTCGGCTACCGCTCCCGCGAGATTGCGCGCTCCTATGCGGCAGAGTATCTGATCATTGCGCTGGCGGGCTGCGCAGCGGGCACGCTGCTCGGCGCAGTCTTGCAGCGCGTCCTGATCGGCATTGCGGAGAACATGAAGGGCTGCACCGCCGGTCACGGCATTTCGGGCGCGGTGCTCTTCATCCTCCTTGCGGTGCTGCTGCTGACGGTCTTCCTGACCGCCTACATGAAGGCGCGTTCCGTGCGGAAATATCCGCCGGTGCTTGCCTTCCGCAAGGGCATTCAGAATCACCACTTCGGGAAGTCGCATTTCCCGCTGCGGCGCACAAGGGGCAATGTGCATCTCCGCCTTGCGATGAAGGGCTTTGCCGACCGTGCCGGGCGGCAGGTCGGGCTGACCTTTGTCATGAGCATCACATCCTTTGCGGTCGTGCTGAGCTTTATTCTCTTTCTTTTTCTCGGCAGAGGCTCAAATGTGGTCAGAATGATCGCCGGACAGGAGATGGCGGATCTCCAGCTTTCGACTGTCACGGGCATCGACACCGACGCCTTCCGTGCAGAGCTGGAAGCGATGCCGGGCGTCCGCAAGGTGCTCCCGACCACGCAGACCTCGGAGTATTTCTTCCATGCCGTCGGGCAAAATACGCCTCTCATTGCCGTGGTCTATCCCGACTATGCGGAAACAGAGAATATCATCCCCTGCGAGGGGCGTCTGCCGCGGCATGAGAATGAGATCATGGTGACAAAGCAGACAGCCTCGATGTTCGGGCTCCGTGCGGGCGATACGCTCACGCTGGAAATGAATTCCGTCCGCCGGGATTACCTCATCACAGGCATCGTGACCGCCGTGGTCAATGCGGCCTCCGTCTACATAACCGAGGACGGCATGCGGCGCATCTATCCGGTCTATCAGCCGGATTCCTTCCTGATCTACCGCAGTGAGGACACAGATACCGAGTCCCTGCGCGCAGAGCTCGACCGCAGATTCGGCAAGAGCGCCGAGAGCCTCGGCAGCGAAGAAAACATCGCCGCAGACAGCTATGAGGCGCGTGTGCGGCAGAGAGCCGAGCAGATCATCGCGTCTATGATCGAGCAGGACGGCGCGACGAATGTGGAGTATGCCATTCGTGTGGGCGATCAGGTGATCACCGGCGGCAGCAAGGAGATCAAGATCCGCTCGTTCCTGAATCTGCCCGAGCTGCTGGAATCGCTCATGGTTCAGATCAGCACGGCAGTCTCGCTGACGGCCAGGCTGTTCATGGGCATCTCGGCGCTCGTCGTCATGATGATCCTCTGGATCCTGATGGAATCGGAGATCCGCCGGCAGCGCAGAGAGCTCGGCATCATGAAGGGCATGGGCTATACCTCGAAGGAGCTGATGCTCCAGCTCGCCTTCCGCATCATGCCGACTGCACTGCTCGCCGTGATCATCGGCACGCTGCTCGCTGTCGGTGCGACGGTGCTGCTGGTCAGCTTCATCGGCAATGTTCCGGTGAATCTCCCGGCGGTGCTCCTGCTGGATTGCTGCATTCTGGCGTTCTGCTTCGGGTGCGCATATCTCGGCGCAGGAAAGATCCGGAAAATCTCGGTTTACGAACTGATGACGGAGTGATGATATGAAACACAGATACAAGAGAATATGTGCGGCGCTCGCGGCAGCTTTGCTGCTGACCGCAGTGTCCGGCACGGGTGCAGCCGGAGAAGCGGGCGCTGCACCGCAGAATGATACGGCGGCAGACACGGTGTCTTCGGTCGGGTCTGTCAGCAAGATGTTTGTGACGGCAGCGGCGATGCAGCTTGCCGATCAGGGAAAGCTCAGCCTTGACGCACCCGTGACGGAATACCTGCCCGAATTCAGAACGGCAGATCCGCGGTATCGGGAGATCACCGTGCGGATGCTGATGAACCACCGCTCCGGGCTGATGGGCTCCTGTTACAGCGATGACATTCTGCTGGATGACAGCAGCACCGCGGCGCATGACGGCCTGCTGCGGCAGCTCAGCGGGGAGCGCCTGAAGGCGGACCCGGGCGCATACAGCAGCTACTGCAACGACGGATTTGCGCTGCTTGAGCTGGTCGTGGAAGCGGTCAGCGGCGAAGCCTTCACCGATTATATCGCGGCGCATATCGCAAAGCCGCTCGGTCTCACGCAGACCGGCACGCCGCAGGATCTCTTCCGGGATCCCAGACAGGCGCCCGTCTATCGGAACAAAGCGGAATTTTTCCCCGATTACTGCATGACAATCGGCGCGGGCGGCGTGCTCTCTACGGCGGAGGAGCTCAGCACCTTCGGCAGCGCGTTCTTCACGGGGAATCCCGTGCTGCTTTCCGAGCAGGCAAAGAATGCCATGCGCACGCATGCCGAAGCGGATCCGTATGAGGACGGCTTCGGGCTCGGCTGGGATTCCGTCGGCGACCCGGATTATGACGCGGCGGGCGTGCAGGTCATCAGCAAGGGCGGCGATCTGGTCTTCCAGCATGCGGAGCTGCTTGTCGCACCCGATGAGGAGATCAGCATTGCCGTGACCTCCGCGGGCGGCAGCAGCAGCGCAAATACCCAGCTTGCCCGGGCGCTTATGGACATTGCGCTTGAGGAAAAGGGCATTTCTGTCACGCATGCCGCGCCTGAAAAGCTGCCTGTGCAGGAGACCGTGCCGGACGAATATCTCCCGTATGCGGACACTTATGCGACCGGCTCCGGGCTCTGGGCAATGACCTTCCCTGAGCAGAAATATCTGCGGCTCGACCCGCTGCATGACCCGACGGAGGAAGCGATGCAGTTTCTCTATGCCGGTGACGGCGGCTTCGTGCAGGTTTACGGCAATGCTGAAACCGGGACTGCCGCCCAGCCTGCCGATGCGCAGACGATCCTGCGTTTTGCGGAGCGCGGCGGCAGTGTCTATCTCACCGAGGAGCAGATCACGGGCGACGGCCTGCGCGGCTATCAGCACACGCGTGCAGTCTATATGGCGCAGAAGGCAGATGCACATGCTGTCAGCGCAGACGCACAGGCAGCGTGGGAAGCACGGGCAGGCAGACGCTATTATCTCTGCGGCGATTCCGCTTCCTCTGCGCTCTATGCGGATCAGTCGCCCGCGATGCAGATTACGGTCCCGCAGGAGGGCTATGTGAACAATTTGCAGATCGGGGACAGCACCCATGCGCAGGCCTGCCTGCACATCCCCTCGTCGGCTTCCCGCGATCAGTCCGATATGGAGATCTACACGGAAAACGGCAGGGAATATCTCGCGATGAAGGATGCGGGCACTGTCTATCTCTCTGAGACGGATATCCCCGATCTGCCGCGGGATCTCAGCACGGCGGAGTTGACAACCGGCGCGGCGCTGTGGTATAATATCGGCAGTGACTCCGGCAGCACTGTGCAGCTCGAAATCCCGGCGCGTGCGGCAGTTTATGTCTACGATCAGCGCGACCGTCTGACCTATTCGAGCTATATGAAGGCATACGGCAACACCGTTCCGCTCCCGGAAAACGGCAAGATCGTATTCATCGGCGAGACCGGCAGTGCAGTGGGTCTGAATATCAGCTGACAGCATGGGAGGTGCGTGCATGCACTATCAGTGCCTCATGATCGACGATGATGTGACCATCGCGGAGAACACCGCGGAATATTTCAATATGTTCGATGTCAGCACAGCTTTTGTCAACAGCTTCGAGGACGCGGTGCGCTTTCTGGAGACAAACCGCGTCTCGCTGCTGCTGCTCGACATCAATCTCGGCAGCCGCTCAGGCTTTGAGCTCTGCAAACAGATCCGCAGGCAGTATGATATGCCGATCCTGTTTATCAGCGCCCGCAGCAGCGATGACGACATCCTGACGGCGCTGAACATCGGCGGCGATGATTTTATCGCAAAGCCCTTTTCGCTGAGCATCCTGCTCGCGAAGGTGCGTGCGATTCTAAAGCGATATGAAAAAGCAGCGGAGGCGGCAGAGGCTGTCTTCGCAAAAGCTGCTTCTGCGCACACGGAGCAGACGCAGCTTCCGATTACGCCGGGGCTGGTGCTCGACCGCAGTCTGCATCAGATCCTGCGCGGCGGCTCCGGCACACAGCAGGCCGTCAGCTTAAAGGCGATGGAATACAAGCTGCTCTGCTACCTGCTCGAACACCGCGGGCGGGTCATCACGAAGGATGAATTCCTGCAAAATGTCTGGGGCGATCTGTTCATCGGTGAGGGCACGCTCTCTGTTCACATCCGCCATCTGCGCGAGAAGATCGAAGCCGATCCCGCCGCGCCGCAGCTCATCAAGACGGTGTGGGGCGTCGGCTATATCATGGAGGATCCGGGGACAGTATGAAGGGCTATCGGAGATTTCTTGCTGCGGCGGCGCTGTTTCTGACGGGCTGTGTGCTGCTCGCGGCATGGCTGACAGGCAGAACGCAGCTTGCCTGCGACAATGTCATGCTGAATGATCTTGTGCACTCGGTGCAGGCGCGCATGGATGCCCCCGAAACGATTGGCAGCATCCCCTGTGAGACAGAACTGCTGGTTTTCCGGAGCGGCGGGGAGCGGATCTATGCGTCAGCGGGCGTGCCGCCGGAAATTGGCACAGAGCAGGATGCTCTGCGGCAGGGCTGGCTCTGCATGGCAGTCACCGACGGAGGCCGCTATCTCGGCAGCGTTGCAGTGCCCGACCCCGGGGCAGCGTATTATGCCGCGATGCGACGCAGGCTTGTGCTGACGACAGCGGCGGTCTGCGGGCTGATCTTTCTGCTGCTCGCCGGCATCGGGCTTTATCTGCGGCAGCGTGTCGTGCAGCCCTTCCGGAATATGCAGGGATTTGCCGTGCGCGTCGCACAGGGCGATCTGGACGATCCGCTGATGATGGAGCAGGACAATCTCTTCGGCAGCTTCACCGAGAGCTTCGACATCATGCGGGAGGAGCTGCGGGACGCAAAGCGCCGCGAGACAGCGCTCCGGCAGCGCGAAAAGGAGCTGGCGGCATCGCTCAGCCACGACATCAAAACGCCGGTGACGGGCATCCGGCTGATCTGCGAGCTGCTCTCTGTCCGCACGGAGGACAGCTATCTGCGCGGCAAACTCGCGGATATTGACCGCAAGGCAGAGCAGATCCGCGTGCTGGCAGATGACCTGCTGACCTCTGCGCTGGAGGAGCTCGGCGAGATGCAGGTGCAGTGCAGAGACATCGCATCTTCCGTGCTTGCGGAGATCTGCAAGGAGCATGACACAAGGGGGCTTGTCCGCGCAGAGACTGTGCCGGAATGCCTGATTTTTGCAGACCGCAGCCGGCTTTCGCAGGTGATCGGCAATCTGATCAGCAATTCGTATAAATACGCAGGCACGGAGATTTCCGTGCGGTATACGTTCCGCGGACAGTATCTTGCAATGGAGATTGCCGATACGGGCGGCGGCATCCCGGAGGAGGAGCTCACGCACATCAAGGAGAAATATTACCGCGGCAAGCGCAACAGCGGCGGGAAGGACGGCAGCGGTCTGGGGCTTTATATTGCCGACGCGCTCATGCAGCGGATGGACGGGCAGCTGATCTGTGAAAACCGCGGCGGCGGATTCTGCGCGGCGCTGCTGATCCGGCTTTCACACTGAAAGAATACAGAAGCGGACATGACGCATCACAGCATCATGTCCGCATTTTTATACTGTTTCATCCGCGCTGACGGAACTGTCCCGGCGTCATGCCGCACTGATCCCGGAACTGCCGTGCGAAATGCTCATAATTGCGGTAGCCGGCATTCTGGCTCACATCCTGCACGGACATATTGGTCGTGCGCAGGAGCATCTTTGCGTATTCGATGCGGCTGCGGATCAGATCCTGAATGAACGGCACACCGAACTGCTCCTTGTAGATATGCTGAAACGAGGAGCGGCTCATGCGCGTCTGGTGCGCCGCCCAGGCAACATTCCATTCCCAGTAGGGGTTCGCATACATCTGGTTGCGGACGGTGAGCATCATTTCGTAGCGGGTGCCGCGCTCCGTCTGCTCATTCGCATGAATCTGATCGCTGAGCTTGTTGCACATGAGCTGAAAATAGAGATACACCGTGTCCCTGCGGAGCGGATGATCTGAGCTGTTCTCATCGGCGATCGCCTTGATGCAGAAGCTGTAAAACTCGGTGTAATCAACGGGAATGATCTTCGCGTAGGGGATATTGCGCGAGAGAAAGCGCTGCTCCTCATCCGCCTCGAAGGTAAAGTGCATCCAGTCGTTTGCAAAGGTCTGCTGCGGGAGACAGCGGTATTGCTGCGGCATGCCTGCAGGATAGATCATGACAGAACGCTCCGGCGCATACTGATCGCTGCCGTTCAGCGTAAAGACCGCACCGGTTCTGAGGATCAGCAGCAGACAGTCGCCGCTCCCGTTCGGGCGGTCGATCAGAAAGTCTGCGTCGTGACAGTGGTTATAGCCGACATTGTTGAGAATCATGCGGTATCCCTCCGTTTTGGGTTCTTGCCTGCATTATACCCCGCAGAATGTGCATTTGTCAAGTGTGTGTGCCGGGCTTGCACAAAAGATCATACAACTTGGACAATACAGCATTGTAATTCATATCTGAATCTGTTACAATAAAGACACAGCACGGCATCTGAGAGGGCATGCCGATTCACAGCCGGATGCGGAGAGAGGGTCGCATCCGGCTGATTTCAAACTCCCGTTTCGGAAAAATGCGCCTGTGATAAATCAGAATTTGCACGGAGCCCGTGCAGGCATTTTGCCTCCGGGAGGCGGAAAAGAGAATGTGCAGCAGCTATGTATGACGCTGCTGTTCGCAGCTTCTGTCTGCACCGGCGCCGCTGAATAAATCCTGCCGATTATCAAGGCATTTACCGAAACAGGCGCGAACAGCGCCGTCGCCGGTGTATTGTCAAGCACGGGATATTTGGACGACTTGAGAATAACGCCCGCGGGTGACTCCCCACTGGGTGGGGAGATGTCCGAAGGACAGAGGGGACGGGCGGTTCCGCTCCCCGCTAAATTCCGATTTATATCAGCACAATTCTGACACGGGACATTTCAAAAAAGGGGATTTTTATGAAAAAGCGTTTTCTTGCTTCTGCAATGGCAGTTCTGACCGGCGCTTCCGTGCTTTTGCCGGGGCTTCCGCTGACTGTACCGACTGCCTCTGCCGCCCTGCGCGGCGATGCCGACGGCAACGGCACCGTGAACAAGGCAGATGTGACCGCCCTGATGACCTTTCTGACAGGCGGCGCAGAGGTCTCCGCAGATGCCGACATGGACGGAAACCGTAAGATCAATGCCGCCGACCTCACGCTTCTGAAGCGCAGCCTCATGACAAAGGGCGAGGGCTATGCGGCACTGAAAATCAATGAGGTCTGCTCGACAAACAAGACCTCGCTCAAGGCTGCAAACGGCACCAGCCCCGACTGGATCGAGCTTTACAATGCGGGAGACACCGCACTCGATCTCTCCGGCGTCGGCGTCTCCGACGGCAGCAAAAACCGCTACAAATTCAAGTTCCCGGACGGCACGCAGCTCGCCGCAGATGCGTATATCATCATCCTCTGCGACGACACCGATGCGGTCTCGCCGGAGTATCATGCGGCATTCAAGATCAGTGCCGCGGGAGAGACTGTCTATCTCACCGCGCCCGACGGCAGCGACATCGACAGCGTGCCGCTCCCAGAGCTCGACACCGATGTGACATACGGCAGATTCGCAAACGGCTCCTCCGATTTTGCGCTGCTGAACCCGAGCCCCGGCAAGTCGAATGACAGTGCTGCGGTCGTTTACCGTGTCGAGAAGCCGGTGTTCTCCGCAGAGGGCGGCTTCTATGATGCAGCATTCAGCCTGACGCTCAGCGACGAAAACAAGAATACGATCTACTACACGCTCGACGGCTCCGATCCGCGCACATCTTCCACCGCAAAGCAGTACAGCGGCGCAATCGGCATCCGCGACAACACGAACGATCCGAACAATCTTTCCGCAATCACCGAGATCTCGCTCCGCCCCTATACGGCACCCGACTACAAGGTTGACAAAGGCATGGTTGTCCGTGCGGTCTGCAAGGATGCACAGGGCAATTACAGCGCTGTTGCGACAAACAATTATTTCGTCGGCAAGTCCGCGGCGTATTACACCGATCTGAAGGTGCTCTCGGTCTCGACCGATTCCGCGAATTTCTTTGACAAAGACAAGGGCATCTATGTGATCGGCGAACAGTATTACCGCTGGAAGCAGAGCGGCAGCTTTGATCCGAACATGGATCTCGGCGATGCCAAGAACCCCACGAACTACAACAGCGAGGGCAGAGAGTGGGAGCGCCCCTGCAATATCCAGGTCTTTGAGCAGGGCAAGCTGAAATACACAGAGGATGTCGGCGTGCGCATCTCCGGCAACTGGTCCACCGCCTTCCCGCAGAAGAGCATGACCTTCTATGCGCGCCGCGATTACGGCAGCAACAAGATGCAGTATGACTTCTTCGAGGGCGCTGCGGCGGATGCGGACGGCGCAAAGATCAAGGAATACAAGAAGGTCACGCTCCGAAACGGCGGCAATGACTTCGATCATGCCCGCATCCGCGACGACCTCAATCAGTCGCTTGCCGCGGGGCTGCATATGGGCACACAGGCAAAATACGACTATATCGTCTTCCTCGACGGCGAATTCTGGGGCTATTATTGCATGCAGGAAAAGCTCGATGAGAACTACATCGAATCGCATTACCATGTCGATGCGGACAATGTGACGACGATCAAGGCAGGCATCGAATACAGCGGTCTGGAGACAACCTACCGCGATTACGAAGCCTTCTGGAACTGGGCAATGTCCGCAGATATGTCAAACGCCGCGAACTATCAGCGGGTCTGCGAGACCATCGACATTGACGGCTTCATGGATTTTGTCGCATTTGAAAGCTACATCGTCAACTGGGACTGCATGCTGAACAGCAACAACTGGATGATCTGGCGTGCGGACGAAGCCGATGCCGCAAGCCCCTATGCAGACGGCAAATGGCGCTTCCTGCTCTATGACACCGACTATTCCGCCGGCTATGACGGCGTGAGCGGACTCTCCCGCAATTATTTCAAGCACATGGATCAGTCCGGCAAGCTGAACAGCATCGGCTCCCTCTTCTTCAAGCTGCTGAACAACGCGCAGTTCAAAAAGGCGTTCTATGACAGATATGTCGAGATCATGGAGACGAATTTCGAGGCGTCTGCCGTGAATGCGAAAATCGACGGCTATGTGAACCGCCTGAATGCAGCGGTTTCGGATACGATCCGCAGATTCAATGTCGGCATCGACTTTCAGAGCAATGTGAAGGTTCTGCGCAATTTCTTCGCGAAGCGCGGCGCATTCGCACTGCATCATCTCAATCAGCTTTACGGCATTCAGGATGCGTGGGCATCGGATTCCAACCTGATTGACCAGTTCGGCTGGAGCATCTGGATGAATGACGGCGCAGGCTCCATCTCCTATGAGGATGACGGCAGCATCACGGTCAATGTCACCCGCACGGGACAGTATGCGCAGGTATCGAGCGGCTCCGTGGAGATGGAGGCGGGCAAGACCTACAAGATCACCTACACCGTCCGCACGAACACGAACATCAATACATATGTGATGTTCCAGGAGGGCGGCAATGACTACACGAGCTACCTCTGGCAGGAGCACAGCTTCTCGCCGAATCCGCAGACCTTTACGGATACCGTGACCATGTCACAGAATGACGACAATGTCAAGTTCCTGATCGGACTGGACAAGGGCGTCGGCACCTATTATATCTCCGATTTCAAGCTGGTTTGCGTGAACTGACAAACAGCAAGCCCCGGTACATGTGAAAGTACCGGGGCTCAGTTTGTCGGAAAAGGGATCGCTCCGCGATGATGCACAGCGGGGGCGCCGCCCCCCGGCGGGGCTTGTCGATGTTTGCGAAGCAAACCCGACTGCTTTCGCATGGGGCAGCGCCCCTCTCCCGCCTCAGCAGCCCGAATCGACCTAATTCGCATTTTTCACGCAGCACCGCTCGTTTCAGCGCGCTTTTCCTGCAAAAATCTTCTGCATCGTTCGCTGAAACCGCGCATTTTGAACCGCTTTTCAGTCGCAGTTCCCAAAAAAGTTCACATGATCAGTTCACACGAAATGCATGCACCCAGCCCTCATCCAATTTAAAAACTACGATGATACGCGGAATTAAAGATCACAAAAAAAGAACGGTGAAATTCAAGCGGTTCCCGCGCAAAATGCCGTTCCGAGAATACAGGAGGCAACTGCTTTTATAAAGCCAGTTATGCTCTAATCCGGTGACATAACCAATCACCGGGCTTTTTTGCTGTCCGGCGAATTTACAATTTGTTTACCTTGCGATGAATACTTGATGCCCTTTTGTCTGCTATAATCATATCATAGAAATTACATCCGCAGTCAGGCGGGAAAGGAGTACAGAACATGAAATACAGAAAACTGTTTGCGGCGGCGCTGGCAATGCTGATGCTGGCAGGCTGCGCCGAGAACCCCGATTCCGGCATCGTTGTCCATAAGGACATGGAAAAGGTCATCAGCGAGGCGGAGAACAGCTCGGAGAGCAAGGTCGATCTTGCGGAGATGCAGCAGATTGCGACCGAGCATTATGAAACCGAAATCAACGGGGAGAAGCTCAATGTCTTTGCAAAGGTCAGCGCGGATGTGGCGATACCCGATGTGGAACAGCTCTCCGTTCTGCGGGTAAAGAAGCATGAATTTACGGATGAGGAAATCGCAAAATACCGCAGTGTGCTGCTCGGCGACACGCAGATGTATGACTATGCGTCGGCGAGACAGCAGACAAAGCGCGACATTGAAACACAGATCGCAGGTGTGCGGGAGAGCTTTGAAAATGAGCTGGCGCGTATCACGGATGCGCACGACAGGGCGGTCACAGAGGAAGCATACCGGGAGAGCATGGAGCGTCTGGAGCAGCAATACAATCACGCGCCGGACGAAGCGCCGATGATCCTCTCCGACGGCAGACTGAAAAGCAATGCCGCCGCAGCGCAGGAGGACCCGGGGAACAGCATCCATGCGTGGCGCTATCGGGTCAGACCGGACGGCAGCACTTTGCAGGAGATTACCGCGGATGCGAAAACCATGTTCTATGCCTGCAATGACCCCGCGGACGGCAATATGATCTCCTATTCCGTCACCCCGACTGCATACGGTTCCTACGGATTTATCCTTTCCGCAAATCCCGATCGGCTGGTTGTCTGTCACGGGCGCGGTGTGCCGGAGAATTTCATCGACCATTTCCAGTATGACGGCAGCCGCACCTACAAAGCAGTCGAGGACGATGCCTGTACGCTCTCGCAGGAGGAAGCCGAAGCACAGGCGGAGGAATGGATGGAAAAGCTCGGCATCACAGGCTTTATGCTCAAAGAGGGCGGGCGCTATGCGGAGCTGATGATGTACGCCGATGAGGAAAACACGCTCTACCGCACAAATTATATCCTGCGCTATGTCCGCAGCATCGGCGGGGTACCGCTGCGGCAGGACAGCGGCTCGAAATTCATGCAGGAGGACACCGGCAATTATACAAAATATTATTTCCCGCCCGAGATGATTGAAATCCGCATTGCCGACGCGGGGCTGCTCTCCTTTACCTATTACGCGCCGCTCGATGTGACGGAAACCGTCGTGGACAATGCGCAGATGAAGCCCTTTGACGAGATCAAATCCACCTTTGAACGCATGCTGCCGATCACAAAGGCGCACGAGGACGGGCAGGGCGAAAAAATCAAAATCAGCCATATCATTCTCGGCTATTCGCGCATCAGCGAAAAGGACAGCTGGGATACGGGACTGGTCGTGCCGGTGTGGGCATTTCTCGGCACCAAACAGCGGCTGGACGCGGACGGGCATGAAATCTGGGATTCCGAGAGCAGCCATGTGCAGCCGCAGATCTGCATCAATGCGATCGACGGCAGCGTGATTGACCCTGTGATCGGATATTGACATACATGATATAATAAAAGCAAATCCCATCAAATAAGGAGCAAAGCATGGCAAAACGCCTGCACGGGCTCCGTGCAAACGCCGGTTTATCATAGAAAGAGGCTTGCATAAAAACGGACATGACGCATCTGCTGCATCATGTCCGTTTTTTGTAATCACAGGAGCGCACGCTTCATCTGCGTGAGGTCGACGGCATTGATCCTGCCGTTTTCGTCAAAATCGCCTGCCTGCCAGTCAGTGAGCGTACCGTCTGCGAGCAGGAAGCGCTGCATCATCACGGCATCCGCAAGATCGAATGACCCGTCTGCATTGACATCGCCGCGGAGCCTGCCGCTGCCGCTGAGCGCCGCGATCTCCGATTCTGTCAGTGCGCGGCGGTAAACTGCCGCATTGTCGATCAGCCCGCTGAATCCTGCATCCTCCTCATAGAAGGATTTGCCGAAATACGCCTGCTGTCCGCTGCCCATATCCGCAGGGCCGGTCGTGAGCTCGGTGGTCTCTGCGGCGAGCACGCCGTCCACATAGAGCCTTGCGCTGCCGCCGCTCACGGAGAGCACATAGCGGTGCCACTTCGCGCCGTCAAGATCATGCCGCATGCCGCTCTCTCCGCGCCATGTGTCGGTCGTTGTCTCAAAGCGGAAATGATCCTGCGCGATCTTGAAGAAGGCGTATTTGTCGCGGCTCTGCCCGGTCGCAAAGGTGAAGAAATCGCCGTCAGAATCCGATTTTGCATCCATCACAACGGTGTATTCCCGGGTGCCGTCCAGCAGACCCGCCGGGAGCACGGCAAAATCTGCCGCATCGCCCGTGAGCTTCAGGACACTGCCCTTTTCCGCATCCTGCGCGAGTGCCGCGCCGCCCGAAAGCGTCAGGTCTCCGCCGTTCCCGGTGATGTCGGGCACTCTGCCGCCGGACACGCTGTCAAAGTCATAGGCGACTGCCGGAAGCGGTGCTTCCGCTGCACGGAGCACCTTGCCGAACACCTTGACCTCGTAAACGGTCGGCGTGTACCAGTTGTTGTTCGGATTGTTTTGCAGCGTCGCATTCTGCACATTCAGCCGCACATAGCGTGCCTCACCTGTAAGCATGTCGCTGTTGAAGCCGTAGGTGCTGTTGACGATGTCGCTGTTCTTGTCGGTGTGATCGAGCAGCGTTTTCCATGTGACGCCGTCCGTGCTGCCCTCCACTGTGTAGGTGTAATAGCCCTCAGAGCCCTTGCAGATATACCACGAGGTCTGGATATTCGAGAGCGCACAGACCTGCTCCAGATCAATTTGCAGATAGAAGGGCCACTTTTTGTAATCGCCGATCGCCGTGAACGAGGATTGATAGGAGCCGTCCACTGCCGACGCCGCGGAGGTCTCCGCCTTTGCCGCAAGCGAGGCAGATGCAGGCTTGTTCTGCGAGAGCAGCTCGCCCTCCTGCACGGGATAGAGGTCGCCCGTTTTTGTGCTGTAAAGGAAGGACGGGCAGTAGTCATAAAACGCAAAGCTGTTGTCAAAATAGAGCGGGCAGAGCGTTGTGCCCGAGGTCGAGGATGCCCGCAGCCAGCGGTAAGCGTGCATCAGATAATTCCTGTCCTGCAAATTCACGATCCAGCCGGACTGCGAGGAGAAGGTCGAGGAATTGCCGATGCTGCGCAGCCCGCTCCACTCGCCTGCAATGTTGTCCGTCACGGTGTAGGCGCCGCTGCTCGGATACCAGCCTGCCGCCTGCGAGGTAAAGAGGAAATAATAGCCGTTCCGCTTGATCATGTTCGGGAATTCGCGGTACTGATTTTCGTGCAGCGTCTTGACGACCTCCGTCACATCGCTGTAATCCGCGGTCATCCTGAAAATATAGATGGTCGCGTTGGCGCCCTGTCCCTCTTTGTTTGCCGCCGCAATCAGATAGCCGGTGTGTGCGGCGTCATCGTCAAAGAAGATCGCCATATCGCGCACCTGAATGCCGAGCGGATTGTAGACATGATGCACGGTGAATGTGCCGCCCGGGGTGCCGGTGATGACAAGCGCTTTGCCGTCTGCATAGCCCGAGGGCTGCTCCCAGTGCGCCCAGACAACGACCTTGTTTGCATGCGCAAGATATTCGATGTGTACCGATTCGATCTTGCAGCTTGCAAGGGCGCTGTTCTGCGAGGAATCCGCCGCATTGCGCGCATTGCCGAAGCGCCTGCCGTCGGAGGATGTGGTCTCCTCAAGATAAATATCGCCGTTTCCGTGCGAGCGCAGCGCATAGCTGTAATAGGTATTGCCGACCTTGTAGCCGCCGGTCTCGTATTGCAGGCTGCTCCCCTTCTGGTTGTCATAGCTGTCTAGACCCGCGGGGACCGCACAGGGCGTAAGCGACTTCACCGAAGAATACTGCGTGCCGTCCTTGCCTGTCACGGCGAGCTGATAGAAATACTCCGTGCCCGGCTGCATGTCGTTATCCGACCATGAGGTTCCCGTGCCGGTATAGACCGGGACAAAATTGCTGTCGGAGCCCGCCGAGCGGTAGAGCGTAAACTGCCCTGCGTCCAGCGTGGTCGCCCATTGCAGCGCCGCATGATCGGCATAGCCGCTGCCGGCGACGGTGTAAAGATTTGCCGCGAGCCCGATCTCCGTTGAAAACGCATCGACCGCCCGCTGCCCGGTATCGGCAGATACGGGCATGCCAGCGAGCATCATGAGTCCTGTGCAGACGGCGGTGACCCGCCGCAGGATGCTTCTCTTTTTCATAATAAAATCCCCCGATTTTGTTTTTTCTGCGACCGCATGCGGTCTGTATTTCCATTATATGATATGTTTTTACGAATGTAAGCGTGAACTATGGGTAGTTTTTTATCTTCAATCCAACAAAATAGCTTTTGAGTATCAATCGGTCATTTTTTGATTGCCCCTGCTTGTTCAGCGAGGGCATTATTTTTGTTTTTCAGGGGCTTGTCGATCAGCTTGTAGTAGATGTGAATATCACGAGGGATAGCTTTCTTTCTCGGATTTTCATCTATCGTTATATACTCGATCAGATCAAGCGCCATCTGTCTTGTAAGCTCCTCAGCACCTGCATAGCTTTTCAAGCGACGGATATATTCGTCCACATCGGCTTCGTCCTGCTTTGCCATATCAGTGTGCTTCTGCATTTCATCGCTCTCAGACTGCAAAGACTTCTTTTCGGTCTGATACTTGTCGAGCAATGTGAACGCCATATCTTCGGGCACCTTACCTGTAACCTTGTCCTCATACACACTTGCGATCAGCCTGTCAAGCTCTGCGATACGTTTGTTGATGTCACGGAGCTTTTTCTTGTCACCGCTGTGCTGTTCTGTATAAAGCCCTTGCTTTCTTGCAAGATACTTTTCTCTTGCCTTATCATCGTTCATCACAAAGTCGATCTGGCGCTTGATGTCGGCAAGAACAATATCCTGAAGTGCGTGTGCAGTTATGAAATGTGAGGAGCAGTATTTCTTGCCAAATCTCGCATACTGTCCGCAGGAATACCCCGTAACGGTGCTTTTACGCTTAGCAGAACCAGCCTGCTTGAACTTTGAACCGCAGTCCGCACAATAGCACAGACCTGTCAGCGGAAGTGTTATGCCTTGCTTTGTCATCTTACCAGTACTTACAGATGCTTCGATCTCGCGAACTTTATCCCACAATTCTCTGCTGATAATAGGCTCGTGGTTGTTTTCAACGACCACCCATTCATCTTCTTCCTTGCGGATAACCTTGTGATTTTTGTAGCTAACCGTAGTCGTGCGGAGCTGGGCAAGGTTGCCAATGTAAATTTGATTACGAAGTAAACGCTTTATCGTTTCCACGCTCCACAGGTGAAGACTGTAATGTGGCGTTTCTTTGTTCAGCAAGCTGTATCTGTAATCATCGGGAGTGAGGATACCCTCATCATTCAGCACTTGGGCGATACGCTTCATGTTATAGCCTGCCGCCCTCATTTCAAAGATACGGCGTACAACAGCAGCGGCAACGGGATCAATCACAGGTGTACGCTTTTCATCATCACCCTTGAAATACCCGTAGGACGCAAATGTCGTCCTATACTTGCCCGACTTTGCTCCCGATTCAACAACCGCCCTGATCTTCTTGGACGTGTTGGCGCTGTGCCACTCGTTAAAGACATTCATTATCGGCATCATGTCCATTCCCGAACTTGCGGAATTTGCAGTATCCACGTTGTCCGTGAGAGCGATGAAGCGAATGTTATACATTGGGAATATGTAATCTGTGTACTGTCCTACCTGGATATAATTACGACCAAATCTGCTCAAATCCTTGCAGAGTATCAGGTTTATTCTTCCCGTCTTGGCATCGTCGAGTAAACGCTGGACACCCGGTCTCTCGAACGTGGTTCCGCTAATGCCGTCGTCCACATACTCATCATAGAGCGTCCAGCCCTGCTGTGTAATGTACTCCGTGAGTATCTTTCTCTGGTTTTCTATTGAAAGGGATTCACCGCTTCTTTCATCATCCTTTGAAAGGCGCATATACATCCCAACTTTATATTCGGTCTGCTTTGGTAACATCAATAACTCCTTTCCTCCCAAAGCGACCTTATTCCATAAGACTATTATAGCGCACCTTATGGAATAAGGCAATAGGTTTTGGGAAAAAATTTTACGCTGTAACAGCCTTCGGAACAAGACCGAGCATTTCGCTCATCGCCTTATTCTCCGCATACTGATACATCACATCATTGATGTCACGATCACCAATGAAGTGACTATGCACAATGTATGTGCGTCCGTCCACCTCATAGGTGTTGACCTGAACGGGACAGTCTTTGTACTGCTCGTTCATCTCCTGCATTGTTCTGTTTTTCATAGCATTGTACTCCTTTAGCTTGTCTATCTCTATGCTTTAGAGCGAGGGGATCGCTTTCTCTATCTGCCCCTCTTTGTGTTGTTTGTTTATAGCTGTGCGGAACGGCAAGAGCCGTCCCATATCACAGCTATCGTTTTGTTGTCGGTCTATATCTTAAACCGCATAAGGGTTAGAGTTCCCATCGAAGAACGAAGTTTGTCCGTCAGCATCATCGTCCGACTTGTTGTCAGCATTAGCAGAACTATCGTCAGCCAGCTCGCCGATCTGCTCATAGGTCATACCGCTTGCGGTCAGCTTACTGATGAGCGTATGCTCCGCAGTAATAGCATCGACAAGCTCCTGTCCCTCCAAGCCGTACAGCTCGGTGAGCATATCGTAAGCGATCTGCTTGCTCTGCATAATGATCTTGCGCTTGCGTTCAAGTGCAGCTCTCACCGCCTTTTCGACGTTGTCGATCTTAGCCTGGTTGTCGCTCAGATTTCCACGCATTCATCTCACCACCCATCTATGTTTGGATTTCAGGACAACCCCTGATGATAATATTATAGCGCGCAATAAAGCCGTTTGTCTACTGGTATTGCGCTCAAACTTTCTGTTTCATTAGAGTTTTGCGTTCGACAGAATGTTATGGGGAATTTCAAAAAGC
>JAEEGK010001728.1_pt1 | contig 54680 bp, 29 predicted proteins | sample 8958771 | NCBI WGS metagenome assembly JAEEGK01 (sample SAMN16246547, study PRJNA631951) | gut metagenome | biome: gut microbiome; feature: rumen; material: SC-attached | host: Bos | place: Iran: Karaj | collected 2018-10 | reverse complement strand
ATATGAAGTACCGTTTCCCGAAAATCTAACGTATAATATTTTTCTCCGACATTCTTTTTTATTTCTTTTGAAATCATAGAGTTTTCTGGTACATATACCGCTCTATATTTCGTTGGTCTGTCAATTACCTTGAGCTTATTAATATCGACACCAGCATATTAAGAATTTCAAACACTTGTGGGGGCAACGTTTGTGCCATATAAGTAATATACAAGATGTCCGTTTCTCCCTCTAATAGTTTCTTCCCTTCTTCACTCTGTAGGAACCATAGTTTTTTAAGATTATCAGTGATGGTGTGCCCAAAAATAGACATCATTACTCCAATATAAATGGCAGTACGGTCAACATACTCGACATTACTTTTATTGAAACCATATGCTGTCAAATCATCCCACTCTGTCCATGTGGAATCTTTCACATATCGGCCATCGCCTAATGTTACACCTCCTAAGCATGGGGTTCCCAAAAGGTTATATGGAAGAATATAACTATTTGAACAAATCCCTGCCTCCAATTTATGATTTCGCAAGTGAATCATATAAAGAGCGTCATTTTGTTCTTTAACTTCCTAACTTTAGCCAATGTCAGAAGCATCATACACCAATGCTTCTGTAGCGCTCTCATCTCCACTTTTTTCAGGAAACTCATATGAGAAGGAATCGATGACACCGTATACAGCCTCGTATCCAATTCTTTTTTCAGAAATAATAGTTTGTTAAATAGAGTTTGTCCATTCTGCGGATGCTCAACATACAATGCCATCGTGTTCAGGTACATCCGGTATGAACACAAGCTTATAAAAACTCTGTATATATGGTCTGGCAACTCCTTGGCCAAATCAGAAAACGCCCTACTAACAATAACATTCTGAGAGTGAACATTCGGCAGATATTGATAATTTGAGGAATTTGTCCGGATTCTGTAATGATAGAGAGGTGTCTCGAGTATTTTGAAATCTTTGGCTTTCAGATAGCACATCAAATGGAACAACCCGTCCTCATTTAAGAACATCTTTTCCTTGAATCTGATATTATATGCATCAAGCAAAGATTTCCTTGTCAACTTATTACAGGCACTGCTAAGTATCTCCAAAGATACGTATAGCCCGTCGGCTCTGCTGCAATCAGGTACTAACGTAGCAAGAGGATACGAAGGAAACTCTTTCTTTCTAATGCATGGTTTCGAACATGACCGCGTAACTTCCTTTTCCCCGATATTAAAATATAGACTCCCCATCACAACATCTGTATCCTCATCTGTGTGAGCATATAATGTGGCGAGGAAATCTGTCATAATCCAGTCGTCAGAGTCAACAAAGCTTACCCAGTCACCCGTTGCTTTCTCTATACCATAATTACGAGCATAGGATACACCATGATTCTGAATATGATAGACTTTCAGCCTACTGTCTTTTTGTTGATAATCGTCACAGACTGTTGCAGACCCATCCGTACTACCGTCATCAACCAAAATCCCCTCAAAGTCTTGAAAGCTTTGTGCCAGAAGACTATCCAGACACTGCGGAAGATAAGCAGCATTGTTATAGATGGGGATAATAACGGATATTTTAGCCATGACATTTAGACAAGAACACATTCAATGGGATATATTCTTCATTCTGTTCTCGTTGTTTGAGTTGCTGACGACTCACGACGTCTTTTGAGAATACAGCCAAGAGCTTCTTCAACTTCATCCTGACGTATTTGCTGATAAGCTGCTTTTTGTACTGGCAGGTAGCATATGACCCGTTGATCATAGAAGACTCCCGATGGGTCTGTATGACAGTATTATCAGAAGATGACACCCCTTCTGCACTTTCAAAATCTGCCACTATCACATCGACAGGCATGAAATGTCCTCCCGACATATAAAGTTGATAAAAGAAATTGTAGTCTGCCGCAATCCTGTATCTTGTATCAAATCCATCATGCTTCATGACCTCAGCCCTAACAAAGCTTGACTCATGCCCAAATGGCATTCCTGTTGAAAAGAATGTCAATGGGAGTTGTTTACGCACAAATTTGCCATAACTGTAACTATGGACTTGATAGCCATAGACGACATCTATATCGGAAGGGATCTCCCGAGAGAATACTGCCTCAATCGATTGACTGCTATAATAAATATCACCTGCATTCAGGAAAGTAATCCATTCGCCCGTCGCAGCACTGACACCCTTATTCATAGCATCATAGATACCACCATCCGGCTCCGAGACGAAGTAATCAATCCGATCTGCATATTTCCGGATAACGTCTACCGTTCCATCCTTACTTCCTCCATCGATGACAATATATTCAATCTCAGGGTAAGACTGGCTTAATACAGAGGTGATTGTTTTCTCAATCCCCTGAATGGCATTATAACACACGGTAATAACTGACACTCTCATCGTTCATTCTGATAGGTCCCGAAAGGACAACAATACATCCACGTAATTGGGAGATATGTAGCATACTCATTGGCCTGAGAAAGAATAAGTATTATAAGTGGCACAATAGTCAATATTCCAAAATTCATCTTTCTAATATTCATATACATCGCTATAAACATAACTATGATGTATACAAACCCCATCTGTGCTGCAGAAAAAAGCCAACCATTGGAGGCCGTCGTGTTTCCATAGGCTTCCAGTTCGGCATTCAACTCGACAGAATTAATACCCATGCCAAATATGGGATTGTCGATTGCGACAGTAAAACAAGCTAGATTGTCAGCCATCCTAATGGCATAAGAATTGTCATCGTTTAAGCTTTCGCTTAGTTCTAATTTAGCTTGCACGACATCACTTAAATAGAAAAAGGAAAAGATACCAATTGCCAGAATCGCAGACAAGAATATTGGCAGAATTCTTCTCTGGTTAAGCATGTTTCCATTAAACAGAAGCAAGCCGCTCACAAACAGAGCAAAAACGATATACCCTGTCGTACTACCCGTAAGAAGAATAGAGAGAAGCAATATACCATATTTTTTCAGAAGATATGCAATATCGTATATATGATTCTGAATATCATCAGAAAATAATACTAATACATACATTATAACAATCTGACATTGACCTGGTTCCCAATAAATCGAACTAAAACGAGTAAGAGGAATACTTTCAAAACTCCCCCAACCCACATTAAAAAAGTAAAGTGACATCGTCAAAGGCTTTTCTGCATCACCTTCAAGTTCTGCTGGAATGATTTCAAGGTTATATCCTATATGCACAAGAATACTGACTACCATTATCAATGAAAGCAGCCTAAGCAGACAATCTCTTACCTTATAGAAATCAAAGCAATACAGAGAGATAACAATTCCCATAGGGTAAAGAAGATACGACAAGAAAAAGAAGTCTGAAAAGATATTGACTACGACAGTTGAAATTAACATCCAGACCATCAGGAAAAGCACAGGAATCACACCTACGAACCACTCCTCTATCCTATATTCTATTTCACTATTTAGGAAGGCAGTAAAGCATGTGACCAACCATATCAAAAGAGTCGGTATCTGATTTTCCACATCAAATCGCTGTCCTCCTGAAAAACAGAGGATCTCAAAACAAAAGAGATACAGAATCCAATTTGGCATACTTTTCTATGATCTTCTATTTTCTCAATAGCCATGGCATTCGATATACCATGTTACTATAGACAGAGATACCTATCGTAATCAGAGAATTCCCAATAACCAGGCTGTAGACTGCTCCCATCACACCATACTCTTTGATGAGTATATATGAGAGAAACATCTGTATAAGACTTCCGGTAAATGTGATTAGTCCCATCACCATCGTTTTCTTTACCTTGTAGATAAACTCTATTGTAAAATTATAAAAGGTATATATAAAGTTCGCCAAAATAATCAGAGGAATATAAGCCATCGCTGGTAGATATTTGGAGTCTATCAGATAATGGAAGATGACCCAGGAAACGGCTATAGCAAAGAACCCCACAACTCCGAACAAGGCGTATATCAGATAAACCTGTTTCACGATCGCCCTCTTCTCACCCTCCTCACTCCTCACTCCACCCTCCTCACTCCTCGAAACAAAAGTTGATCTTTCCTATCAAGACGCATTAAGATATTTGAGGGGCGAGGCTCTCGTCCTTCCCCCCGACACCCCTCGCGGCATCGTGACCGTCACCTACCGTGGCGTCCCCCTCGGTCCCGCCAAGAACATCGGCAACCGCGCCAATAACCTCTACCCCAAGCCCTGGCGCATCAAAACCACCCACCTCCCTTCCACCCCCGTGGAAATATTAATAAGTGAAAAATGAATAGAGCCACAGATTTCACAGATTATCACAGACGATATGATTATCACAGAATCGATTCCCGTATGATTCCCTTTCTGTGTAAATCACTTCATCTGTGTGAATCGGTGAAATCTGTGGCTATAATAAAGTTCAAAGTTTAAAGTTCAAAGTTCAAAGTATAATGAAACAATATCTTGACATCCTCAACCGCATCCTCACCGAAGGCACAGAGAAAGGTGACCGCACAGGCACCGGCACCATCAGCATCTTCGGCACACAGTCGCGTTACAACCTCGACGACGGTTTCCCCCTGCTCACCACGAAGAAGCTCCACCTGAAGTCGATCATCTACGAACTGCTCTGGTTCCTCAAGGGCGACACCAACGTGAAGTACCTCCAGGAGCACGGCGTCCGTATCTGGAACGAGTGGGCCGACGAGAACGGCGAGCTCGGTCCCGTCTATGGTCACCAGTGGCGTTCATGGCCCGACTACAACGGCGGTACGATAGACCAGATCCAGTATGTGCTGGACCAGTTGAAGAACAATCCCAACTCCCGTCGTATGATCGTCTCCGCTTGGAACGTGGCTGAGGTGAACCAGATGGCACTGCCTCCCTGTCACACCATCTTCCAGTTCTACGTGGCCGGCGACCGTCTGTCGCTCCAACTCTACCAGCGTTCGGCAGACACCTTCCTCGGCGTACCGTTCAACATCGCCTCCTACGCCCTGCTCCTGATGATGATGGCACAGGTGACAGGTTTCAAGCCCGGTGACTTCATCCACACCACCGGTGACACCCATCTCTATCTGAATCACATCGAGCAGGCCAAGCTCCAACTCACCCGTGAGCCCCGACCCCTGCCCCAGATGAAGATCAACCCCGACGTCAAGTCCCTCTTCGACTTCCAGTACGAGGACTTCGAACTCCTCAACTACGATCCCCACCCTCACATCAAAGCCGAAGTCAGTGTCTAATAATAACGACAACAATGACAACAAAAACAACATTTTCGTCATAAGACGAAAAGAGAAAAGTTGTCCAAGTTGTCTATGTTGTCGTAAATAAATGAATTGTTAATTTAGAAACGAATTTGAATAATATGCATAATTTTGTTCACGAATTATAATAATTATTATTCATATTAGTGGGTTCAATTATTTCAATTATTCAAATTCGTTTCCTTAAAAAAATCACATTCGTTTCCTTAAAAAAATCCCACTCGTTTCCCTAAAAAATAAAATATGATTTCAATTATTGCAGCGGTAGCCCGGAACAGAGCCATTGGTTTCAAGAACAAACTGATTTACTGGCTCCCCAACGACCTAAAGCGCTTCAAGGCGCTCACCACAGGCCACACCATCATCATGGGTCGCAACACCTTCCTCTCCCTCCCCAAGGGCGCCCTCCCCAACCGTCGTAACATCGTCCTCACAAGAAAGGGAGTTAAAGGGGAGTTAGCGGAAGTTAGAGAGGAGTTAAAGGACAATACCTCACTCGATTTCTATCCTTCATTGGAAGAGGCTCTCGCCCACTGCGCCCCCGATGAAGACATCTTCATCATCGGCGGCGCCTCGGTCTACCGTCAGGCCCTCCCCCTCGCCGACCGTCTCTGTCTCACAGAGATCGACGACACCCCCGCCGAGGCCGACACCTTCTTCCCGCCCTACAAAGACGACTGGCAGGAATCCTTCCGCGAAGACCATCCCGTCGACGACCGTCACGCCTTCCCCTACTCCTTCGTCGACTACATCCGCAAATAAAACGTCAAGATCCTTATATTGTCACTTCAAAGATTCGTTTTCCTTTGTTCTCTATCCAACGTGGCTCCGTCACCTCCCGCTTTTTGGAGAAGTCAAAGGTCACGAGGTAGCCTTCCGACGCGCCTCGTGTCATAAGGTATGAGGCCAGTTGGTCGCGCCCCTGCTCCTCGTACTTCTCACCGCGCCATATCTTCAGCTCTATGATGAATTCTTCGCTGCCGTAGGTCACCACCAGATCCATGCGCCGGTTGTCACGTGTCTGCGGCTCCACATAGTAGAACCCCGTGCCGTTGATGATCGGCTTCAGGAACGTCAGGAACAGCAGTCGCCCCTCCCTTTCCAGAAACGGCACAGTGCTCTCGCGGTATTCCTCCTGCATCAGTTCGGCGAAACGGGTAATCACCAGTTCCATGTCGAGCCGCCCGTTGCGAACATAATTCACTTGAATACGCAGTTTGCCCAGGTCGTTGATGGTTTGTTCGGCAATAAAATAGTTGTTAAGCACCTCCTCAAAAATAATATTGTGGATGCGTACCTTTCGCCTGGCGTCATACCTGATGATGCTGAACATCGTGGCGAAGTCCATCACGGGGTTATTCACGTCGTAGGTCACCTCCTCACCGTTGACGGAGATGGCAAAGATGAACTGCTTCAACTTTGGATAGTTCTCCAGGTTCTTCGTCAGACTGGTGAAGAGGGTGTTCTTTTCCAGGATGGTCTGCTTCGTAGCCGTCTGCACCCCTCTTATAGTCCAGTCCTTGCCCAACTCCTCGTCGATCACCTTGCAGAGCTTACTCACGAGGAAGGGATAGCCCGTGGTATATTTGTATATCTCCTCGCTCACGGCGCCAATGTCCATGCCCGTATGCTCATCCTCCTCGTAGTCATTGAGCATCTGGGCTATCTCCTCTGGGTGGAAGGTCATGTCAACATTGAAGTCTGTGGCGATGTTCCAAGGCGAGTTGTATTTCTTCTCGGCATCGGGCCGGAACTTCAGCTTGATATTTTTAATATCATAGACACCAGCGAGGACAACACTCAAGAAGGTGGAGTCAAGACCATTATCTTCGCGTAGCAAATACATATTGCGTAGCATCCCGATGAAGCCGATGAACGTGTCGTTGTCACTGCTCTTGTCCACCTCGTCGATCAGGAGCGCAACGGGCTTGTCGTATGACTGGCAGAACCTGGTGATAGTCTGGCTCAGCGTCTCAAAGTCCTTGATGCCCTCGTCTTGCCAGATGGCTTTCGCCTCAACGCTTTCACGCGACACTTCGTCAAGCATCAGTCGGACGAATGATTTCACGAATGTCTCCTGCCCCTTGAACGACTCGTCGCCGATGCCCTCAAAACTTGTCTTTATGATGAGGTACTTGTCCGACAGACGGCGCCGGATGGTCTGAAGCATCGTCGTCTTACCATACTGCCGTGCGCGGTTGATGGTGAAATACTTGCCCTTGTCTATCAGCGCCTCCACGGCCTTAAACCGCTTCTCCGTATTCACCATATAATGCCACTGCGGGTTACAACTGCCTGTTATGTTGAACTCTTTTCTCATTACCTTCATCTTGTTCGTTTCAGAAAACACATTACTATGGATTCGTCGTCGATGAGCCTGAATTTGTGGTTGTTGTCGCATCCCGTCCAATAAAGACATTCGTGTTGCCCGTTACCTCCGCATTGTTACCTCCGCCATAGACATTGCCACGAATGTCAGCACCGATGACGTCCTTTTCGATATTTTTCTCTTCATAGTAGGTGGTTTCTGCTACAGCAGTACCTGCGGCTGCGATATATCTATATGGACTTGCCGCAGTCCCTTCTCCTGAACGAGTGTAGAGGCCTTCTACGGAAGCTCCAACACTTACACTCTTTTCTTCATACCCCTTTACAGAGACTTTTGCCAAGGTTCCAATATTGACATTAGTATTACCCTTGACCGATGCAGCGTTGCCACCACCGAAAACTTTGCCAATAGCACCTATCTTACCCTTGGCATGAGACGGCAGTTCGACATCATGCGTTGTTGTACCATCTGATATCGGCAAAGTTTCTCCTTTATAGCCCGTAGCATTATATTCGTATCCAGTTTCAGAATAACGGGAAGACTCTCCAACATAATCCTTCCATGCACCCTCTACAACACTTATATTCACCGTCGGATCGCCCACCATTACAGCAGTTTCACCATAGCCACCGCCATAGACAGCCCCGATACTGGTGAACGACTTGACATTCACCACAGGGGCATTAAACACGCTTGACAAGCCTGATTCCAAACCATCTTCTGGCAGACGGGGTTTCCACACCTTATTGGTACCTTCGGTCACTTCCTTGTAACCATAGACAGAATAGCCAGCCTGATTACCACCGCCATACAATTCACCAATGATAATCGGTTTACAGCCAACCTCCTCGACATTTACGGTGATGGCGCCACGGATGGTTCCACTCAGATTATTGCCACCAAACACACGCTCGAAACGACCATTAGTGATGGTCAGCGTCACATTGCCCTGTATGTCGGCAGCCTCAGCACCACCATAGGCTGCATTCAAACCAGGAATACAAGCCATCAACAACTTAGCCTCTGCATCCATCGGTGCACTCTTACCACCGCCATATGCCTCATCCACACAGAAGTCACAACCTCCGACTTCCTCTAACATAGTCACAGCAGTCTGTCGTACATTACCCTTCGTATTCGAGCCACCAAAGACACGGTGAATCGTACCTCCGAAAATATTCACAGAAGCCTTACCTGTACCATATCCATAATTCGACGCTCTATCTTCAGGTGTCTGTGCATTGGTTGCATCCACATCATATGCCCTAAATCCAACATTGGCACCAGGATTGGGATCGCCATTGGGCAAGTCATCTTTACCATTACCACCACCAAACACCTCTTCAATTTCAAAAGTACCATTGACCGTAACGTTAGTCGCTGGTGTTGAAGCGGCATTACCACCACCATAGACTTGCTGAATGCTGGTTAGTCCGCAACCGTCAATAATAACATTGGTACTATTGGTAGTATTCTTGCCACCAGCAGGTTCGTAGGCAGCCAAGTTTCCACCACCATAGACTGCTTTCACATCGTAGGATCCTTTAACCTTGGCATCCGTCACTGGTGTCTCGCCGGCTGTATTTGCTATCTGTGACTTGGTCTTATTCTGTGTAGCATAGATATGCACCATCACCTGCCCCATTGGTGTACCGGCAGCATTATTACAACCAAAGACTTCACCGACGGCACAACCCCTTGCATCATTGGCGATGGGCGTTCCTTCTTCACCTGACGATGTCGTACCGTTCAAGTCAAGTAGTACATTACCATAGACATAGGCCGGCTTTCCTGCTTCTCCCAGTCCGCCGCCATAGGCTTCTCCAAGAATAGTACCACCTGTCAAGCGGATTGTCGTTGTGGTGCTTGCAGAAGTCTTGCCTTCAGCCCAGTCGCCCGTATTATTAGTACCACCAGTCGGATTCCAGTTGCTGGTCTGGGTGTCAGCCAGAGCGCCACCACCATAGACGTCTTTCAGCACCAAGCCACCCGTCATGTTAACAGCCACGCTGCCCTTCACTTTACCAGCCTCGCCGCCACCAAAGACAGAACCTGCTATGAGCTGAACATTCTTGTCTTCGTTATCTGCTGTCGGAGTTGTTGCATAGTTGATGTTCACCTCCGTCTCACGCACCTGAGCAAGGTTATCACCTGTTGCTGCAAGGTCACCACGGGCAGCACCAAATATGTTACCATCGTTGTTGCTGTTACCATCATAACCGATACGACCACCACTGACCGTAACCGTTGTCTTACCACTGGTAGCAACACTGGCAGTACCTACCGAGCCCATAGCACCAGCTCCATAGACGTTGCGTACCACTAGGCCACCGTCGATATTCACAGTGGTAGTACCTTGCACGATACCCGCTAAGGGGTTAAATTTTTTTATCGTCTTAGTTACAGCGGACTCTCCCTCACCCTCCGTCACAGTAACGTTATAGGTATCAGTACCGCATCCGCCACCATAGACATTGCCGCGATTAGGATAGGCAGCGCCTTGGTATTTGTTACCATTGTCGTCTTCGACCTCTACTCCAGAAGTAATACCTATTGTACCACTATAGACGTCGACAATGGCATCCTGATAGGTATGCCCATTCTCGCCACTACCATAGACAGAGCCCATAATAAGCGGAGTCGTGGTAACAGTGCCCGAACCAGAGGTTCCAATAATGACATGAGTATCATGAACCCACGCCAATCGGTCTTGGATAGAACCTGGCTCATCCACATCACCTCGCGACGAACCGAATATCATACCGTTATCCTTACCAGTGGTGCCAATGGTTCCGCCAGTGATGGTGATTTCTGCCTTTCCTGTATTATCGGTATGACCTGTAATATTTCCAGAACCGTCGTAGTTGTAAGTTCCTACAGATCCGAAGGCACCACCGCCATAGACATTATGCAAGATGGAGCCACCCTTTATCGTGACATTGGTGTTACCCTTAACGAGGCCTAATTTAACGGCTTCATCGCCTGCAAGTTCATTATCATCTTCATCTTTATATTTACCCATGCCGCCACCATAGACATTGCCATATTGGGCTCCGCCCTTACCTTCAGAACCAACGGTACCGCTATTGAATTCCACAAATGTACTACCTTCTACTGTCGATTCCTCACCACCGCCATAAACACTTTCATCAACTGTAGTGTTCGTTATGGTCAAATTGACTGTACCAACCTGTCCGAGTGTTGTCAAGTCTTCATCGGTATAAACGAAGTTTCCTGCCGAGGTGCTTTCCATACCTGGGTCACCGTTAGCTGGCATAGAATCAACATGCTTCCACTCGTAATCATCAGTTCCAGCAATCTCACCCTCCTCGAACATGCCGATATTGATATTCTTACTCGGTACCTTGCCAGTAACGAAAGCCGGAGTATTTCGTACGGCAATCTTGGGCAGAGTGGCAGAATATCCTCCACCAAACACATTGCCCTTCACCGTACAGCGGTCAAGCGTGGAAGTGGCAGTACCGTTTACCTTACCAAGGCTACCACCACCATAGAAGTTTTCATTGATTGTACAGTTTGTAAGGCTCGAAGTAACATTGTTCGTTCTTGCCAGTGAGAAAGAAACAAACTGCACATAGAAACGGGCACCTGTCACACCTGATGACCAAATGAAAAATTCGTAATCAAAGTCAGTTGCTACGCCCTTACCCTTTTTACCATAAGCAGGCTTGGTGTCATAAGCATTAGTTGAAGAGCCATCGAAATATTTACCACGATCTGTTGTATAAAGACCTTGGTAAGAGTTTGGAACACCATTTTCCACATCTCTATATTTCACTCTATTGTATGAATTACCACCATAACCAGCACCAAAGAAAGTACCAAACTCACAGTCTGTGGCATTTGTTGTAACAGTCTTATCAACCGACATATCACCGAACTTCGGACCACCGCAATATTGCCCAACGTGACTACGAGTCATATCAACTCTGATATCGCCAGTTATCGGATTGTTGGCATTAACACCACCACCATAGAAATTGGTGATGTCTGCCCAGTCTATCTGCCAGCGCACATCACCTTGGATTGCTTCCAATGAGGCACCAGCCATATCACCGAAACGACCTCCGCTGACGTAGCACTCGGCTTTGTCTGATTGCATATTTTCAATATTGGGTTGATACGTACCCGACAGGTAGAACTCATCATAATCACCACCCGTTACAGAAATGGGGACATGAGGTGTAAAATATTTACCATCACTGTGGGTGCCATTACCGAATTTCGCAAACCAAGCATTACCACCAATATGTATATATTTCGTTTTTGGAGTCGTATAATCAAGTGTTCCCATTTGCGTGGAGACAAACTGCTCATACGTACCACCAAGAAGAATCAATGGAGCTTCGGATTTCACGACTGCGTTTTTAGCACCATTACTATTGTCATATTCAAACTGAGAGAAATTCACCACGCAAGTATTCGTAATCTCGAACCACCCCTTCAAATTGAATATTGATACATTGCGAAACCGATCATTACTACCTGTCAACTTAGGAAGTTGAGCCTCTGCTATACCCATAACATTAAGGAAGTCAAAGCGGATAGGTGAAATCGGTTTTCTGTTGTCATGGCTGCAAATGTAACTATAGTCAGGTTCGTTGTCATGATTCATGTCAATGGACATGACTGTATATGGAATATCATTTTTCGTAGGATCAGCGTATTGATGCAGATTACCCACCAGCACCACAGCCTGGTCATACACCCTCTTGTTTTCATTGTCAAAATCTGCAATTGCATTGGCTATGGATGTATAGACTTTCTGATTGTTATTATCACCATAAATATCTATATCCGAATTGTTGCTGTATTGTGATCCAAACGGAGTGAAATCCTTTTTATTATAATCTTTATCATATACAACATCGTAAGTTCCGTCTGAAACGTAGTTGGCTATAGCCCAGTAAGGCTCTATAGTAATGGCTGTCACACCCTCTGGAACATCCCAGTAAGCACCTTGTGAGAACACACGCTTATTAATTTCATACTTATCTTTTTTTGTACAGTGACGGTCAGCAAAGTTATAGCCACCCCAGCTATCACTTTCTGTATATGTACCATCATTGCCACCAGTGATGCTTGTAATCTTCCAACCCGTTACTACACGGTTTCCCGTGTAGTTACCCGTTCCTATATCATTATAATAAGGCAGCTGCACCTTGTCATAGTTGTAGTTGAATCGGTCGAAGTCCTTGTCGGTACGTTGTAGCGTAAGGCCGGTGGTTGTTATCCTAGCGCCTGTGGGCCACGTCTGGCCGCCATCACTTTTAGATGTTGCAATAGTTACCGAAAGTGTTCTACCTAATTTCCCACCATGATTGCGTCCTACTGTTGTGCTATCGGGAGCATTTTTTGCATCATAATTGATAATAGAAGGATAATACCTTTGTGCTTTCAGTATAGGATATGGATACGGACTACGACCTGTAATACTTCTGTCAGCTGTCTCCAACACCCATTTCGCCATGTCATCAGGGTTAACGGTAATGGTGGTGGATGGGTCGGAGGTAATGACAGAGGCATATTTAGCCGCTAACTTCTTATTACTGTTCAGCAACAGACGATAGCGCTCAAAGCGAGTGATAAACTTCTCTTCCATCGCCAGTGCTCTGTTATATTTAGTAATCTTCTTCTCTTTACTGTAACGGGATCTGTAACGATAGTAGTTATAATTGTTCATGCCATCGGCACTATTGTTTATTTCCGTACCTCCATAAATGGGTGCAATCGTATTCCCGTCAACAATGTCACCATAGAACATACAGTTCATCACCATAGTCGTCAGGCTTGACTGTGTAGATGTCACTTTGTTGTAGCCCACGATACCTCCCTTGTCTTCCCCATTAGTGATATTGGCATAGCTGAAGCAATTGATAACGCGGGCCTCACCGTCAAGTAGCCCCACCAATCCACCAACCTTCTTACTGCCACCTACGCTGCCGCTGAGTATTCCACAGTTGTAGATACGGGTAGTGCCTTTTGCCTCGTTGCAGATGGCACCGACATTGGTACCACTACTGATATCGACATTATCAAGTATGACATTCTTTACCACACCTCCATTGACGCTGTTGAACAAGGCATGTCCAAGACTACTAATGGTGTAGCCGTCTCCGTCAAAAGTACCAGTGAATTCTGTGGCAATAGCATCTGTGCCGCTGGCAGAGACATCAGAACCCAACTTATAACAGGCAGAAGCAGTAGATCCGTTGTTGACATTCGTTACAAAGTTGGAAAAGTCTGCGGAACTATAAATAAGGTACGGGTCTTCAGGAGATCCGGAACCAGTCTTAAGTTTCATGGAAGAAGTCTCTGACTGCGTATAGTCGTTGTGTCTGGCCACTACCGTTACAGTCATTGGCAGTTGATCTATAGTGAAGGAAACGGGTCCATTGTATGGGGTTGCCGGAGTACTTTCGTCTAATGAATAATAGAAAGTCGCATCTGTTGGCATGCTGCATGAAAGGGTAAATGTCATGCCTACTCTTGTAATGACAGGTGTCGCACATTGCAGAGTCACCGAGCCACTGCCAACCTCCGAAGGAAGCATGTTCTCCTTGAATGCGATAGCCATGATGGTAACATTGCTAACGTTTTCTGTCAAGGGAATTGTGTACGGAGTACTATCTGTAGTAGGAGTGCTTCCATCAGTGGTGTAGTAAATTGTGGCACCTGGCGTAGCCGTTGTTATTGAAATGGCGTTACTACCATTATTCTGGATAGTAGGAGTAGCCACTTGGCTAATCTCCAGCTTACCAACTTCGGAATTTGCTAAAGTAGTATGTGTCGCTATAGCCTTGATGGTAATGGGAGGGGTAACAGAAAACGGCTGATCGTCATACTCTGTCGCCTCAGCAGTGGGAGTGTCACCATTGGTAGTGTAATAGATGGTTGCATCCTCTGTAGCACAGGTGATAGATACCATCGAGGTGGTGTAGTCAAAACTAATAACAGGTGTAGCACATGAGGCGGGTTGGAGAGCCTTAGGACCCGCCACCGGAGTGACTAAAGTTCCGAAGACACCTACAGCCTGTACATTCCAATTGTCTGTGATGTTAATATAACTGCCGCTGATAGCCGAGGTTCCGGTGCTGGCATTGGGTGTGGTAGTTCCATCAGTGGTATAGCGGATAGTGGAGAAAGCCGCCGCCGGCGAGGTGATGGTAAAGGTGTTGTTCGCAACATCCACATCGCTGATTTCAGGTGTCAATTCTGCTGCAGAGGATGCATCTTCAAAATGCCAGATAGAGTTGGTACCTTTATTATTATAAACACCAACTAATCCTTGATGATATAAGGAGGAAGAGGTTCCATAGTAATTATTGGAATTTTGTCCCGCAGGATTCCAGTACCAGCCTGTACGATTTTTAGGACGAATATTGTAACCATTCCCCGATTCTGTAATTTCAAACTTGAAGTTGTCGTTTGTTAATGGATTATAGTCCCCATTATCAATGGTCTGTAGGTGCATTGTCTTTCTCTTACCATTTTTCGTTTCATCGTTATCATTGTTTTTGTTTGGGTCATTTGGCAAAGGCACCTCATATATAACATATTTTCCTGTAAGCGCATGGATAATAAAGTAATAGTCACCACTTTTCGTAACTATCCAAATGGAGTTAAGGTCCTTGTTTGTTTGGGCCGTGGCCAAGAATGGTTTCTCAGGGTCGCCGTTGGTGGAACTATGATTTGGAGAATAATAGGCATCAATGGCGCTTCCTTGTTGAGGATTCGCCGCTGGAACAAGATAATACTTTGCGTCATCTGATGCTTCACTCCAAACTTTTCCTGGATGGTTGGTTGAACTATTATCATTAGCAATATACCATATTCCTGAAGGGGGTGTGGTTGATTTTGCGTCATCCCGTTTCTGCGGCAAGAACTCGGCCTTCTTCACCCAAAGGTTAAGCTTGGAGTCGATGGTGGTGGTATAGGTGCGCTTCGAGGCTTCGTCTTTGAAGTCTTCGCTTTTCAGCGTGAGCGTTGTGGAGACCTCTAAGCCACGGGTTGAACTGATGTCGGTGGGAATGACGGCATAGACTTCAAGGCCATTCTCTGCCAGCTTGTAGTTCTTGTCGGGGGTTACAGCGAAGGTCACCTTCGTCGTACCGTCTTTCTGGTCTTCCTGAGAAATAATGACAGTACCGCCCGTAAGTTCTTTTTGAGCAAGGGTAATCGTGCCGCCCTTATCAGGCTGCAGTTCTGTACCCTTTTCTCCGAATAACACTTTTACTTCTGCCTTAGCGCCCATGCTGACCATGATCAGCATCATCACAGTGAACAGCCTTGTCAGTGTTGTCTTCATATCTTGAATCATAACCTTGTTTTCTTATCTATTCTTACTTTGTTATCTTTGTAATCCGGCACTGGTGTGTCTTATCTTTCTTGTCATAGTTAATGCCTACGAGGAGCAGCTCGCCGCAATAATCAGCCACCTTCGCAGGATACTGCTTCTTGAGAATCTGACTGATTGCCGTATCGGCATCCTGATTGTATTTCAGTTCCACCACAATAGCAGGCGAATCAACATTTTTGCGAGGTATCATCACCAAGTCGGCAAAACCCTTTCCTGTGGCCAACTCGCGATGGATGACAAAGTCGTTATGAGCGTAATAGTATGCCAGGCTCAGCACGCAGGCCAACGAGTTCTCATCGTTATAGCTGAGGATGCTGGTATGCTCGTCGTGAGCGGCATCCACGCCAAGAGCCACAGCTTCCTCGTCACTACGAAGTGTTGCCTCAAGCAGCTGCTCAGACTGCTCTATCGCTTTGATTACATTAGTCCATCCCGATTCCTCTACGGCATTGGTCAACTCTCCCCTGACTTCACGATTAGGAACATAGCACTCCATCTTCCTGCGGTCATACGACAGATAGCCTAAGTGGATGAGCACGGTCAAGACGTCATCTTTCGACTCAATGAGCGACATATCGTTTTGGAACTTGGTGGTATTCACTTTCACTCTCCCTCCTCCCAACATCAGGATGACAGCATCCTTCAATCCGTCGAAGTTCATGCGGATATAATGGGTCACGGCATCGTAGGCTCCAGTCTTGCCCCAGTAACTCTCGCACCAATTACTGTCAATGGCTTGAATGACCGAATTGGGGTTGAACATAGAGAGTTGGTCGCCTATCTGGTAACCGTCGTACCATTTCTCCAGTTCATCAAAGTCCATGCCGCCCTTCTCGGCTAAAGCTCTCACCTCTTCTTTCGTGAATCCGAAAAACTGAGCCATCTTGCGTGGTGTCACCATCGAGTATTCAATGAAGTTGTTCATTGCCGACTCTGTCTTATACTTCTTGATAGGCAGAATACCTGTCATATATGCACAGGCAAACACTCGCATGGCATCCTGACTCTTAAACATACGGCGCAACCAACTGACGTAGGCATCCATCGCTTTCGTGCCAGGGGCAAACTCACGGCAGATGGCATCCCACTCATCGATGATGAATACGAAATGCTCCTCTTTGGCTATACTGACACGCAACAGATAATCCATCAGCCTATCACCTTGAGCTACTGTCACATCAGGGTACGCCTTGCTTATATCTGACAGAAGGGCATCGTCAATGATATTTACAATATCATCACCCTTGTACTGTGAAACAAAATTCGTCATGTCGAGATAGATGGCGGCATATTTGTTCAGGTGTTTTTCAAATGAGGGATCATGGGCAATCTTCAGATCAGCGAATAAGCTGCGGGAATCACAAGAGTGGTCATAGTAGGCATACAGCATCTTAGCTGCCATCGACTTACCGAAGCGTCGACAACGGGTCACGCAGCTAAAACAGCTCTCCGTAAAAAGAGTGCTATTCACCACTGTTATCAGCCCAGACTTGTCAACGTACTCACTATTCCTCGCACGTTGGAATCCTGCATTACCTACATTGATATATGTCCCCATGACGGTTATTTCAACAAAAATCTTGCGTTCATATTATATAATACGAATGCAAAATTAAGGATTTTTGGGGAGATAAGCAAGGGTATGGGGTAAAAATTTGTTAAATTAAGGGTTTTGACGATAAAAAGAACAACGGTTTACGGTAAAATGAGTAAAAATGAAGCATAATGACACAATATGAGGAGTGGGATTCCAAAGGAATACACCTGGCGATTCATTTAGGCCAAAAGCCTAAATAGGCCAATATAATATTGCGCTATATAAAGTAAACAATTGAAAAATAGCACTATTAGTACTACTTTACAATATATCTATTTGATAATCAAATATTTATTGGTAGTACTATTGAAAAATATTGTACTACTATAGTACTACCATAGTACTACCGGAAAACGAGAGTCATTTTACGGTGTTTTCTATTTTGGCTATAGCCGTAAAGCCTTTTGGCTATAGCCGCAATGTCTTTTGGCTACAGCCGTAAAGTTGTAAAGAGGGCATATACTCCCTGTTTACACGGCAGTTCAACCCGCTTTAAAGCCTTAACAACCCCATTAAACCTTATCAGAGCGAACGATAACCTATAGGACTACGACAACACAACGACAAGACCCATATTTGTACGATTATTGGTTCATAGTAGTACAATAAAGAGCCTATAGTAGTACAATAGTAGGTCGATTTTAAACAATCGACCTACCACTATTCATTTGAAAATCAACAATTTAGTCGCGAAAGTAGTACCAATAGTACTATTTTCGCGCTGTTTCACTTGATAATGTACTTTTTACCACCATTGATGTAGACGCCCTTGGCGGTGGGAGCGGCATTCAGGCGACGGCCGCTCAGGTCGTACCAACTGTCATTAGACTTTAAACTTTGAACTTTGAACTTTGAACTTTCAATGGCGGTGATAGCGTCAGCGTCTTCAGCATCCTCGAAGCTGAGATAGAGACGGGCGAAGCTCCTCACTTTGCTCTCTTCTTTCTTGACTTCCTCAAGATAGATGCCACCGACGGGAATCCTACCGGCCTGCGTCGGATAGAACACATCGTTGTAAAGCATATAGACCTGGCCAAGCTTCACATCCAAGCCCTGCTCTTCAATAGGCTTCTCCGGGTCTTTCGCCGTCACAACCTTCAAAGCGAAATCAACAGGTTTCTCTTCGCCCGCGCCCTCACGAGTCTTATTTGCGGTCTGGTCTTCAACATGAACCGTGCGCAGGTCATCAGAGATGATTTGATTGCTGAAAAGCAGCAAGGGCTCACCAGCAGTGATGACATCTACCTTATCATACAGGATCTGATCACCCTTAACGCCAGTGATGGTATAACCCGACACACCAACAGGTATCTTCTGATTTTTATCCGAGACATACACGTCAAACTGGTTCTTGCCTTTCACGAACTTGACTTTCCCCATCTTAACAACATTCTCATTGTTACTATCGACAGTGAAGCTGCTCCAGCTGCCGTCCATCTTATACATATTATAGATGTTGCCAGGCACATCGACGGTCAGTCCCGCTTTGGCAGGTATAGCACCTTCACCCAGCGTGACGACGTCCTTATCGTTTTGGATTTCAACGCTCGTCAGATTGTCGCAGCCTTTGAAGAGGTCTGCGCCAAGGGCTGTAACGCCCTTGCCGATGATTACACTGGCGATATCCGACAGCTGCATGGCCCAAGGAGCCGAGCCGTCGAGAGAGGCTGTGCCCTCGCCTTCGAGCGTCAGAGTCAGTTTCTTATCCTCAGCTTTAGCCTCATCAGCTTTCAAGCTCCATTTCACGGTACCGATCTCTCCCGAAGTAGCAGCCTGCTGGAAGTTTGCTTCCGTGACCCAGGCTCCGAAGCCCTTCTCAATCGTGAAGGTGTAGTCGCGCTTCTCCGTGAGATTCTGAGGATCAACACCATCGAGTGCAATCTTGTCGACGAACTCTGGCTTCTTTACCCCATCGTCATCGGCACGGGTTTCTGCCGGTGTCGGATCCAGCGGATAGGTAGCCATCACGACGATGTCGTCCTTCGTGATGTAAAAGCCAGATGCGGGCTCTACGGTGATGGTCACTTGAACCATGACAGGCTCCACCCCTTCTTCGGAAACCACCTCCTCCGATGTCTTTTTAACTGTACCACCAGTGAATTCGTTCGTGTCGAACTTCACCAGTTCATCAGCACTGGTCACCATGCTGAACATCAACATCAGCACGATTCCAAACATTTTCTTCATTGTTTTCATAACGACATATTTTTTAATTTATATTTATTTTACCACGAATTACACGAATTATATTTATTTCTTAACTGAGAGTTTCTTGGTATACCTTCCATCGAGCGTATGCACGATATACATACCCGAGAAGTCAGCCTGTACCTCCACTGTCTGTCCCGGTTTCACGCTGAAGGCGGCCACCGTGATACCAGCAGGTGTCACGACACGCACATCCTCGGTATAGCTGAGCGTCGACTCCACAAAGATCTTATCCTTCTTGGTCCAAATTCTCAGTCCTCCATTGATCTCTTCCTTCCTCGGATCGCCATGCTCCTCGACACCCTTCAGCTCCTCCAACTGCTCATTGCCGAAAATAATAGAACGGGTGTGGGCAGTGGCCGTTGTGAAGTAAGGTCGGAAAGCACTCAGGGCGACAGTCTTTGAAGCAGCTCCTGCTGCATGGAGATTAGCCTCATAAGCATTACCTGCAGTGTTGAGAACAAAGTCCCTGGGCGACGTATTGTCATCAGCAGCTACCGATGTCAGCGTCTGATTCAAGTAGTTCGGTTTGAATGTGTAGTTTCCGTCTGACTTACCATCTTTAGTCTCCTCATCGCTCACACCAATAGTAGCACCAGGAGCCGAAGCAAAGGTGATGGTCTGCTGTCCTAGCTGAGTGGGGTTCGGAGTGAGTGTGGTTTCTGCCTTGAACTTACCACTCAGGTCGAACTCATAGTAGCGTTCTCCCGGGAAGCCGATGATATAAGGTGTGGCCGCAGCAAGACGTGGATAGTCTTCGAAAGTATTCACGATACCATAATCATCTGCCTTATAGTAAATCTGATAATCATCCTGATTCAGGTCATCACGATTATTCCAAGAATAATAGTAGTCCCAGAGGAAGGTGTTGGTATATTCCTTCTCGCCATCAGCACTCTTAGCATCAGGATACCCAAGTATAGCCTCATAGATACTCTCATCCGTTGTCGATACATGACCACCCTCCTTCAGTTCACGAAGCCAATATTCATGGCCCACCTTGCTATGGGTTTCGTTAGCACTTTCCTTGCTGCCACCATAGAAGTGCGTAATTTCACCCTTCACATTGGTGGTGACAATTTCGGCCTTGAACGGCAGGCTGATGTCATTCCAACCCGAATGACTATCGGTATAGGTGCCGTCATTCTTCTTCATGCCAACATAGTTGTCAGGCTTGCGCTGATACCACATACGCTTGCCACTGGCAAAGGTATAAGGTATTGGACAGTTGAAGTCGTAGAGGTCAACCAGCAGATGGTCTAACGATGCTACATAGCTGTTTTCGCCCACCTTCTGTACCCAGTGTCCACGTACAGCATCACTCTCGCTGTTCCATGGGGCAACGGTGTGATAGGTGGTGTTGATCTCTTCGTATGCTTCATCATGCAGATAGGTGCTCACCACATTAGCCGTTTTCTGCGAAGCGGTAGGCGTCTGACCTTCTTCCGTTCCACCAGGAGCACCAGTATAGACTAAGAGGTTACGCGTCAAATCCATGTTCTGGAAGAGTGTCAGACCGTCATCGTCGAGCAACGGATGGAAGAAATGACCGTCATCATCCAGTCCATACTCATACGAATTAGTTTCATCAGCAGCCAAACCACCAGAGAAGTCGATGGCTGTCATATCCTTGTAGGCAATGACTGTGGGATCATCCTTCTTGGTCTGTGCAAAGATGGCATACGGATTGAAATGAGCCACATCCTTCACCTTCGAACGGAAGTATGCCGGAGCACGATATACGCGGTTGCCATCGGCTGTGGTCAGTATGCGTTCCTGACTCTTGTTGATGCGTGAAGGTGTCGCCTGATGCTCACGGTTACCTACATGGCCGTAGGTCAGAGCCTGTCCGAAGAAGATATAGTCATCCGGCCAGATGGGTGTGAAGTGCGTCGTGGTCACAGCATTTTCACCCTCACCCGTCGTTACAGTCCTGACACGGATATCAGTAGTCGTAGGAATCTCACCGTTGGCATAGCGGTAGTCACCATCATAGAAGCGGTTCTCCACATAGCCCAGCCAAGGTTTCTCCACGCCTTCAGACATCTTGACATCTGGCTGATAGACAGCATACCCTGCAGGATACTTGGCTGTACTCATGTCCGCAGGCAACGTGGTGTTGCTTTCTGACTTGAGGTACAGATATTCCGCAACATCGCTACCACTGGGTTCGACCTTATCGTAATAGCGCTTCTTCAGGTAGAAGCCATTCAGGTTGTAAGCCACCTCGCCATTATAGAAGTCCTTGTCGGGCATCTGAGTGGGTCTGCCGTGCTTATAGCTATCATCCGTAGGCGGTGTCTGATAGTCGTTACTCTCAGGATAGTAGCAGTTCTCCACCTGTATCAGTCCACGTGGGTCAGTACCTCTTGTGGGATTGCCGAACACGGCATAGTGAGTCTCTCCATCCACCTTCACGGGCGTACCGCTAGTTTTCACCCAGCAGTTCTCCACATAGCCCTCACCAGTCTCAGCAACACCTGCACCCGTGAACGAACCCATCACGCCGAGGTTATAGACATTTCCGCAGAGCTTGCCAAACAGTGACGAGCTCAGTCCGCCGATGGTGTAGCCATCGCCATGCAGCGTACCCGAGAAGCAAGGATCATTCTCACCACCTCCAATAGAATTCCACGTGGTGTATGCCTTCGGACTGACATTGCTGCGGAGGAAGAACTCCAGATTGTTACCCCCTTGTACACGGTCTCTGTTAAGCAGGGCATGACCTTCCAAGGCCGAACCTGCAGCAGGCGTCGTGCTGAGCACACTCAGGTCGAAGAAATCCTTCAGCAGGTCGAGTTCACTCTTCGTAGCATCCGACTTGCACTCACGGTTGTCGATATAGATCTTGCTGTCACGCTCGACATCCGGATGGTCCACATACATGTGGTGTTCCTTATCCAGCATCACCTTGTCGAGGTCATGGTAGTTGGCCACCGAGACAGGCACAGGATTAGAGTAGGTAAAGCCCAGATAGGTCTTCGAGTAGAAGGCCACGTACGCCTTTTGGTTCTGATACCAGAAGACGGGTGTGCTATTATTGACAAAGGCTGTACCATTCTGATGCTTGACAGCATCGTCGTAGTTGTCGTACAACTCCCAGCCGTTAGTAAGAATCTCATAAAGTCCAGGCTTCACCTCAGGTGTTCGCAAGCCCACGGCATCGCCAGGCAGCACGATGGAAGGCGGATTCAGCTGACCAATCTGCGGCACACCGCTCTCCAGTTCCAGGTGGATGTTGACCACATGCAACTCGTTGGTCAGTTTCACACTGCCGTCATCCTCGTCCTCATAGTAGGTGTACTGATAGACCACCGTGATAACCTTCTTCTTCGTCAAGTCATAGATGTCGCTCTCGCGTGATACGTATAAGGTGGTTGTCTCCGTAGGCTCCTGACCCTGAATGACGAAGTATTTCTGGTGGTTAGTCAGAGCAATATAGGCTTGATCATCAATAACCGTTCCTTTAGTAACATTTCCATAATCTTCATAGCAATAATACTTGATAACGGCAGCGCTTCCTGTATTCGTAAACGCTATAGCATCCACCTTATCCTGATTGACCGTCAACGTCGCCACGGTCTCTTCAACCACCTGTCCCTTACCGTAAGGAATACCGTTGTAAACAAAGTTGTCCTTGGCTATGTAGATGGTCTCACCATTGGCTTTCACAGATACACGGGTATAATGACGCTGGTCATTACGTACATTCTCAAATTCCTCGTTGCTAATGCGCTTGTCTGCATCGGCAGCAGTCGGGGAGAATTCCCTGGAAGTACCATTGTTGAACTCTACGATTTTGACTTCATCTTCGTCAAAGACAGCACTATACTCTACAGCCACCAGATCAGTATATGGCGAATGGAAGGCCTGAACGGTGCGCTCATGACTTGGTGACTCAACACTATTGCCCACTTTCAGATAGTCGGCATCGTTTATCAGGTCAAGACCATCGTAATTGAAGGTGAACTTATCATGACCATTTGCATCTATACGGTCGCTCTTCGGCAGTGAACACCATGCTGTGATAGCATCATAGTTCTTGTCGTTTTCCAACCGCTTACCACCCCAGCCACCAGCACTACTACAAATATAGGCAGGTGTCATGGAAGCCTGAATCTCGGCGGCAAGTGGTGTATATCCGGTAATGTGTCCGTCCTCGTCTGTTATGCCAGCGAAATCGTCCTTCATCTGGTTTATCTCGTCCTGCGTCTTCAGGTCGCCATAAAGCATATAGTTCTCATTGGAGAGTTTGACAGTGCTGGTACACATCAGTGCTTCACCGAAAGAAGCCTGTGCCGTTGCCCCAATGGCATCGTATTCCGTCTTTGGAATAGGCGTACCCGGGTTAGCAATTTTCTGCTGGTCCTTGTAGGTGTATTTCACCGTCTTAAAGGCGACGTATGCCTTCTCCATCGTGGCTTGTGTGCCAGAACCCTCCGTACTGTTGGTATATGTCTCTTCTGTAATGACAGCACCTTCCTCATACTGTCGCTGACCATATACACCTGTTTCAAGCGGACGGAAGGTAGGACCTTCACGGTAATCATATTGAGCCGCAGAAGAGAGCTGTTTGTATGCTGCTTTTGATATCGTGGTGGTAGTGCCACTGGTTGTACCTCCATTATTTATGGCTGTGTAATAGTCATCCCATACCTTGGGCGAGTTCATATCGAGCGTCAGCACATAACCAGTGTCATGCCCAATGTTGTTCGACGAACGGAACACGAAATCGACCGTGGTTGCATTGCCGGCTGCATTGGTAATCTCATGGCTGGTCTTCTTGAATTCTGTGAAGTCAGCATCGTCCATGACGTAGGTTCCAGCCTCATACTCTTTACCGTCGATGGTGCAGGTGATACAGTTCACGTAGGTCTGTGTGACGAAGTAGCTACGTTCCGTTGGCGACAGCTGATGCCAATCCCACCAGGTGATGACATCGTTCAGCTCGTAGCTGTCCGATTCGTTGTTCACCCAAACCTTGTCGATGGGTTCACCAGAGGTGTCTAGTTCACTACCAATCTTCACCTTGTCAACACCCGTTGCTTCGGTAGGCATGTAGTAAGCATAGAGGTTCGGCTTCACATTCAGCAACTGCAGACGTCCGTGTGAGGCAGCAGTGATCGTCAGCGGCAGATGCACCTCCTTCGAGTAGGCATTGGCACTTCCCGTATAGGCTGACACCTTCTGGTCGTAGATATACACGTCACCCTTTACATACCAGTAGTGTGCCTCTGAATAAGGCGTGCGCCCCTCGATATAGGCATTGTTGATGGGGTAACAATCGTCCACAATCTTCTTCTTCGGGTGAATGAAGTTACCACTGGTCTCATAAACCACGTATTGGTAAAGTCTATCATTAGGTTCTCCGCCGACGTTTTCCGCACCCTCTTCCGGCCATGGGCCTTCCTGCGATTCATAGTACCGGAACTGCCTGTTGGAAACAGCCTCATTGTCACTTACATTATTGTATTCCGATAAGAAGACATTCCTTTTATTGGGATAACGGCGTGGTAAGCGGTGCTCGTTCTTGGCATAGACGAAGCCCCCACCGACCTCGTCACGCTTCACATTGATCAGGTCAAGCTCAATCACACCCGTCACGTAGCCGTAGTCCTTATGGTCGGCGGTACTGTTCTCTGTGGTCAGTTCGAGGAACACGCCCGAGGCCAGTGCCACCTGATTAAAGCTACTGCCGAAGTTTCGACTGCTACTGGTGGGCTGTGCTTTTTTGTAGCCGTAGTAAGTCTGTCCAGGCACCTCTTTGCCATCAGTACCACGGTAAGTGTCTCCGAAATGCACATCGCTGGTCAGGTTACCCATATAGTTCACTACACTATAGATGCCGAAGTAGTTGCCATGCAGGGCATCGTCGCTACCTTCATCAGCAGCCTGCTCGCTTCGTTGCTGGTTGAGCGACACCTCACCGACGCGGTTGATGGTGTAGTCAATATCCTCACCGACATCGGCCACACGGTCTTTAGCACCTTGAAGCACCATACGCGAGCCGAACACGCCACAGAAGTCAGCACGCTGGATGGTATTCAGCAGACGGCCAGCGTAGATAGAACAGAAACCGTAGGGGGTGAAAGCGTCCTTTGCTGCAGGATATTTCTCAAGCAATTTCAGGTACTCGTCCTCCTTGAGGATTTTATCCTTTTCGTAGGTTATCGCACTTTCACCAGAGCCAAAGGTGGTAGTCTCATTACAGATATACTGCAACTGGAAGTATGCACGCTCACGGTTGCTGAGGCTCTTATATTCATCCAGCGTAATCTGAGAGTCCAATCCGTAATAGTCGGTACCATAGTTGGTGATGTTCAGTTCACGGTAGCCATCCACCACAGAGAGGTTACCACCGCCATAGATACCGCCAGTATGCTCGGTACCAACGGTGATAAAGTCACGATGATAGGCATCGAAGAGTGTTGCCGTGGTATTGCCGAACACGGTCGTCGCGTTGGCGTAGGTCTTATCATTGTTCGACGACACATTACCTCCGGCAAACACACCATTACGGATGTGTATGCCACGTTCATCAGTATCCTCAGTAGCTCCCTCCACACCGTTGTTTACACCCGTGAAGAGTTTCAGCCAGTCGCCAGTAAATTGTTTGGTCTTGTTACCTTCATCATCTGTTACTTCTTGCTTCTTCGGCAGGGTGTTCAGATACTCCGTAGGTACATAGTCGTAGGCGTTGTAGGTCTTGCCTAAGTATGTGATGCTCTGCCCAGGTTTTACCTGTAAATAGGGTGAGATGACCACTTTACAATCTTCTGTCAGTTTGTCACCTGACCCGTCATTATAATAATAGTAATAGTGATTGGGCGAACCTGTACCCGTTTTACGTGAGTTCGTGTTATTATATCCCTTACTATAGACAAAGCCCACGTCGCCACCGCCGAATACGTTGCCATTGTTATCGGCAAGTCCCTCTTCCGTACCTACCTCACCACCATAAATATAGACCTCAGTCTGTCCGAACACATAACCATCGGTATAAAGTTCATTCTTACCACCGAATCCCAACACGTTATAGCCCTTACCGCCACCGAAGACATTGCGTTTGACATGACCGTTATACATCTCCACATGGGTCTTACCAGCCTTGTAGATAGCTTCGAAATCGCGCTTATGATTCGCCACGCCACTCTCTCTCGTAGCACCACGTCCGATGGCTGCCAACTCAGCTCCGCCATGCAGACTGCCACGGAGAATACCGCCATACATCACCACGTTGGTCTCATCCACATTACTTCTGTCACTATAGCCGCCACCAAAGATGTTGCCGTAGTCCTTCAGGCGACCAATACTGTCGTTGGGGTTATCTGTTATCCACGTCTCGTCGTTGAGTTTCTCCACGAATTCATCATTCAGCCAGTCATAACCGATACGACCATTGTTGATTATCACATTCGCCTTACCGAAGACAGCACCGCCACGACCGCCGGCCTTATCCTCACCTTCGCCTCCACCGTATGCATTACGCTGGATGGCTGGAATACCATTATAGAAGCCGTATGTGCCTTCATTATCGGCCGATTCACTCTTTGCGTAGTTCAAGGCTGTTGTAAGGTTTTCAGATGTCTGGTCTTCGCGAATACCGATGATGATGTTTGCCTCGGCAGGGATATCGACTACGGTTGTATTACTGATGTCGGCATCGATTTCCCCATTCACCGGGTTACCGTCTTTATCTGTGACGGGATTACCATTTTCGTCTTTCAGTTGTCCAGTGGTCTTATGTTTACCGACACTACCCATGTAACCACCGCCAAAGACGTTACGTGCCACACCACCTCCGATATAGGCTGTCGCTGAGGCTACGAAAGGCTTGTTGAAATCGTCAGTCAAACCACCATATTGGTCGAACACCGAACCCACAGAACCAGCTGCCACGAGGTCCTTCTCCACCGTACCACCCAGCAGAGCAATATAGGTTGTGCCATTCACATCGCCACTACGGCTCTTGTCGGGCGAGCCCATGCCACCACCGTAGGCGTAGCCACCCTTGACGTCGAAGCCTGGCGTAGAGCCAAGGGCATACGAACCCACAATGGCACCCTTGTTGATGATGACATTAGTGTTGTATTTCTTTCCGTCATAACGTGCCTTGGCCAAGGGGTTATTGAGGCCATTCTCGGCATATGCCTTGCCATTTGCATAGGTGTCGGCAATCTTCAGGCCTTCATATGTAGGATCGCTAAATTCTACTTCCGACATCCTTTTTGTTGATGCCACATTAGCCACACGGCCATTATGGCCACCACCATAGACCATATAGACCTGCGAACCTTTGTTCAGGTTCACTTCGGTATATTGCGACCAGGTATTCTCACCAAAGCCTGCGCCATAGATCGTTGCCATATAGCCGGTAGACTTATCCGACCAAACGGGGGCATTGACATTCACCCGTCCGTAGAGCGTACGGCGGGCATTGTTATTACCCCCGTAAAGACCGCTGACAAGCGCATTCCCACTGTTCCAGTTCACATGGCCTTCATAGACATCACAGATGTCATTATTGCTAATGCCGTATGCTCCGCCGAAGATCTTGTTGAGCTTCACTGTAGAACCCATTGGCACATTCACCACCGTACGACGGGTAAATCCTTCCTTATAGCTACCGCCATAGACCACATTCAGCTGGCCTCGGGGCAGGTCGATGATGGCCGATGCAGCATCGGCAACAGAACCTTGTGTTCCAGGCTCAACATACTCCCTCATGCCCAGTCCGCTCCAGGCTCCGGCACCCCAGACCTGTAGATCATCGAAGTTGGTCATGTCTTGCGGAATATCAATGAGGATATAGCTACTATTCTGCATGATGTCGCGGTCACCGTCACCGGGTTGTCCCTGTCCGGCACCATATATCTCACTGATGGTATTATCCTCGTTACTCTTCAGCCTGGCATCATTCGACGGACGAAAGTTCACAAAAGCCTTGTCCATTCGAGGCTTGGTATAGCCCAGACGGGCAGTGCCGAGATTGGTCTCAGTGGCATCCGTAGCACCTGTCGTATAGAAGAAGTCTTTATATTCAGGATCCTTATAATCGTAAGTACCGAAGCAACCGCCAAAAATACCTATGGCATGACCTTGCTGATACTCTACGTAGGCTGACACGTTCTTGGGAGCATCTGCACTGTGAATCTTCGAGGCCACCTCATTACGCACACGGACTGTGAAATCCGCCTTTCCCAAAATGCTTCCGCCAAGGTCGTTACCGCAGTAGATATAGTCTTCAATATAGGGGAAACCCTCACCGACGGTGCCATCATCCTTGATTTGACGACCCATATAGGTCTCTGTATGGCCAAGGATATCAGCATTACAAGCTCCAGCAAAGGTATTGAACACGCGACCCTTACCCAAGTTCAGGATTGTATTACCGCAGACAGGACCTAAGAAGCCGCCGCCATAGATAAACTCTGCCTCGGCATTGGCATCACTGGGGCTTCTCAGGTTGATGATACACGAGTATTTGTCATCCTGCTTGAAAGACTTTCCTTTGAAGGTATAGGTGCCACCCGTATCAACAGCCTTTCCAATGATACCTTCCTCACTGCCTCCAAACACCTGAAATACGAATCCCTGCTTCAAATTGACTGTCGTAGAGCCCCAAATCTCCGTCTCACGACCCTTACCACCGCCAAACAGGCAGAGGGCAGAACCGAGCACGTCCATACCCTGCTCGTCGAGGATCACACCTGACCGGCGTTCATTAATCGTGTATTCACGTGTGTCTTGTTCCAATATGTCATCACCATAGAGACCTTCACCAGCTGCTTCCACATCGTCAAAGATCTTGTCTCTATCCATCAGGGTGGCATTGACATTGATAATCACATTACCATTGACAATACCGCTGGTACAGCATCCGCCATAGATATTGCCACCCACAAGGCGACGCTCCAAATCGGCAGCAACTGCTTTCCCATCGGCAGGAATAGCGGGAATATCCTCGGGATTAACAGGATTGCCGTTTTTATCAACCACGTTCCATATCAAGTCACTGATATTGGACTTGTTGTTCTCGTCTCTCCATCGTTTGGGCTCAATCGTCAGACCGCTGAGGTTTAGGGTCAGCTTGTTATCATTTGTACCTGGATCACCAATTATACCACCCTCGTATCGGGCATTATAGTCGCCGGCAAGTACTACGGCATTGTTACTGCCTGCCACCAACTTGTCGTAGATAACCACCGGGTAGTTGAAATCGATGGTGTTCATACCCGTCGTATTCACGCTACCACGATTACCACCACAATAGAACGAGCCGAAATAAGTACTATAAGGCACATAGTCCTCTGGGTCTTTTCTTATCTGGCTGTCGAATACCACATTTGGCTTGACATCCATCTCACAACCTTTCATGTATTCAGCCATCTGGCCGGAATTATTCTTCAGATCCATCTGGCTGAAGTCATAATCAGATGAACTGGTTGTGATCGTTCCATCAGTCTTAACGTACTTGAACAGCCGTTCCAACAGCTCCTCTTTCACCATGTTTTCGCCGTTGCTGCCTAAGAACACCTCGTTGGCATACACGTATGAACCAATCTTCAGCTGGGCTTGAGCCGTAGTACTCGTAGAACGCAGTGTAGCACTGTTACCGCCACAATAGACAGCACCGCCAATAATCAACGGCTTAGCCGCTGTTCCTGACAGACGTATCGTCGCAGCCTCGGCATGCGGGCGGAACCTATCGAGTGCCTGAGCCGACTCCATGCCAGTGAACGAAGAACCAGCCGGTTTCCCCAAAATGGCATTGACATCGTAGAAGAAGTCACTATAAAGGTCGCTCGTTGCCAAGGCAGGATTATCTGTATAGGGATAGGAGCCGTTACCGCCGCCATAAACATTGCCCTTAATACTTGTATGAACACCGACAGCATTACCGCCATAGATATTACCGCTAATATCGTTTCCGCCATAGACATTATTGATATTACCACCTGTAATGTACAGACGGGCAGAATGGTAGGGAGGATAGTACACACCATCGATATATTCTTCCGCAATAGTTTTATTAGCAGGATTGACATCGGCCATTCGGCATCCGCCATACACATTATTGATCTCAAGATCATCCGATGCAAGAACCAGAAGGATGCCCTTTTCATGCGTCATGGCACCACGATTACCACCACTATACAGGTTACGGATCTTACCCTTCTTCAAATGCCAGGTGGGACGAATATCCATCGGTGCCTTATTGTTGCCTCCGAACACACGCGAGAACTGATAGGCATCACTGGTGGCCACATCCTCGCCGGCAGATCCAAGTTCAAAGATACCCATGTGCTTCAAACGCTCATCCGTCAGCTTGGTATTTCCTTGAGCATCTGTTATGTCATACGTGATCGCACTGGGGTTATCGATACAGATGTCCGTAGCCTCTTTCACCGTCACATTGTTTCCACCACCATAGAGCAAGACGCACGAGCCGCCACGCATCTCGATATAGGCCTTGTCCAACTCAGGCTTGATGAAATCATCTTTGCTGCTTGCTATGGTGTTGCCTGAGGCGTCCTTCGCTACATGAACAGTTGTGGTAACTGCTTCAGCCCCCTCGCCTGTAGTTGTTGTCTCATTCGTATAGGTATAGTCACCATTACCACCACCGAAAAGCTGACCGAAGTACATCTTGTAAGGTTGAGTGGTACTAGCCGATTCACCTGTGACAGTCGTCTCTGTTCTTTCTTTAGTTGTCAGCACGAAGGCGTTGTAATTGTTCTTGTTCTTTCCTGCCTCGTCTGTGATTCCATTCTCCACAGCCTCCGTCAGTTCATCAGGAAGAGTCGCTGACGCGCCAATAGTTCCAGCAATATCATTACCACCATACACATAGTTGATCAGGATATCACCGCTCATGTGCTCGCCATCTATGTGGACGAAAGCAGAGCCGCCAACATTGGCCTGTCGTGCTCCACCGAAGACATTGCCGTCAATATCGCCAGAGCGCACGGTAACCGTTGTCCTGCCTCCCGTGTCGCCGGCATTACCGCCGCCATAGACATTACCGCCTATGTTAATCTGTGCATATACATTGAACATTGAACATTGAACATTGAGGATTACCACCATCAGCAGCAATCGCTTCAAATGCTTATACTCTATTATGTTCAATAATATATTTATCATTTCAATTTTCAATTGTCAATTGTCAATTATCAATTAATTGTCACCGTCGGGTTGTCCAAGTCCGGATCCGACAATACGTACAGATAGGTGGGATTCACCGTCAACGTCAGTATCGTGCGTTGGTTGGGACCATAAGCCAAACTTGGCAGTTTGTTGACAGCCGTACAATTCTCACGAACCAGATTACCATTTGGATGATCCTCCGTCACATTCTTGTCATACACGTCATACGTACATCTCAGTCTCAGTTTGCTCGCCACATTTGACTTTGGGGCGAAATAGCCATTAACCAATTTGGCATTCTCAACAGACGTTGACAACGTCTCGCCATCTTCATTGGTATACAGGGATATATAATCGTTGGACAATGTAGTTCCTGTGCCCCAGCTCACCTCATATCCAACCTGATCCTGATCCTTCATCGTGACCGTTAAGGGGTAGGTTAGCTGATCATCGGTCATCATCTCAACCTTCTTCAGTTTGATGGTGCGCAACTCGTTATAAGTATCTTTCACCAAGAACTTGAACTGCACGGCGGAATAGAGATGGTCGAGCATCAGACAAACAAAGTTACTGCCACTTGCCTTGCCATCATATCTGAAGTTACCGGGAGCAAGGCTTCCCTCTTCATTATCTAGGTTGGAACTCGACACCTGCAACACACCTGACACCACGGAGAAATCCTCTGCCAATACCGGAGGCAACTTGGTAAACGTCAGGACTGCACCTTGAGAGTAGTCCTTTCCTAAAATCTGAGAAATCTCGCAATGGATGTTCTCGTTCACGGGCATATAACCATAGAGATAGTACACCTTCGAGTTGGTAACACTCACCTGAGAATTCCATTGGTTATTAACATACGAGAATGTTCGTATAGCGGGCGCCTCGCCATCGGTTGTGGTGGTAAACACGCCGATGGTGTTAGGACCTTTATAATCTGTATAACCAGAAGGGAGCGTGACGTTACGCGTAGCAGAAGGTGATACTTCTGTCCTGCCGTGGGTATAAGGCACTAAGTGGAGCGTGTCTGTCTCACCTTCCATCTTGTCAGAGTCGTCGGAACAAGCTACCAGCACCACTGCCATCAACAATAGCAGTAGCATGCGTACCTTATATCTATTTAATTCTCTCATTCCTTTTTACCAATTATACACTTCACGCGCTATTTCCGTGTCTGTCCAGTCTTTGAGCACTACTGAGACGGCCACCAATCCCGACTTACTGTAATAGGCATAGACAATCCACGTATGGTTCCGTGAGAATTCGTATGCTCTTGCATCATACAGATCTTTGTCCATCTCAAAGTTGACACTCTTCTCTGTATCTCCCTGCTTCTGGTACCAAATCTTACCCGCAAGTCGTTTGTCACTCTCACGCAGATAGAACGGACCGACTTGTGTCAGTTCCGGCTCAGTTGCAGTTAGTCCTTCCTCTATGAGGTTTTCATACGCTTGCGCTGTCTGCGACTGATATAAATATTTTAGTGGATCCGTACTCTTACAGATATCCGACAATGTCTGAGAAAGAAATTCCTTGGCATCACCAGTAGCAAAACTGCCAATATGATAAGGCTTTGCATCTTCACCAGGCGCCAAATCTTCATCAGTCTTCAGGAACAGATACTCCGACGTCGGGATCATTCCTTCGTTAAGTGTAATGCTGTTTATCGAGATGGGCACACCATCACCGTCTGCAGGTTTCTCACGACAGAAGACAAAGCGGATCTTCGACACCGCACGAGTCAGTTTCACTTTCTGCAGCTCCGTTTTGCCTACCCTATACACAGGCGATGAACCTCCAATCTCCACATTACTAAGCACACCCGACATAGGTAAACCAATAGGCTTCTCGTTTTCATATTCTGGAACCTTTTGGGTTAGATTGTCCAGCCCAAAATACTCGGTATTTATGAGTTTATCCTTCAAATCTGCTTTGGACGTTGTCTCACTAAGTGTCAGACCACAACTGGCAGCATTCGCTACCACAAAGACATCCACATGAGGTCTGTTCTCTTCTGAAGTAGCCGATGCAAGTTCATTTGCAAAAGCTTCACTCACGCTCAACTGATAGGTGGCACCCGTGGCATCCTTACCATTCAGGTTCTCCACAGACTCCGGCTTATAATAGGCAACCAGATCGGTTGTCCCTGTTTTGAACACCCAAATCTGAAGGCTTGTGATTATACTCTCACTTTTGTTATTGCTGATGGGAGCAACCTCTCCAGTTCCTGCACGCGTAATGATTGGTTTAGCCGGAGAATAGACATAGATGCTGATCACCGGCGACTGCTTTGTCTCCGACGATTCGCCATCACCACTGCATGCACTTAGCAACAGCACGATGAGCATCATACCTATGACTCTTATCACATTCATTCCAATATCACATTTGTCGTTTTAGCCTGTATCCAGTTGGGTACCAACTCCACACCCAACTCCAGTCGTCCGCCAAGCATATTAGGCAGTACGTTATAGGCATTGGCCAGCGACTTCACTTCTGTATTGACGATCGTCACATAGTCGCGGGTAAAAACGCGCTGTTTCACAGATTCCGGGACATCTTCGCCGGCTGTGACATTCGTATCTTTAGGGCTAATCTTCCCCATCAGATAGAACTTCGTTCCCGGATAGATGACGCCACCCTTGCCACGGAAGTCCGTTCCACTGTTGTTTTCGAACTCCAGAGCTATCAAGACTTCCTCTTCGTCATAGCTCTGCAGCACCAATGTAGAGGGGATGCTTTGGTTATCAGTTGTCGATAAATGACAAGCTGTGCCTACCTGACTGTCGTAGATAAAATGGTCTTCAGCATGCGACTCTGCTCCATTCGCAGCCACAGGCTCAAAACTGAAACCCACAGGGTGCTGGTTACAGATGATGATACCTGTCAATGGGAAAGATGACTCAGTCAGAGATATTTCTTTCCCCGCATCATCCTTCAACGTTGTCGATACCTTTTTCAGGCTGACTTTCAGACGGCCCACCGCATACTGTAAAGGCTTCTGGATGGCGATGCCTTTCGTGTCACCTGTCACAAGAGCATCCTTGTTTTCGTAATAAGTAAGTACTCCATCCCAGTCAGTTGCTGTATTATACGTTGACTGATAACCCTGAAAATTATCCTTATTGGACGTATCTATCCGGCTATTGGCATAATAGAACAGCTCAGGAGGATAACAGAAACGGCTGATACTGTTGATATCGGCCAATGTTGTCGTCACCGTCTGAGGCACAAAATGATCTGTATCCCAGCGCAAAGCAGCAGCACCATCCGGCAAGTCGTATTTGGCCGGATAGTGATAGTATTTATTGTCTTCCTCTATCTTTATATCCGTCAAACGCCAGTCTTTGCCAGTCTTCCCATTGACTGTAAAGGCCAAGGTCGGTCCATTTGTGGTAGGAGCACTATAATCCTGAATACAATTGATGATATTTGTCTTAACAGTTGCCTCGCTTCCAGTAAACGTGAGTCCTGATAACAGGGCATACAAAGCATTGACATGCTCCTTCACATTCACACCCGCACCCGCCATCACCATAACATTACCGTCATTCTCCTGACCCGTAAACACTTTATAGAGCAACTTCAGCGTCTGATCGGACGTTGTACTCCAGCCATCAGCATTGGCTATATGTGTCAGATAGTTTGCCAACAAAGTTGCTTCGGATGGAGCTGTCGTTTCAGAATACATGGCATCGGGTTTGAACCGTAACGTCTCCAGATTGGGGTTGATCAACTCAGACTCATTAAACTGCAACGAGCCATAGAAAGCCTTATCGCTTACGCCTGAGGGTTTTAGGGGCAAGGCTGTCGATGCCCTGCCATAGACGAGGAATGCATTGACACCTCTTACCATCGAATACGCATTGTAGAGATAGAAGCCACCGTAGTTGCTGCTCTTATTAGACGTATAGGAATACGGGCTTCCTTCATCGCCGCCAAGTTCAAACAGACGCGACGGATGATTTGAACTTTCAATCGCATCCTTATCCCCTTGAATGGCAAAAGGGATCATATAAACCTGACCCAAGCCTCGATATGACCGGCCTCCGTCAGGTTGCTCCTGCACCACGTCATCGGCCATACGGGTCGTTGTCGCGGAGGAACTGGAGACAGTAAATGCCAGACTGGCCTTCACGCTACTATCGACATCATCATATTCCGGTTCGTCGATGAGCGAACACGAGCTGAGTGCCTGCACCATCAGCACAGGCCCCAGCATCATCATATATCGTGTCCACTTCATCCTCATACGCACTTAATTACCTACAAAGTAATCACAATTCCTAATTACTAATTCCTAATTTCTAATTAATTATATACTCGGATTCAGTTCCAATCCCTTCTTCCACTCCAAGTTGACGGAGGTACCGAGCTCAACACCGGGAGACGTCAAATTGGGAATACCATTAGTCGCATTGCCCAATCCATCGGGGATGGTGGGAGCATCAGGATAATTACCTTCTGAGTCGGGAATGATGGGAATATCTACCACACCGTCGCCATCAGTATCCCAGCCTGGACCACCAAAGTCAGGATCGGGGATGAAGTGGTCATCTTGTCCATCCCCATTGATGTCATAATCAGTCTTGGTAACACCGTCGCCTGTATCCACACCTTCAATATTGCCATCGTCATCCTTGACATATTTGTCAGGATTACCATCACCGTCACGGTCAACAGAGGTTCCACCGTTTTTAATGGTGACAACCAGTTTGGTGACATAGTCTTGTTTGATAATCTGGTCGATATTCACATCTGTCTTATTAAGGGCCTCAGCAGGGTCGAGCTTAACAGCCAAATAGAATGTGCCACCGGCAGGAATGATACCATCGGCACCCATAAACTCTTCACCATTGTTGATCAGCTCAAGGGCTGCATAGATAACCTGTCCGCCATCGGTCTCAAGGGCGAGAGTCTGGTTACAACTGGAGGTGGTCATGTCGGGTTTGACAAGGAGATTGTTCGTAATGTCCATGTCATAGATCGTCCGGTTCTGTCCAATCTTGGGGGTAAACTGGTATCCGACACTGTTCTGTCCACCCAGAAGCAGTCCTTTCATCGTATAGCCTCTTGAGGCGTCCACCACATTGCCATTAGCATCATAGAACGTGCCGCTTGGCATCTTGATATAAGTTTCCAGACGGCCTACGCCATAGTCTGCTGCCTTTGTCAGAGCCACAGACAGCGTACTCTCCCCAACCACGTCGGAGGTGCCGTTATAAACCGTGTTGATGACACCATCCCACGTACCTTGATCTTCATACTGATTCGACTTCTTCTCGTTGGCGGCCTTCAATGGCGTATTGGTGAAATACCAGAGAGCGGCGGGATAACAGTAGTTGGTGATGACCTCGTTAAAGCCCTTACCATATTCAGCTGTCACATCTTTAAACTTGGCGCCCGAGGCATCCCAGCGTACTCGTACAGCACCGTCGGGCAGGCCAATATTGCCTGGATAGCCTGCATAGTCACTCTTCAGCGATACTGGCTCACCGTTGATGGGAGACACAGTGCAGGCTGTCAGGATTTTGGCCTTCAGATTCTCGGCGAGCTTTCGTGCGGGATTGCCTGTCTGGATATTCTCCAAAGCAGAGTAAAGTTTGCTCAGGATGACAGCAAACGTATTCGACGACGAAGTCGTGACGGCCGTGAACTGCTTGTAGAGTGAAGCCATCACGGCTACATTAGTAGTGCTCCACTTGTTGTTGGGTGAAGCAGCTTCCTGAGCTGTCGTGTTGGCCAGAGCAGTCAGAAATTCCACGATGTTCTTTCCCGTCTGGTCGTTAGCCTGAGCATCACCGTTGGTATTGATCTGTTCTAATGAGAACTGAATCTTGCTGGGAGTCCATCCTTCAGACTCCTCCAAGCCCTGGACATTCAAAATACCATACTTGAACTTGTCGCCCATGGTAGTGATTTCCGTCTCTGCATCATTAGCAATGGCACGGCCATAGAACAAGAATCTCTTGGTGCCAACGGGTACGAACTGGTCACTATAGACCTTGTAGTTGACGGCGCCCGGGCTGCTCAGTGAACTGGCGGCACTCAGACGCATGATGTCACCGAGCTTGTTCGAGGTTTTTGTTATAACGTCAACATCAAACGGAATAAGACGGATGTTGTCGATACCCCGGAAACCGTCGACATCGCCACTCTTCTGGGTCACATAGTCACTCATTCGGGTAATGGACAGGACCTTGCGAGGGATGGAAATGACAAACTCCGACTTCACACCGGCAGTACCATTGTCATCGTACACGATTCTCTCCTCTTCAAAGTCGTTAGAGGAGCAGGCAGTGAAAGCAGTTGTGCCTGTGAGGGCGATGGCCGTCATCAAGGCGAAAGAATGAACTTTTCTCATATCCTTAATATTTAAATTATTCTTCATTTATTGTCTTATAATTCCACATCGTCAAACCAAAGTCCTTCGCCCCAGCTGAGATCTACACTCAAGCCCACTGTCGGATGAGGGATCTCAAGACTGGGCAATCCGTAGGTGGCTGTAGCCAGACCATTGATGGGCTGGGGGTTGTCATGTTCATCAAGTTCAGGATCAGGGATACCGTCACCGTCCTTATCAGGCCACCCGGAGACGATTGTCAGATTCACCTGAGTGGAGTTGGCTTTGCTGAATATCTGTTTGATATCCGAGCTACTGGTCGGATTCAACTCCAAATTGGCCACAAGATAGAATGTAGCCCCGTGAGCTATCACACCGTCGGCCCCCTGGAAGTCCGGGCAGTTGTTCACCAATTCCATCGCCAACTGGATATTCTGATTCTTCTCCGTACTCAGACCGAGGATATAATCGAACAGGTCATCATCAGAGAAGTTGCGCTGTTTGACGGAAACAGAAGTCTCTCCTTTTCCTTTGTTCAGGTCGGTGTCATAGATGGCATAGACAGGACTGTCATCGACAGGCTGGAAGTCATAGTCCACTTCCCGCTGACCGCCAACGATATAACCTTTCAGGGTAAAGCCGTTAGAGACATCCACGGGCTTTCCCTTGGCATCATATATGGTGCCGGTGGTAATCCTGGCCCGCAAGGCGAGGCTACCCACAGCATACTCCACCTGTTGCACCATTGCCACTGAGCGGGTGGTGGGCTGCACAGCTTTGTCTGCATCCAACCCGTATCCTTCATTCAACACATCACCCCATGTGTCATACTTGGCGCTTTCGGGCGGCACCACCTCGCCCTCATCATTCACCTCATTGATAACCAGTTCGTCAGAGGCAACAATATCGGAGAGCACCTGATACTGCAGATTCATCGGATAGACATAATCGCTCACCGACGGTACATTCAGGCCCTTTCCATAAGCCTGCACGTCGGGTACCACAAAGCTGTTCTCCTCCTCGTCCCACTGGATGCGGGCGGCACCGGCAGGCAGGTGCAGGTCATCCGGGAAGCCCTGATAGGTTTCATTGAGAACGATCACACCATTCTCAATGTCAGGCTCTGTCTCCGGATCACAGATTTCCTTTATCTCCTTTGTGATTTTCTCCACCAGCTTGCTGGCCTGGTCGTCAGGGGCCTCCTGGTTAATCATCTTGAGAATCACCCCGAGCATGGTCTGAACATTATACGATGACAGCGTGGTCAGCTGAGTCATCCGCTGATAGGCCTCGTTCAGGTAAAGGTTGCCGGCAGTCTCCCACCGGTCGTTAGGAGCCGGTACGTTATCAACCCTGATATTCATCAGGTAGTTAAGCCGGTTAAGCAAGGCCTCACCCTTCGCACTTCCGCCCAGTTTGTCTTTTTTCGGACAGATGGGAACGGGCCTGAAGCGGATGGAGCTATTGCCTGTATAGGTCTTCTTGTCAATACCGAAAGCCTCAACCACGCCATAATGCATGCGTCGCTCATGCTCTGTCATGGTCGGAACGGGCTCTTCCTCAGCATTGGCATAGAAAGAGAAGTGGGAAGTACCAACCGGCACATCGATCTCCTTACTGAGTGAGTAGTCGTCAGTGGTCACTTCATCGCTCACATTACTGCTCTTGGTATTCATTTCGATGACGTTGCCGATCTTGTTGGAGTTTGCATCGGGTTTTTTATTGAAGCAGAACATACGTATCTGATCAATGCCACGGAATTCGCCATTCTCACCAGCCGCCTGAACGACATCGTCAGACATACGGGTAGAAGGAGCCTTCCTCTTGCCAACGATACGGTGAGGCAGCGAGAAGTTAAAATGAGCCACCACCAGCTGGACGGGCTTCTCTTCCTCGTCGAAATCCTCGCTCGAAGAACAAGCCGTCAGCAGCACCGCCAGCAGCGCCATGACCATCAACACCTTATTATAATAATATACGACTCTCAATGCTCAATCTTCAATGTTCAATTATCAATTATCAATTATCCATTATCAATTCTCAATCACCAGACCCGGCTTCCAGTCAAATGTAACCGAGGTACTCACCTCACTAGAGTTAGTGCCCGGATCAGGACCTGGGCCAGGACCTGGATCAGGGCCAGGACCTGGATCGGGGCCAGGACCGGGATCGGGGCCAGGACCGGGATCAGGACCAGGACCGGGATCAGGACCAGGACCGGGATCGGGACCTTCCGATGGAACAATAATCTCACCCTGATCTCCTATCCAGCACTTGATGATCTTAAACTGTCCTGCACGCAAAGGCGTCTTGACGCTGAGCACGGTCTTCGTGATGCTGCCGTCGGGCTGGGTCACATAGACTTGAAACTCCCACAATGCCTCCTCTCCGGGCTGAGCGATAAATGGCTCCTCTGTCTCAATCACAGAACGAGTGTCATTGGAAGTCTCAGAATCCCGCGAAGGGAAGTTCACTGAACAGAAAGCCACTGTCTGAGAATCTTCCGACTTGGCAATCTTCGTGGTGCGCACGATAGGCGACCTGCGGGGATAGGCGAAAGTGCTGTCACAGAGGAAGAATCTTGTGGCAAAGCCCGTGGTATAGACCTGCATGCCACTGATATCATGGCCCTGGGTGTCGATGACAAGTGCCGCAGCACAGTTCGCCATATACAGATGCACACTGAAATTCTGGTCGATGCCCTCCAACACCTCCATCTTCTGACGGGCGGTGAAAAGGCCTGTGGTATGCGAGGGAATGGTGTCGGGCTGGTCCTGATACAGGACGGAGCGGTGACAGCGCTCGTCGTCCACCAAGTCCACCAAATCGTTGTCCACAAGGTTGGCAGCGGCCAGATGCATGTATTCACGCATCGGCAGGTTCAGCGTATAGCTGGCCTGGTTGGCGTCCATGATGTGCTCGTCGTGTTGCAAGCGCAGTGAATCTCCCTGTGTGTCATAGAACGACAGGTTCACGTCGTGGGCATAGTCGGTAAAGATGTTGCCCAGAAAATCTTTTAACAGGACACCGAGCTCCATCTCGAGCTGCGTGTTCAGCTGTGTCTCCAACTGTGTCTCAATCTCTGTCGTGATATTCGTGACAAGCGTCAGATCATATTCAATCTTCGTATAATCGCAGTCGCTCTGATCCTCGTCGATCATCGAGCAAGAAGAGACTAAAAGTGAAAGGGTGAAAAGGTGAAAGAGTGAAAGGGCAAAAGACGACAGTCCACCCTGGCAAGCCGTTTTCACCGACCTGCCAAGGATGTTACTTATCGTCATATACCTCTTCATTTTTTCAGCTTTTTACTTTTCATCTTTGCCCACAAAGTATCCTTTGTGAGCAAAAGAGTTAATTCGTAGGAATAGGAGTTTGCGTATTACCTCCCAAGATCACATCACTAAACGTAAGGCCTGTCTGCCAAGACAAATCCACGGAAAGGCCTAATGTCAAGGAATTCGAACGTAAATCAGGAACTGTAAGATATGCATACTGAAGAGAGTACTTGCCTATTGTAAATTGAGCTGTAGTCATATAATCCTGAATGAAAACACGTTTTGTTTGAATTGTTGCGCCATTAGCATCGTAAGGCGGTAACGCATATTTAGTTGGCCAGGTAATTGTACTAGCAGCGTTTGTTGGATCAAGCTCTCCAATAAGATAGAAAGTTCCTCCTTCTTGAATCATGTTATCCCTTCCAAAAAAGCTCTGATTAGTTTTATTAACAAGTTCTAAAGCTATATAAACTTTGTCTTGTGTATTTCCAGGCTTATAATTATCAAATACAAGAGTATAGTTTGGACTAGAATAGCCAGAGGCTGGAATCGTCGCTGTTACTGTATTATCATAGACATACCGTTGGGTGGAGGATGCTGTCGGTATATAGTCCCAACCGACAACATCTGCCTGACCGCCAATCAAAATACCCTTAAGTTCGAATGATGATGCATCAACTATTATGGTCTTGTTATTCTCCTCAATCTTATAATCTCTTTTCTGAATGACTTTATTATTATCCAGAAGAACAAATTTACCTTCTTCTGTGTCTTCTGAATAATACTGAACGGAAGTCTTCAACAATGATGTGCCATAATTGATATTGTTCTTCATTGCTACACTACGAGTACTTGTCTCAACATGTTTGTCCGCTTCCCAAGTATCTTGATCAGCTTCCGCTACAGCCCAGTTATCCCAGTCTGTTGTGGTATGTGGATATGCTCCTACAGTATGCTCAGCATTAGAAGTTCTTATTGAACTATTACCGAAATAAAGAAGTTCTGGTGGATACATATAACTATATGGGGTGAAAGATCCACCACCTGCAGCTGAAGAATTAAAGTTCCAAGCGTACTCAAACAACTTTGTTGATGTATTGAAATGATAGTGTGCGGCTCCCTGTGGTAAGTTAAATGGATCAGCCTCTGGGAAATCAGCTAAGTCAGAAGAAGAAAATCCGTTGATATCAGAAAAAGATGCCGCTGTAGGTTTAGTAGTTCCCGGCCAATATGCATCACTAGTCAACATAGTAATCATAGTAGATGCATCTTTGAATGCTACATTTTCTACAGAAGCACCGCTATTGTTTATTGTTTTTGAGAAATACAAACTAATCTCCTCACTGATAAGATGGGCCATATACTTTGCAAGAGCCTCAGGCTTACTTGTCGGTTCAGCACATCTTACGGAATTAACAATAGACCAGAGAGCTTCAACAGTCTTTATTATACCATAACCAGAACCATTACGTAATTCTGCATTTTGAATGGACGTTAACTCTTTGTAGACCTGACCCAATTTAATTTCAAGTGGGGTAAGATTCATCGTGTTATCAACAGGACTCTTTTGATCGGCATCACCCGTCAACTTATAAGAGGCCCATTTAATATCCTTTCCATAAGCGTTTTCGCCTCCTTCAAGAGCAAAACCATAAGGTTTTACTGCCGTTTCCGCTTCCTCGCTTTCTGTATCTTGAGGTGAATCGGTTGCCGCAACACTTGCCGTACCACGACTAACATTCATTATGCAACTTAAAACATCAGCAATAAGAGTCTCCACATGTTGAAATTTATCCTTATTTGCTGTAGCGAGACGCTGTTCCAAAGAAAAATTCACTTTACTAAGATCCTTGTCAACAGTATATGTCACAGAACCATGAGAATTCTTTGTGTAATTATCACCCTGAATAGCCTTTCCATAAAAAAGTATCGTATTCGTTTTAAGAGGAAGAGACATCTCAAGCACTCGTCGTGAGTCATTACTAGAAAGTGATTTCGGAGCAGCAACTCGTGCCATATCAAAATCCTTTGCAGCTGTTGTGGCAGTGGCCAAAGACTTTCCATCGGTTAACCCATCGGCATCCTGTTGTATAAAGCACATGACATGTGCATTGTCAATTCCACGGAAATCATTAGTAGACTTAGCTTGAGTAACTGCTTCTGTCATTCTGGTCCCTGCACTACTTGATGTATTTCCTGTTGCTACGTTAAATACGAATTGGGTGATAACCTCATTCGTTTCGGGGTTGTAATTCGGATTCACTTCTGCCACATCCTCGCTTTGAGAGCAGGAGGAGAATCCCACTGCGCCTGTCAGTGCTATCGCACCAATCATGGCAAACATTAAATTTTTCTTCATACTTTCGAAAGTTTTTATTTGTTATTATTTTGTTCAATTAATAATATACACAACGTTTACACCAAGTTGCGGCAAGAGGAAGATGCGGTCACCTTTGCCGTAGTAGGTGCCGCAGTGGTCACAGTCGTACTCCTTGAACCATGCATAGCCGACGGCAACACCCGCCTCAGCCTCGATGCGCCAAGTGCGGGAGAGGATCCAGGAGTAACCATATTTGCCACCGAGGGCGATGAGATCACCCTGCAGGCGGCGATCCTTGACGGCACAGTATATGCCGAAGGGAATCTTGGTGTTGCCCACATTAAAGTGGCTGTAGATGAGGTCAGCCTCGTAATAGCCCTTGTGGAAGAGGGAATCACGATATTTACGCGCACGTAAAGAAAAAAGCATATGACGCCATTTCTTGTTCTTTGCCTTGTCGATGTCCCACGCATTGACACCGGCCAACAGGCCAACAGTCCGGAGGGAATCCACCCGGATATCCACTCCAAGGTTCGGCGAAAGTGTCGCATCGTAAAGCAAATTAGTACGCAATGCCACTCGCGGCTGTCGCTCCTCTTCACCTAAAGGTGACTGAGCTTTCGCAATCTGTTGCATTGTCAGAAGGAATAGCATAGCTATTACTCTAACATGCCAAAAAGCCATATGTCGTATCTTTTGTACCATAACCATAATGCAAAGTTAAGGAATTTATATCAAACGACAAAAGATTCCACCGATAAACCTACATAATTTAACACAAATTAAGCAAATATACGCAAAACGAAAGAGCTGAGGCGGAGTTTGAGGCGGTTCAGACCACCCCTAACCCCTCCTACTCAGGAGGGGAAATAGACACTTTATTTCTTGAGTTTGAAGGAATTCTCGATGCTGGAGATCTCGGCCTGGAAAGCCAGATCCACCTTCAGGCGCTGCTCGATGGCATTGCAACTATGGATGACTGTCGAGTGGTCGCGGTTGCCTATCAACTGTCCGATACGACCGGCAGGCATTTTCGTATATTTCTGTGCCAAAAACATTGACACTTGCCGCACCTGAACAAGGTCGCGTTTGCGGCTCTTGCTGAACACCTGACGCTGCTCAACATTATAATGCTTACACACCTTCTCGAGGATCTCGTCGATAGTCAACGGATGGTTGTCAACCTTGACGGCGCGCTTGATGATACGCTCGGCCAGACGCATATCGACATTCGTGTTATAGACGATGGAATAAGCCATCAGCGAGTTGACAACGCCCTCTAAGTCACGCACGCTGCCATTGGCCGTCTCAGCAATATACTGGATGACGTCGGCAGGGATTTTCAGACCGTCACGACGGCACTTGGCACTGAGAATATCTTTACAAAGTTGCACATTCGGTTTCTCCAGTTCGGCAATCAGTCCACAGGCGAAACGGGTGAGCAGACGGTCCTTCATACCCTGAAGGTCCACAGGAGGTCTGTCGGATGCCAAAATGATCTGGCGTCCCATGCGGAACAGATGATTGAAGATATGGAAGAATGTGTCGAGAGTCTTGGGGGAGTTCATCCACTCCTGGATGTCATCAACAATCAGCACGTCGATGCTCTGATAGAAGTTGATGAAGTCGTTGGTGGTGTTATGACGCACCGAGTCCGTGAACTGCACCTGGAACAGACGGGCAGAAACATAGAGCACCCGCCTCTGGGGATAGGTTTCCTTGCAACGCACACCGATGGCGTTGATCAGGTGGGTCTTGCCACAGCCCGAAGGACCATAGATGAAGAAGGGATTGAACGTGCTCTTGCCAGGATGCTCTGCGATGGAGAGGCCGACGGTACGCGGCAACTTGTTGGAATCGCCCTCGATGAAGTTCTGGAAGGTCTTCTTCGCATCGAGCTGCGGATTCAGCTGCTGGGGCGTGGCGGCATCCAACGTCGTGGGTGCCTTGTTGGTGCCCTTCGGCTGCTGGATCTCCGTAGGACCGTCGCTCTCCACGGTGGTGGTCACGTTGTGCGCGGCCTTGACCGTGACAATACGGTAACTCAGCTTCACACTGGTACCGAATACACGTGCGAGTACCTTACTTAACAGTCCCACGTAGTACTGCTCCAAGTACTCGTACACGTACGGACTCGGAACCTGCACCAAGAGCGTCTGCTCCGTCTCAGAGTACGACTCGAAGACGATTGGCGCAAACCACGTTTTAAACTGCTGCTCAGAGACGTTCGCCTCAATCAGACGGAGGCATTCTTCCCAAAGCGCCTTGTGACTGTTATTCATTCGGCGATCACTACTTTTTTAATTAATTCTACTAATACAAGACTTGGGCTTGTGTTTATAATTGTGATGCAAAGGTCGCACTTATTTTTGAATTGTGCAAATTCCCAAATGCATCCATCGTGTATACAAAATCGCGTAACTCCTTAGAAATTGAGGTGTTAGAGTGTTTCACAATTCATTCATTTAAAATAGACACTTGCAAATTTTCAACTCGCTGACAGTCAGCACCTTATTCAACTCAAATATTCCTTTGCGTCCATTTATCACAGCGCTGTCAACCTGTCTGAAAGCTCCGAAAACAAAGGGGGTTCAGCCATCCTTCCGCAAAAAGAAAGGGGGCATCTGCTATTTAGACAAAATCTAATTATTTGTCCTTTTTACCGAAAACTGAGAAGTGAACGTAGCGTTTTGGATGCTGTTTCAGATCAATCATTAAGGAGTCAGCGTGTATCATCGTCGCATTCAGATGGTTATAGAGTTCAGGATCACGCATGAGCAGTCCGAGGGTACCGTCGTTGCTGTTCAACTTGGCTGTCATCTGCTCCACATTGCGTAGCGTGTTGTCCACCTTCTGCATCGTAGAGGCGAGGTCCAACTCGTTCAGATTCTTCGTCAGGTTGTTGGCATTGGCCAACATCCCGTCGGCATTCTCCAGCATCTGCGGCATCTGGCTGTTCAGACTGGCCGTCAGACGGTTCAGCTCGCGTGACGTGCTGGTCAGACTACCGGTAATCTGGTCGATGTTATGCAGGGAGTTGGCAATGGCAGGATCAGCCAACAGGGCATTGACGCTCACGAGGATGGAGTCGAGCTTGGGCAACAGCGACTGTACCTGCGGAATCATCTCTGCTGCTTTGGCCAAGGCCCCTTTGTCCTGCCCACCCCTGATGGTATCATCAGGTTGTAGGAAACCGGCAGTCCTGTCACCGAGTTTCAGTTCCAGCCTGATGTTACCCAAGAAATCGCTGACAATGTCGGCCGTCGTTCCCTGAGGCACACGCATCTCATCGTTGATGCCCAAGACGGCCACGATGTTATCCTGGCTTTCATAATCATAGATGATATCCTCGACCACTCCCACCTTATAGCCGTTGGCATAGACGGGACAGGAGTTCGACAGACCACTAATGTCATTGAACGTCACATAGTAGTTCGAGCCGGAAGAGATCGTCAGACCTTTGAGGAACTGCATACCGTAATAGAGCACGACGACGCCTAAAATGGCCACCAGCGCAATCTGTATTTCCTTATTATACTTCTTCATATTTTTACTTTGAACTTTGAGCTTTAAACTTTGAGCTTTATGATTACTTTTTGAGCTGTTTGAATTCGCGGATGGCTTCATTGACATCCATACGAACGCCATCCTTGAAGGCGACGATAAACGCCTGGGGGAACTTGTCGGAAATCTCACGACGCAGGCGGTTGATGGCGTTGTAGTCGGTTGAATCACCGACTGTGTACTTATAGAGTCCGCCGTCCTTGTAATAGCCTGTGTCTGAGAGGCCTTTGAATCGGACATCACCGGCTTTGACCAAAGCAGAACTGGCGAAGATCTGGACCTTAAAGACTGGTCCCTGAGGCTGGGGCTGGGGCTGGGGCGCAGAAGGCTGAGCTACCGGCTGTTGTTCCGGTTTGACTTCTGGCTTGGCCGCAGGTTTGACCTCCGACTTGGCCTCAAGTTTCGCTTCTGATTCTACTTCTGGTTTCACTTCGGGCTTCACCTCTGGCTGTGGTTCTGGTTTTACCTCACGCATAGGCTCCGGCTTTACCTCCAGTTGGAGTTCCGGCTTCACCTCACGCTGGGGCTCTGGCACCACAGGTGGAGGTGCAATCGTCAGAATCGTGTCAGCAGCGGCTTTCTTCTCCTCCTGGGCTTTCTTCTCTTCCTTTAACTTTTTCTCCCTGGCTTTCTTCTCTTCCTTGGCCTTCTTCCTCTCTGCTTTGGAATTCTTCTCTACTACGGGTGCTGGCTCCTTCGCTACCACGGGCGTGGGTTTGGGCTCCACCTGAGGTTGAACAGCGATAGTTGCACCGCCCCCGTGATTCCTACGGTAAGCCTGAAAGGCGTTGAAAAAGCCTCTGGCATACTTCTCGGCAGCAGCTTGGGAGTTCATAAAGGTCTCCTCGTCACTGGTGGAAATAAAGCCGCACTCCACCAGACAACCCGGCATCGACGACAGACGGAGCACAGCCAGGTTATCCTGCTGGGCACCCATGTTCTGACGACCCGTCGCCTGACAGACGTACTTCTGCATATACTTGGCCAGTTCGACCGAGTTCTCCATATTCTTGTCCTGGATAAACTCAAACATGATGTTACTCTCCGGTGAGTTCGGATCGTAACCCTGATAGGTCTGCTTATAGTCTTTCTCTAAGAAAATGACGGAGTTCTCACGCTTTGCCACCTCTAAGTTCTCCAACACACCGGTCTTCTTGCCCGTCCGCTTGCTCGTTCCTAAAGTATAGGTCTGGAAGCCACGCGCCACCCTACCCTTCGGCAGGGCGTTGATATGGATGGAGATAAAGAGGTCGGCCTTGTTCTTGTTTGCAATCTCTGCCCTTCGGTAGAGTTCCACGAAGGTATCGGTCTTACGGGTATAGATAACCTTCACGTCGGGACAGTTCTGCTCGACCATCTTTCCGAAGGCCAGGGCATACCTCAGCGTCAAGTTCTTCTCCTTCACCTTACCCTTGCCGATGGCACCCGTGTCGAAGCCGCCATGTCCGGCATCAATCACCAGTGTGAAGGTCTTATTGGCTGCCTCCGTGGTTAAAGGTGAAAAGGCGAAAAGGTGAAAAAGTAAAAACACCTTCACCCACACCCACACCTTATTTATATATATATACTTCACTTCTCTTTTTTACCTTTTTACTTTTTTACCTTTTTACCTTTAAAAAGATTCCCGCTCCGTCACAATCAGCTCCCATCGGGGGATTCTGCTTCGTCAATTCCAGGTCGATGGAGGTCACTTCTGGGAAAGCTGTCGTAATGGCCTTCACGATACGCCCGGCCACATGTTCCAACAACTGCGACGGGATGTCCATCTCGCGTTTGGCAATATCGAAGAGCGTCGCATAGTTGAGGGTATCTTTCACATCGTCACTCTCCATGGCCTTGGCCAACGGATAGCCCACCTTCAGCGTAAGCAGAAATTCTCCGCCCACCTGCCGTTCCTGGGCCATCACCCCATGAAAGGCGTAGAAACGAACGTTCCGCAAAAAGACATACGACTCTTTCACCCCTCGAATCATTTCTCATTCCACATTCCTCATTCCTCGATATCTTCCTCATTCCTCGATATCCTCTTCCTCTTCATGCACGCCGGGGATATACTTCTTCAGGGCACGTTCCACACCAGTCTTCCAGGTGTTAATGCTCTCGTCCTTCAGCGAGAGAGAACCCACCAGCCTGACCACATGCTCGAGGGGCATACGGTAACGCAGCACACCGGAAATCAACTTGGCATAGTTCCAGTATTCGGGATTGAACTTCTCCGAGAGTCCCTCCACGGTGGTCTTGTAACCACGCTTGTTCTCGAACTGAAAGTCATAGCGCTTCGTTCCGTCAGGGTTCACCTGTTTGATGATCTTGCCCTTCGTCACGGTCTTGGGCAAGACAATGCCCTCCTCGTCATCCTGGAGACCCGTAAAGATCTCATACGGATAACCGTCGAGCAGACCGACAAGGGCCACCCACTTCTCCTTGTTGTTCTGGAAACGTACCACGTCGCACTCCAACTGCTGCGGACGTACCTCCGTCACATCAGGACGACGATACAGTGCGGTGTCGGTCAGTGCATGGTCTATCAGCATGGCGAATTTCTCAGCATCATCCGGCTGCAGGGCTTTCAGACTCAGTTCCAGCAGTGCGGCAATCTTATCATCTGGGAGATCGCTCCCTGTCTTGGCAGCTACAGACACCAGCGCACTGGCGATGTGTCTGAGCAGTTCTTTTTTCGTTTCTGTTTGCATATCAAGCTTACTATTCTGGGTGCAAAGGTACACATATCTTTTCTATTTTGGGAAACTTTCCTTGTTTTTTTGAAGAAAAGTATTCCGTTTTGGAAAACTTTCTGTACCTTTGTGCCATAATTTGTATAAATATGAAGACATTACTGACAAGAAAGACCATCCGCAAGTACACGGACCAGGATGTGAGTGAGGAACTGCTCAACCGCTTGATGACCGAGGCTGCGCGTACACAGACCATGGGCAACCTACAGCTCTACAGCGTCATCGTCACCCGTTCGAAGGAGATGAAGGAGAAACTGTCTCCCGCCCATTTCAACCAGCCGATGGTGAAGGAGGCGCCCGTGGTGCTGACCATCTGTGCAGACTTCAATCGCACCAGCTTCTGGGCAAAATGCCGCAACGCCGTACCTGGCTATGACAATTTCCTCTCATTCATCAATGCAGCGACAGACGCTCTGCTCTACACGCAGACGCTATGCAACCTCATGGATGAGGAAGGACTGGGCTACTGTTACCTCGGCACGACGGTCTACCAGCCTCAGCAGATCATCGACGTCCTCCAATTGCCGCAGCTGGTGATGCCCGTGGCCACGCTCACGGTGGGCTGGCCCGATGAGGAGCCTCCCCTCTCCGACCGTTTACCCTTGGAGAGTTTCGTACATCAAGAGACCTACCACGACTATCTGGGTAAGGACATTGACACCTATTATAAATATAAGGAGGAACTTGAAGAGAACCGCCACTTCGTGCGCATAAACCACAAGGAGACGCTGGCGCAGGTCTTCACCGATATCCGCTATACCCGCCAAGACAACGAGGCGATGTCGAAAACCCTCATCGCCACCCTCGTCCGCCAAGGCTTCCTCCCCCACACGATTTTGACGGGACATGTTTAGTTTATAGTTTATGGTTTATAGTTTATAGATGATAACCTGGCAAGCCCTCCTTTCCGCCTTTAGAAGTAATCATCTATAAACTATAAACTTTTAAACTATAAACAAAATTACTCTACCACGATGGGCTTGTACTTCGGGACGAGCGCCTTCATGATGCACCAGCCGATGAGATAGGCCACGGCACAGATGCAGAACACCACCATGTAGGCAGCGGGCTTGCCTTCGAAGCCAAAGAAGGTGAAGTTGGCACCCTGAGCAGCCGCCCAGTCGAAGAACCGACCAGAACCTAGGTTGATGGACATCGAACCAATACCACCAGCCATCGTTCCCAGACCGACAATCGTACCGATGGTTGACTTCGGGAACATGTCACCGATGGTCGAGAACAGGTTGGCACTCCAGGCCTGATGTCCTGCGCCCAGCAGACCGATCAGGATGGCGGGCCACCAGGCACTATAGGCACCCAACGGCTGTGCGAACAGTCCTAACACGGGGAAGCAGGCGAAGATCAGCATGGCACGCATACGGCCTAAATATGGATTCATGCCTTTCTTGTCGACGAAATACGTCGGCAGATAACCACCACCGATCGAGAGGATGGTCACGATGGCATAGAGCGTGAAGATCAACAGGATACCCATCGTGGAGTCGGAGGTATAACCGTACTGGTCGCTGAAATAGGCTGGTGCCCAAAACAGGAAGAACCACCACACACCATCGGTCATGAACTTACCCACGAGGAACGACCAGGTCTGCTTGTACTTAAAACAGTCGAAGAACGGAATCACCTTCTCTTCCTTCACCGTCTCACGGTTCTGCACCTCTGCGAGATCGTTGTCCTGCTCGATATAGTTCAACTCTGCCTGGTTCACACGCTTGTTATGACGGGGCTTCTCATAGAGCCACATCCACAACCCCATCCAGATAAAGCCAAGGCAACCGATAATGATGAACGCCATCTCCCATCCCCAGGCACGGGCCAGCAGGGGAATGGTGGCAGGGGCTGCCAGCGCACCCACGGAGGCACCGCTGTTAAAGATAGAAGTAGAGAAAGCACGGTCCTTCTTCGGGAAGTACTCAGCAGTGGCCTTGATGGCAGCAGGGAAGTTACCGGCCTCACCGACAGCCAGGATCAGACGACAGCTCAGGAAGAGCCATACGGAGATCGTGGCGATGGCGACAGCGGCATCAGAGCCTGCCTGAACCATGCGCAGAGCCTCAAGACTGTCGTAACCCTCGACGGTCATGGCCACCCAGCCACAGCCGGCATGCAGTACAGCACCGAGTGACCATACGAAGATGGCAATAAGATAGCCCTTCTTAGTGCCCATCCAGTCAATGAACTTACCGGCGAAGAGGTTGGCGATGGCATAGAACAGGGAGAACATGCCGGTGATCGTACCGTAGTCACCATCGGTCCAGTGGAACTCTGGAGCAATGAAGTCCTTCCAGGTTAGTGACAAGACCTGACGGTCCATATAGTTAATCGTCGTTGCCAGAAACAGCAGCGCACAGATGACCCAGCGGAAGTTGGACATCTTGGTTGTTTGTACAGGAGCCATAGAACTTAATTTTAACTAATATTTCTTTTGAAACGAATGTGAATAATATGAATAATTTTATCCACGAATATGAATAATTTATTCGTTATTATTCGTGAGCTTGATTATTCACATTATGCATATTCGTTTCTTAATGATCATTTGATGTCGATGACGGGGATATTATCCTTGTCGTTATAATAGAGGTTCTCACCGGCCATACCCCAGATGAAGGTATAGTAATAGGTGCCTGCGGCAGCATGCATCGACCACTCGGGTGACATGATGGCCTGTTCGTTGTGCAGCCATACGTTACGGCTCTCCTGCGGCTGACCCATCACGTGAGAGATGGTCTGTCCCTCAGGCAGGTTGAAGTAATAGTAAGCCTCGATACGACGGCCATGGGTATGAGGGGGCATCGTGTTCCAGACAGCACCGGGATTGAGCTGGGTCAGACCCAACTGCAACTGACAGGGTCCCTCCTCCAGCACATCATTCACGATGAGCTTATAGACGGTACGGTTGTTAGCTTCCTCCACAGTACCCACAGGTCCCCAGACGGCAGCCTTCAACGAACCCTTTCGTCCGTCGAGGGTGATCCACTGCGTCTTGTAATGCTGGTGGGCGGTGGCGGAGTTCAGGTAGAACTTGGCAGGATTCTTCGGATCCTTCGAACGGAACTGAACCTTCTTGTTCACATCCTGGTCCTTGCCGATATGACCACGACCGACATAGAGGGCCTCCTTCGGTGAAAGGGCGTACTCCTTGCCGTCGACGATGACCACACCGTCGCCCAAGCCACAGTTCACGATACCGATCTCTCGGTTGTAAAGAAAATACTTCTCCTTGATAGTGTTGTCCACATCAAGGCCTAACTCCCAGAAGTTCTCCAGTGTCAACGTGGTGTTCACAGGCATCGCACCGCCGAAGATAAACCGGTCGTAATGAGAATAAGTGAGCAGGATGGAGTCCGGTGCCATCACCTTCTCCATGACAAAGCGCTCACGGAGCAGCTTCGTGTCGTAGTGCTTCACGTCTTCAGGATGGCAGGCCGTCTGGAACTTCACATGCTGTGCCCCAACGAACCTGTCTGCTTCCTGCGCCTTCGCTCCAGAAAGCGAGAGGGCCATCGCCCCTAGAATTGATAGAAATGTCTTTTTGTTCATATATAACTAATTTTAATTAATACTGTCTTTTTGAGAAACCAATTACCATAATTAATCGTAATTACCATAATTAAAAATCATTCAGAAATGTAGGTTCGATAATTATCTTGATTCAACAAGACAAAGTCATCATAATCCGATATGAACAGATAACGCTCAGTATGTAAACTGTCTTCTCCGAAATTGAATATTATACCACGATCTTGTTGAGTGATACGTAGATAGTTAAACAATTGCGCACGATGATCTGGAATGATTTCCTGAACAGACTTTAGTTCTATAATGATGCCATTATAAAAGAAATCTGCGAAATAAGTCTTCTCCAAAAGTTCTCCCTTATAATACATCCGCAACTCTTTTTCACGTTCGACCTCCATTCCACGTCTTCGAAATTCCTTGTCAAGAGACTCTTGGTATACAGCCTCTGCCATACCACGCCCCAAAGTATTATATACTTCCATAGCTGCACCAACCACATCGTACATATCTTTATACTCTTTTCGCGTCATAAATTACGGAAATTATGGTCCATTACGGCAATTCGTTTCCTTTTTAATTACGGATAATTACGGCAATTCGTTTCCTTCTTATTACGGATAATTACGGCAATTCGTTTCTTAATTCTTCTGCGAATTCCTTTCCTCGGCTACGATGCGCTGGCGGTTCCAGACCACCATACCAATGGTAATTAATGTCAGTACCCCGGCACCGATCCATTTCAGATAAGCCACAGCTTTATAGATCACCCAGCCGAAGAGCGACGAGGCGAAGTCGAGGGCACCGGCCTGGAATCCCTCGGGAATCTTCGCGGCAGGATCCTGCGTCTGGGCATACACCGTCTGGGCGGCCTGCGTGAAGGCTGGTGCCATGTCTGTGACAAACCACAGGCCGATGCCGACGGCAACAATGCCGACGATCAGCGTCTTCACCACATTACCCTTCGTATAAGGCAGCACCATCACGAACACATAGAA
>JAEEGK010001727.1_pt1 | contig 54702 bp, 90 predicted proteins | sample 8958771 | NCBI WGS metagenome assembly JAEEGK01 (sample SAMN16246547, study PRJNA631951) | gut metagenome | biome: gut microbiome; feature: rumen; material: SC-attached | host: Bos | place: Iran: Karaj | collected 2018-10 | reverse complement strand
AGAACTGAACCAGTTCCTCGAATGACTGGAACACCTCATAGACAGCCTTTTCGTCATCACCCTCAGAAATCTTGTACTTCATGGGGAAGGTAACAAGATTGGGATAAGCAGCGGCGGCATCATGCTTCGCCTTGAAGTTTTCCTGATTCTCCTTAGAGAGCCAAACCTTAACAGTCTTACCCTCGTCGTCACCATGAAGGATAGTCCACTCGTAGCCGTTGAGAATCTTTGCATCAGTAGTGGCGTTGATGTCGTCGATGATGGCTTTCTTGATTTCACTGAAACTCAGATGCGAACGCTGCTTCTTGTAAACATAAACCTCGTTCCACTCTGCATAATTCTCGTCAACTTCTGTAAAGTTGTAACCAATGATAATGCGGCTTGCATCCTCTTTGAGGTATGCGAAATCAGCCTTCAAACCATACATTTTGTTCATAATCAATTTGAATTAAAGTTGTTAATATTAAATGGTTTATTCATTTTGAGAAGTCCTTTCTCGAAAGATGCGACACTCAACATCTTCTTATTCATGAAGAGATTGCACCTTATATTATATGAAGAGTAATGCCCCAAAGTACCAAGGAACGAATTAATTGAACGATACGTAGATTCTTTATCATCTAAGTTCAACTTGCTCATACTTACCTTTGTACGATATAATGTAGCATTTGATATGTAGCTTCTATATGGTTTAATGAAAGCACCAAGAAATTCTGCACCAATGCCGATTTCCCTTATTTGCAATTTACCCATATGAAGATTAAGGCGAAGATTTTCTTTCAAAAATTCCCTTATCTTAGGAATACTATCCAATAATTTCTTTTTATCGTGACAGACTATATATGAATCATCAACATATCTACCATAATGCTTGAATTTAAGTTCCTGCTTTACAAACTGGTCGTAAACATTAAGATAGACGTTGCTGAACAATTGGCTTGTTAGATTTCCAATTGGCAAACCACAACCCTCAGTAGTCCAAAATAGGCTTTTATTTCTATCGAGGTCATCCCAATCTTCTTTTTTGCCGACCATACGACACTTCTGAGTTGGGTCAAGCGTGATGATTTCTTTCGTGAGCCACAAAACAAAATCCATATCCAAACATTCATCCCAATTTTGCAAAGTGTCTATGTTGACTCTGTGATAAGACATTTTTTTAAGTGTTGAAGTAGCAATCTCCAATAATAGTTCTCTATTTATGTGCATGAAATAGCCTCTAATATCAAGGCTCATTACATAACACTTACGCTGATAGTTTCTACTTTCACTTAATATATGCTTTCTCAGTCTTTCAATGCCAAAATGTGTACCACGTTCTGGAACACATGAATAACAATCGGCAACAAATGTATGTTCATACAGAACGTGCGTATAGTTGTAATAAAGATGATGCACTACTCTGTCACGGAATTGGGCTGCAAAGACCTCTCGCTTCATCGGACGTTCAACGACAAAACAAGATGAGGGTTCTGGTTTATACCTACGTGCCAATAGGTCGTCTGCAAGACTTTCGAGATTCTTCATCAGATTCTTCTCGAAGGTCTTTACATATGGCTTATTAGACTTGTGCTGCTTTGCACACAAAAACGCTGCGTACAAATCTAACATCAAAGCCTTTTTTGTAAGTATATACTTCATACTATCCTTTTTTTAATTGTTTTCTTCCCTGCTGTTGACAATAATTGCTGAACCGGGCGCACCGTAAAACCGTTGAACCGATTGTTGTTGTTCTGCGGATTGACATCAGATGAATTGAAGTTCAAGTTGCGACCATTCGTTGAAGAGTTCAACGTAGATGCCCAATAGTTGCCGTTCGACCCACGATTGTTCAACGTCGTACCATTGTAGTTGCCAGACGCAGGGAAGAAAACAACTAAAGACTCCACAAAAGCGGTTACTACCTAACACGAATACAGAAAAGAATCGTCAGACACGAAGCCAATCTGCTTCTTTTATTTTTCCCGCAAGACAGAATCTTGTAGGACGAGTAACCTATGTAATTATTCTGAACAGCACCAAATCAAAGAACGCATAATCGACTTGCGAGAGGTCTGTATTTTATAGTAAGGATGCTGCCTGAGCTTTCATCCTACTAATAAACTCCTTGTCCTGAATAGGAGTCGTAGCCTCGGCAGGATATGAAATTATCTGTGACACAATAGAGAATAACCCACTGCGACCTAATGCCTGCGCTTGCTGCTGCTGAGAATCCTTCTTTTTCTTATCTTCTTTTTCAGGACAATCAGCTTTCCAAGTATGGAACATTAAATCAAGAGTCTCGAAATCAGAACCAAGGCTGCTTACGTCAATGTCAATGTAGAAATCCTCAGACGCCTGTCCGTCATTTCCGAGTACGTTATAATTGGGAATGTACTTACTAATACTTTCAACTGGAAATCCAATCATAACGTATTCGCCATCCTTTATCTTGTACCTGTATGCAGATAACATTTTCTTATCGCCACGCTGTTTCTGAAAATCCTCAGTACATACGAGTATTTTAAAAAGCCAAGCACTCCATTCGTAGGCATGAATGAATTTACCTTCCTTATGAAGGAAAATCCTACCCCATTTTTCAGGCTCTTGTCTATCTGCCTCAATTGGCATTATTTCTGTTAATTTCATATCTAAGTATTTTGATAATTAAATTATTGATTTTATTATATCCAACCACCCTTTCGCTTCGCATTGCCGCTTGTGGCGGCTGCTCCACTCTGTGGGTGGTTGGGTTGAGAGGGTAAATAATTACTGAACCGGGCGCACCGTAAAACCGTAGAACCGACTGCTGTTGACCTGCGGAAGGACATCAGACGAATTGAAGCTCAAGCCGCGACCATACGTTGAAGAGTACAACGTAGACGCCCAATAGAGGCCGTTCGACCCACGATTGAACAACGTCGTACCAAGGCCGTTGCCACTACAAGCAAAAAAGAGTGAATTTCCGTTTATCTTGGAAACAACGAGATAGCCATTGACACCATGAATATTCTTGCGAATCCAATCACAATTATCATAAAGTTCTTGGAATTGCTCTTCCGTTGGCATTTTCCAAGGCTCACCCATATTGACACGAGCTGCATCATGTTCGAGGTCAATGTCACCTTTAAGTTTTGCACCTGGTGTTTTCTCGTATTCGTCAGAGGTGAACTTGTAATCAAAGGCCTTGTCGAAATCTCCCCAATCCATATCTCCAGTATTCGGGCGATAGCCTTTCGTATTACCCCAAGAGAAGAAAAGTCCGTAATCATACTGAGACTTTGCGCCTACGTTTCTGTCAGCCCACAGAGTACCAGAAGGAAGTCCGAGGTCAATAGCCGTTACCTTTTCGTTTTCCTGCAATTCAGGTGTCTTAGGAATGGATGGTGCAATTCTCTCAATGATAGGCTCACCAGTTTCTTGATTCACACCGACAAGTTTCATCATGTCGCCTTCAATGAGGAACTTATAGGCCTCACGGCAAAAGTCTATACTTTTCGGTTCATCGTAAATGCCAAACTCTTTCAAGAGTTGCATCTTTAAATCTTGCATCTGAGTCATAATCGTCTATTTTTACTTTTCCACAAAGATGTTATAGTCTGAGCTTACGCTAATAGCGTTAATGATAGGGTTGTCATATCTCTTGCGAATACTTTCCTTGATATACATCTTTGTTCCATATTCATCAAAGAGGGTTGCGAGGTTAGCAATGAACTTACTCAGGTCATCGTCATTGTAGTAGTCTTTTTTTACACCTGACATGAGACCGATTTTGAAGAGGTCACAATACTGTTGTGTCTCTACCATCATTCCAAAGGACTTATTGAACTGCACAATAGGCTCAATGGATGCGAATGTCTTGATACCTAAGAAATCGTGAAGTTCTCTCATAGCAAGGCAGCGTTCGTGATTGCTGTCAGCGAACGGCTCCTTATCGTCTCTACCAGTGAGAGTGAAGCCAACACATAGCAAACCAGTTTCAGCACCGAGTTTTAGGAGATTCTTTCTTACGTCCATATTATATACCCATTCCACTTTCTTAGTGAGTATGGTTACTGGCACACCTTCATTCAAGGCAAACTGAGCGCATACGTCCGTCGAGTGGAAAGTTTCTTTCAGGCATGGATCTGTCGTGAAGCAGAAGAAAATGCCACCATCCTTAATCAGTTGCTCACGATTCTTCAATAGTTCTCGTTTGAACTTGGCGATTGCATCCTCTTCATTCTTGAAGCAAGCCCTCAGTACTGGAGTACCAGAACCGAGAGTAACACAGCTAAAGCCACGATTGAGATAGCAGTACTGGCATCCGTTAGAGCATTTGCGATAAATGCTAACGGAATGTGCAGAGTATTCTCTTGCGGCTCCTTTGGGTTTTCTAATTACCAATCCCATAATCAATACCTTTTTATTTCATTATCCAAACAATGTTTCTTCCATACCTTATACACCTCACCACGTAACAAACCTGAATCTCTTTGGCTACCAATGCCATGACTTTTCAAATAGTCCGTCATATAGTCTTTGATACGTCCTTTAGTCTGAGAGTCCTTTATGTCATTAGGCATGGCATCGAAAATCTTCTTTGCCTCTTTCTCGAAATCTATTGAAGCAATTGCATGGTCTATTTTCTTCATGCGGTTTACCTTCAAAGACCTCTGATAGGAGTCAATGAGATTCTGAGTCTTATTCTCGTATTCCTTGCTGGGTTTCATGTGAGTAATATGCCATCCGCAACAAGAGGGGCAGTAGTACGACCTGAGAGTGCCAGTATGCACAATGTCATCACCATTCCATTTGATGAAGTCATTAGCCTTACGCTCTGTCTCAAAGAGCATTTTCGACCTGCCACAATCAGGACACATCACCAAGTTTCTCTTGTTTGGTTTCATATTACTTATGGAATCCTTTAAAGAAGTTGAAAATATCCGTATCTGATGCAGAGGGATGGGGAATCTTAGGAGAGAATAAGGATGATACCTTGCGGAACATCGTAGCGAAGAATCCGTTGTGAGTGGCAGCATGACGCACCATATTCTCAATAACAGCCTCGTTGCCCTGATGGTGGGCGAGGAATCTCTTATTCTCCCTATCATAGAACAGAGCAAAGACAATGAGATTATCGTCTTTCTCCATCTGCTCCTTTAGATTCTCCAGTCTTTCCATTATTTAGATGCTATCAGATTTGCGAGTTCGCCAACGGTAGTGAAGTTTGCATATTCTTCATCATTGATAGTAACCTTGAACTCACGTTCGCAGTTCATCACAAGTTCCGTTACGTCGAGAGAGTCCATGCCTAAATCTTCCTTAAAACGAGATTCGGCATTTACCTTGCTTGTTTCTTCACACATCTGGTCTGCTACCATATTGCAAACCTTTTTAGTCACTTCTTCGTTATTCATAACAATTTTAACTTAATTATTTAACAATTTAATTGCTTTCTCAAATTCTATCCGGGCATTTCTTGGGGAAAGATTATAGATACGATTCTTCATCACTACCTTGGTTTCTTTCTTCACACGATCCACACACTGAATGATTACCTTTACGAATGGTGCTTTCTCATTCTCATTGTGCGTCCTGCCCTTGAATGTGTCATAGAAGAGATTCTTCACTTCCTTATCTCCAGTAGCTTCGATAATCTCTGTTACCTGAGTGTCAGTACCACGTCTGAAAGAGACAACGTACTCAATGCCATAAGTCTTGATTCTCATTACGCATTATCCTTAGTGGTGAAACGAGTGGAGAGAACTACGGCATATTGGGTATGCGTCTTATTGAACATACGCTGTGCAATCTTGATGAAGTAAGCCTTGTTAGGGTCAAACTCTACATCAATATATTTCTTCATGTACTCACCGAGTGACTTGTGCTGAACAATCTTCGTGTCAGCCGAATACTCTCTAACATTGTAGTCAAAGCCCTTACCGAACACCAGTACCATGCGATTAGTATTCTTGTCAACATTGAGTGCCATTGAATCAAAGCCGTTGTCATCACAAATCTTCGATACCTCAGAGTTGATGATAACAATATTGCCTTTCTTGGTAGTCAGCCTTATCTCGTTTTCGTCAGGCTGATGCCATGCTCTTTTCTTAGTTATGGTTGTCTTTACTTCCACCAAGTCCATCATGCCCGACCAGTCGTTTTCTACGATTTTTGTAGGTGCTGGATTGGTGTTATTGACTACTGCCTTATTCTCTCTTTCCTCACGCTTAATCTCACGCTCTGCCTTGTCGATACCAGGAACGGTAAATGCCTTTCTCTTGTCATCGAGTGCGAGTTTCCATTTCGCATCGAGGTCATTCCAGTACTTTGCACCGAACATCTTGTTTCCTATCTTCTCGTAATCAAATGCCCATGAGATTGCGAACTTCGCAGGAACGATAGCGAGGAAATCTTCAACGTCCTCTTGGTTGTCACTATGTCGGTATTCCTTGTAGAATCCGAAATACATTGTTCCTGCACCTCTGCTGTTGAGGAAACTCTTAAACTTGGTAATAGTCTTTTTATCCATACCCTTAATTAATAAAATGAGGAAAAAGAACCTTCGGAGATAATTTTGTGGTACTCTATCCCTTCCAGTTCAATTCCCTCAATATTTCTACTTAATTCTCCGAGAGTACCACCAATCGGACTTTCGGCTGCAAATATACGAGCTTAATTTTAAACTTCCAAATCTTGTTTTGTAAAGGAAAAATCACATAAATACATACATGACGTTATATGACGTTATATGACGAAACTTTAACTCACATTAACCTAAACACCTTTGAAACAATAAACTATCTTACGAAAGTTAAATGTTATATGACGTATATGACGTTATATGACGTTATATATACATATTTGTTAAAGTACGGTTTTTTCGCATTTGGAAGGGACCAAATTATTTCTTACTTTTGCAACGCAATCATGAAAGTCTGGCATAAAGACTCAAATGACGAGATTTTAGAGTTTGCTTATTATAAGGCTCAAAAATATCTCGTAATTTTGCGCTCGAAGTCAAGACCGCAACATTGACTGATAACGAGATTTTTCTTCTAATATAAAATAGAGGTGAGGGGAACTGAGAAAGAAGTTGCGGTCTTTCAAGGTTTCCCAATACCTTTTAACGAGACGTATGTACGAAACTCTTAACATATCAATCGACCTTCTGAAACAAAGGAAGGGAAACAAGGCGGCATTTGAAATGCTTGCTTGTGCATTGAAGATTAAGAGTGTTTACAGAAATTCAGTCCTTTACCTGAACGTTACGCACGTTATGGATATTCTGGGTATCTCATACAAGAAAGCCGTCAAGGTTATCGAATGTATGAAGAATGACCCACTTTTCAATTATAATCAGAAACGTAATTGCGTCTATGTTGGCTCTATCAAAGGCGAAATGCCAGAAGTCTATCATAGACGCAAAAAATATAATGCCCTTGCTGCCAACTGTGTTAAGGTCAATGTCAGCGAGGATGATACTTTACGCAGGATTACTTGCGAACTAAGAAACAAACTTTTAATTCTCGCAATGCGGCAAAAGGAGTCTGGGAGCTTACTCGTTGGAGGTTCATCTATTGCTACTGAACAGGCTATTGAACACGCATTGAGCCTACGGAAATTAGGAGCGACTTTCGGAATGAGCAGGTCATCTGCTTGCAGATATGTTACTGGCTTGGTAAACGCAAAGAGAGTAGGCAAGAGTGAAATAGTAGCCGAATGTGTCATCAATGACATTGATAGCAAATCTGAAAGTGACTGGTATAAATCTCACCCTAATCAGAAATTCGCTGTATGGCATAATTCTTATGGCGGTTGGTCAGGTTGGGTTGTTTACGGCTGCGTATATTCTGTTTTGAGCGTTGATGATGCGAAAAGTTTTCAGCACATTATCCTAAATCATAAAGGACGTATTACACCGATTGCAAGAGACCAATTCTGCAACACTCCTGATGGTGAAGGATTTTGGCTAAAACATTCTTAAAATTGACGTTATTGACTTTTTGGAACGTACTCGTTATATGTTATGTTGGAGTTTATGAGCGTAGAATATATTATTCACACAGATGGCGCGTACTCACGTATGCATGACGAAGGGGCTTTTGCTTATGTGATTTGTGACGCAAATGACAATGAAATAAAGCGTAATGCTTGGAAAATAACTCAGGAAACAAATAATCGTGCAGAATTAAAGGCGATTATTGCAGCCATTCACCATTTGCCAAAGGACGCAAAGAGTGTTCGTGTTGAATCCGATTCGCAATATGCACTGAACACGCTCTTTGGTGGTTGGTCGAGAAATGCCAATATTGATTTGTTTGAAATTGGTGATAGAATTATTGCCGAAAGAGGCATAGAAGTAGAATACAAGTGGGTTAAGGGTCATAGCGGAAACAAATTCAATGAGATTTGTGATAAGTTGTGTAACGATGTCCTGGGTTACGATGCTAATGCAGAATTTGTAAGATACAAAAAGCATAAAAGCGTATGAAAATTGCCGATTTGTCTTTTGAAGAACTCGAAAAAGCGAGAATAAACGCTCATTTGGGCGCAAATTCCACTTTCGTAAGTGGCTGGCTTGCTGCCATCGAGTTTGCAAAGTTCATCGAGAGTTGTTCCTGTCGTTGCCATAAGTGCCACACACCAGTACAGTCACCTTCTTTGAATAAAAGAAGCAACTATGGCGGTGATATTTGTGGCGAATATGTTTTTTGCAAAAGTTGTTGGAGTACGCTCTCACATGAAGAGAAAATGAAAATGACGAATGAATTAAAACCGAGATATTGATTATGACGAAATACGAAACAATCAGAAATAATGTCGCAAACATACTCAAATCAAATTTTCCTGAATTTGAGTACAAAGGACATGGTGCAAATATAGGTGTATGGGAAACAGAAGATTTCCAGAGCTTAACTAAGCCTTTTGGAGATAGTTTTTGGAGTGGAAAGTTCCGTGTTTGGGTATTTATACCAAATCAGCAGGGGCAACAAATTAAAATTGAAGTTTTTTTGATGTCTGTATATGAATGGGAAATTGCTTATGAAGGTTATATTAAAGACTTAGATGACATAACTGAAATTCTAAGTTTCAGATTGGGGTTGGAAAAGAAAGAAAACTTATAATATGAAAAAAGCAAAGGATGAATATAAGATTGGCGATCTTGTTGAGATACGTGTTCATAACAGCCATTATCGCGAAATAGGTCAGGTCTGCGGATTCGACCCTTACAATGAATTTAACCTGAAAGTGAAATTCGATGACGGAAGATTCATTCAAGGATATATGACTAACGAGGTAAGGCATCTGCCGAAACTTGGTAAGGTTCGAAGGATATTTGACCTAAAGGAGTTGAAAAGAATGACAAGAGAATTATTAAAGTATAAGATATGAAGTACAAAGTGTTATCAGTCAGACAGCCTTATGCCAATCTGATAGTAAAGGGGTATAAGGACGTAGAGAATCGAAGCAGGCGCACGAATTATCGTGGGCTTCTGTTGATCCATGCCAGTGCTAAGATGCATGATGTTGTTCCGTTTCTGCGAAATAGCGTTACTGGCAATGTTGTTGGCAATTTTGTGAAGATACTCTCTGAGGCTCATTTGGTGGAATGTCAGCCCAATTTGAACTTTGGTGCAATAGTAGGCTGCTGTACTCTCACTGACTGCGTTCAGAACCATCCGTCCGTTTGGGCTGAGAAAGGAATGTGGCATTGGGTCTGTGAGAATCAGATATGGTTTAAGAAGCCAATCGTGAATGTCAAAGGTCAGCTTGGCATTTGGGATTGGGAAGGTGTTATTCCTGAATTGGAGGGTAGCGTATGAATACAAGAGAATTGCGTTTAGGTAACTACGTTATGGTGGATGGTGAGATTGTGAAGGTTAATGGCATTACTCAGCATAAGATTGGCTTTGCGCCTCATGCCTATGGTGAACGTTATGCCAGGAGCCATGACGTCGAGCCAGTAGAGTTGTCATCTGATGTTATGAAGTCCGTATCGTTGCCAACTGAAATATTTGGCAGTATAGAGACCATTGAACAAGATGAACTATTCCATAAATTCAAGGTGATTATTGACAACAAATTCGTTGTCCGTTATCTTCATGACTTTCAGAATGTCATCTTCATGCTTACTGGTAAAGAGTTGAGCGTTAATTTCAAGGAATAAAAAAAGGACTCCGCCGAGTCCTTAAAAATAACCTTTTGTTAACCTTAAATCTAATACCATGAAAATATTCTGGTGCAAAGATATATAATTTTCGAGAAAAGTTGTATTTTCCACTATATAATTTTAGCGGAAAATTGTAGATTTTAGTCTCAAATCGGAAAGTTTATCGGAAAAAGTAGTGTTTTATCGGAAAGTTTATCGTATCTTTGCGGCATGAATTATGTGTTCTTTGGGCTATTGATTGTCATAGGCATATACCTGAACTACTGGACGAGGCGGCACGGAAAGTCGTAATCCTCTCCACTAATCAGCTCAGCAACCGTAGAAATACGAAATCTGAAAAATTCTGTCATGTGTAGTCACACTGACTATCGGAGCGCGATTTTCATGGCGAATCTCACGTTCTGCGAATGAAAAAGAGTGGGTTTGAGAAATCGCCCACTCTTTCTTTTTGTTCCAAAATGTACCGTTTTTGTTCCGATTCTTTGAAAAAACGTTCCGAAATATGTATAAAATGTGCCACGAAATATGTAAAACGCACAAAATCAGCCCGAAATTATGCGCATTTTTCGAGTTATTTTATACGCTTCTTTATTTCTTCGGCAATCGTTTCGTCCAAGTACCGGGCATAGGCCTGTTCGGTCTGCTTGATACTGGAGTGTCCTAATATCCTGCTGACAATGCCTATTGGTACTCCTGCGTTCAGGAGCATATAGCCACATGAACGTCTGCCATCATGAGAGGTAGGTGCTTTGTCAACTTTAGCGGCATCTGCAACCAGTTTCAGTTTCACATTGTACTTCTGATTGGGTAACTTTGGCATACAATAGTCATAGCGTTCAAGAATAGCTTTTGCCTTTGGAGTGAGTACAAAGGTGAACAGTACACCAGTCTTGGAGCGATAGCCACTGAATACGGCATAGTCCTTTGCGCCTTTGCATGGTGTGAAGTCGTATTCCATCAGATCCACGAAAGACAAACCAGTATAAACCTGAATCAGAAACAAATCTCTTGCTTCTGACAGCGAGTGTGTAGGCATTTCTGCTTTCTCAATGGCATTGATTTCCTCAATCGTCAGGAACTTGTCTATTCTGGTACTGCCCTTATCAATCTTGATGCGCTTGGCAATATACGGATTCTCTCTGAGGTAGCCATCTACCATTGCATCATTGATGAAGGCTTTGAGATTCTTGTGCATGGAGCCAATAGTAGCCTGAGAGTATTTCTTGGTTACGTCTTTGTTGTATTTGTCCTTTACCTTCCAACTGAAAGCGTGAAGGTATTCATCCCAATCACGAACCTTGCGCTCATTGACATCAGAGAAGAATTTCATGCCTCCCCATTCAACGAACCTGGAGTAGAACACATGATAGGCTTTCTTGGTGTAGTCAGATACTTGCTTCTTACGCATACGCTCGCGTATGTACTTATCGAATGTTATATCTGTGGAATTTCCCTTTAGGAGTGTTGGAATGGCTTCTATGTCTATGTTATCTTCATCAACCATCTTGCCGATAACCTTTAACGCTTTCTGCTTTATCTTTAGAAGCAATGCGTTGAGTTCAGTATATTCGAGGCATTGGTGGTTAATGGATTCCTGCTTTGCATCCCATTGACCAGTATAGCAGGAGATACCAGTACTGGCATATTTCTGCTTTCTGTTGTATGAAATACGCAATTCTATAACTCCTTTCTTATCTTTTGTTGCCGAATGTTTGCGGTCAAAAATAAATTTTATAATAGGTACGTTCATGTTTTATCTATTTATTTGAGGTAATACATCTTGTAAGTTGTTGATTTTCAGCACAAATACTTTGTCTGCATCTTTATAAACCGATGAAAGGTAATACATTTTGGGCTTCGAGGTAATACATTCGGTATTGCTGTAAGCCGTTATATGTGCCGATATGGAGTTATATATGTTCATGTTTGGCGGTCTCGGAAATTCCCTTAAATTACTGGTTTTTAAGCACTTAGCATCATAACCCGTTGATTTACAGACGCAAAAAATGGGGCATAGTTGCCCCAGAAAGTAGTCGATAGGGGAATCGATACGGTTGTAGCTACCAATCTGATTATCAGACTGATAACAATTTAATGATTCAATGAGGTAATTTATAGGTAATACATATACTGTAAAATACTTCATTTTACTCACTGGTTTACGTTCTGGATAATAGATGTTATCTTGTTGAAACGCTCCTGCCCGTTTCGTATCATTTCCTCGTTCTGACGGATAAGCAGGTTGTACATATTGGTTTGCTCACGATGTAACTCTATTAGTTCTTTAACCATCAGCACCAGCTCTTCCCTTGTAAGCGTGTCAAGGGATTCATCTGATATTGCAGAATCGGAAAAGTCTGAACTTCCTTTGGTGGTAGCAATCATCTTTCCAGTACCATTCCAAATCCAATCGCCAGAAATGATACCTTCGTAGGTAGAGCAGAATGTCTTTACGAACTTTAATGTGAGGAATCTTTCTTCACCTCTGAGAGCAGCACGAACGTTATTCGGGTGTCGATCCATTTTCTCAGAAATACTCTTTACTATGTTAGCCCCATCAACCTTACCCAATCCTGCTAAATACTGGATTGCTTCTTCTAACCTCAAATGTCTTCTACCTATATTCATAATCGGTGCAATTGTTAAAATATAGTTAAATACTTTATTTTTCTTGTTTTATACATCGAAATACTTTAAATTTGCACCCAGTTAGTAAAAACAAAGGTGCGGTCTCTCGCGGAAAGTCAGTAAAGACAAACCGTTTCTAACATTTGGCGATGCAAAGATACGATAAAATCGCGAGAGTTCCAAACCTTTTAAGATAAATAAAGTAAAAACAAGTAAAACGAAGTAGAATGGTCGCAGACAAAATTTCAACTAACGACATTCAGGGAATAGGGAGTTTTGGAAAACTCGAAGTGACTCTTCCTGACTACAAGGCTTGTGTCTCTGCCAAGAACCTCGTAACGTACACAAAAAATATGTACCCTCGCGAGGATGGCTTAACCTACACTTGCGGCATTAACCGCGATACGCATACTATCACTATAGAAGTTATTGATAAGGAAAATGTAAATCGCAAAAGAAAGTAAGGAGGTATCTTATGGTAAACCAGATTCAGATATTCAACAATGCTCAGTTTGGCGCGATTCGTGCTACTGGTACAGCAGACAATCCATTGTTCTGTGCGATGGATTTATGCAAGGCACTTGGATATTCAAACGGACGCGATGCTGTTGCAAAACACGTCGATTCAGAGGATGTCGCAAAACGCGACACCCTTACTAAAGGTGGTACTCAGCAACTTACGTTCGTTACAGAGTCTGGTATGTACGCCCTTATCCTTGGTTCCAAGATGCCACAAGCAAGGCAGTTTAAACATTGGGTAACGTCCGAGGTGCTTCCATCCATCAGAAAGACTGGCTCCTACTCTGTAGAGCAGCTTTCACGAAAGCAACTTGCTCTCATGGTGATTCAGGCAGAAGAAGAAAAGGAGCGTTTGGCACTGGAGAATAAGCAGCAGCAAGAGCAATTGATTGAGCAGAAGCCGAAGGTGGCGTTTGCAGATGCAATTCTCAGCAGTCCTGATAGCATCCTTGTCAACGAATTGGCAAAGATTCTTTGTCAGAATGGTTATAAGACTGGCGAGGTGCGTCTGTATGACCAGTTGCGTAATGAGGGATATTTGTGTAAAGCGGGTAGTGATTACAACCTGCCTATACAGAAATATCTTGAAATGGGATTATTCGAGGTTACGAAGGGTACACGTTCTGCAAAGGATGGTGTGCTGCATCAGACCCGTACTACTAAGGTGACTCCGAAAGGTGTTCAATACTTCGTGAATAAATTCGTGAAGAAAGAGCCTGATCTTTTCGGGAACATGAAAGAATTACAATAGACATTCATCAAACACCACTAACTATGATGACTGATAATGAACTCCGTAAACTGGCTCAATTCATCGTGGAAGAGCAAGCAGCGAATCCCGAATGGATGCTTCAATTTGCCAATGCACAGCAGAAGTTGCAGAAGGGTAAGACTCAGAGCCATTGGATTAACTCTGAAACGGCAGCGGATATTCTTGGTATCTCACGCCGTACCATGAGAGACATTAAGGGTCATTTCACATTCATAAAGAGTGGTGACGAGAGGCAGAGCAACATATACTTTGATGCCAATAAGCTCAGAGAAGAGTATAATTGTTACCTTGCTTCAAGGAATAAGAAAGTTGTGAAGCTCAACTACCCTAAGGTAGCGGCAGGGCTTTGACAATATCCTGCAATAGTGTTTGCAGCGCATGGGTAGCCATGCAGGACATAAGGGTACGTGTACCCTACCAAGGAACTATAAGAGGAAGAAGGACTTGCCTACGTTCCAATGATGCAGCCCATGCGTCTGGCGAAAACTGACGGAAATCCTATGAAGTGAATAGCCAAAATGGGTTGGTGTGGTTGATTAAAAGTTGCACATCTAAAGTGGAGAGTACAGAGGCTCGAAGCATAAAAACGTAATGAAAGGCTAATATGGTTGAATGAACATTGACTATTTAATAGTTGTAACTATAAAGCCTGCACCCTATTAAGTTAAGGTGCGGGTTCAACTGGAGAGTTGGCTGAGTGGACGAAAGCACCTCACTGCTAACGAGGCATACGGCAACGTATCGGGAGTTCGAATCTCTCACTCTCCGCTTGTGTCTAATCTATATTCATTAGGTGTCAATATAAATGTTCGTGAGAACAAGATTGATGAATTGGTAAATTACAATAATTGAAAAAATTAATGCAACCATCTGGCTTGTGAAAGTCGGATGGCTTTTGATAAGTCTTTTCTTGTATGCCATATTCAAGATAGGGCGTTTTGGAATAGCAGCCAGTTCGCCCACAATCTTTATCAAACATCATTTATTCCCCAAAGCCTGAGAAGGTCAAATCAACGTTTGTAAGTAATTCATAGATTATTACGTAATGTTATACGGATTCCACCTTGCTTGTGAAAGTCAGGTGGTTTTAATAAAAATCAATCATACTAAATATAGAATCTGTGTTCCATAACAGTTCGCTCGTTGGTGGCCTGTATGTGTCCGCTATCAGGTACTCACGGCAAATCCCTTCCCGGATTTCTGAATCTTTCTATAAGACCTTGTTTTCCCCAAGTGCCCGTGTTCGGCAAGGTCGAGTAGCTTGTCTGCATCTTTTCCGGGTCGCTTCCATTTTGTCGCAGGGGTATTGGGTATCGGCACATTGAGGAACAGAGCCGCCAACACCTAAAGCGGAATATCATTAGTTTGGTGTTCCGCTACTTTCTTTTAAATTTATATAAGGTATGAAAAAATTAAAGAAAAGATTTGAATTTGATTCAACCGTTGCAGGTACTGATATGAGTACCTACATGGCAAAACTTCTTGAAAAGAACGAGAAGCAGGAGGTTGAGATAGAGCGTGGTAAACTTTCTGTAAGTATCTTGAAGCAGATGCACAACAGAAACCGTCTTTTGATAGATGCTGCAAAGTTTGAATTGAAGGAAATGGAATCGAAGTTAAGAAATGCCAATCCTGAATTGGTAATGCAATAAAAACCATATTGGGGCGGCTGTACGTCCTTAATTGGAGGGATTTTCCACTCCAAAAGTAGGTCTAATTACCTCAACATTAGCCGAATAAGCTGATTGGGTTGTAGGTTGGTACAATTTAAAACCTATATGCAGTTAAGGAAATACTTCTAATATCGTGCTTATGTTGTAGGTTGGTACAATTTAAAACCTATATGCAGTTAATACTGAGAATCTGAATCTTCCAAAGTGTTGTAGGTTGGTACAATTTAAAACCTATATGCAGTCGAAGCCATGTAGTCACGTCTGATATGGTGTTGTAGGTTGGTACAATAAAAAACCTATATGCAGTTGAAGAGGTTAAGGCGGTTGTGGATTCAGTGTTGTAGGTTAGTGCTATAAATAACCTATATGCAGTGAAAAAAAGAACACAGTTGTAAGCGCAAATTCGTGAGATTTAAATATAAGCAGAATGGTGATAACAAGAAAAATTGAGGTCTTTATTTGTGAGAACGATAAAGACCAACGTAGGGCATACTACGAAAAGCTATATGCCAACAGAGATATTGCCGTTAAAGCCGCAAACATGGCAATCAGCCATTTGTTCGTACTTGACAATACAATGCCGTATCTTTCAGAAGAAAGCAAGGAATCTATCGAGTTTCTTGGTGTTAAAGGTCAGAAAGCTACAAAACAAAACGCTCCTTATGTAGCAGCAAGTGAGGCTTTCAAAGGTCAGGCAGATATGGGTATGGTCAGTTGTGTACTTTCCAACGTCCAGAAGATGTATCAGTCTGACAGTAAGATTGACCCTAAGAACGGCAAGCATGGCTTCTGGGATAAGTCTCTTCGCAGCTACAAAGAGAATATGCCGGTTCCCTTCAAGGCTGACCGCTTCGTCAACCTTCGTCTGGCGGAAATAACTTCCCCAAGTGGCAATAAATACGAGGGTGGATTTTTCTCCCTGATGGGTATTCCGTTCCAAATGCGTTTCGGACGTGACCGTAGCGGCAACAGACTGATAGTGGAACGTATTCTCAGTGGAGAGTACAAGATGTGTACGTCATCTATACAAATTACACAGGTTAGGGAGCGTCTGGACTTGCTGAATGAAGAAAATGACAAACGGAAGCAAAGCAAGGAAACTGGATCGGTGGAGGACGGACAAAAGAAGAAAAAGAAACAGAAGCAGAAGATATTCCTTCTTCTCTGCGTGGATATTCCTAAGAAAGAGGTGAAGATTAATCCTGAAAAGAAATTGTTTGCGTTCTTAGGTGTTATGAATCCAGTTATCTGCACTTGTGACATCAGAGCCTATAAGGTTTATGATAGCGGTTATAAATGGTTCGAGATAGGAACAAAAGAAGAGTTCAATTATCGTCGCAGGCAGATTCAAGAAGCTGTTAGGCGTTGTCAGATAAACAACCGATATACTACTGGTGGTAAAGGTCGAAAAAAGAAATGTCAGGCTATCGAGCGTTGGCATGAGAAAGAAAACAACTACGTTGATACCAAACTCCATACTTACAGTCGTATGTTGGTTGATTTAGCTATCAAGCATGAGTGCGGTCAAATTATTCTTATGAATCAGATTCATCGTGAAGATGAAGCAAAAGAGGATAATAAGAATGGAGAGCCGTTTGTACTCAGGAATTGGACTTACTACGGATTCAAAGAAAAGATAGAGTACAAATGTAAGATGGTTGGCATTACATTGAAAGTAGATGAATAATAGAATATCGGGTTGGCTGCACAACCTTAACGTGAGGGATTGTCACTCATGGAGTACAAAAAATGTATGTTTTGCAGTTTGTAATTCATGCGATATAATTTGATTTGTTTTAGTAGATTAGTTTTAAGTAGTTTGTACCTCGTTGCCTGAGATAGGTAGCGAGGTTTTTTCTTTAAGCGTATGTATAAAGACCAACTTAATGAGTGGCTAAAGGCGCATCCGAAAGCAACACTGGAGGAAGCGATTGAGGCTGGCTATTGGATAGCTACCGATAACTGGTGCAAACAGCGTAAATAATATATAATGTATGGAGAAAACGTATGTAGGAATTGACCCAGGGCAAATTGGTTTTATTACTGCCCTATTCCCTGACGGTCACAAAGAATTTTATTCAATTGATGAACATGATGACCTCGATTTAGGACGTATCTTCAAGGATATAAAGAAACGTTCTTGGGAGGTGGTGGCTTGCATGGAACAGATCCATGCTATCTTTGGAGCCAGTGCAGGCTCTACTTTTTCCTTTGGTGAAATCTTTGGTACTCTCAAAGGTTTGTTGATTGCAAATGAGATTCCTTATCACCTCGTAGCACCCAAAGACTGGCAGAAAGAGATTTGGGTACATCAAGACGAGATTACTACGACAAAATATAGGACTCAGACTGATAAGGAAACTGGAGTGAAATATAAAAAAGAATATAAGGCAGTTGACCCAAAGCCTACATCATTCAATGCAGCACGTCGATTATTCCCAAATGTTGATTTGAGGAAGAATGAACGTTGCCGTAAGCTCGATGATAACAAGTGTGATTCTCTCCTTATAGCTGAATACGCAAGACGAAAGAATTTATAATATAGGTATGGAAAAGATTAAGATTGTACTTGAAAAAGAGGGTGCAAAGATTCCTGTTCGTGCGCATGATGGTGATGCAGCATACGACCTTTACACTCCTGAGGACATCGTTTTGACAAACGGACGTTCTATCATTGACCTTGGCTTCGCTATTGAGTTGCCTCGTAACCTTGCTGCCACTATTCAGCCTCGCAGTGGATTCGCTTCTAAGGGAATGGAAGTGTTAGACCGTCGAGGAAGTGGTAATAAGTATCGTATTGATGCCGATGTTGTGCGTGGCTTGGTGGATTCCTGCTATCGCGGTCATGTCGGTGTAATAATCAATGTTCGTGAGCCAAACGCTCAGTACTACGTCCTGCCAAAGGGTACTCGTATCGCTCAAATGCAGATAGTCGTTGTTCCTGAGACTGAGTTTGAGGAAGTTGAAAAACTCTCAAAGACAGACCGGGCTACGAATGGTTATGGTTCTACTGGTGCTAAGTAATATATAAATAAGGTATTATGGCAAAAGAGAATAATAATTTGAGATTCTATGAGCAACTGAGGAAAGTTCCTTCTGAGGCTCTGAAACAAATCAAAGGTGGTCGTTTGTCGGGAATGTCGGATATTAATCCGATGTTCAGAATCAAGGCAATTACTGAGGCTTTTGGTGTTTGCGGTTTTGGATGGAAGTACGAAATCGTAAAGCAATGGCATGAGACTTTCACCTTTGATGCAAAAGAGTTCGAGGTCATAAATGGTGTTAGTACCGCCAAAAATGTACAGCGTACTGAAATTAAGGCTTTCTGCAACATCAACCTATATATCAAGGTAGATGGTGAATGGAGTGAGCCTATTCCTGGTCTTGGTGGTAGTTCCGTAATGACTTACGAGAAGAACGGCTATTATGTCAGTGATGAAGCCGACAAGATGGCTCTTACTGATGCAATGGGTGTTGCCATGAAAGCACTTGGTGTTGCAGCCGATGTCTATTGGGAGAAAGGTCAGTTTGATTCTAAGTACGACCAACAGGCTTATGTTGCACAGCAGCAGGCAGCACAATCACAACAACAAGCTATGCAAGTATTACAAGGCTATCAGCAGCCAGTCTATCAGCAACCGCCAGTACAACAGCCAATGCAGCAGCCGCAAGTTACTGCCGAGCAAGTAATGGCAGAGATTCAGGCAGCTCAGACTCTCGAAGAGGTGGGGAATATCTATAATAAGTACCCACAATGGCAGCAGGACGCGAACTTTACTGGTGCGTTGACTGCAAGGAAAGACCAAATTAAGAACAATGGTAAATCATAATTTATGGAACTACCAGTATTAAACCAATCTCCAGTCACTTTCAAGAGTGACACACACCAATACTTTTTAGGTGACAAGGAGTTGAAAGGTGTTACCTCTACTCTTATTAAAAGAGCATATCCGAACACCTATAAGAGACCTGACAACTATACTGATGAACAATGGAATCAAATTCTTGCTAATGCAGCCGCAAAAGGTAGTAATGTGCATGAGACTATTGAACTCTATGATGAACTTGGTGTAGTTGGTAATCTTCCTGAGTTGCAGAGTTATATCCGCATCAAGCAGGAAAACAACTTAACAGTACTGGCTACTGAGTATCTTATCAGTGATGAACAGAATTATGCTACGGCTATTGATAAGGTTATGATTCGACCAGATGGCGGTATTATCCTTGTTGATTTCAAGCGTACTTATGACCTTCACATTGAGAATGTAACTTTGCAGCAAAGTATTTGTAAGCGTTGGTTTGAGAATCTGAATCCACATTTGAAGGTTGCAGCAATCTATGTGATGTGGCTCAGAGAGGATAAATCTAAATTCGTAGAGTTACAGCCTTGGGGTGATGAACTTCTTGATGAACTTATTCGTTGCGACTTAGAAGATAAGGATTTCGCTCCTATCATTCAGAGTTACGGAACGTTCCCTGCTAAGTTTGCCGAGGTAGAGGCAGAGGTGGCACGATTAGAAGCAGCCGTAAAGATTGCAAAGGCACGTCAAGACGAACTTAGAAAAGGTTTACTTGATATGATGACTGAGAATAACATCAAGTCATTCACTGGTAGCCGTGTGAAACTCACAAGAGTTTTGCCTTCGACTTCTGAGAAGTTTGATAGTAAGGCTTTCAAGGAAGAAAATCCCGAACTCTACAAGAAATATTGCAAACCTACGCAGACTGCTGGTAGCTTGCGTGTAACGCTTGTGGGGGAATAAGCCATGAAGATTCGACTTGTAAACACTCCAACTGGCTTCGTACCTGAGACCGATGATGATTACGAGGTAAAGCGTAAGATGAAGGTTGGTAAGGTTTATGAGGCTACTATTAAAGAGGTGAGGAATCCTAAATTTCTTCGCCTATACTTTAGTCTGATTAATATTGCATGGGAGTATCTTACAGAACAACAGCAGGCTTTCTTTTATAACAACAAAGAGAGTTTTCGTAAGACCTTGGAAGTAGCGGCGGGTCATTTTGAACTTGTTTATTCGAGAAGCCGTAATGAATGGCTTGAAATGCCAAAGTCCATTGCTTTTGATGCCATTACCGAACAAGAGTTTAGTGATTTGTTTGAGCGAGTAAAGACTACTCTTTATCAGCAATTTATCCCAGACATCAACAAAGAAGAGTTTGAGAAAGAACTTAAATGGTATTAATACATTTTAAACGTTTAAATTATGAGTGAAATTTTAGTTACAGGAACAATTGTTCAAGCATTACCTATTCAATCAGGAGTTAGCCAAAGAGGTAATCAGTGGATGCGTCAGTCGTTCATCATCGAACATGAGCACGGTCAGTACCCTCGTCGTATGGTTTTCGATATTCGAGACCAAAAGATTCAGGAGTTGAGTTTGCAAGTTGGTGAGAATGTAACATTGCACCTCAACATTGACTGCCGAGAGTACCCTGAAAACTCAGGTAAGTTCTTTAATTCTATTGAGGCATGGAAAGCTGATCGTGTGGGTCAGCAAATGCAGCAAGGCTATCAGCCTCAGGGTTATCAGCAACCAGTATATCAACAACAGCCAATGCAGGGTGGTTATCCGCAGCAGCAGCCCATGATGCAGCAACCTATGCAGCAGCAACCTATGATGCAGCAACAGCCCATGCAACAGCCGATGCCACAGCAGCCTGCACCATTCCCACCTGCACAGCAGCAAGCACCTCAGGCTCAACAGCCAGTGCAGCAAGCACCACAGCAGGGCGCACAGCCTCAGGGTCAACAGTTGCCATTCCCTCCTGCTCAATAATGCCTGGAGCCGTATCATTAGTTTGGTACGGCTCTACTTTTTCGGGGGTATTTTGGTTTTGATTGCAGATGGAAGGTAAGGAATCGTGCAGGCAGTTATGCCTTAAAATAGCAAAACAAATAAACGCAAAGGTTGTCAATATGACTCCCTGCGCTTCTCTGCGTGCAGCAGCATAAGCGCACTCGTTGGCGACTGACGAAGGAACATAATAGTCGTAACCTCAGATTTCCTCGTTAGATTAAATGAGGTGGTGGATGATGCTTGCCTATCTGGTTAGCCCCAAACGCACGTAACAAGTTTCTATAAGAAGTCTGTAAGACGAGGGTTCGACTCCCTCTACCTCCACATATTGGTAAGATATGAACTACGTATTATTAAGAAAACTCTACCCTACAACAAGCAATGCAGAAATAGCCGTATTACTTGGTACAACCAAGAATAACGTTGCTCAACGTGCTAATGTTTTAGGTTTGAAAAAGAATCCAGTGTATCTCTCAGGTGTTAATCGTAAGAATGGACTGAAAGGATTAAAGTCTCAGAAAGTTGTCTAAATATGGATTTTGTCACGGATGGATGGTAAGCCCTAAAGACTTCAATGAGGTTACTTGCCCTCGTAGGGAGTCTTGCGCTTACTACGATGTCAATTTCTATCGAAAGCACGCCCACCATCTTGACGATTTTGAGGAAATGTTTCCCTTTGAGCCTTGCCCCTTCTTTGTTCAGAGGCAGGGAGTACAGCAGAAAGAACAAAAAGAAGAAAAATCAGATTTCTTATTAGGCATACAATAATATGATTCCAGATTACATTTTGAAAGCAGCCCGTGAGTATCGTGATAAGCATGGCGGCGACCAGTCATTAGAGGATGCCTTTATTGCAGGGCATAAGGCAACACGTAATCCGACAAAGAAAAGCGTTACCCTTACAAGTGAGCAGGAAACAGAGTTCAATGAATGTTGGACTGCATACCGCGAAAAAGGTTGTAAGGCAAAGGCAATGTTGGAGTGGCAGAAGTTGTCCGACAAAGAGATTGCTATTATTCGGTCCCACATAGATGCTTATGTGGAAACGAGAGATAGAATATACCAAAAGGACTTTGAGAGATACCTGAAAGACAAGGTATTTCTTTCTGTCATATTCAAAGGTAATCAGGTCTTTTATGACCCCAAGGAAGAATCTAATGTTGTGATGGCAGTACCACAACAGCAAACAATAGACTGGCAATCGTGATAGACAAAGCACAAGTATATAAGTGGTGGGACGTATTCAAGAATGGTTCAGACCTGACGGAAATACGCATCCTCAGTGGCAACAAAACTTGGAGTGGCTACTTCAAGGACGTTGAAACACTGTTAGCTTGCATTGAGCCATATAGCAATAGCCCTCACACACAGATATACTTCACGTTGAATCATATCAAAGAGGCTTGCTATGGTAGAAGTCAGTGCAACAAGATAATTCAGATATTCAGAGAACCAACAACGAGTGATGTTGATATTGATGGCAGAACGCACATCTTGATTGACCTTGATCCGAAACGTCCTGCTGGTGTCAGTTCAAGTAACGATGAGCTGAACTATGCGTATCAAAAGGCGGTGGATATATTCAACTGGTTAAAGTCGCAAGGATTCTATGAGCCTATTATCTGTATGTCGGGTAATGGTTATCATTGCGTCATTCCTTGCCTTATATCAGCGTCGCCCGAAGCTACTGAAACGATTAAGAAATTCCTTCAAGTCCTTTCGCTGTTCTTTTCCGATGAACATATAGAAGTGGATGAAAAGGTATTCAATCTTGCCCGAATCAGTAAGTTGCCTGGTACAACCGCTTGTAAGGGAGAGAATACACCAGATAGACCTTGGCGACAGTCACAAGTCGTTTATGTTCCTTCTGAAATCAAGCCAACGGATATTGCCTATTTCAAGAAGATTGCGGCGATGTACCCTGAGGAAGAAAAGCCGAATAGGTACAATAATTATTCCTCTGAGAAATTCGACTTGGTGGAGTTCCTAAATAAGCATGGTATCGGCTACACTACTCAGCGTGTGGCAGGTGGTACTAAGTACATTCTTGACCATTGCCCTTTTAACGACCAACACAAGCATAAGGATGCGGTCATCTTCCAAAGGGATAGCGGAGCAATAGGTTTCCTTTGCTTTCACAATAGCTGTTCGGGCAAAACGTGGCGTGATGTGCGTCTGCTTTTTGAGCCGGATGCCTACGATAGGGATTATACACCTCAACCTCAGATGTATAAACAGCCTATCATTCAGCAGCCAGTTGCCACAACACCTATCATTCAGCAGGAGCAGAAAGGTAAGATATGGTTGAAGATGTCTGAAATCAAACGACCAAAGATTGACCTCAAAGACTACATACCTTCTGGAATACCCTACATCGACGAAAAAGGATTGGGATTCAGACGCAAGCAAGTTTCCGTTTGGTCGGGATTCAGAGGATGCGGAAAATCCACGTTGTTGAATATGCTCATTCTCAATGCAGCTCAGAAAGGTTACAAGAGTGCGCTCTATACTGGAGAGTTGCCTGAGGATATGGAAAAGCAATGGCTATACCTTCAAGCAGCAGGCAAACAGCACGTCAGAAAGTACGGCAATTCCGATTACTACTATGTGCCTGATGCTATTGCAAGCCGAATAGATACTTGGATAGACAAGTTCCTTTGGACTTTCAATAACAAGTACGGAGATAACTTCGTTCAAATCAGCGACCAGGTAAGGCGGTTGAAGGATGAAGAGGACATTGATTGTGTTCTGCTTGATAACTTGATGGTGCTGAACTTCCGTGAACTGGATTCAGATAAGTTTGAACGTCAGGGTGCTTTGCTGCAACGTCTGAATGACTTGGCGAAGGAACTTGATATTCATATCCACTTGGTTGCTCACCCAAACAAGACTTCCGGGTTTATCAGAATCGACAATATTAGTGGTAGTGGTGACATCAGTAACAAAGCTGATAACGTATTCCTTCTTAGTAGGGTCAATACCGACTTCATCAACAATGCGAAGCCAATCATGAACAAGTTCACCTATCAGAGCATACTTGATAGCAAGTGTACTAACGTCATTGAGATTGGTAAGTTCCGTAATAAGGGTTCGCTTGTCGGGCATTACATTGAGTTTTGGTTTGAACTGGAGAGTAACCGATTAAAGAACGATCTTGCAGAGAATATCATCTACAATTGGGAAGAGGCACAGCAGTTGTCTATCAGTTACGATGGAACTCCTACCGTTCAGGAACTCATGCAGGAGTCCAAGAGCAATGGACTTCCTTTTGATTCTAACACCAATAATGATTTGCCGTTCTGATGATTACCGAGATATACGCTTGCGGACACAACCAAACGTCTGCATTTGTCATTGTAGAAAGCGGCAATATCATTCATTATGGCTCTCATAGGTGGGAAAACGGAATATCCTTTGAGGGTATAAACACCATTGCCGATGACTTCAATTGTGAGGTGATTGCCGTTATATGTGCCATGATGCTTTGTGAGAACAATAAGCGTATGGCAGTGAACATCTACACTGATAGCGAGGATTGCCAGAAATGGTACTATCGCAATCAATGTAATTCTCCTTTCTTTCAATCACTCCTGAATCATTCAGTGGGTGTTGATATTTACGCAGAGCCTTGGAAGGATAATCAGTTTGGTAATGACTTCAAGGCAGCGTGTTTGAATATGTGTAAGTAACATTATTTGAGTAATATCACCGAATGGAATTTGACGTAAACAAACCTCTGAGAGTCTTTGAGGCCTTTGGCGGCTATGGTAGCCAGTCACTTGCCTTTAAGAGGCTCAAAGAGTATTTCCCTGAGTTCGATTTCAAAGTAGTTGGCTACTCTGACATTGAACCAACAGCAATAACCGCTTATATGGCCTTACACAAGGGCGAGAACATCATCAATTATGGTGATATTTCTCAAATAATATGGAAGAATGTGCCAGACTTTGACTTCTTCACCTATTCTTGGCCTTGTACTGATGTAAGTGCAGCAGGATTGCAGCAGGGATTCAAGCGAGATAGCGGTACTCGTTCCTCTCTCCTTTGGGAGTGTGAAAGAGCCATCAAGGAGAAACGTCCTAAGTATCTCCTTATGGAGAATGTGAAATCGCTCACTCAGAAAAAGTTCATGGCAGACTTCACGGACTGGTTGGACGTTCTTGAAGGTCTTGGATATGTGAACTACTGGAAGGTACTTGATTCATCTAACTTCGGAGTGCCACAACATAGAGAACGAGTATTCTGTATCTCTATCTATCGTGAGAAAAGTACACCGATTCCAAACTACGAGTTCCCAAAGGAGTTTCCCTTGGAACTTTGCCTAAGAGACGTTCTTGAAGAGAATGTAGATGAAAAGTACTTCCTCTCTGATGAAATGCTTGTTAGGTTCTGTGAGAAATCTTTGGAGGAATCGGAAAATGGCGGCACAATGCAATTCCTTCCCGATGGTGATGAAGGACTGGAGAACTTCATCTTTGCTCAGTAGGATAGTTCCGTACAACACAGCAGTAAGTGGTGTAGCGTACACTATCAATACCAGATATGACCTTGCAGCCATCAGTGACTATACCCACGACAAACATTGTAAGACGTGTGTGATGTATGTGTATGAAACTGACTAAAACACCACCAAGTCGCTGTCTTGCCAGTATTCACCCTCTTAATAGAGAAATGGAATGGAAGTGCAAGAGAGACAAGCGAGGCTGGTTGCATGAGGATATTTGCCCTACCGTTACTGCAAATGAGTATCGCAGCGTAGGAAACGTTATTTATGAGATATATGAAACGGAATAAGCCTACTGGCGGTGTTCGTCTTGAAAGCCTAATAGAAAGCAATACACCACCTATGAAAGATGGTGTTTGGTTAGATACCTACAATGGCATTTGGAATGATAGCGTTGCAGGAACTATCAAGGCTCGTATAGATGGTAATTGTATGTATTATGTCACGCAAGTAATAGAGAACTTATGACAGAAGAATGGCGACCTATCGAAGGTTATTTGAATAAATACTTTGTTTCAAACATAGGCCGAGTAAAGAACTGTCACGGACGAATACTTGCAAGAGACGTAGCACAAAGAGGTTATTTGAGGGTAAAGTTGTGTTTTGGTGGTGTTAGTATTGCGCATAAAGTTCATAGACTTGTAGCAAGTGCGTTTATCCCAAATCCTAATAATTTGCCACAAATCAATCATATCGACGAAAACAAACGTAATAACAATGTAGATAACCTTGAATGGTGTGATAACAAGACGAATTGCGGTCTAAGGAAAAACAAGAAATTCAAAAAACGTCCTGTTGTGATGTGTGATTTGAATGGAAATCCATTACGTGAGTTTTCTTCTATACATGAAGCATCGGTAAAGACTGGAGTGAATAGGTATGGTATATTGTCCGTTTGTAATGGTGTTCAGTATGAAGCAGGCGGTTATTACTGGAAAGATAAGACTTGCTGATTCTTTCATCTTCGGTTATACTCGTAGCCGTGACAATGGCGAGATACTGAACTATCATCGTAAAGACGTGGCGAACACCATTCACGGCTCTACTGGAGCAGGAGGCAATACAGATCAGTTTGCAGCAGTAGTCTATGAGAACGAATAAGATTGTTGTGATAGGTAACGTTTGGGTATCGAAGCAAAATGGTATGGTATATGAGCCAAACGGCATTGCACCAACATTGACTTGTGGATGCCATGTAGGAGTAGAACCTAAGATTAGAGTTGTCTATGAGACTGATTGACGTAAAGAATGGTGCTAAGAGAATGAGAGATAACGGAATGACTTTTGAGTTTGGACGTTGGCGAGTTTCAAATGCTCTGACTCAGAACATAGACCATAGTTTAATAGTTTTGGCTTATGAGACTGATTAAGGCTATTGGTTGCGCCTATCGTGGCAGAAGCAAAGGTGACTGGAGCGTATCAGAGCATATACAGCAGCTCGAACTTAACTCTGAAATGTATGCCAATTCCGTAACGAGTATAACAAAGGATTCAATGCTTTGCTTGGTATATGAGACTGATTGACGCACAGCAACTACGAAAGATGCGTACCTTTGAGGAAAGGGAGCGCAGGCATATTCATGGTGATGCAGGGGCTAAATACAGCCAAGGGAAAGTACAGTACGTTGCCAAAGACGGAATGATGGGTGCTTTGACTACTGCCGAGGCGAAGGATAATTTGTTAGTAGAGGTATATGAGACATGAGCAGAGCAGACTTCATCAGATTCAAGAAAATGCCAAACGGCAATATCAGAGCCTACCAGTCAGATACAGATGACAAACGAGGTGTCAGCGAACTTCAAATAACCAATATCAAGAATCCTGCACCAACGGTTACTACCACACAGCAGATAAACATTTACTTAGTATATGAGACAGAATAAGATGTATAACGACTTTCATAGATTCGTGAGGGTCGTATATCGCTACTATCGCAGAACATACGGCAAAGAGGCTACTCAGGACGAGTGCCTGGAATTGTTCAAGATTGTGTTCCCTGCAATGTATCAAGCGAACAATTCAGACGATAAAGTTTGCAAATTCACCGATAAAGCACTTGAACGCATGGATAGGCTGTTTAAGAAATGGAATCCTGAGGGACCATTGAAGCTACTATGCGAGTACACTTTGGAGCAAGCACATAAGGAAATGGCAAAGGATAGCTTTATTCCCTTCTGCAATGACATACTTCCTGTTATAATGCGCATCCGCAAACTTTCGGAACGTGAGTGCTTCCGTTTGCAGGACGTTGAGGAAAACGATATTGATACCATACTCAATAGCGGTATCAGTAAATCGGCTGCATACAGACTTGCAGGAAACAGCATAACAGTTGCACCTCTTTTCTTTATCTATCAGAATCTCTTTATTACTCCTTCTACGAAAGAAGGCAGGATTGAACCGAAACAGCTAAGTTTATTCTAAAACATAAAATTATGAACTATCTTTTATTCGATGACTTCCACCAGTGGCTAACTTGCTTACTGGCAGGTGTTCGGAAATTCTGTTGGGGAATATTCCGAATCGTGACGTGTTTAATCGGTGCTGTATTAAGCCTACTGAGGGCTTTGTGGCGCAGAATGGTAAGATTTACTGGCAACTACCCTAACATCGTCTTAGGAGCCGCTATTGTGGTCGTAGCGTTAGTCTGGGTGCTTACCTTTGCAAGCATGAGAGCAAGAGCCGTTGGTGCTGAACATCAACGAGACTCTCTATCGTATGAACTGAGTAAATTCACTCAGATGTACGACAAAGCTGGTGAAAAGGTAATTGTGGAAGATGACACAATATCATATCAGATATGGCAGCAGAAATGAAAGAAGGTCAGTTCTACTATGCGCCACATCGTAGAATGTGGGGTGTATGGAAGAATCACAATCACGGCAATGGTTGTTCGTCAGGAGAGTTCATCATGGACTTTCCATCTAAGGACTCTGCAAGGCGTTTTGTCTATAAGATGAATGGCTGGAATCTAAACGAGAATAAGGATGAAGCTCAGATACAAGAAAAGAAATAGTCCACGTATGCAGTCAGCAATTAATCGTACTTTCCATGCGTGGCAAGGCGGTTGGTGGATGCGTTCAGATGTCAGAGCATTAGGAATGTGTGCTATTGACTTGGCTTATGGTGCTGATAAGTATGACGTGCTGAATAAACTCTGTTGCCCTTACAAGCGAGGTATAATGAGTTTTGTCCGTTGTGACATCAGGCATCGTTCACGGCTACTGGATATATTGTTGTTACTATTGTTGCTAACTTTCTTGTGGCTCATGTCACAGCCTATCATGTGGGCGGTTAGCTACACCACTTTTTGATACGATATTTCACTTATAAGTTAATTTTTAATTCATAAAATTTTATGGGTCAGTTCAAAAGAAATGATTTTGTCGCCGAGTTCGACAAGAAAGGGAGGTATGTAAGAACTCTCATGCCTCCGCATCGTGCATTAGTTCCACATCGTGAACCAGTAAACGGAATCATGACGGTTATACCAGGTCGCTATGACCCTGCACCAAAAGGCTACGGACAGCCTCACAAGGCTAACGGAAACAATGACGAGATAGCTTTGTTCGGTGCAAGGTACGCACGAAAGTTCCGTCATGACAAACGTAAGAGACGTAATCGTGTTTATTAATTTTAAAAGTTCAAGTAAAATGGCTGAATTGAATTTAAGAAATCGTAGTGGCTTTTGGATCGAGGGTTCGATTGAGTACACCACTACTAATGAGAAGGGTCTGCAAAAGACCATGACCGAGAAGTATTGCGTAGAGGCAGTTGACTTCACTCAGGCAGAGGCTCGACTTCGTGCCGAAATGAATTGTGCTAACCGTGCTATCAAGATTAAGGCAGTTGTCCGTCCTAAGTATGGCGAAATCTGCTTTAACGACCAAGGTAGTATTGAGGACTTCTGGCTTGTAAAGGTTGCCGTTACCGAGGAAGTTGAGGTTAAGACTCGCAAGGGCGGTGTTAAGACCAAGACTAAGGTACGCACTCGCGCCCATTTGGTTCAGGCTACTTCTGACGTTTCAGCTCGCACAGCTATCAAAGAAGTCGTCTATAAGGACTCTACTGAGGATTGGGAGATTGTGAACATTACCAAGACTAAACTCCTTGGTGTGTTGGAGCGTGATAAGCATCTTGATAACCTTGCAGAGGAACGTGCTAAGAAAGAAGCAGCCGATGCAGAACTGAATAAGTAAACTCCGTTTGGCTCAAAACGTTTACTTCGGGGTGGGATTACTTACCGAATCTCACCCCTTTCTCTTTACCTAATTTATGACTGCAAAACAACTGGAAACATTAGAGAAGAAACTTGCCGAAAGAGGTTATACCAAGTATTTAGGCAGAGTTTCTTTCCAACGTGAAGATTACCATTGGGGGCAAGGGTTTGACTACTACAAAAACAATAGTGGTATGACTCCATCCTATCAGATATTCTTCCTTGTCTATGACTGGCGCAAGTATGGTGACAGAGCCGTAGGCAAATTCAAGAGGAATCAGATAGGTGTTACCATTCTAATCATCATGGGTAACTGGTATGACGGACGTGCAGATTTGGAATTAACCGAGGACAGAGACATTGAGAAAATCGAAAAGGTAGCCAAAAGCTACTACGATTGGGTGCGTGAAAATCTAAAGCAAAAGGAAGGATGAATCAATATTTTATTTGGATTGCCTGCGGAATAGGCGGCGGTTATCGTGCTTTCAAGCAGAAGCCAGTACGCGACACTACTAAGGAGAAATGGAGAGGTGACTATGACGCAAAGGGTCAGGTACTCTTAGCGCACATGGAATCCGTCGGGATAACCCTACCTGAACTTACTTGGGAGAGTGACCCTATCCGTATGGTGATGAATGTGAACTTCGATAATGGTACTGATAAGGCTCACAAGTTCATTGTACAGGTGTTGAAAGGTGGGCATTGCGTAGATGAAAAGGTGTTCAATTGGGCAGACCAGGCGTATAGGTTTATCAAGGATATACGAGAGAAAGGTTTCAAGTTCCAAATGAAGAAAATCAGTGCCATAAACTATGCAAAGCGTGTTGGTCGCAAGCGTGTAGGCTGGAAACAGCCAGTACGTATCAAGGAAACTGGAGAGGTATTCCCCTTTGTTGAGGATTGCGCCCGTAAGGTTGGTGTAAGCGGTTATTGCATCCGTGAATCATGTAATAAGGGTCGTGCATACAAAGGGTTACATTTTGAATTTGTCAACGAGAAAGATAGGAAGAAATCTTGAAATAGTAGGTATTTTGTATGGAAAAGCAAACTGAAATCCAGTACTTCTCTGAATGGGAGCCAACTGGTGACGTGAATAAGGAAACTATCAGTGTGTAATGCACGAATAAATAAATAGCATAACATGAAAACTTTAAAATTGTTCGTAACAGGAGTTTTGCGAGACGATTGGCCTCATAAGACCTTTGATAATGTAGTTGAGCCGAAAGAAGTTATTGCTTCTTTGGACTATGACGAAATCATTATCTGTGGTGGTGAGCCGTTTGTTTTCAAGCGCAATCTGGAGAGACTTTTGCAGGCTATCTTCACCATGAATGAGGTGACTGGCATCAAGCGCAAGGTATTTGTCGAAACCTCTCTCTGTGACTTTTGGAAGATAGATGACCTAATCAAGTTATGTGATGGAATCATCTGTATGCCAAAGACCAAGGAAGATATGGCTTATTTCAAGCAATGCAACAATGAATTGCTGAAACGTACCAATTTCGGTAAGTTCACGAATAAGACCATGCAATTAAACATTCTACCAAGTGTCCGTGACTTCTTTCCTGAGAATCTTCGTGTTTGGCAGGTTACTTACTTGGAGAATGACGAGGTAGAACACGTAGGCTGTGATTACATGAGGATTGCAGAGCCTTGGAAAGAAGAAACTGATTGGTACAATCTGACCCGATAATATTATGCCGATAATGTTACCATGAGGAAAAGAATTAAGAAGCAGCCCATTACTGACTTATTCGGTGGGTGCATCGGTTACGAAGCACCTGAGAAGGAAATCAAGATAATGGTATGCGACAAGTCTCAGGCAGACAGAATCATTGAGAAGCACCACTATTCGCACAAAACCACGTCCAATAGCTTTGTATCACTTATCGTACTCTACAAAGGTAAGGTAGAAGGTGCGCTGCAATGCGGCTATGGCATACGTCCTCAAATCAAAGGCGATTACAAACCCGATGAAGTACGTGAGTTTGATAGAATGTGGCTATCTGATGAAATGCCTAAATTCTCTGAAACCATTGTGCTGAGTCTCTTTCACCACTTCATGCGTTTGGCATATCCTAACGTAAAGGTATTAATCAGCTATGCCGATACTACGGCGGGGAATAACGGAACTATCTACAAGGCCGCCAACTATGAACTTGTTGACAGACTGCAAGCTGATTTCTACCTTTTACCATCAGGCGAAAGGGTGCATCCAGTTTCGATGTGGCACAGACACAAGACAAGAGCGTGGGATTTCCTACAAAAGCAGTACCCTGGTATTATCCATATCCGTAATGGCGAACAGTTGAAATTTGTGTTTCGATTGTAACATTATCGGCAAAACATTAAATCAAAAATTCCCAAAATAAAGTCAAACATGGAATATATCGAATTTTTAAGGTCTAAGATGGCCGTTAGTATTGAAAGTGGTTTCAAGGTGTCAGATGATGAACTGACACCTTCTTTGTTTCCACACGTAAGAGATACCGTAAAATGGGCTGTTAGTGGCGGTCAACGTGCCATATTCAGTTCATTCGGTATGCAGAAAACCGTTACTCAGTTGGAAATACTGAGAATTATTGTAGCCCATGAGGGCGGTAAGGGTTTGGTGGTTTGTCCTCGTCGAGTAGTCGTAGAGTTCGTTACTCAGGCGAAGGAATGGCTTAATATGAATGTCGTATATGTCAAGACTATGCAGGAAGTTGAGGCTAATCTTGATAAGTGTGACGTGTTTATTACCAACTATGAGCGTGTACGTGATGGAGAGGATGGTGTGAGGATTGATCCAAACTACTTTATCGCTACCTCACTTGATGAAGCGTCGGTACTGCGCCAGTTTGATACAAAGACCTATCAGACTTTCCTTCCTCGCTTTGCCAATGTAAAATACAAGTTCGTCGCTACTGCTACACCAAGTCCTAACAGATACGACGAAATGGTGCAATACGCTGGCTACTTAGGCGTGATGGACACTAACCAAGCAATTCAGCGTTTCTTCAAGCGAGACCAAACAAAGAACAACAACCTTACTCTCTATCCGCACAAGCAAGAAGAGTTCTGGCTTTGGGTATCGACGTGGGCTTTGTTCATTACCAAACCTTCTGACTTGGGCTATTCCGATGAAGGTTACGAGTTGCCTAAACTGACGGTAATTGAGGAAGTCGTAGGTGTTGATAACGATTCAGCCGGATATGACGATGACGGACAAAAGAGAATGTTCCGTGATGCTGCAATAGGTCTGCAAGCTGCTGCAAAGGAGCGTAGGGATTCAATGCCTGCAAAGATTCAGCGTGTCGTGGAGATAATCAATCGACCTGAGAATATAAACGACCACTTCCTTTTGTGGCATGACCTCGAAGCGGAGCGTATGGCACTCTGCAAGGCTATTGATGGTTGTAAGGCAGTCTATGGCAGTCAGAATGACGATGAAGCGGATAAGAACGTACTGGACTTTAAGGAAGGTCGTTTGAAGTATCTCGCTGCAAAGCCTGAAATGCTTGGTGAGGGTCTGAACTTCCAACACCATTGCCATAAGGCTATAATGTTCATTGACTATCGCTTTAATGACAAGTTCCAGGCTATCGCACGTATTCACCGATTCATGCAGAAGCATGAGGTTACGCTGTATCTGGTCTATGCTGAATCAGAGCAGGAAATCTACAAAACCTTCATGCAGAAGTGGAAGCGACACAACGAAATGGTAGGCAAGATGGCAGACTTGCTCAGAAAGAACGGACTCTTCGGTACTGACATGATTAAGCGACTGGAGCGTTATATGTTCTCTCAGCGTGAGGAACAAAGCGGCAAGTTGTGGCGGTCTATCAATAACGATAACTGTTTGGAGTTGCCGAATATGGAAGATAATTCCATTGGTCTGATTGTAACGTCTATTCCGTTCAGTAACCAGTACGAGTACACCAGTGCATACAATGACTTCGGCTTTAACGAGAACAACGATAAGTTCTTTGAGCAAATGGACTTCCTCACTCCGCATCTGCTGAGAGTGTTGCAGCCCGGACGTATCGCTTGCATCCATGTTAAGGATAGAGTTCTTAGTGGCTATAAGGGTGGTACTTGCTTCCAAACTATCGTTCCATTCAGCGATTTGTCGGTATTGCACTACATCAAGCACGGATTCAAGTACTGCGGACGTATAACTGTCGATACTGACGTTGTTCAGGAAAACAATAAGTCGTATCGTTTGGGCTATACTGAAATGTGTAAGGATGGCACGAAGATGTCAGTTGGCTGTCCTGAGTATATCCTTATCTTCCGCAAAGAGCCGAGTGATACGAAGGATGCCTATGCTGATATACCAGTAGTCAAGTCGAAAGACGAGTATTCTCTCGCACGTTGGCAGATTGATGCTCATGCGCATTGGTCTGATAGTGGTGATAGGCTGCTTTCCTACGATGACATCAAGAATATGGACTTGGACGGAATACGAGCTTACTACCGCAAGTTTGCCAAAGAACACATCTACAACTACGAGGAACACGTAGCTTTCTCTGAAACGTTGGGTGCTGCTGGCAGACTGAGCAAGGAATCGTTCGTGCTTGCACCAGTAAGCCACAAAGACTATATTTGGGATTTGGGCGATTATCGACGTACTGACACATTGAATACCCGTCAGGCAAAGGCAGACAAGCAAGTGCATATCTGTCCGTTGCCGTTGGATTTGGTGAAACGCTGCATTGAGCGTTGGAGCAATAAAGACGAATGGGTGTTAGACCCATACGGCGGCATTGGTACGGTTCCTTATTGCGCTATCAAGTTAGGACGTAAAGGAAGTGCTATCGAATTGAATTGGGAATACTGGCGAGACGGATTGACATATCTGCGTGAAGCGGAAATGGATAAACTATCGCCAACTCTGTTTGACTTTATGGAAGAGCAGGCTAAATAGCTTGCTCTTTTTCTTAACCTCAAAACTGAAAGCTATGTGTAAGATGGAAATATGCGAACCGAGGTGCTATCATTTCGATTCGTGCTGCAATCGCAATCTTCATGGTGTCTGCATCGGGTATGCACCCTATCCTGAGTCTGAGGATGACGAAGATGAAGTAGAACAACGTTTAGAACGAGCAACATATTGATTATGGCAAAGAAAGAACGTACTCCTGTTGATGATATTAAGGACTTTCAGGAAAGCCTTAAAGAGAGTAAGCCAGTACTCACTAAGACTGCGGAGGAAATCAGTGAGATTCTGATGCAAACCAAAGTAAAGACTCTGATAGAAAAATCGGAGCGTGAGGCTTTCCAAAAGGAGAAAGGACTTACTGACTTGGAAATGGTCGCAATGATGGCTGCATCAGCCGTTTTTGTGCCAAATATGGCGCAAATGACTATTGATAGAGAGTCAGATATTACCTTTGGTGAATTGCACGATTATGAGGAAAAGGCAAAGGTCAGTTTCATTATCGTAAGACGTGTGAACTATATACTGCATCAGACAATGATAGCGGTGTATGATCTACTTGAAGATGCTAACAAGTTGCGTTTTACTACCAAGATGCACTATTTGAAGGCAGAAAGCGAATGGACGAAGTATGAAGATACCAGGCGCAAGCAGATTGAAAAGACTGCGTGGTACACCTTATTAGACCATTTGCGCATTACCTACGACTTCCTGAACCCACGTATTGAGGGTGTCTATGAAGCTATCAGAAACTACATGATTCGCCTTGGTTGGCGAGATATAGAACTGAAAGGTCGTATTGAGGTGGTGTTTCTGATGCACAAGATGGCGCACAGCACATTCCTTGCCTTCTTCAAGGATTTCAAAAACGAGTGCGGAGTGGACTTTACCAAGATATACGTTGATGCAAAAATGGACGATATGGTAAAGCATTTCGTGGCTATGGTTAAAGTTCTTGGTATCAAGGTTTCTCAGGATTCCTACGGCTGTTATGATATTGAGGGATTCGACGCAAACAAGAATCAGCGTGTTCAGTGGGCGTGGGATGACTTCATTACCGACGTAAGGGATGATGACATCATGGATGAAGCGGCTAAGAAAGCCATTGAACTCAATCCTCATGCGCAAGAGGAATACAAACACGTACTGGAAGAATCTGAGCAAAGCCAGATTGAAGCCAGTGTTGATAAGCTAAGTGGTAAATTCAAGGTGGTAAGAAATGACAAACGAACAAATAAAAACACAACTTAAAGAAACAATTTCCTCTGTGCAAAAGTTTTATGGATTTTCTGAAAATCAGGCAAAGTCTTATGTGAAAGGCTTATTTACAAGGAAAAAGTTTGAACGTTTGCACTGGAAACAAAAAGTAAAAGTTGTAGAAACGGGAATCATTTATGATAGCGTTGAAGATTGTTCTTGTGCAATCGATGTTAGTGGCTATTGTATAAGAAGAGCTTGTAATTTGGGGTGTTCTTACAAAGGTTATCATTTTGTGTTTTGCAGAGAAACGAAATCGAATATAAAAACTACGCAATCCAAAACAAATAAAGAAATAGATTCAAGAGTTTGTCAGATTTCACCCGAATCTCTGGAAGTGATTAAAGTATATGAAGATATAAATACTTCTGCCACTTCCGTAAAAAGAAGTAGGGCTAATGTGTGGTATTCTATAAGACATGGTACTCTTTGTGCAGGGTTTTTTTGGTGTTTTTTTGTAGATAAAACAAAATTCATACAAAGTAAAAGCACAAAAGAAGAAATTGTTGAAAGCAACAAACAAGAAGAAAGTAATGAAATAATAAAAATAAAAGAAAACAACATGGAACAGAATTTATTAGAAAATAAGGAAGAGAACATTCCTGCACCTCCAATCTCAATGAATGATATTTCTTTGGAGTTTGTTACGCCTGAAAAAGCAAAGATGTATTTGTCGAGCCAAAGAGAGAACAGAAATAAAAAACCTCGAAATATGAATAAACTTATAAACGATATGGTAAGTGGAAAGTATTTCGTAAATGGTTCTACTTTGGTTTTTGATAAGCATGGGCGTTTGGGTGATGGACAGCATCGCTGTACAGCTGTGATAGAATCACAGAGAGGTCAGTGGTTTATAATTGTAAAGAACATCCCCGATGAAGCATTTGATACTATTGATACAGGAAGTGCAAGAACTGCTGGTGATGTTTTGATGTTTGCAGGAATAAAATTTTATAACAAAAAGGCTGCAATAGTTTCTGCGCATAATAGTATTAAATTTAAGAAATTGGCAGAAGGCGGTAATAGTTCATGGTCTAAGACTGGTGGTAAATGTATAGATTTAAGTCCTTTGGCTATTAAGGAACAATATTTAAACAATCAGCAATTATACGATTTTTGCTACCAATTAGGCTCTAAATGCTACTATAAGAATCGGAAACTTTTGCCACTCAGTATTTTGGGTGGTACGATAGCTTACCTTATTAACGATAAAGGTCACACACAAGATGTTGTGGAGGATTTCTTTACGAGGCTTTTCATTTCGCGTGATGGTGGGATGAATGTTATAAATTTAATGAAAGACAAGTTAGAGAAAGAAAGGGACAAAATCACAAAAAAAGGCCCACTTCATATGTATGCACTTCTCACAAAATGTTGGAATTGTTATGTTTCAAAAAAAGACGCGAAACAGTTGAGTTATAATAAGGAACATGAAGGTGTAATTGTCTTTCTGTAATATGAGCAAGGTATATATGAGTTTCCCCATTAGTGGGTACGATATTGAGGAACGTAAGGCTTATGCGGAGAAATTGAAGAAATCCCTGAGCCAGTTCTATGATGACGTTTTCAATCCTTTGGAGAATGGAGTGCCGTTAGATGCTCCCACCTCTGAACACATGAAGGAAGATATAAAGAATCTGCTGACGTGTGATGCAATATATATGGCAAATCGCTGGCAGTTCTCAGTCGGTTGCCGTACTGAATATGCAGTTGCTTTGGCTTGTAATATAAGGATAGTGTATGAGCAAGAATGAAGAAATCAAAGCCGATTTCGAGCGTTTCCTAAGACATGAGGCAATGCGCCTTAATATCTTACAGGATGATGTGGAGAGTGTAGTTAAACAGTGTATAAACCAATAATTATCGTACTATGTACATCATTGCAACAAAACCTCTTGAAGGTAAGAAAGGCGTTTATCGCTTTTTGAAGTGTGTTCGGAGAAAGTGGTTCTTTTGGTCTGAGCCAGTATTTACTCTGAATCAGAATGAGGCCTTACGTATTGAGTCTTTAGATGATGCGGAAGGACTGACAAATTACGTCGCTAAGAAGATTGATGGTAATGCTCTTACGTGTTTCATGGAGCCAAAGGAACTTGAAGAATTGAAAGAGTTTAGGTACTATGCCATTGAAATGTTTAACGAGTACGACCATACAGCGTACTATTGTGGTGACGAGTCAATGCAGATTGGTACTGCCGTTCGCAAGATTCCTCAGTTTATTGGCGACATTGCCAGTGCTGATTTGTTCAAGGCTTTCGACAATGCCAGTGAGACTATCAACCGAATCAGGCAGACACATCAGATTCGTTGCAGGATTACCGAGGTTTACACCAACGTCCTCAACGAGTACACTTTGGATAAGGTGATTATCTGTTTGCAGAATAAGCAGACAAAGCGTTTGCGTTATCTGAAAACGTACAACCTTACTGGAAAGTCGTCTGATAGGCTGCAATTCGTGGATTCTATGGAAAAGGCTATGAAGGTGAATATTCCTTTGATGATGAATATTATTGAGGATATTCACGTCAAGCACAAGATATTCCTGGTATTCACTCACTGGTACGATGGCAGGGATATTCCTGCTTCTCAGTTCAAAGAGCGTAAGATTGGCATTTACATGACAATGCGTTTAAAGGACATAAAAAGTGAATGAGCAGTCCTTACGATACTGAAATAAGGCGCAAGGTTATGACGGACTTTTTCGGGAACTTTTTGGTCTATCATAATAAGTGGATGCAGGAATTGGCAGATGCTTTCCGTAAGCGTGGACGTTTCGGCATCCACCTCTTTGCGCTCTGTGATGGCTACAATGACCCGATGGATAAGGAAGTAGCCGCCTTTGCGTCGCTGATGCTTACAAAGAATCCTGAAACGAGATTGCTGCAACAGCATGAATTGAGGGAGTTGATAGGTGAGCATCCTTTCCGTGACTTTCTGATGAATAGAAGGTTTATGGAATTGAGTAAGGGTAATAACCAAACTATGAAACTCTGCAAATCATTCAATCAGAACTACGAGCTTGCCAACGTGCTTTCATGCCTATACGATATTGTTGAGGCTTATGGCAGTACTGGAGAGGCTGTAAGACTTGAATTAAAGAAGAAACGCTATCTCGATCCATTCATGGCTCTCTCTTCCCTACTGATGCGTGTTGATATAACCTCACGGCAATACAAGCTGAATCTCCTGCTGATGTATATGTGTGAGAAAGACGGAATCGGTTGCGGTCTATGGGATTTGCCTACTGATAGGTTGCTATGTCCTGAGAATAAGGAATTGATAGAGTTTCTTGAACTTTGGTTTCCCGATTACGTCAAATGCGGCATGACGTTCGACAAAGCCGTTAGCCTTTTCAGACTTCGCTCTCAGGTTGATTTCTTCTATTGCTACTTAGGTTTCAATGTGCTTAAAATGGCGAATAGTGAGGAAACTTTGCGTTATGTAAAGCATTACCAAAACAAGTACAATAATCGTACTCTAACGCGGCTTTTGGCAATGCACCGTTTGGAGCCAAGATTGATATTTGATAGTTGACTCTAAAATTGTCAAGATTTTAGAATCATAAATTGTTTATCATTGAGAAAGTATTTACTTTTGCGACGTAATCAAAATGTTGGCGCATAGAGGTTACTATAAGTTTAGCAAGGAAATACGACTATCAAGGCTTTGGCACAAGATATATCTTCTGAGCGAAACACCTACAACCAATAGATTACTTTTAGTTTTCTTGATGCGCCAACATACGGTTGCAAGGGTTTCGCTTTCTCTATGTCAGCGACTCCCAAGACATAGAGGTTCCATCAGTGGCTACCTCGTAGGCAACTCAACTGCCTGCAATATAAAAAGCCCCTTCAAAAAAAGCGTCATTGCAGATGCACAAGAAAACATTTCGGGTGAAGCGAATTTGCCAGCTCTGTGCCAAATCCTCACAACTGGCGACAAACTCAATTCACGTACCAATGCTTCTTTTCTTGATGTAACCGAAAGTAAAAACAAATTGCCCGAAGAATCGGGGGAGTGAGGGACGGAACTGCTGCTTTGGCATGAACGAATAAACAAGTTGCAACTTTGGTTGTGTTGAGTCTTAAACTTGTTGTCGTTAAATTCCAAAACAACCCCATACCTATTATTTATGGGGGAGTGAGGGAATAAAGGATTTTTTGTCGCTAAAAGAAAAAAAAGAAATACAAAAGTTCAGTTTGGGTATCTTGTGGGAAAGAAATGCTTTCCAGTAAATCATACTGAACTTGGGGCGTGGGGAGAAACTAATCTCCCTGCGCCTTTTTTTATTGCCTTTTTAGTTTGTAGCCGTAACCACCATTCTTTAGTTCTAATTCGTTATTGGTTACAAACGTAACTCCCAAATCCAATTCGCCACCAGATACGTAGTAAACTTTCAAAGGATATGTAGGATTATCCTTATTCCATTTCCAACGATTGATTTCAGGAAAATCAACTTGAAGCTCGAATGACGTATCAAAACTTGTTGTGACCGTCTCGTAGCTTTTGCCAGTAACGTTACAAGTACCACCGCTATTGAACGTAACGGTGAGGTCGCCGTGAACTTCTTTCCAATGCGCTTCATCGGCATAGCCCAATCCGCTATAAGTCCACCAGTAATCGGTTACAAGCCATTTGCCGACAATTTGCTGTTCACGCTTGTCAGGCTCTTGTGGTGTTTCGTTGCTATCATCCTTTGAACACGAAACAAACAACATTGGCAGTAATGCCAGAATCAGTAATTTTCTCATAATTGAACGTATTAATTGTTAGACATAAATTAGCCATTGAAGAAAGCAAGGGCTGATTCAGATACCTTGTTTCTATCACGCTTGATATAGCGCATAGTCATCTTTACGTCACTATGCCCCATATACTGAGTGATTTCCGTAAGTGGAACTCCCAATTCGTCGAGTAACGTAGAAAAAGTACGGCGTGCCGTATGTGTACCAAGATACTCGTACTTTTCACGGGGTTTACGCACACCACGATAGGTTATCGTTATAACCTCATTGATACCACATGACTTCGCTACTCGCTTGATGATTCGTACTTTAACCGCTTCCGCATAGGTACGGGCAGGAATGTTCTGCAAGAGTTCATTTACCTTGTAGTGTACTGGAAGGGTTACAAGCGTCATTGTCTTGTCTGCAACGTAAGATAGCTTTCCGTCTCTTACATTTTCGAGTGACATCTTTTCACAATCACAACTTCTTGCGCCAGTGTAACATTCAAGCAAGAAAAGCGTGAGTACGTCTTTCTCTGCGAATCTGCCTACTTTGTTCATCAGACTATCATAGTAGGCTTCGATTTTAGAGAGTTCTTCCTTAGTCAGAGCGACATTCTCCTGCGGACATAGTTTTGTCTTTAGAGTGTCGTGAGGGTCATTGCATGGTACATCTTCCGTTTCCTTGTAGATTTTGATGAAACGTGAGAGAATTGCAAAGTAAACCTTTGCAGTACCGGGTGCAACCTGAGATTTAATGTACTTAGCCACATCGGTAAGGTTTGCAGAGGTCATATCTGAGAAATGAATCTCATTGATATTCAGTGCATCCTTGATGTAGTTAAGAATCTGAGAACGTTCAGGATAGCGACGTTTGAACTCGCTTTCAAAATTCTTTTCATTCATAATCTTTCGTGTTTAAGTTATACATCTTGTTACTTTGCCAGGAGCCACTAACCTAATAGCGACTCCCTCACTTAACTTAAACTCGAATTATGCCCCGAAGGGTAGTAATGACTCTCTGAGCTGACAGGGAGCCACCATAATTCAATTACACCATGCAGCACATGGAACACCATACTTCTTTTGGTTTTCAATCATCTTCTCTGCTGCAAGTAGAGCCTGAACACGTTCGTATGGAGTACCGCTTTGCAGCCATCTGTCAGCCGCTTTCTCTGCAATATCCAAGTCTTTGAGATACTTCGTGAGTAGTTCATCTGCCTTTTCGTCACCATCAACGTAATCGTCACCAAGTTCTTTCAATCGTTTGTTTAGTTCCGAATCGTCAACGTCACGGAAAGCATAGAAAGCATCCTCAACGAGTTCTGTAACCTCTATTTGGAGGTCAGGAATCAATAACGCTTCTTGTCTTGTCATAATCTCTGTTTTAAGTGAAACATTGTGTACCCACCTCGAAAGCTAATCCAAGGTGAGTGAGAGATTAGTCCTCTTTGTAGAACGTATCAAGAATAGCATTGAGTTCTGCCATGCTGCTAACCAGTACTGGATGATAGTTGATTTCTTCCGTTCGGTTAGGATAGACAATCTTGTTATCTCCTATAATACCCATTTCAATCAGTTGCTCACGTACATTGCCATATACCTCACCGATATAAACGACGTGGCGACGCTGCTTTACTATGTTCGTTGCAGCCCTGCGTGTTTCATCGTGAACGTGAGTGAACTTATGGTGTACTTCGGGTGCAATAGTCTTTTCCAACACCACCGTCTCGTACTCAGGATATTCTTCCTGCACCTCATGGCATAGTTCAATGGTTTCTTCCGTACTTGCGAAAGCACATTGTACTCTCGTAGTTTCTCCACCATTGAAGAAAAGCATATCACCCTTGCCAGTAAGACGTTCTGCACCGATTCTATCAAGAATAACACGGCTATCAGTACCAGTGACGGTACGGAAAGCTATTCTCGTAGGAAAGTTAGCCTTGATGTTACCAGTTACTACGTCCGTTGATGGTCTTTGAGTGGAGATAATCATGTGAATACCAACCGCCCTTGCTTTCTGAGCGATACGGCATATGTATTTCTCCATTTCCCTACCATTAGCCTGCATAACCAAGTCACCATACTCGTCAATGATAACCACGTAGTAAGGCATTGGTTTGTCGTCGATATAGCCCTTCTTGCAGGAAATATTATACTCCTTGATATTGCGGACTGATTCATTTTTGAGTTTAGTGTAGCGTTGATCCATCATTTCACATACGGCTGCAAGTGTAGCCTTTGCCTCGTCATACTCCGTAATGATAGCCTCGCTATCCTTATGCAGCTTTGCGAGATAAGGTTTCTTGATTGCATCGTAGATAGTGAGTTCAACTTGTTTCGGGTCTATCAGAATCATCTTCAACTCGTCAGGGGATTTCTTGTTAATCAGCGACGAAATGATAACGTTAAGTCCGACAGACTTACCCATGCCAGTAGCACCAGCGACAAGTAGATGCGGCATTTCTGCCAAGTCAGCCATGAACACATTGCAATCAACCTTGCGACCAAGGATAATCGGCAGAGCCATGTCTGAGGTCTCATACTCTTTTTCGTAGAGCATTTCAGTCATTGGGATAACCACACGCTCACGGTTAGGAACTTCGATTCCTATTGTTCCTCTTTCAGTAGGTACAATCATCCTTACTGCCTGAACGCCAAGTTGCAAAGCGAACTCTCGTTTCAGGTTTTCGAGTTTGGATAACTTCGTACCCACATTGGGAGTGAACTCAAAGAGCGTGACAGTGGGACCAGATTTCGCAGTGATAATATCATGCTCAATCTTGAAAGCGGTAAGCACTTCATCAATCTTGTGCTTACTCTCTCTAATGTAATCTTCATGTTTCATATTTGAGTACCTATTAAATTAAACGTAGTTCCCTGCTGAATTATTGTACTCAGCAAGGATAATTTTAGAAATCAAACAAACAGAGCTGAACAGGTTGCGGATGCAGGAGTTTCTTTAGTTCATCGTAAATGAACTGAGGAACACTTCTCTTTTGTCCTGCTTTCCTATGCCATTCAACATCGGATTCAAACCATTCAATGCTTTTCTTCGCTACGGCTGCAAGTGCAAGTTCTTCGGTATCAAAGCCGCCAGTATGGTCTTTCGATACACCGCTACCACTTCCGCTTGTAGGAGCGTTAAGCATATAGCCGTAATACCATCTTCCATCAATGGGAGCCGTTTCAATCATTGCACTATACTTACCAGATACAATACTCTGAACGTTCGGATTCATACAAACACCGCACTCATTGAAATCAAATACCTTTTCCATAATTCATAAGTTTAAGTTAATAATCGTACTTTCGCCCTCAACTAAGAGAGCGAGAGTAATAGATTACGCCGCTTCTGCAACGTTCTTTTCAGGTGAGCAAGCAAGTAATACGTCGATATGCTTGTAAACGTTACCATCGGAAAGCAATACATACGTTCTATCAATGCTTTCGATAGTCAGTCCACTGGATAACTTCGTACCTGCCTTAAACCATTCAGGAAGAGTAGGTTTCTTCTCGCTGCAAGGAACTATCAATTCCTCGCTAACACGATAGCGATTCCAACCCTTCGTGCGGATGCCCGCCGTACCTTTGCTAAGACGTTCCAACTTAACAGCGATAACGTCACCACTCGGCAACTGGAGGCCTGCAATACCACCGACCATTACACCGTTGCACGTTTGGGCTTCATTTTCACTAACATAGCAGATTGTGTCGATTCTCTGATTGCTTTCGCAAGAATAGACATCTTCTCGAATTGCTTCGACTGCATCGGACTTGCGCTGTTCTGTTGAGAGTGAGAGCGCATTGTTGATTTCTGATTTCGTGCCATAGTTTAAGAGAGTGTTTACTTCGTTGAGAATATCCTGTTTCGACTTCACGCTGCCATCTGAGAACATATCCGTTTGTCCGTTAGCTGAATCGTGAGCCTGACGATTGTAGATAGCGTAAACCTTCTTTAGTTTCGTAACCTGAGAATGGTTAATCATATCTGCAAGCATCATAACAGTAGCATTATTGAAATCCGCTACCGTAACGGAATCACCGAACAACGTCATCTGACGTGCAAAGCCGCTTACTATATCGCCCTGGTGCATACAACCATTAGCCCTTGCCTGATAGCAGAGATTGATTGCCTGCGACATTTCAGACTCCAAAGAGTAGTCATCAAGAGCGATATTGTTAGAGATTTCAGCCAGTGCCGTGATGATATTCTTTCTTACACCTTTGAAAGCTGTAATCTGACGTACTGCATCGGGATTGGTAGCAAATGCCTTACCGATAAGCACGTTTTCAAGAATCTCTCTCGCTGCCTGACTGATAGTGTCGCCATCAAACATTTCAGGGTACTGCATCTTTGAGATAATGCCAACCTTTGACAAGTCATTGACTGCCTCGCGTGTAGCCTTGACATCATTGTAGAACTCTCCAATGGTATCGAAGGTGTTGATAACCTTGATTAGACGATGGAATGTAGCATCATCAACCAGTTTACCTAACTTCACCGCCATTTCAGTCTTTGACTGCGACTTTATTTCCTGCGCATTGAACATTGCGAAGGTTTCAGCCGTGTACGGATAGTTGTCATCAACCCGGAATATCAGTCTTGGATGCTTGAAGCTCCTAACGTCCTCAGGTTGGAATCCGTACTTCTGAGGGAACATTTCGAGATAGCCGATATATGCAGCGTCGGTATTGTTCTGCGCCGCAATCATTCCTGCCATCGTTCTTCCGTTACCACTCAGCACTACACCATCCTTTGAGACGACCACCTGAGAGTTTAAGGCTCTTGAATCGTAGTTGTCTGCGATTTGCCTTGTAATCTCTTGTGCGTCCTTGTCACGTTCATAGTCACGGTCATTGACTGTGTTTCCGTAAGCATCGGTAGGAAATCCGATAGACTTCTGAAAACCATTCATGGGGTCATGGCTTGGAGTGACTGCGCCTGATTCGGTTAGCAGATAACGACCTCTGATTTTCACACCTGAGGCTGTTGTAATCTCGTCGCTGTGTCCGAAAATCTTTCTTGTTTCATTGAAACGCTTCTGGATTAAATCTAAGTTTGCCATAATTCATAGAGTTTTGAGTTAATAAATGGTACTCCGATCCTAAGTTAATAGGACTGGAGCGAAAGAGTTAGTCAGTAAAGTTTGCTAAGAAATAAACAGAATCGTCCTCTTTATTCGGGTAGTGAACGAATTGCTCTTCATCGTCAAGCTGCCAGTTGAAAGCAGGGAACCACTCCTTTAGTTTCTGCAACATCTGTTCCTCAGTAGTGTTCCACATAACGTACTCATGCTTAACTAAGAATCCGTTACCACCACCCATCATCATTACTCGCAAATCCCTTGGAGGTCTGATTTCGTCGCTGATAATCTGCAAGGATTCCTCGGTAAGTTCTTCAACACCCACCTCGAATGTGTCCGTATAGTCCTTGTAGAGAGCGATAGTAAGAATACCATTGTCATCCATTTCTATACGCTCAACACCGAATGTGTTACCATCTTCAAGTGTTACTTCGAATAGTTCATCAAACGCATACGGCATTTCAGGCTGTACGAATAGCTTGCTGACGATTTCATTAACGACTTCATCCTTTGGGTCAGGACAAGTGATAGAGTTGCTGATAAGGGCAAGAGATTCAGAAGAAAGTCCATTCTCAATGAAGGCATGAGGCTCTTCCATCCATGCGTTATAGATGTGAGCGTAGAGTTTGCCATTGTCGAGATAGATGTGCTTTGTTCCTGCACGGTCGCCATGTTCACCTACGATAGTGATAGATTCATCATACTCATAGTTGCCACCGCATTTTTCGAGTTTAGACTTGATTAATGCGATAACATTTGCACGTCTCTGTTCCATACTAATTTTGTTTTCGTCCATAATGTTTGAGTTTTAAAAGGGTTAATAAAACAAATTAGTAGGAAAAGGTGGAACTAACCACCTCTACCCTTTAGTAAGTGCCGTACTGACTACTTGAATGTTCTGAATTGCCGTTTGATTCGTAATGCGAACCACGATAGCATTGATTGCAGCAACCTTTATTCTTGCAGTCGCCACAATAACCAAATCTCATGTAAGCCATAATCAATTTGCGTAAGTTGGTGAATAACTCCAGGAATCGACTACTCTTTTCTTATAGTCCACGATAGAAACATCAAAAGTCTTTACTCTAATAAAGTTCTCTCGATGCTGACGTTCAAAGATGAAATTGTTCACTTCATCTTTCAAAACTGCCTTGTGAGCGTTGATTTTCTTTTTGATAATGGTACGACCGAATCTTGTAGGCCTTACCAATGTCATCTTAACGATTGCTATCATTTTGCTTTCTTGAATAGTTCTACGTAATAGTAAAAACCGCCATATTCAACTTGGATTCTGCCTCTCAATGGCTTTTTTCCGTCATTTCGTATGAATAGCTTGTAGGGATTACGATTCTTATCAAAGAACCTTTGGAATCTCGCAAAGCGTCGCATTGCGTCACGTTTTCTTTTGAACTCTGCAACATCGTGCATAGCCATTGGATAGTTAGTCTTAACGATATACATAGTCAGTCTAATTAAACTTCCTGCTCAATATCCATCAAGTAGCCTTTTTCGTGACAGCAAGGGCAAACATCTACGTCGCAATCAACGTACATTTCCTCACCGCACCAGTTACATACAACGTGGTCTGGTGCTGCATTTACATTTGAAAAGTCTTTAATCATAATTCAATGAGTTTAAGTTATTATTAAGTAATTATTAAGTCATTACTAAGTAACAAAGGGAGAAACTAATCTCCCTCAGTTGTTAGCCGTAGATTTCCTGACCGAAAATGATACGCTGCAATACAGATTCCGCTTCGTCCAAGTCAAACCCTCCGTTATCCTCTACCAAGTCCATAACGTAAGATGCACCCCAACCACCTTCACGGAAAATTCTTTCAAGTCCTTTCTTGATGTCGTCGAGTGTGACGGTGTAGTTCATACATTCCTTGTTACAATCGTAATCATGCGGCAAATTTCCGTAGAAATCTTTGTCATCTTCTGCATAGTAATCTCTGACAATGATAGGCTTGCCCGATAGTAGGACTTTCGCCCATTTATCTTCTCGGCAATCATCAGGATTTTCAAGTTCAGTACCATAATAGTCAGCTTTCTTGATAGCACACATAAAGTAAGAACTACCATACGTTGCAGTACTAAGCAGATTTACTAAGTCATCGTGAGTGATGTCTGTTACAGTTGTGATAAATTTCATAATTCAATGAGTTTAAGTTAATACTAATGTAGAACCCTGCAAGCCAACTAAGACTTGCAGGATTGATTACGCTGCCATTTCGTACAAATAAGTTTCAGGAAAAGCCCATTCAAGTTTCTCAAAGAAATACTCAACGTCAATTGCGTCGCCATCTTCGTCGATTTCTCCTTCAACTAAGGCTTCCAAATCCTCACGGGTGTAACCATTAACCCGATAGTACGTTTCGCCATTGATTTCGATTTCTTCTGCATCATCAAAGCCATGTTCAGGAATGTAGCAAACCTCTTTCGGATTCTCCTTGAAAGCCTTTTCGTCTTTGTAAACGTAGCCGTAACTCATTCCGTCATGCGAATAATACTCATTGGTGTAGTAAGTTTCTCCGTCAATGGTAATCTTCTTTCCTGCTAATGCGTGATATTCTCTTTCCATAGTAGCATTGTTTTAGAGTGACTTGTATTCTTCATACCTCGTTGACATTCCATGAGGTGCATAGACGTTAATAGCATACTCTACCAAAGCCTCCTGCAAATCAGAATCAATCTCGCAAAAGAAACAGAACATAACGGCATGAGAGCCGAATGTTTTATGCAAATGTAAGAACTTGCTAACAAGATGGTCTATCAAATAGGTCTTGTTGGTCTGTTTACAAATGTGAGGAATGAACTCTTTAGGATTGGAAAAGTTGAATCCAAACTTCACGAATAGCAAAATAGCCAAAAATTCTTTTCTCATAATTCTTCGAGTTTTAAGTGAAACATTAATTGCAGGAAAGCGGAAACTAATCCGCTTTTCCTCAGTAGTCAGGCAACACGAACAATAACGTTTGCTTTGTCGTAGAACCAGTAGCCATAGGTAGATGTATCTCCTACTTCCATTTTGTCGAATGGCATACTCCAATCGGAATCGTCAGGAATTTCTTCCTTCAACTCCTTTTCAGTCATAAGGCGAACAAATCTATCTCCGTCGCCATACTTCGTACCATTGACACTAAAAATCTTTTCGTTCTCGGAATCCTCAGTAAATGTGAGTAATCCGTTTTCGTACTTTGTTTTCATAATCGTTTGAGTTTAAGTAAATATGGGGAAGGTGGAGAAACTAATCTCCACTAACCTTTACCCAATTCAGCATTGTGTCCGATGGGTCGAATGGGATTCCGTCTGCATGGAAAGTCATTTCATGCTCCTTTGTCAGGTCTAAATCAAACTCTCTCACATTGCAGCACTCGATTTCGTCTTTCTCGAAATACTTCTTTGCCTCGTCATACGATAGATTTGCAATCTCGCTAAAGTCGTAGGCTAATGGGCTAATGCTAACCGATAGAATCTTTACTTTCATAATTTTTGAGTTTTAAGTGAAACATAGTCTGGGAGTGCAAAACTGATTGCACCCTCAGAAATCATAGAAAGCGGAATACTGATAACTACCACACGTAGATACTAATACCTTTACTGGCTCTATTTTCTTGCTTCTAAGCACCGATATTGCAGCCTTGATACTCTCTAAGCTATCAGCGTTCACACTCCTATCACACGAAAGGAATTGTAGCCCTAACTGATTGCAGATTCTCGTTATTGCACGTCGCTTTTCCATGCGTCGCTTATGGTCTGAGTGAAAGCGCATGAGATTAGCATACTCTTCACTCGTATAACCATGCTTGATGTACCATTTTTTTGTTTCCATAATTATTGAGTTTATATTAGCAAGAAAGCGTGAAACTAATCACGCTCTCCAGTAGTTACTTAGCGTTATTGATAAGCCACCAGGCATTTTCTTCACGATTGCAGACGTGAATCAGTTTCACACCATCCACAATTGAATGTCCGTTAGGCTGAATTGCCATATCCTTTGCGCAGGCATCAGCATATTCTACACCCATTCCGATTTGTGCGTGATGATTTGGATCGTACTCGTATTCAATTTCAACCTCAACCTTGATAGTTCTTCTTACAGTAGCCATAGTTACACGTTTTTAAATTCATCAGGTACAAACTCGCAATCTTCATCTTCATTCTCTGCAAGTCCAATTTTCTCGCAGCCGGAAATGAAATCTTCGAGAGATACATTGTCATCGTGAAATGCTCTGCTGATTAAATCAGAGTGAAAGAGATTAAAGTGAATCTCCAAAAGCCACATTAATTTTTCGTTCATAATCTATTGAGTTTAAGTTAATAAATATTGGAATCCCACCCTTAAACTGATAAGGGTAAGATTAGAGAGGTAATGTTACTTATCGAAATGGCGGTACTTAAATTCGTAGCCGACCTCAGTAACGTAAACTTCCATACCCATGTGATTGGGTTGTTTGCACTCTAAATAGTAGATGTCGAAATCTCCACGTAGATTCTTTGCAACCTTTTCGTTGTCGTAGGTAGTGAACATAGCATTAAAATCAGTAAGGAATGGCTCTTCCTCAAAGCAATGCCAGTCAATTTCGATGTCATTTACACCAAAGATTTCATTAATCTTCTTGGTTAAACTCTCTTTGGAATATCTGTTATGTACCAAAGATTCCAATTTTGCAACAAGTTCTTTCCGTAACATAATTCATTGAGTTAAAGTTAATGGTAAGCAATCCCGAACCTAATCAGGACTGCTTTAGAGTTAAACACACATTCCAAGTGGCTCTGGCTTGATACCATCTTCTCGCATTTCCCAAAGGTTGCAGGCAGGCGAATATTCCTCACGATGTCTTTCATCCCTTGAAACGAATGGATGGTTACACTTGATGTATGCTCCGAATATCCAAAGCACACACTTTCCATACTTGCAGTTTGAGCAACGATAATCGTATTCCATAATCATGCAGCCTTTCCGTATTCAAAGTAATTCTTTGTCTTTGGGTGCATACCAAACTCGCTTGCGAGATAGGTAAACTCCTGCAACTTCCTAAGAGAGTAAGCACCTAACAACCAACTCTTGATGTTGATGCGAATGTTAATGTCGTAATCCTTGTAGTGCATAGTTATTTCTCCTTTTGTTTAGTAAGAACTCGTTCATCTGACGGAATCTTGGAATCTCGTCAAATTGATGGTCGAAATGGTAAGAGCGCATATAACGCTCCAGTTCAGGATAACTTTTGTCGATTAGATGAAACTCCTTGTAGAGTGGATAATACTCTGCAAGAATGTTATTCGCCCAATCTCTTGCTACCAAGAAAACACCATGACTTGATAGGCATTTGTTGAATTTAAATTTCTTCATAATCATTGAGTTTAAGTTTATAGCCTTACTCGGTGGAACTAACCACCGAATAAGATTAGTGAGATACAAAGAAAACACCCTCTTTGCACCAAATACCATAGAAGGAAATCTGAAACTCTACCCAATCTACATCATGCTCCCAATTGTACTTGTTCTCACAAAGGAACTCAGGACTGGCAACTGCACATTCCTCATACTCGCTTGTATCAACGTCAGGATGCTCGTCTGCCATATATTCCTCGTAATCGTCAATGGTATCGTCGCCCATGCAATCGAAACCATGATTGCGAATGAACTCACGGATTTCATTCTCAACGTCATCAGCATACTTCAACTGAGTATCTTCAACGTAAACGTAATTCAAATCATTAACGAACTCTTCCATTGGTACATACTTAACCAGTTCTGAGGGTAAAACCTCGCTTTCAGAGTTTTCGTCGCTGATTCTGATTAGTTCCTCGCTAACGATTGCGTCGATAGTCCATACTCGCTTTAAATCCCTTGTAGATTTGTCAGGGTCAAGCCAAATAACCTTGTCTTGAACTTTCAGTTCAGTCTTGTAATAATCTGTAATGTTCATAATTCACTGAGTTTAAATGTTATTGTACTCGCACCCTCAATTAAGAGAGTGCAAGCGATTAGAGGTTAGGGTCATCCATATCGTAATAGAATCCGACTTCCAATATATCGCCATTTCTTTTGAACTCAACTCGTAAGCCAACGTTCTGCTCGTTTTCCCACGATTTGAATTGCTTTTCGTAGTAATCAAAAAGCATATCTCGCTGTTCATCGAATGTATCCATGAAAGGATTCACACCGATAACCTCAATAAATACTTTGTTACCACCAAATACCCAAGTAGCATCAACGTAACATTCAGCATTGATAGCTTTGGGAAATTCCTCGTCGTAAACCTTAACAAAGCCAACCAAGTGACGTTTGCCATTCTCACGATGATTTCTACCCTCATAGAAATTGCCAAAGATTTCAGTTGCATCTTCAAACGCATCTTCAACCAAATTCTTGTTGTCGATAGGTGCAGGGATATAATTCCTTTTCTCCATAATTGTAAGTTTTAAAAGTTTATTGAAGCTCAGAGGGAATCTAATCCCTCTAAGCCTTTAGTTTGCCAAATACTTTCTGACTTTGGCTACTTGTTCTGGCGTATCTGCCCAAACTCTTCCGTCGATGCAGTAGTATTGCAAATCGTTTTGAGGAACATGATACACTTCAATTACCTTGTTGTCGGTTGCTTTCTCGCACCACTGCTTTACTTCATCCTCAGACAAATCGTAGGTGTAAACCAAGCAATTCTCGCCATTCTCGAAATTCACGAATAAATTCTTTACTGCCATAATTCATAAAGTTTAGTGAAACATAGCACCTTGCAGCGAACTTAATCACTGCAAAGCGAAATCAGAGATAGTAAGTCTTGATAAGATACTCAGCCCGGAAAAACTCACTCAGGTACACATTAGTTTCCTTTCCGTACTTCTCAATGGATTCTGAGAGTTTCATTGCAGTCTTGTAAGTCTTATCATAGTCCTTGATAGCTTTCTTCCATGAGGATATTCTATCAGTTAGTGACTTATCACTATTGTTTTCGTCAGAGAGAGTTAATGCAGCCATAACACGATTGCCATCTGATAGTGGAGAAAGAATAATCTCAATAGATGACTTGTCGTAAAGTCCTGCCTCGTAATAGTGAGAGCGAGAGATTTCCAACTTTCCCATATTGTTGCATACGGAACGGTCATAGGAGATAGTCAAGTCAGCCCAAAGTGAATTGTCCTTTGACTTCATTTTCTCGCTAACAGCCTTTGTCAGGCGATTATTAAGAACCTTTCCGTCAAACTGGGAAATCACTTCAAATGCTATTTTGCGACCTCGAATGAGTGCCTGCAAAATCTCTATTTGATGATTCGCTTTTTCAATGAAACGTTTCTTGCGGTCATCATAGATCCTTTGCTGACGTTCTTTCTCTTCACGCTCACGCTGTGCTTTCTTTTCAGCTACCATGCGCTCTTTCTCTTCTGGGCTTGCTGCATCATAGGCAGCTTTCCATGCACGATGTCTTTCGACAATAGCTTTCAAATCGTTCTCCATAATTCAATGAGTTTTAATTATACAATAAGTGAATTGTGTGCAGTCTGGAAAAGCTAATTTCCAAACTGCCAAGAGATTAGAGAGTGATTTCGTAACAACGTATAATGTAATTGATATTACTTTCCAAAGCGTCGCTACCCATAGCTTTTGCCAGTGCGTCGCAAAGTTCTTGTGCGCCCATTTGCTCTAAGCACTTTTCGTATTTATCCCATGCAGTCATAATTGTGTAGTTTTAAGTGAAACAATAGACATTGAGGAAGAAACTAATCTTCCTCAACTTCTTTCTGAATTACACCATCATCAACTAATCTGTCATAGGTGTAAGCTAACTCATCATCATCCAGGAACGGATTCAGTACATTAATTGCAGTCCTTGTGTCAAGTCCTTCGAGATAGTCCAATAAAGCAGTAGCTTTTTCTCCGTTTGTCATAATTCATAAAGTTTAAGTGAAACAATTTGTAGGCAGGGAGAATCTAATCTCCCTAAACCTTAGAGCTAATCCGATTCGAGTACGAGAAACATTTGACCAGTCTGGCAATCCTCATAAACAACCATGTTGTGTTCATTTAGGAAAACACGATACTCTAAGCATTTGCCCTCTTGCGGATATTTCTCCCACCAAGAATAATAGCCACGATTCCAAAACTCTTCCGTTCCTGCGTCTCGAATTGCGTCGCCTACCATTCTAAGGAGAAAACTCTGCATGGAAGTGAGAGCGTGAGAATCCAAAGCTACATTGTCTTTTCTGTCTTCCTTTGGTATTTCCACAAAGCGGAAATCCAATCTTTTAATCGTAATAGTCATAATTCACAAATATTTGAGTTAAACAATAGAACTCCAGGGAGAAACTAATCTCCCGAAAGTTTAAAGACACCATTTCGCTTCATCATATTCTTTCGTTCTCGAAACAATCCATTCAGAAAGCGGAAGAATCATCATGTTTGCAAGTTCACGTTCCATATAGCCATTGTAGCGCATGAAC
>JAEEGK010001726.1_pt1 | contig 54703 bp, 27 predicted proteins | sample 8958771 | NCBI WGS metagenome assembly JAEEGK01 (sample SAMN16246547, study PRJNA631951) | gut metagenome | biome: gut microbiome; feature: rumen; material: SC-attached | host: Bos | place: Iran: Karaj | collected 2018-10 | reverse complement strand
AAAATTTATTCTTTCATTATTTAAATATAAATCACATATTGAACTATTTATTTCATCTTTATTTATTTCTAATATATAATCTGCTTTTCCTATTTCTTTATAATAATTTATAATCTTTTCCTTCATTTCTTCATTTAAATAATTTAATATTTGTGTATCTTTATTTAAATCTTCGTTGTTTATATTATATTCACATAAAATATAATTATCCTTTATATCCATATCAGACATTTTATTATTTAATATAGTTTATTTTAATTTTTTAATTTATTTTATTATTTTTACCATTATATTTGAAACTTTAAACTAATAAAAAATAAGTAAATTCAACAATAAAATTAAGTAATTATATAAATACTTTTAATGATAATATGAAATTCTTTTTAAAAAAGTCTTATATGTATCAAAGGAAAAGGAAAGATTTAAATAATGCATAAAATAACTTTAGATGTTAGATGTAAAATTAGAAAATAATTAAACAATTTATTCTTTGAAATCAAAAAGAGATAAAATCTAAATCCTATTAATATATTGGAATAGATTACAAAAAATCTTATAAAATTAAATTATTTATTTTGAATTCATGAACAAATCGAAATTTATTAAGCGCTTTTAAAATTGATATAAGGAAAAATTATTCTTTAATTAAACAATAAAAAATGAATTATTAAAAAAAATATTATTTTAAAGACTATTTGCCTATTTTAGAATTATAAAATAGATATAATAGAAGAATATATATAAAAAGGAGATACTATCTAAATAAAGAGATTATAATCATTCAAAAAATATTAATAGCTATATTAAATATTTCTTAGATTTTTGAAATACCATAATTTAATAAAAGAAAAACATTAAAAATTATTATCATTAATTATAATTTAAAAATATTTATTTAATTACAAAACTAATAAAATGAAATGAAATAAAATAAGAGAATTATTCCAAATCATTAATATTATTAGACAATAAAAAGAATGTAGCAGTAGCATAATTGAAATCATTATTAAATAAAGCTTTTTGAATATAATCTCTTTTATAACCCATTCCTTCCATAATTTTAATTACATTTTCATCAATAGTACTTGAATTTGTAAGTGAAGAAATATTTCTTTGTGAATCTTGTTTACAATATTTTATAAATTTTTTATTCTCAGGAGCACTTATATTATTTTTAATATTATTATTTTCAATACTTAATTTATAATTATTATCATAAATTTCTTCTTCAATATTTTTTTCTTTTAAAGAAGAAGAATGATTAATTAAAATTCCATGATCAATTTCACAATTATTATTAAGTTCATATTGTCTATTTAAAATATTTACATTTTCATTAAATTCAATAATATCATTTTTAATATCTAGTTCATTACATAAATTTGAAGAAATATCATTTTCATTTATTATAGAAGAAGAAAAAGGAGCTAAAATATTACTTTTAGTAAGAATATCTTTATTTTCTTTATCATTTTGAGTATATAAATTATTCATAGTAAAATTTTCAATAATTTCTTCTTTATTACAATTCCTATAATCTAAATTTCCTTTACTTAAAAGAATAAGTTCAGCTTTAGTAAAAAAAGACATTTTTCCATTATCATCTAAATTACATTGATCTAAACTAAGAATCCAAGGATGTGATAAAATTTCATTAATAGTGATTCTTTTAGAAGGGTTAATTTCTAATAATCTCATGATAATATTTTGAGCATCATTAGAAATATGATTAATGATATTATAATTACCTAAAATAATATTATGTTTTAAATCATTAATATTATTAGCTTTAAAAGGGACATTTCCACTTAACATAGCATATAAAACAACACCAGAAGACCAAATATCAACAGGTGGTCCTTCATAACCTTCATTTTTTAATATTTCAGGTGCTATATAAGCAGGAGTTCCACATTGTTCCATAAATTTTTCATTATTTGTATAATTTTTTCCTACTCCAAAATCACATATCTTTATATTGTTATGTAAATCAATTAATATATTATCTAATTTTATATCTCTGTGTATTATTCCTTTTGAATGAATATATTTTAATGATGTTATTAATTGCTTAAATATTATTTTTGATGTCTTTTCATTCAGTTTTGTTCTCTTTTTTACAAAGGATAATAAATCACCACCGTTAATATTTTCCATTATTATTAATATATAATTTGAAGTTTCTATTGTCTCTAATATTCTTACTATTGAATTATGTTTTAAACTTTTCATTAAATTTATTTCATGATAAATTTTCTCTTTTGAATTTTCATCTTTTAATTTATTTTTATTAAATGATTTGATTGCTACTATTTTTCCACTCAATATATGAAGTCCTAAATTTACTTTTCCAAAAGCTCCTCTTCCAATTAATCTTCCAAATAAATAAAATGATAATTTAGTTTGAGGATATTCTTTATATTTATTATAATAATCTTTTATATAATTTGATAAGTTATTTGATAATTGTTTATAATATTTTCCCTCTTTTATTAATTGTTGTTTTTCTATTTCATTTATTTTATATTCTTCTATTATTTTTTCATCTTTTACTGATAAACAAAGAGTTAATGATTTCTTATTATCTTGGTTTAATTTTTTTTCTAATTCTTTATTAAAAATTGATTTTGTTTTTTTATTTGAATTACTTGAACCAAATATTTTAGGTTCAATTATTATTTTTCTTTTTGTTGTATTTTTTGTTGAATTAGGTAAAATTCCATATGAATTTTTATTTTGTTCATTCAAATATAAATCTTGAATTTTTGTAATTGAAGCTTGATGAGAAATTGTTTTACTAACTGTTTTTGTTGTTGAAGAAAAAAATAATTTTTTATTTTTATTATCTTCTTTTTTTTCTTTTTGAGAATTATTTTTATTTTTAATTGATGAAGCCATTAAAAAATGTTTTATAAATACTTTATTATCATTTCTGTTTAAATAATGTATATTTAATATTTTATGATGTGATATTTTTTTCCCTGTTGAACCAAATTCTTTTTTATTTGAATTTTTTGGAGAAATTGATTGTTCTTTTGAATTAATTTGTAAAGGCAAAATATTATTATTAATTAAAAATTTATCATTACTATAATTTAATTTTAATTTACTCATATTTTTATTATTTAAAAATTCTTCAACATTTCCTAATAATTTTTTCAAAGTTAAATTCTTAGAATTAACATTTGATAATATAGAATTTTTTCTTCCTTGAATAAAATTAGTTTTATTATTTTTTTTATTATTAGAACTTTTTCTAGAATTTGTAAAAGTAACAGGACTAGTTTGACTATATTTTTGTGGATTATTATTATTTTGAAAATATTCACTTTCATTGCCATTATAATTATAATTTCTTTTATTAATTTCAAAATTTCCATTTTTACAAATATTATTATTTTTTAAACCATTATTTTTTTTAATTGTAGAATTTTGACTTATTAAAGAAGCTGTTAAAGTTAAAGGTTTTGAATTATTATTTAAAATATTATGTTTAATAAAAGCAACCGAAGAAAAAGACTCTTTTTTTTTTGTATTTTCTTCAAATTTTGGTGAACTTGTTGAATTATATATAAAACTTGATTTTTGATAATTTACATTTGTTGGTAATATGTTTATTTTGTGATTTTTTATTTTAATAATATTATCTAGGTTATTTATTAAATTTTGTTTATTATTTGCACTTAAATTGTGAAATGGATTTTTTATTTCTAAATTATCTCCTTTTTTTATTGAGATTGTTTCTATTTTTTTTCTCAGTATTTTTTGTTTCATTTTTTTAAGTTTTTTTTATTATTTTTTTGATTTAAGTTTTTAAAATTAATTTTGCTTTAAAAATATTAGTTATTTTTTATTTAAAAAATAACTTTAAAAAAAATATGAAAATTCATATTTTTTAATGTGAAATAAATTGATGTTTTATTAATTTAGACATTATTAAAAAAATAAAAAGTTCTTTTATAAATTTTCATTTTTATTTGAATATTAGTAATATAAATATTAAATTATTAATAGTATTAAATTAAATAATTTTATTTTTTTCATTTTGATTGATATAATTTCAAATATTATTAAATCTATGTTCTTTTTATCCAAAAAAATATATTTTTTCTAAAATTTTCTTTGTTGAAGTCTATTCATATTTCACAAATACTTCATCTTGGAGAGAGTTTAATCATTTGTATTTTCTATTTTTGTCGAATTCACATTATTTCCATTGTATATTTTTTTATTAGGAATTTTTTTTATTATTGTTCTGTGTAAATTACAATTTCATTTGGCACATATTTATTATTAAATTTAGGGATTAGGCTCAATTTCCAATCCTTATCTTAATATTATATTTTTAATTTTTATTTAATAAAAAAAAAATGATAAATTTTATTAATAAATGAATTATATAATGAATTATACTTAATTTTATAATCAAACATATTATTAATTTTAATTTAATAACAATTTATGTATTATTTAATTTAATTATATCTTTATTTTTATTCCATATTTGAATGAAATAAACAATAAATAGTAATTTAATAAAAAAAACTACTATCTATTAAAATTTCTTATATCCTTGATAATTTTATTTTTCATTTCTACATAATTTTTTTTATTATATTTTTCCAAAAATTTTAAAATATATTTACTAAAATAACTTGTTTATTATTTATGCAAGAATTTCATTGTAATATTTTTATTTTATTCGTTTAACTTTACAATCAATTGAATTATACTTTCAAAATTCAAAAATGTAAGATATAAAAAAATATATTTTTTCCAAATAAAAAATAACTTCCGAGAATATATTTTAAAAAAATAAAATATATACAATTAAATATGGCAGATCATGAAACTGAAGAAGAAATATATAGTGTAATAAGTGATGCTTTATTACAATTATGTGAACAAAAACCAAATGCTCCAGTAGATTTCTTAAGTAGGAAAATGTTAGAATTAATAGGTGATAACCCAGAAAGTTTTGAAAGAAGAAAAACAGAAATAATAGAAGAGGATAATAAAGGAGAAAATGAAATGATAATAAGCCCTGAGAAATTAGCTATTGAAGGTCTTCATCAAAATTTTACAGATTTATATAATATTATAGATAAAATATCTTATAATACTTTCACTGTTGAAAATATAAAAGGAGAACCTACTTTAAAATGTGCTAGGATTATTGAAAAAAGTAGTTCTCCAGTTTTCTTAAGTGATAGAAAGATTAAAATGTTAATTGGATTAGATCATCCTAATATTGTTAAAAATTATCAAATTTTAGAAGACGAAATAAATATTTATATTATTCATGATTATTGTCCTGGCAAAGATATTTTAACATATTTATATACTTATAAAGAAAGAATTAATGAAAATTTAATTAGATTAATTATTCAACAATGCTTAAATGGTTTATCATATTTACATCAAAATGGTATTGTTCATAAAAATTTAAATCCTTCGAAAATATTAGTTTTTAATCAAAATTTTGATGAAAATGATATTCATGTTAAAATAACAGATTTTATAACAAATGCAGAATATTATTCTAAAGATAAATTAACTTATAAATCATTTAATAATTTAATTGAAAATACTTTATATTTAGCTCCAGAATTTTTTGATCAAAAATATAATAATAAAGTAGATATATGGAGTTTTGGAATAATATGTTATCTTTTATTTACTGGAAATACACCTTTTACAGGGAAAGATCATGATTTACTTATTCAAATTTTACATAAAAAAATAACATATCCAGAACAATTAAATGATATTAAAAAAAATTTTCTAATGAGAATGTTATGTGTTAATCCAAATGATAGAAGTGAAGCACTTTCATTATTAAAAGATGATTATTTCCAAGTTAATGATGAAGAATTAGAAAAAGGATTATTCTTTAAATTTAAATCTGCTGAAATGAAAAAAGATTATGAAAATGTTTCAATAATGAATCAAATAGCAAAATTTAATGTAGGTACAAATTTAAGAAGAAGTATTTTATCATATATTGTATCTAAAAAATTATATGATGAAAATCAAAGTAAAATAAGAAAAGTGTTTAATGAATTAGATGTTAATCATGATGGTTCAATAGAAATATCAGAATTATTTAAACAATATAGAAAATATTTCCCAGGAACACCTAAAGAACAATGGAAAAAAATGCAATTATTTATTGAATCTGCAGATGTGAATAAAAATGGAAAAATTGAATATTCTGAATTTTTAACTGCAATGACTTTACAATCTAGAGAACTTAGTGAAAAAACTTTAAGAGAAATATTTGATTATTTTGATTATTCTAAAAATGGTTATATTGATGCTATGGATATTAAAGAATTATTTGAAAATACTGATATTACTGATAAACAAATTCATGATATATTAGATGAAGTTGATAAAAATGGGGATAGAAAAATTTCTTTTGAAGAATTTGTTGCAGTATTAGATAGTCCTTTTTTGCAAGAAGAAAAAAGAAGAAAAGAAAAAGCAAAACCTCTTCAAATTACTGTAGCTGCTAATATTGATATTCCAAAAAAAGAAGACAAGGAAAATGAAAATAAAAAAAAAGAAGAAAATAATGAAGAAAAAGACAATTAGGAATAAAATTAAATAAAACTTTAAATCAAATTTAAAAACGTAATTTTTTTTTTTCAATTTAATTTTTATTTAATTCTTGTTTTATTGGTTATAAAAATGAATTTCTTAAATATTTTATGAGGAATTAAATCTTTTAATAATATATATAATATCATAGGATTTTTCTCAATTTTTTTCATAAAAATTATAATATCATTGGTCTTTTTTAGCAATTTCTTTTTTGGATATAATATAATTAAATTTTGATAATGAAAAAATACCCATAAACTTTTTTGTAACTTTTATTATTTTATATTTTTTATGAATTGGGAAAATCTAAAATTTTCTTATAATAAAAAGGAGATTTCATTTTTTCTATATTAAAAAATTGATATGAATTATTTTTAATATTTAAAAATTTAATTTCCTGAAATTTAATTGTTTATCTTTAAAATATTATCATTATTTCTTTTTTTTATTTTCATATTATTAAATTATCCATTAATTTTTTTTCATTATTATTTATGATTTAAAGTTTAAAAAAATTCAATTCTAAATTTTTTTTCTAATCGCAAAAAATAAAATTGAGAATTATAAAATGTTTATTTTAATTTTATATTCATTAACAATAGTTAAAAATGAAGAATTGAAATTTGTATTTGAAATACATAGACATGGAGCAAGAGCACCATTTACAGGAATAAAAAATGGAATAGATTGTTATGGAGAAAAATGGATATCATCAAATGAATTAACAGAAGTAGGTAAAAGATCACATTATTTAATTGGTGTTCGTAATAGAAGAAGATTTATTGAAAAATATAAATTTTTAAAAAATAATTTTGACCCTGAAGAAATTGAAATTTATACTACTGATTATAATAGAACTATTCAAAGTGTTTATTCACAATTACTTGGTTTATATCCTGCAAAAACAGGAAAAATAATTTCTAATAATTTAATTAATTCTTCATTAATTAGACCTAATAGTAAAAATTATTCTCAATTTTATATTGAAAAAGAAAAAGAATATTTTTCAAATGAAAAAAGTAATTATTCTTTGCCTTATAATATAAATGTTTTTCCTTTAAATTTTTTTTATTTTCCAGATCATCAAATTCAATTACAAAGTAGATCAAATTGTCCTAATTTACAATATATAAGAAATGAAGTTGAAACAAGAGAAGATATAATGAATTTTATGAAAAAATTAACTAATAAATATGGTAAGGCTTTAATGAAATTAGAAAATACAACAAATTCAACTTTTCTTTTTAAATATATAAATACTCATAAATATATGGATTCTTTTATTGCTGATTTAACAGATGGAAGAAATTTAACTTCTATTAAGAATTTAATAGGAGAAGAAAATATGGAAGATTTCAAAAATTTATGTTTTGAATATTTATTTCTTGATTGGAATGGAACTAATTTTTATAAAACTAAAACTGCACAAGTATCAATGACTTATACATTTAAAACAATTTTAAAAAAAATGAATGATATTATTAATAATAAATCTAAAGTAAAATATTTAATATATTCTTTACATGATAATACTATTGCAGGTTTTGAAGTTTTTAATCAATTAGCTTTTAATACTTCTCTTCAATATACTTATTTTGCTGAAAACATTTATTTTGAATTATATATGGAAAATAAACAATATTTTGTAAGACTTATTTCTAGAGATAATATAAGATTAGTTGTTACTTATCAAGAATTTAAAGAAAAAGTTGAAAAATTACTACTTACTGATGAAGAAATTTCTGAATTTTGTGGTTGGGATAAAGAAAAAATTGAAAATTATACTCAAATTTTTAAATTATTCATTTTAATTATAAATACACTTTTATTTCTTTTATTGATTTTTAATTATATAAGAAAAATGAAATAAAAAAATATAAAATTTCCAATTTTAATGTCATATATTTATTTTGAAAATAAAACAAAAGAAAAACCAAATAAAGTTATTCCTTATAGTAATATAATATCAAAATTTGTAAATGAAAATGATAAAAATCCAATGTATTTATTCAGAATAAAAATAAATACAATGGAATTAATAAATACAATAGATTCAAACAATTCATTAATAAATTTAATTTTAGCAGTAAAATTTCTTTCATTTTCAGTAATAAAATTCGAATGTGATTATTATGCATATCAAAAAAAAATAGAAATAAACAACGAAAAAAGTATATTTTTCGAGTATAAAAATTTATATGAATTAAGAGAATTATTAAGAAATAAACCACTTTATTTAATTTTAATCGATAAAAATTCTAAAAGAATTATATGTTCAACAAATTTAAATATTGGCTTATTTTCACAAGATTTTTTTTTAAATTATGATATTGGTGAAATACCACCTCCTCCATATAAAAAGGAAATATTTTTCTTTAATAACAATATTCCAATTTGTAAAAGTGAAATATCAATTTTAATAAGAAGAGAATATTATGAATATGAAAATCATTATAAACAAAACAATTTATTTAATTTACATATTCCAGTACAATCAATAAGTGATAAAAAATTATTAATTCCTTCATATTTTTTATCTGAAAAACAAGAAGAGAAAGTAAATAATGATGAAAAAATTAATTTTGATATTGAATTAAATAATAAAAAAAAGAAAGATTTAAATGATGATAATTTTGATATTTTTAAAAAGCCAAAATTTACTCCTCAACCTATATATTATCATCATAAATATAAAAGAAATCCTGATATTTTTGATGATAAAGGTTTTTCATCTTTAATAAATGAAATTAAATTAAATATTCCAACTAATGACACTCTTTCTGTTGATAAAAAAGAAGATAGTAATAAGAATAATAAATTATATATTAAAATTCCCCCTAGATTTCCTGAAGATAAAATTGAAAAAAATCTTGAAGAAAAAAACCCTGAAATAATTAATTATGATGAATTGATGAGGAAAACTTACCAAGGACTTTATAAAAATAAATAAAATAATTATTATTTAAAATTTTATCTATTAATATATATATTTTGAAGCTATAACTTTCTTGAATAAATTATCTATTCAAAAAAATCTTAAAAAAACAATTAAAAGAAGTTCATCTTTTAAATTATAATTAAATATAATATATAATTAAATTAATTTAAATTTGAATTTTTTTCTAATAATAAAAATCCTTAATGTTTTATACTAATTCTAAAATAATAATATATTATTCTTTATTCAATCAAACCTTTTTATGGTCTGAATGAAATTATTTTATATAAATTGCACAGGAAAAAATTATTTCGAATTTTCAATCGGGAAATCCATTGAAATTGATTCATTACACTTCTTAATGAATTCTTCATTAGTAACATTAAATAAGCTTTTATAATTTATTTCTTTAATATATTCTCCAATTATATTAATTTGAGAAAGTAAATGACCATATCCTCCATTACTTAATTCTTTATTTAAATACATATTAATAAATTTTAAATTTGAATTATATTTTGGAGGCTGAGATTTAATAACAGCAAATTGAAAAATTGGCAATGTATCTTCTACACCAACAACTTCATTTCCATTATTGAATAATATTATATGTTCAATTTTATTTGATATTTGAGCAAAACAATTTAATTTTTGTAAAGGTGATTTTTCATCATCTAACTTTTGTAAAATTTCCTTTGTTTCAGGTAGAAAATTCTCATAATTTAAATTAATATTTTTAATAATGTGAAGAGGTTCAATCCAATTTAATTTAAAAGAATTATGGAAAATTTTTATATCTTCAAAATCAGGTTCAATTGGGAATATTTTATCATAAATTCTAGTCATAATATAACTTGTTATTTTATAATATATATTTTCAAAACTATTATTTTTTAAATTTTTATATTCATAAAAAGGTTTATATTTATTCATAGCTTCTTTTATCAGTTTATAATATCCTTCTAATTTTTCTGGTAAATTTAATTCTTCTTCTAATTCAAATAAATCATAATCTTGCTTTTGTTGATAATAAATAAAAGATGGAAATCTTTTAGTAAATTCAAATATATTTCTACAAATTGTTCCTACTTTTTTTCCTGGATAATAAAAATAATCATTTAATTGATGTAATTTATCATTCATGTTTATATTTGTTTTTATTATTTCAAAATATTTTTCAGAAATTTTCATTTTGATTTCTACTTCAATAGGGAAATTTTCAATGAAATGTTTAATTAAATTATTTACATCAATTTCGTTGAAAGCAATTTTTATAGCCTTCAAATTTTTCAATGATCTTTCTGTATATTTTAATCTTTCAAAAATTTGACTTAATAATTCAAAATCAAATGATTTAATAGAGTTATTTAAATCATCTGTTAATTTTTGATATATTTGTTCATAGTCATTTAAGTTATATTGTTCAGGAAGATTTTTTAATAACTTTAAAAGACTTTTTGCATACCATTCAGAGGGAATACTATTATCAATAATAAAATTCCCAGTTTTTAAAAACTTAATTAATTCATTTATTATACTTACTGTATCATTTGTTGTTCCTGGAGAAAAATCTAAAACATTTAATGTCCTATAATTATATAGTAATTTACATAAACAATTTTGAATTTTTATTAAATTGTTTTTCAATATATCTTCATCTGTCTTTAAATCTTTTAATTCAGGTAAAGTTAAATTCGGTTGACTTTTCTTTTGTTCTAATTTCATTAATTTTTGAAATTGAGAATTGAATAAAATTTCATAATTTAAATAATAATTCCTTTTTTTTTCTTTTTGTTCTTTTTCAAATACTTTATTTATAGTTTCCATATGAATATTTATTAACAATTTTTTAATAGTTAAATTAAAGAATTTCCTCTTTTCTATTTTTTTATTAATAGTTTCCTCATTTAATCCATTAATATTAGGTTCAGCTAAAAAAAATTCTTGATTTTCAATGACAATATTAAACAAAGTTTTAAAATCTAAAATAGAAAAACAAATAGATTTATGCTGTATAAACTCATTTTGATTTTCTTTAAAGTAATCATAATTAAAATTATCTTTATTCGGGTTTCGAATAATAAAATCTATGTAAGAAGGTAAATTAACATCTGTTAATTTTGTAAAAAATTCAAAAGCTAAAGGAATTGCATCATATAAAAAAAACCAATTAAAAGGAGTATAAATAGGATCCATTATACTTGTGAAAAAATGACCTGAAACTAATTGATTGATTATATATATTATTAAACTAATATTATGAATTGTTTGCTTTGATATTATGAATGAACTTATTAAAGCATAAAAATCTGGTCTTAGGAAAATTTTATTAAATATTTTTCCAAAAAAAAATTTTGATATAAATGAATTCAATTCTACTTTTGAAATATTTGGAAATTTTTGAGTAATTAAAATTGAAATCATTTTACATATACATTTAATTGAGAATGGAATTAAATGAATATTTTCAATTAAAAGATTAAATATTTCTTTAATATATTCTGTACATGTGAGAAAATCTTTTTGATAAATACCTAAAACTTTTGTTGGTTCATTTGAGCTATAAACCTGAGAAATAAAAATAGTATTTGAATATAAATTATCATCATTATTAAATTCATTTAATTGTTTTAAAATATAATTTTTTCTTTCTTCATCTTTTTCATTTTGTAAAACCAGAATTAAATCCTTCTTCGACATATCAGGAATATATTTATTAATAAAATTATTTTCAATATTATCTTTATCTTTATCTTTTTCACTTTGACTTTGATTTTGACTTTGAAAAGATAAATCTATTGTATCAATACTTGAATTGCTTAAATTTTGTTTTCCTTTTATAATTTTTGATTTTGAATTATCCTTTTTCATTTCTTTTTTAAAATTTTCAATAACTTCAGTAATAGAAGAAACATCAAAATTCCAACATCTATTTTCATTTCCACTTTCTAATTTTTCAACTAATCCTTTTAAAATCATATAAAAAAAAGATTGAATATCTTTTTTTAATATTAAACCTTCTAATATATTTCCTATAATTGAATTTAAAAAATTTTCTGTTTGATTTGAATTATTTAATTTTTTTATTTCTTCCCTTAAACTTCTTCCTATTAATGCTAATAATTCATCCTCAATATAACTAGGAGATAAAATATTTTCATAAAAATTATTTATTAATAACTTTGAAAGTTTTTCTGAATCTTCTATTTTTGCTTTTTGAATTATTTTAAACATTAGTTCTTCATCATTTCTTAATCCAAACAAAAAATTTAACATATAATTATAGCATTGACTTAATGATTGAGGAGTTTCTGAATTTAAAATAAATTTAATTTCTTTTTCCTTTTTTTTATTTTTGGATAATCCTTCAAAATTTAAGTTTTCATATATTTCTGATATTTGGATTTTATTTTCATATAATTTTCTACATTCTTCATCTATTCTTAATTTTGCTTCTTCTTTTGTTTTTATAACTATTAAATAAATTATATAAATTTATTTTTTACATAATTCTTTCATTGCCGATTCTTTCTTTATTAAACTTTGAATATCTTTCATTCTTTGAAAAGAATTTATATTATTTCTTCTTGTGTAATTTTCTTGTATACTTTCGTTATTTGAAACAATTTCAACATCTATTTGTTCTTTACTCCCTTCTTTCATATTTTGTTTTTAATGAAAAAAAATAATTTAAAAATGTGTTATAAAAATATTTAATATCATTTTATAAGGAATAAAATTATAGAATTAATAATACTGTTTTATTTGCATTTATATTAAAATATTTATAGGTTTTATAAATATATTAATATAATTTCCAATTAAGTAATAATACAAATTCAGTAATAAAATAATTTATAAAAGTATATAAATCAAATATCATATATTGAAATAACCTATCGATAATAACCACTTATTTTTTACCAAATTAAAGTTATTTCTCCTGCACTTAGGAAAAATTTTTTCATTTTTCTTGAATTGTTTCACATAAATAATTATAAAATTAAATTATTAATGAATAAAAATTAATCTTTTGAAGAAAAAATATCTTTATTTGAAACCTAGGATCATCTATTTAGAATAAAAAAAATTTTCATATAAACATTAAAAAAAATTGTTTTTCAAAATAATAATTAAAATTTATAAATTCTTTAATTGTAAATCCGTTTTCAAATAACGGTAATTCCATTAAAAATTTAAATTAAGTTTGTTGAATTTTTAATATCTGATAATTTAATTATAAATTTAGTTATTGATAAAATAAAAATAGAAATATCATATTTATAATTATTTTCTTTTTCTAATAAAATATTGTTATGGGTAATTTCATAGAAAGAATCCTTTTTTGAATACTAAAATTTTGAATTCTTATTTCACATTCATTTTTATAATATATTAATTTTAAATTTAATATTTAAAATTAAATTTTTTCCACAAAAAAAAAATCTAAAAGTTAATTTATTATTTACCTCCCAAATGAGATAAGATATTTAATAAATTTATAAATTTATTAATTAATTTGGAATCTTTTCACACTATTAAAAATTCTTTTCAAAAAACAATGATCAGCATTTAAATTATTGTAAGCTTCTCCAGGTCCCATATAATGACAACCACATTCACAATCTTCTTTTAAAGTAATAATACAAATAATAAAACTCATTTTAATATTAAAAAATTGAAAACAACTTTTAGCAACATTATTAGAACTATTTAAAGGATCAATAATAACTAATTCACATCCAATTTGAATATTTTGAATATTAAAATCTTCAGAATCTTCATCTTCATTTGTTCTTGCATAAATAATATATTTACTAGGTTCAAATTTTAATCCATAATGATTTACAAAATCATAAAATAATCTTCCTAAATTATTTTCGTTATTAGAAATATCTTTTCCAATTTTTTTTTGTGTTTGTAAGTAATTAACTATCATTAATATTAAACCATAAGAAGATATTCCTCCTTTATAAGGATCATTTAAATTAGCTCTTTTTAATATATTTTTTAAAACTAAAACTAATGGTTTTAAGCATTCATATTGAGATATAAATCCTTTAACTAATTCAACACATTTTAAACCAAAATGTCTTTCATCTTGAATAGAAATATCAATAGGCATATTATTAAAACTCTTATCACAAATTACTTTAATAATAGGAATACTAGCACCACTAATATATTTACTATCTTTAACCCAATCTTTTTTTTTTAAATTTTCATATAATTGACTAAGTAAAATTTGATTATTAATATTTATATTATTATTATTATTTCTCGGGACTAAAACAACATCAAGATCACTCCAAGGTAAACATAAATTTGTGGCATGAGAACCATATAATCTAACATCATAATCATGAATACTTTCGTCAACTGAATTCTGAATGTTTTGAATTAATCTATTATATAAACTTTGTTCTCTTTCTATATGTTCTTTTACAAATTGTTGATAATCTTTTATGTCTTTTGATAAACAATTAAAAACATATGTTAGATCATAGGTAAAATTTATGAATTTTTTATTTAAATATAAACTATATTGTGTGGGATTATTTAAGTTTATTGTTAAATTTTGATTATTTTTATTATTTTGTTCTAATACTCTACATTTCTCTAAAATTTCTGCGTATTCTTTGTTTATTTGATTTATTTGAATTTTAAGTTCTTCATTTTCCTTTTTATATTTATCTATTTGAAGTTTATTTTGATTTTCTTGTTCTGTATATTTTTTTTCTTGTTCCAATTTTTCTTTTAATATTAATTTCATTTTTTCTAATTCATTTTTTAAAGAATTATTTTCTTTTTTTGTCTCTTTTAATTCTTGTTTTAATTGAGTTATTTTTAATTCATAATCTAATTTTCCTTGAGAAAAATCTAAAGTTAATGTTGGATTTAAAGAAGTATCGAATGAAACAAATGAATTAAATGTTAAATCAGATTTATTTATATTATTATTAAATTTAATTGGAATTTGAAAAGATGAACTTAAATTATTCTTATGATTTATTGACTTTAAATACATATTTTTACTACTTTTAATATTTGGAAATAAATTTGAAATTTTAGACATTATATTATTTATTTTTTTTACTTGTTTTTGTTCAATTTTTTTATTATTAATATTTTCAATATTATTTATATTATTATTTAAATTATTATTAATATTTGTATTACTATTAACATCGATTTTATCACGATTTTTATGCTCAATATCACTATCATTTCTTATATTTAATAGGTTTTTTTCTTTTCCTTTTAATTTTTTTTTATTTCCATTATGAGATTCTTCATTCAATAAATCATTTGCACTTTCTTTTTCAATTTTATTAACTTCATTAATTTTCTCAGTAAGAATTCTATAAATTTCATTTTGTGAATTTACTAAAGCAATATCTCTAGGAGTTTTTCCAGCTTTATTTTTTTCTTCTAATTTAATTCCATCAACACAAATTAATTCTTGAACAATATCTAAATTACCATTTTTTACAGTAATATGTAAAATAGAATCTTCACTAGGTAAAGTTTTATAATTAGGATCAGCACCATTTTTTAATAAAGTTTTAACAGATCTTTTTAAATTATTAGCAGCAGCATAACTTAAAGGAGTATGTATAATAGAACCATTTTTTCCATCAACTTTACCTTCACAATTAACATTAATTCCATCTTTAATTAAATAATCAACAACATCAAAATTATCACTTTTATCATATAACGCATAAAATAATGCATTTTTACCACTTTTATCTGTTAAATTAATATCATGTTTACTTTTCATTAATAAAAAAATTAATTCAATATATCCTTTGAAACATGCATACATTAAACAAGTTACTTTATCATTTTCTTCTATTTCAGGAATTAAATTATTTGATGTATCAATATAATGAAAATTACAATCTGGATTTGCTCCTCTATATAATAATAATTCTATTATTCCTTCCATTTTTGATGAATATTTTTGAAGAGCTAAACATAATCCTTTATTTAATATTGATTCTTTTATATTTTCTTTAATCACTAAATTTTGTAAACTTGTTTCATCGTAATTTTCTATAAATTCTTTTAATTTTTTTGCATGTTCATTTTCAGTTGATTTTATTGGAGATGTTGATTTTTTTTGATTTTTTTCTTTTAAATTTTGAAAATTTTGATTTATTTTATTAACGTCTTTTTCTTCTCTAAAAAAAGAAATATTTTGGTTTTTTAAGCTTTGATTTATGTTTGAATCCATATTAAAAAATTATTATTTATATTGAAACAAAAAATTAGAAGGGAATTGGAAAATATATATTTATATATTTTAAATATATTATTTTATAAATTTTGAAAAGATTTTTGAGAGGAATAAGGATTTTATTTATTTTAATTAGGTTCAGTCTTATCCTTTTTTAATATACTTTGAAATATAATTTAATAAAATATTAGAAATAAAAAAGTTTTAAAAAAACTTTATAAAAAAATGATTAAAAATATAAAAACAAATTTAAACATTTAAAATGATTAAAAATAAATAAACGATATATATAATTAATTAAAAAATAATAAAAATATTATATAAATGTCAATAAAAAATGAACCATTTTTATTTAACCAAGATTACCCTCAAAAAACTTTTTCAACCTTATACAATATTAATAACTTAACAAAAATAAGAATAATCCAAAAGAATATAGTGTACATAATAGGTCTTCCTTTAAATTTATCATCACCAGATAAATTATCAAAATATGAATATTTAGGACAATATGGAAAAATAAAAAAAATAATAGTAAATAAAAATGGATATTCTCAGAATAAAAATTCAAATAAAACTTATTCAGCATATATAACCTATTCCTCCTTTGAAGAAGCATCATTAGCATTATTGGCAATAGACAATAATTTTTATGATGATAATCTTCTTAGGACAAGTTATGGAACAACAAAATATTGTAATTTTTTCTTAAAAGGAATAAATTGTTTAAACAGAGATTGTCTTTATATGCATAATTGGGCAAATGATAATGATATGATTTTAAAAGAAGATTGTTGTTCAAATAAACAAATATTTTATTTACAACAAAAAATAGCAGTTAAATATAGTGAAATATTTAATGAGGAGAAAAAAAATTATTTGATTAAAAAAGGAAATAAAGATAAAAAGTATTTCTTAGATAATAATCTATTTGGTTTTCCTACTGTTGATATGATTTATGATAAACATGTTATTTATGATATTCAAAAGGAATTTTTTTTTGAAAATAAAAAAAATTCGATTTTGAATTATAATAATAATGAAAATTTAAATAATGATTTTAATTTTGGAGAATTTAATGATGATTTGGAATATGTTTTAGTTAGAGAACCAAATAAAAAAAGGAAAAAATATAAAAATTCAAGTAAGAAAAATTTAAAATATATTATAAATGAAAATGAAGAAAATCAAATAATTAAATTAAAAAGTAATTTAAATTCTTCTGAAACAACTGCTAATTCACTTAATTCTTCTGAAAGAAGTTCAAATAAGAATTTATATAATAGTAATAGTGGAAGTAGTAATTGCTCTGATTTTAAATTTAATAATAATTTATTTTGTCATCCTGAGAAATCAAGATTTGATTTTGCAAATAATAATGAAAAAAATGGTTTAAATATTCCAAAGTTTATATTTGATATTATTAATATTAAATATAACTCATTTTCTTTTTTTAATCAAATGAAATTTGTTAATCCTATTATTGATGATAATTTTTTATTTTCGAAAGAAAAAAATGACATCAAAAAGTGGAATCTCAATTGACTTAAATGGAATAGAGTTTATATTGATATTTAGAATAAAAATGAAATAATTTCAGTATATTGGAATTATTTTTCGTTAACAAAAATTATTATTATATAAAACATTTTATATAAATATTTTATTATTAATTAAAATAATACAAAGAAGTAAATGAAAAATGTTAATGATGTATAATTAAATATTTATTTTGATTTTATAAAAAATTATTTAGAATTGTATAAGAATTTAAATTTAAATTTAAACAATTAAAAAAAATATATTTTTAATAATATTTGCATTAACCAGGAATTTTTAAATGCAATTATTTAAAAAACTTCTGAAATGTTTTTATTTTAAATATTTGTTTTCTTTGTATTGGAAGACTTTTTTTAAGTAAAATAATATAATTGAATGAAACTTATGAAGAATCTTATAAATCCTTAACTTATTTATTCCTGATTTTTTATTAGATAATCCCTATAATCAAAAATTGATGTTTTCACTATGGTATTATTATTTTACTTTTATTTGGTTATTTACTTATTCTGATAGATAAAAGAACTGTAAAAATTATTGAAGAAATGATTACTTTATGTCTTTTATTTGCGAGAATTTTTGAAAGGAAGGTACTATTTTTTTCAAGATCTTTTATAAAATAATCTTGAGAAAAGAATAAATATAAAAGATATGAATTAAAACATTAATAATTGGAAAATATTTTGGAAAAAAATTGAAGTAAGTGATAAAAATTTGAAATTTTATATCATAATGATGTAAAAGAGAAAACTTATTTTTTTATATTTCCCTAACATAGATAATATAATTATTTGATTATTTATGTTCAATAATCATATTTTATTATAAATTTCCGATTAATTGAATATATTATTAATTTTAATTGATTATTTATTTTGTTTTTTTGTAATTTTAATATTATATGAAAAATGAATAATAAAGCATTTTCATAATTTGAATAAATATATAAATTATTTTAATATATCCACCCGTGGAGGCATAATTATAAATAATATATTATAACCAGCATTCAAAAGTGGAAATGTGGTAAAAAATGTAAAAAAAAAAACATAACAAACATTTAAAAAATATTTAATTATGGTTAAAATTATTAAAAAATTAATTTAAAGCTTAAAATTTAATCTTTAAAAGTACATAAAATTATAAATTAATTAAAAAAATGAATTCATCATCAATATCTCAATATCAACCAGAAAACCAAAATTTAAATCAATCTTGTTTTTCTAATTTTAAAGTAAACCAAAACTTAGACAGACTAAATAAAATATCTCAAAAATTAAATAATATCCATTTAAATATAGAAAATGATAAAAATTTAAAATATGATGAAGTTGAAACGAGATTAACAAATTTAGACGAAAGAGTTAATGAAGCAAATGAAGCAACATTTAAAACTTTTAATCAAACAAAAGAACAAATCTCAAATTTAATACAATTAATAGAAGAAGATAGACAACAATTTGAAGCATCATATGAAAGTAGAATGCAATATATTTCAAATTTAGAAGCTAAAATAATGCAAAAATTTAATAATGAAAATTTAGAAAGACAAAATATGGAACAAAGATTATATAATCAAATTGATGATAGATTTAATATATTAAAAAATGAATTAGCAATAGAAGAAAAAAATAGTAATGAATCAATTGAAAATTTAAAATTTTATTTAGAAACTGAAGTTCCTAAAATTGTTGAACAAATGCAAAATGAACAAAGAGATAGAGAAGAAGTAGATAATTTAATAAATAAAATGATTGATGATGAATATAATAGATTAATGAATATGGTTTCTAATGAAAAATCTGCAAGAGAAGAAACGGAACAAGCTTTTCTTGATATGTTAAGAAGTATTATTAATAAAATTAAAACTGAAATGGAAAATGAAAAAAAAAATAGAGAAGCTACTGAAGAAAATTTATTAACTTTACTTGAAGAAACTTGTAATAAATTAGATGACGCTACTAAATATTAAATTTTTCATTGTTTAATTATATTTTTTTTTATTTAATTTTTTGATAAGGAATTTTTGTTTTTTTATAAATTATTTTATAATGTTATAATATATTTATTTGATTTACTTATAAATATTTTGTAATTATTCTATCAATATTTTCTTAAAATAAAAAATATCTATTTTTCTGAATTATGAAATTTAAATTTAAATTTTTATGTTTAAGTTAATAATTAATGATATAAAATAATAAAAACATAAAATAAATAAAAATTATTTAAAAATGAATAATTACCCAAAAGGAAGTAATTTTAACAAGAATTATCAAAACAATAACTTTAATAATAATATAAATTATCAAAATACAAACTTTAACCATTATCCGAGTAATTACCAAAATTCCAATAACAATCATAACAATTATAATAATAATAATTTCCAAAACAACAATTTCCAAAATTATAACAATAATATAAATTATAATAACAATTACCCAAATAATCAAAATATAAATTATTCTTATTCGCCAAATGAATATAATGGATATAACAATTTTAACAATTCAATAAATCAAGAAATGAATAATTATTTCCGTACAGAATTAAAATCTCGAGGAATAAATTTGACTCGTGGAAATTCAATTCAAAATATAAGAGAACAAGAAAGAGAAAGAAAGAAAGCATTAAGAGATAATATAGAAAGTCAAATAGCATTATCAAAACAAACTAAATTAGAAGAATTAATGAGAAAAAGAAAAGAAGATGAACAATATTTAAAAGATATGGAAATATGTTTTCCCTTTGGAAGAGGAGGAGGAGGTGCTCCTGTTAGAGATAAAAATGGTAGTGTAATTGCTACTCGAAGAGCTTTGATTAGTGATCCTAAATATAATTTAGTTCAAATTAATGTTGATGATGATTATTATGATGTTTGGGGAAGGAATAAAAAATTTGGACTTGTCACTAATAAAAATAATAATTTGGGAAATAATGCAAGAAGTGCTAGTGCTAGAAATATTAATGGAAATTTTGCAGAATTTAATAATAATGCTAATTATGGGATTAATAATTTTAATAATGGGAATTTTTTTAATAATAATAATTTTAATAATAATAATGAACAAAAAAGTAATTTTGCTGATAATCAGAATTTTAATGTAAATAATAATTTAAATAATGAAAATAATTTTAGACCTAAATCTACGTTGGTTCAAAACAATAATAATTTGAAAAATAATAATGTGAATCAAAATGATGATTTATCTTTAAATAATATTAGAGTTGTAGAAGAATTTCCTTCACGTGAAGATTATTATAATATGTATAATAATAATGAAAATAATAATAATAATATACCTAAAAATAATAATAATATAGATGAATTTGATTTAGAAAAAATAAAAAGAGATGAAAAATATGCAAATGACCTTTTACTTCAAATTAAAGACAATCAAAATAGACGTTTACTTGAAAAACAAAGAAAAGAAGAAGAAGATGCAAGAGAAGAAGAAAGATTAAGAAGAGAAAATGAAGAATTAGAAAGAAAAGCAGAAGAAGAAAGAAATAGAATAAAAGAAAAGCAAAGAAATATTCAAAATAATTCTGATAATATTCAAATTTATGAAGGAAATAGAATTATTAGAAGTAATAATAATCATATAATTAATATTCCAAATTTTGAAGAAGGAGAAATTTTTGATAATAATCAAAGAAATATTGATGAAGAAAAAATTAATAAATTAGAACAAATTGAAATTGAAAGTAGATTACAATTAAATAATGAAATTATTAAATTAAGACAACAAATGCAAGATCAACAAAATGAATTATATAATCAAATTAATTTTTTAAAACAACAAACTCAAAATGCAAATATGGAAAGATTTGAGGCTTTAAAAGAAATAGAAAAATTAAAAGATGAATTATCCAAACAAAAAAATGAAGAACAATTAAGGAAAAAATATGTTACTGATATTGTGTCTAATGGAATTCAAAATAATCAATATAATGAAAATTATAATAATTATAACAATCATAATTATAATAATAATTATAATGAAAATAATTTTTATGATAATTATAATGAAAGGTTAGATAATGATATACTTTATAATTTGAAATTAGAGAATAATGATAAAATTAATATTCGTAGGTTAAACGAAGATGAAAATGAAAATTCTCATTTCAGAGATTTTAGTAAAAATAATAAAAATAATAATATTAATTTACAATCCATGGAAAATAATTCTAAATTTGTTATTAATGAAAACAATAATAATAATGATTTTCAATTGCTTGACAATAATTCTGAGTTTGTTAATTTGGAAAAAAAAAATAATAATAATATTGATTTTGATTCAATGAATAATAATAGAGATTTCATTAATTTTGATAAAGATAAAAAAAATATAAATATTAATTTACAATCATTGGAAAATAATTCTAAATTTGTGAATATTGATGGTAAAGATTATGAAAAAAATGAAGAGTTTCAATCTAATGTTTCATACAATAATCCAAATGAAATTCATAATTTCAATTTTCACAAAAATTTAATGGCTTCAAATGAGTTAAACAATAAAAAAGATAAGAATAATTTTAATTATAATCACATTGATTCATCCAAAACTGAAAATATTTTTGAACCTTTAGAAAGTAGAGATATAAATCAAATTTTAACTAAAAATGTAGAAAGATTAAAATATTTATCTAAAATAGATGGAAAATTAAATAATGAAACTTATTAATTAAATATAAATATTTATAAATTAAATGAATAAAAATATTATAAATTACATTTATTATTTTTTATTATTTTTTAAAATAATAAATCAATTATAAATATATTAATCAATATTTTTCTAATTAAACATCCAAAAACTATATTTTTGTTTCTTCTAAGTAATATAAAATAGAATATATGAATTAGTTTTTATTTAATATTAATTCTATAAATTATCTATTCTCCAGAATTTGAATTAATTCTTTGTAAGTGATTCAAAAACATTTATATCCATACCAATAATTAATTTTCAAATTTCAAAAGATCTTCTTTTGAATAATTTCTTTTTGTTCAAGTTTTTTACCTAAATATTCTAGATTATATGTAATCTATTTTTATTCTTTTTATTTAATTCTATAATAATAAATTTAATACAAAAAGAATCATATATATATAATTTTAGGAAAGATTATCTAATAAAAGAATAAGGTAAATCTTCTTCAATAGTTATTATACAATAACCATCGAATTTTAAAGGCAAATAAGGAATTTCTAGATTTTCTTCTTTTTTATCTTTTTTTTTCTCTTGGAATTTTAAATATATAATTCTTAATAATTTATTTGTTAAAATGTCATTTATTCAACTTTCTAAATAATTATTAAAATTCATTTCTTCATTTGGAATCAAATAAATTAATTGTTAAATTATTTTTATTTTATTTTGTTTTTAAAAAGAAATAATTAATATTTCTCAATTTTTTATCTTTTTTTATTTTTTATCATTATTTAAATTATAGAGAGACTAACTGTAATTTTTTTATAAAGATAATATTTCTTTAATGTTTAATTATTCTTCAATATTTTTATTATCTTCTTCTTTAATTTAAGTGGATTATCTAATTCTTTTGAATATGAAATATCTTTTTTTTGAATATTATATTAATTAGAGAGATGATTTCATATATTTATTAATGTCTTTGTTGATTTATTTGAATTAAAAATACAAATATTGATTATAACATATATTATGAATATCAAACTCATTTTTTTTATTTTTGTTAATTTTTGAAATATTTTTGTTTTTGTTTTTTTTAATTATAATTTATTTTTGGTTTTTTAAACAATATAAATATTTTTTTTTTAAATATGAATTGCACTGAAAGAGATAATTATTTTTCAATTTATATGAAAAGGAAAGAAAATTTAAATAAAAGTAAAAAAAATATTTTTGGAAAATCAAATAGAACATTGAAAAATTCAAATGTTTCAAATTTAAATATCCATAATGAAAAATCAGTTAAAAAATTAATTTTTGAGACTTCTGGTAAAAAAGAAAGATCTTCTATATCATATATAAGAAATAATTTATTTAATAACAAAAATAAAGAAATTATCACAAGTGATAAAAATGATGATTTTCTTGATGACGATGATAAAATTGATTATTTACAAAAAAAGATTTTTGGAATTTTAGATATAATAGATAATTTTAAAGCAAAGTTTTTTATAAATAATGAAAAAGAAATTGAAAAAAAAGAAGTGAAAAAAAATAATAATTCAAAAAGTAATCCAAAACAACTTAAACATATAAAAACAAATTATAGAGTAATATCAAATATTGAAAATAGACAAAATATTTTTATGACAAATAATTATAATAATAACAATAATACTCAACCAAAAAATATTTTTATTAAAAAAAATAATAATAATCATCCTAAATCTAACAGTCAATTAGTTTCTGAACAAAAAATAAAAGAAACTTTATTAAAAAGAAGAATTGATTATAGTAATTCAATAAATAAAAAAGTTTTAAAAAAAAAAAATAAAAATTTATCTCAAAGTCAAGTTTTTAAAAATAAAAAAATATTTAATAATAATACACCTAGATTAAAAAAATTAAATGATAATTTGGAAATTGGAAGTGATAATTCAACAAGAGAAATGTCAGAAAAAGTTTTTAATGGGGGAAATTTAACAAATAAAAATAGGAAAACATTAATAAATAATGTAAGTAGGCAAAATAAAATAAGAGGAATCAAAATTAAGGATTTTAAACAATTAACCAAAAATAATAATGATAATGAACAGTATAAATGTATATCTGAAAGGTCTCAAAATACAAAAAATATTTGTAAAAAATATGAGTTTGATATTGATTAAATATTTATTAAAATATTTATTGAATATTTTTTTCAAATCATAATTTATTAAATAATATATATTGTGAAATATTATAATTTTATTAATTTTAACTTTTATAAAAATATAAAATGTAATATTCATAATTCTTTTATAATTGAAATAAATAATTTCTTAAAAAAAATAGAAAATAATACAAAAAAAAATCAAATAGTAAAATTAAATCAATTAATATATATAATAACATAAAAATAAAAAAAGAAATTATTTAAAAATTATAAATAGTAATATCCTTAAAAATTTATTCTTTGCAATTTCAGCACAAGGAGTTTTTCCTTTTGCCCAATTTTGAACTAAATCTTTTGAATAGAAAAAATTTGCTGCACTCATGTGATTAATATTGAGATTTTTTTTGCTTCATATACTACGTTTTGACCTGATTTTTTGACTATATTTATATAAAAAAATTAATGCTTTTTTTTCCTTCTTCACTTTCTCTTTTGCCTCTCCATTTACTACTTTTTTTAAAGCACCCAAAAATTACTTATTTATAAATTTTGTTTTTATTTTATTTTGAATTCAACATTAAATTATAGGAAAGGAATTTAGGTTATTATATTTCAAAATATATAATAATAAGTGAAGAGAAATATTATATATAGTTTTATAAGAAGTAAAATTCATAACATTATTATTTAGACATCGTTTTAAATTTTTTGAATACTTTTTTTAAAATAAATAATTATTTAATTTTATAAATTCATTTAAATATTTAATTTTAAAAATTAATGGAAATTTCTCCTATTTTAACAACAATTATTCAAAAACTGAAAATAAATTTATAATCGAGAATATTAAATAAACATAAATCAAAAAATTCATCTCTTTTAAAATGCTCAAAAAGAATATAAATATTTAACAGAGAGCATATAATCTAAATTAATATAGTTTTTAAAATTAAAATAAAAAAATTGAGAGGACAAGTCAAAATATATTTTAATTAATTAATATTTCAATAGAAAATAATTATTAAAACTTATTTTTAGGTTTTATAATACAATAAAAATATATATTCAATTATTTATTTGAAGAATCAACTTTATTATAAGATTCTTTAAATAATTGATTATTTTTAAATAAAACATTTATTATTAAAAGAATTTTATTCTGACATTTCACTTGAATTATAATTGCTAATGTTATTAAAATATGAATCATCTCCTTTTGAAGTTATTTTTGAATAATGTAAGAACATTCTAGATGAATTTACCCAATCTTGTTCTCTAGGTTTTTCTTTTATGATTTTTTTTTTTAAATTTTCATCAATACTTTTTTCTCTTTTAGGAGTTGTCAAATTAGATACTTGTTTTTTCTTTGAAGGAGAACTAATTTTAGATAAATTATTAAATTGATTTTTAAATTTTTGTAATTTTTGTAAGTGTTTTTTTTGTTTCATAATTTTTTCTTCTTTTTCATATACTTTATTCTTTTTTAATGTGCTACTTTTCATATTTTCTTTTAAATCATTTTTGTTATTTTGGGGAAGCATTAATTTTTTTACAATTTTTTCGTATTTATTTTGTGAATCTTTATTATATTTATTAAAAGTATAATCTCTATTATTTTCTTTTTGATAATGATATACCATATTACAGGTTTTTGATGCAATATCATTATATTCATCACAATAATTATTTATAATGTTTATACAATTTAATAAATTTATATCTATAATATTTGATTTTGCAGAACAATTAATAAAAGATGAAAGATTTATTATATTATTTATTGATTTTTTAAATTTATTTCTTTTCACCAATATTTGAGTATTTTCATTCTTTTTTTCAAAATTTTGAATTTTCACTTTTATAAAAGGATCTATACTTAATCTATCTGAATCATTATTTTTTCTTATTTGTAATTGTTTTATTATTGTAATTGGAATGTTTTGATTAGAATTTTCAGGATTCATTTATTTAATTAAAAATAAAATTATAATAAGATTTAAAATGGGAAGTGATTATCAATGTGGTAAATTTTTTTTTTAAAACTATTTAAATAGGAAAATGTGGATGTAATAAAAAAGATTTAGATAAAATAATTGATTTAAGTAATTCAAATGAAAAAAATCAAACAGTTATTCCAAATTTAACATTAACAGCAGAAAAATTAATCGAAATATCATTCTTTGTCAGAAATTCAAATAATATGAATAATAACAAAATAAATAATAGTAATATAAAATTAAGTGAAATAGAACCTAATTTTAATCATTCTTTTTCAAGAGAATTATCAAATAAAAATTATAATGAAAATATGATGAATACAACAAGAAATTATAATAATTTTATAAATTCAAATGTATATCAAAAAAGTACTTTTTCATCAACAGCAAATTTTTTGAAAAAAAATAAAAATAATATAAATAATATAAGTCAAAACAATATTTTAATAGGTCATTTAATAACAGATGTTATAATAATAAACCAATTAAAGAACTTATTAAAAAATCATTTTTTATTTAATTCTATGAATGAAGATTTTATTTCGTATATAATATCAAATTTTTATTCATATGATTTTCCTCAAAATACAACAATATATGAAGAAGGAGATTTTGGTAATTTTTTTTTTGTCCTTTCAAAAGGAGTTTTAGAAAGTTTTAATAGTAAAAAAATTCCAACGAAAATAAAAGCATGGAAAAGCTTTGGAGAATCCTCATTATTAAATAATTCTAAAAGAGAAGATACGATAACTTCAATTCAAAGTGTCACTTTATTAGTTCTTGATGGATATATTTATAGGGAATGTTTACAAAGAATTGCAGATGATCAATATAAAGATAAATTTATTTTTTTAAATTCATTATCTTATTTTAAACCTTTAGATAGTATTTCTAAATATATATTAACTGAAAAATTAACTACTGTTAAATTTGAAGTTGGACAAAAAATTATTCAAAAAAATGAAACTGGAAATTCAATGTATATTATAAAAAAAGGTTCAGTTAGTTGTCAAATAAAAAAACAAGAATTAAGAGTTCTTAGTGATAATGATTATTTTGGTCAAAATGCAATATTATTTGATGTTCCTAGATCAATGGATATTATAGCAAAAGAATTTACAATTTGTTACATGTTAACAAGAGATGATTTAAAAGAAGTTTTTGGTCATGAGACTTATAGAGATAAAGTTTTATTTTCTTTATTCAAAAGTGTAATTTCAGCAAATGAAGTTATGAAGAATATTATATTTGATTCTTTTTTCTATGAAATTTTTAATAGTTTTAGTATAAAATTATATAAAGAAAATGAACCAATTGTGAATCAATTAGTTGCTTCAAATAGTTCCAATAGAAGAATAATAATAGTTCTAGATGGAAATATAAAAGAAAAAGACACAAATAATATTATAGCAGGAAGAAATGATATTATAGGATATGATGGTATATATGATAAAGAAAAAATTATTTCAGACAATTATATTGCTAAACCTGATTTAATTTCTTTAGAATGTGAAATTGATGAATTTTCAAAAGTAATTGAAAATAATTTTGAATTAAATACTAACAGAAATAATAATATTAATCCAAATTTTAAGCAAAATAATCCAGTAAAAATATTAAATAGAATATCAAAATTACAAGAAAATTATTTATTTCAAAGTTTATCTAAAAAAACTTTAGAGAAAATAGCAGTAAAAATGAAAAAACAAAAATATAAAAATGGAGATATTATTGTAAATGAGGGAACACCAGGTTCTAGTTTTTTTTTAATTTATAAAGGAAGAGTTAAAATAACAAAAGATGGTAAATATTTGAGACATTTAGAAACTGGAAATTGCTTTGGAGAAAGAGCAATTTTAACATCAAATGATATAAGAAGTGCAACGGTTATTGCTGTAGGAAAAAAAGTAGTTTGTTATGTTTTATTAAAAGATGATTTTAGTTTAATTTTAAATGATGAAAATACTAAAAATTATTTAATTAAAAAATTATCTTTACAAGATGATGATATTGTTTTAGAAAATTTAAAAATGATTAAATTTTTAGGAAAAGGAAAATTTGGTAATGTATATTTAGTTCATAATAATAAAAATGTATATGCTATAAAAGCTGTTTCAAGAATGGCAGTTAATAAGCAGAAAATGTTAGCCCATTATTTTGTTAATGAAAGAAGAATAATGTTAACTATTGATCATCCTTTTATTGTGAAAATGGTAAAAACATTAAAAAATGATCTTTTTTGTTTTTATTTAATAGAATTTATAAATGGAATTTCTTTAGAACAACACTTAAAAAAAAATCGTCAAATAAATAATATTTATAATGTAAACGAAACTAAATTTTACATAGCAACATTATTAGTAACAATAGATTATTTACATAATAAAATGATAGCACATAGAGATATAAAGCCTAATAATATAATGATAGATGGAAATGGATATTTAAAATTAATTGATTTTGGAACTTCAAAAGTTTGTAAAGATTATACATCAACAGTTATTGGTACTCCTCATTATATTGCCCCAGAAATTTTGAAAGGAAAAGGATATTCAATATCGTGTGATTATTGGTCGATTGGAGTTACTCTTTTTGAAATTTTTTATGGGAAATTTCCTTTTGGAAATGATGCTAAAGATATTATTGATATTTATAAAGAAACTGTTAATCAACCTTTGATTTTTCCTTTTAATTCCTCTAATTTTAAAGATATGAATTCATTAATTAGTAATTTATTAAAGAAAAAAGTAAAAGAAAGACTTTGTAGTTTTAGTTTATTAAAAGAAGAAAAAATTTTCGCAGGATTCGATTGGGATAAATTAATTGATTTTAAATTAAATCCTCCTTTTATTCCTAAATCTAATATTGAAGAAGATTATTCAAAAATAATGTTTGAAAATCAAGATAATTTTACTAATATTATTAATAAGGAAGGAAATAAATTTCAAAGTATAAATGAAAGTAAAAAAGAACACTACGAAGAATATGATGATAAATGGGCAAATGAATTTTAATTTTTTTATTTTATAAATGATAATTCTATATTTGATTATTATAGTTTTTATAGTATATTATTAATATAAATTTCATTTTTACTGTCATTTAAATTTTATGGAATAAATTTTAATAGATTTTAAAAATAAATTTTTAGACTTTATTATAAATATATATAAGTTAAAAATATTTTTATTTAAATTAATTAATAATATATTATTTATATGAGATTATTTTTTCTCCACATTCTTGACATTTTGATTTTTTGATTGAATTTTCATTACCACATTTTTTACATTGCCATTTAACAATTTCTCCACATTTTAAACATCTATTTTCATATATTTTTTGAACTTTACATTTTGGACATATATTATTCATTAATTCTTTATTTTTTTTTTCTTTTTTATTTAGTTTTGAATTGTATTTTTCTGATATATTTAAAGATTTTTCTTTATTATAACAATTTAAACAATAATCTGTATAAGTTTCATTACACATTTCACAAAATTTATTTTTAATTTTTTTATCTTTTTTATTTAGTTTTGAATTGTATTTTTCTGATATATTTAAAGATTTTTCTTTATTATAACAATTTAAACAAATATCTGTATAAGTTTCATTACAGTTTTCACAAATTTTATCTTTATTATTTTTATCTTTTACCTTTTTGTCTGGTGTTTTTAAAAATTGCGCACCAGATTTTTTATGAGATTCTGGGTTTTTATTTGGAATATCAATTATTTCTATTATTTTTGCATTAATTTCTTTCTTTTTTTCTTCTTTATGAGAAATATAATTATCATTTGTATTTTTATTATTATTATTCTCTTTTTTTTTATCTTTATTTTTATAATTATTATTATTATCTTTATTATTAGAATTTTCTTTATTATTTGAATTTGAAACAGGATTATTGTTCCAATCAGAAGGACGTTTTGGTATATTTTCTTTATTGATATATTCCAAATATTGAAGATTTTCTTTTTTATCAAATTCAATAAATTTTTCAGAAAGATTATCACAAATTTCACATTTAATATTTGATTCTTTATTAATAAAATTGCATTTTGAACATTCCCATTCATCCTTTTTTAATTTATTTTTTTTATAAATATTTTCATCATTCAAAGAATCAATTGTATTTTTTAAAATATTAAAATCACAAGATTTCTCGTTATAATCAACAGATTTATTCATACTTTTTTTAATTTTATCATTTTTTGTGTTTTTAATTTGTTTAACATCCAATTCATTATTATTTTTAATATTATGATTATGCTTTTTATTATTTTTACTATTATTATTATTATCATCATTAATATTATGATTAATACTTTTTTTAATATTATCATTATTATTATTATTATTATTATTAATATTATAATTATGAGTATTACTTTTTTTAATATTAATATCATTATCATTATTAATATTATGATTATAACTTTTTTTAATATTATTATCATTATTATTATTAATATTCTGATTATGATGATTATTATTTTTAATATTATTATTATTATCATTATTAATATTATGATTATTATTTTTTTTAATATTATTATCATTATTATTATTAATATTATGATTATTATTATGATTATTCCTTTTTTTAATATTATTATCATTATCATTATCATTATTAATATTATGATTATTATTCTTAACATTGGAAGTACTACTTAATATACTTTTTGATTTTTCACTAGTGCTAGATGAAATAAAATGTGAATTAATTGCATCATTATTTTCAATTTTTTCAATTATATTTTTTATTATTTCTGAATCACAATTATAATAATTTTGAATGTTTTGTTTTTGAATTTCATTATTTGTTTTACTTTCTTTTTTTTCTTTCTCTTCTTTTTGTCGTTCTTCTATTAATTTTTGTTTTTCTTTCTCTCTTTCAATTGATATTTGTTGTTCTCTTTTTTTTAATTTTTTATTTAATTTTTCTTGTTCTTTATGAGTATTATGATGATTATAATTTTCTAGAACCACATAATTTAATTCTTTATTTTTTTTTTTACAATCAGAGCAAAAGCTCTGAGTGATAAGATTAGTTTTACATCCACAATTTGGGCATATCCATTTTTCATTTATTTCTTCTTCTTTTTTTATATTTTTATTATTTTCAATTTTTATATTCTTAGTATTATCATTTTTTTCTTGTTCTTTGAGAATTTGTTTTATATCTTCTTTTTTATTGTTTCCTTTTGTTTTATTAATGAAGATAGTTACATGATTATTTGAATAATTTATTTCATTCAAATCATCATTTTTTAAATTACAAATAGTACAAATAGGATTTGTAACTAAATTAGTTTTACATTTACAATTTGGGCATATCCATTTTTCAGTTATTTCTTCTTCTTTTTTTATTTGTTTATTATTTTCTATTGAATTGATATTTTTATTATTTTCTATTGAATTGACATTATTATTATTTTCGATTGAATTGATATTTTTATTATTTTCAATTGAATTTATATTTTTATTATTTTCAATTGAATTTTCTTTTTTATTATTTTCAATTTTTTCTTTTTCTTTTACTATATTTTTTTCATTTTCTGTTTTATTTTCAATATCTTTATCATTTTTTTTCATAATCATATCATATAAATCATTATTTTTTGAATTACAAATACCACAAATAGGATTTGTAACTAAATTAGTTTTACAATTACAAACTGGACATATCCATTTTTCAGTTATTTCTTCTTTTTTTTTTTTAAGTTTATAATTTTCAATAAAAATTTTATCTTCTTCACTTAATTTTTTTTCATTCATATTAACTAAAAATTCATATTTTGATTCTAATAAAAAAGCAATATTTTCATTTGTTCTACCACATTTGGAACAAATATCAAAATTATTATTATTTATTTGTTTACAAAAATCACATTCCCATTCATCTTCTTTTATTCCAGGAGCTGAAACAGCTATTAATTGTTTCTTTTGATCATGTTCTTTACAAACTTGGATAATATTTTTATAAAAAATTTCTGTCACATCAAATTTCAAAATTACATTATTATTACTTTCGCTATATATTAAAGCTACAGGTTGATAATTTCCCATAATTAAATTTTCTATTAAATCTTTCCAAGAAGAAAATTCTTTAATTAATTGATCATCATATATAATAAATTTTTTTAATTTTTTTTCATAAAATAAACAAATATAATGATTAGACCAATATAATAACATTCCATTAAAATAAAATTTCTTATTATTACATTTATTATATAAATCTTTTAATTCAAATTCTCCTCCTATCATTATATATAAATTACATAAATCTTTCATTTTTGAAAAATTTCCATCCCACCCTAAATTTATAATAAAATATTTTCCTATTGATTTACAAATATATTCTTTTTCAATTTGTTTTTTACAATTTCCACATTGTTGAATTCCATATCTTGAAAAATGCATTAAATTTCCTTTTACTTTTGTAAAAATTTCTTTATCTTTTATTGATTCTAAAATTGAGTTAACATTTAATAGTTCAATAAAATAAAAATTATCATAATCAAGTTTACTTTCTTTTTTACAATTTGTACATCTTGATATTTCAGTTAAATTAATATAAAAAAGTTTATGAACAAGACAATTTTCTTTACATTTATCTTCAGAAATTCCAATTTCTTTTTCATGAGAAATGATAAAAGTATGAATACAATTTAATAAATAATTTAATAATTCTATTGGATCTCCTTCTTTATTTAATTGAAATTCATTTTTTTGTTTAAAAATATCAGCCAATTCATTTCTGAATTGATTTGTTTTTAAAATATCTTTTTCTTTTAAATTTTTATTGATATTTTGATATAAATTTAATATAGAAACTATTTGAATCATTAATTGAGGTGAATCTTTATTTAATTGAATATTTATTAAATAATTTTTTAATTCATCAAAATGATAAAGAGAATGAAAAACTACACTTATAAAACAATTATTTTCATGATTTATATTTTCAAATCTAACTGGTTGAAATACACTTTTAGAAGAATCTTGTCTTATTAAATGAAATGATTCTTCATCAATATCATTATTTATATTTTTTGGGTGTAATGACATAGTTTTTATTTTTTATTAATAAAAAAAATACCATAAATTTATTTATTTATTTTTATTTATATTTAATAATACTCAAGAGTGTAAAAATTAATTTTTAATTTTATATTCAAACATTTATATATTATATAAAATAATATGATAAAAAAAATTAAAGATTATTTAGTTCTTTCATTATTAGGAAAAGGTTCTTATGGTTCAGTATATAAAGTACAAAAAAATAATGATTATTATGCAATGAAAGTTTTTGATTTATCTGAAAAAGATAACAAAAGTAAAGAATATATAGAATCAGAAATAAAAATTTTGTCAGAATTAAAAAACGAATATATAATAAAAATGTATGAGACATTTACCTTTGATAAAAATAAAATATGTTTGGTAATGGAATTATGTGAGCATGGAGACTTATTTCAGTTAATTTTAAATAAAAAATTATCAAATACAAAATTTACAGAATCAGAAGTAAAAAATTATTTATATGAAATATGTCAAGGTTTAGATTATTTACATAAACATAAAATAATTCATAGAGATTTAAAATCAATGAATATTTTTTTAACAAAAGATAATCATATTAAAATAGGAGATTTTGGAGTATCAAAAAAATTAATAAACAATAATATATTTGCATATACATTTATAGGAACTCCATATTATTTATCTCCTGAAATGTGTAGAAATAAAGCTTATGATGAAAAAACAGATATGTGGAGTTTAGGTTGTATATTATATGAATTAATCACATTTAAAAAACCTTTTGAATCAACAAGTCAAATGGGAATTTTTATGAAAATTTTAAGTGATCCTCCTGCTCCTTTAGAAAAAACCATTAAAGGAACTTATTCTCATAAATTATTAAATTTAATATATTTTTTACTTGAAAAAAATCCAATTAAAAGATTTAGTATGCAACAAGTTTTTAATTATGGAATTTTTAAAATTTTAAATAGTAAAAAAAGTAATAAGAATATAATAAAAAATGAAAATATAAATATAAATGATAATAATAAATTAGTTAAAGAAAAAAGTAGTCAAAAAATTATGATTAATTCAGGTCCTGTGAGACCTGAAAGAAAGGATAACAATGATTCGAAAAGAATTAGAATGAATCCAAGTAATAAAAACCAATCTCAAACTCTTGTAAATATATTTTTAATTTTTTGTAATTAGTCTAGAAGGGCAATTTTGGCTTTTATTCCTGGACAAAGTAATAATACAATGAAAGAAGCTCATAAAAAGAATAAATATCTAAATACCATGAAAGTTAAAGTAAATAGTAATAAACCTATAAATCAAATTCCTTTAAAATGTGATGAAATAGAACATAAAAAATCAAGTAAAATAAATAAAAGAAAATCATTAGAAAAAAATAAAATTAATCATAATGATAAAAATAATAAAGAATTAAGAAAAAATACCAATGATATGGGAGCAACGGAATTTATGATGAACGTAAAAAATAAATTTAATAATTTTTTATTAGGTATTAAAAAAAGAGCAATATGAAAAAATATTTAATAATGAAAATGACTTAACAGAAACTTATAATGAAAATTATTATGAAGATAATAATCATAAAACTGAACAAATAAATAATAATATTAATGAAATAGAAAGAGATAAATATATATCTGAAATATTAAAAGATGTAGATGTAGACGAAAATGAAGGAAATACTTTTGTTCAAGCAACTCTTTTAAATACAGAATATACAGATGAAGAAAGATTAAAAGATAAATTAGAATTTGAAAATAATGATAATGAAGATGAAATACCAATATTTGAAGATTTATTAAAAAGTAATTCTTTTGTTTCTTTACAAGAAGCCAATGATAGAAATAAAAGATTAAATGAATTAATTAATAAAGCAAATAATGATTTTGGAAGAGAAATTGTTGAAGATATTTTAAAAAAATATGAAGTTGTTAAAGATGGGGGAGATGAAGATTTAAATATATTATATGATTATATTTCTGAGAAAATGGAAAAAAAAAGGGATAAAATTGGAAATTTTCTTGAAATATTTTATAATATAATATATATGAAATATTTAAAACAAATTCAAATAGTTAAGAATTAATTTCAATTTAATTAATTATTTATATTAAAAATTTTTTTTTAATTTTATCATAAAAACAATATTTTTGTTTTTGAATAAATGAAAGAAAATAATGATGATTTTATTTATTTTACAAATCATCCAAAATGGAATAAATTTCCAAATTTAATAATCAAAAACATTGAATTTAATGCGAATAAAAATTTAATTACTTTTGCAACAAATACAGGTTTTAGAATATATGATTCAAAAACATTTACATTACATTCAACTTTAGATGAAAATCAAGAAATAATTGGTTCTCTATCAAAAGCAAATGTGCTTTATTTATCTCCAATAATAGTTTTTTTAGGAGATGATAATAATAAATATTATAAATGTAGTCAAGTCACTTTTTGGGATGATTCAACGAAAAGAGCAATTGGAATAGTTGATTTTCATGAAAGAATTTTTAATTTTTTTATTACTCAATATATGATTTTTTTTTGTTTGTGGAATAAAATTTATGTTTTTGAATTAGCTACTCTTAAATATATTTATAAAATTAGTAGAGTTGATATTGATGATAATTTAATTTCCGTTAAAGAGAAATATACTAATGAAAATAAAATTATTTCTTTTGCTTATATTCCAACAATTTATGAAAAAGAAAATATAATTAATATTGTAAGTTATTATATAGATGAAAAATTTAAAATCACTTATTGTAATAAAAAAGGTATAACAACTAGTTTTGAAAATATTAAAAAAATTTATTTAGAAGGAGAAGATAAAATTATAGTTGTAAATGATATAGGAAATAAAATTCACATTTATAACATAAATAATAATAATTTATTATATTGTATATATATGGGAAATCAAAAAGTAAATGTAAATAATTTTTCATTGGATGATAAAGAAAAATTTTTATTATGTTTGTGCGGAATTGATGAAATTAATATTTTTAAATTAAAGAATATTGATAATAAAAAATATAAATGCCTTTGTAACAATCATTCAGATAAAAAACTTTTTTTTAGAAGAAAAAGCACAACTGATACTTTTATAGATGGATATTTAAATAGACTTTTTAATGATTCTACAGTTCCTTTTATTTTTGAAAAAATTAGACATTATGCTGATTTTTATAAATGTTGCTTTAATAAAAAAAGAAAAGATGAAATTATTTTAGTTAATAATTATGGTTTTGCTTTTAAATATAAATTTAATAGAATAAAAGAAAAAGAACCTTTAAGATTTATTCAAGAAGAAATTTTATTTGATGAAGATGAAGATGATAATGAAGAAGCAGTTTAATTTTTATAAATTATTTTTATTCCATTAAAAAAAAAATATAATTCAATAATATTTTTTATATTTGAGTTTTAATTCCACTGTTATATAGATTTTAATTTTTATTATTTAGATTAAAAAGAATATTTAGTAAATAAATTATTATTAATATTTAATTATTTAATATTAAATAATTACTCATGAAAAAAAAGAAAATAACAGGTATTATTTTTAGAACAAAATATTTTTTACGTCAATCAAAAAACTATCAAAATTATGTTGAAGGCAAAAATTATGTTGATTCTATTTTATCAAATTCATTTCCATCATTATTAGGCAAAAATTTTATAAATACACATATTTATCCTTCAGAAACAAAGAAAAAAATAAATATGAGAAATAAATTTTATTTACCTGAAGGAGGAGAAAAAACAATAATAGAAAATAATTCTTCAACAAATCTTTTTCAAAATAAAGATATAAAACTAGATAATTTATTACTTCCTAAAATAAATAAATCACTTTCAATGAAAAAAATAGATGGATATAAAGACAAGAAAGTATCATATTCTTCAATATTTAAAAAAACATCAGGAATATTCTATAGAAATTTAAGAAACCAAAAATTAATAAACATTAGTAAAAGCGCTGTTGATATTATGAATTCAAATAGAAATCCTGAAGGAATAATATTCCAACAAGAATTCTTTAATTCTACTTCTAGATTTTATAATTTAAATTATGAACCAAATAAAATATTTAATAAAAGTCAATATTATGAAAAAATTATTAAAAATCATTTAATTAAACTTAAAGAAAGAAATTATAATGAAAATTTAACTTATTATTTAGAAAAGGAATTAAATAATAATAAAGGGAATAATGTTATTTTACAAATTTATTCTATAAATATTAAATTTGAAAATTTAAAAGATAAAAAAGAATATAATACTTATCTTCCTTTCTCTTTAATTCCTATTTTTTATTGTTATGATATTATTTCAATTGAAGAAATCAAATTAATTTATTCAATGATAATAACATTAAATAAAGATTTTAAAGATTTAATTTTACTTGATGATACTTTATTATTTAAGTATTTAAGTATGATTTCAATTCCAAAAAATAATTTTATCTATAAACATAATCAATTTTATGAAAAATTAGTTTTTCCTTGGTATACTAAAAATGTAACTTATAAAGTTACAATAACATTACCTACTGCATATATTAAAGTTGTTGAAAAAAATGTAACATTTCACAAAATTATCAATTATGAATTATTATTTTATATTTTCAACAAAAATTTTATTAATTGGGATTTTTATATATTCAATTATTTTTTTAGTTTTAAAATATTTAGAATATTAATTGGAAAAGCCCTTTCTTACAATTATAGGAATAATTTTGAAAATATAAATAAAAATTTAAGTAATAATCCAAAAACTTTAACTTATGAAGATTTAAGATTAAATTCTTATTTTTTTATTGGAACAACAGATGAAGGATTAAATGAAATATATAAATTAAAACCAGGATATTTTACTCTTAATGTTAATTTAATTGATGAATTTAAAGAAGAATATGTTCAAAGAGAAAAAATATTTTTAAATTTATCTCAGACAAAAATATTATGTGGATCAATTAAAAAAATTAAAAACTCAAAGGATTTTTTCAGGAAATTTTTTAATGTTAGTTTCTATAACAATAAAGAGAAATTATTTTTTGATTTTGATTATGAAAAATTTAATGAAATAAATATTGATGAATTTGCAATTAAAATGAATGAAAATAAATATTATGAAAAAGACAAAAAAGACAAAAAAGAAAAAAAAGAAGAAAAAGTAATAGAAAAATTTGAAATAAATGATGTATTTTCAATGGATTTTACAATAGAAATTAATCAACCAATAATTGAAATATATAATAAAAAAAATGATGGAATTTTATATCAATCAGGTCATATACAATTAAATGAAGAAGATAGTTATAATCTTTTTTGCCAAACTTCAATTTTTGATTGGCCAAAAATTTTAATAGAAAATATTATTCCTAAATATAAAGTTAAATCAAAAGCTCATATAAATAGATTGAAAACTGGATTCACGCATAATTCAGTTTCAGAGATTAAATCTTTAATTTCAAAAGAAAATCTCAATAAAAATAAAAAACATAATGTTTTTAAAAAATCCTTCACAAACAGTTCAGAAAAAAATGAGTAATAAATTTTTTTTATAGAGTAAAAAAATATAAATATTTATATAAATAAAAAATGATACAAATAAAAATTGATATAAATAATTTTAATAATTTGTAATTTATTTAAAAAATATAATTTAAATGGAAATAAATACTTCGACTCAAAAAGAATATATAAAACAAATAGAACATTTAATATTTGACATTCCACCAAATTTTGAAAGTTTTAATTTCAAAAAGGAAAATTTTGATATTAATTTATTATCAAATGAAACAGGAATAATAATAGATAATGGCTCTTATGAATGTAGAGCTGGATGGTCAATTTGTGAAGAACCAAATTTACGTTTTAGATCTCTTGTTGCTAAACCAAAATTAACAGATTCTGCTATTTCTTCTTTTGTTGTTGGAAATAAAATATTTGAATTTGAACAAGGTAAAATTCATAAAAAATCTCCTTTTGAAAAAAATATTGTCTCTCATTTTGGTACTCAAGAGCATATATTTGATCATATTTTTTCAAATTTAAATATTAAAGATACTAATGTTAATCATCCTATTTTAATAACTGAACCTTTTGCAAATTTAAATTTTTCTAGGAAAAATATTACTGAATTATTATTTGAATGTTATGGTGCTCCTTCAATTTGTTATGGAATAGATATGTTATTTTCTTTATATTATAATGAACCTGAATTTAGAAATAATAATAATTATAATGGATTAATCATTTCTTCTTCTTTTCAAACTACACATATTGTTCCTATTTTTAAAAGTAGAATTGATCTTGAAAAATCTAGAAGAATTTCTATTGGTAGTGAAAATGCAAGGGATTTATTAATGATATCTTTACATTTAAAATATCCTGAATTAAAACAAAAATTTAATAGTGAAGTTATTCAATATATTTATGATAATTATACTATGACTGCTCTTGATTATGAAAAACAATTAACTTTATTAAGTAAAGTTTTTAAAGAAGAACAAGAAAAATATAAAGAATTTGAATTAGTTAATATTTTTGGTACTTTAGAAATGTATCATAAAGTAATGAATTCAATTCAAGAATCTAATAAAATAAATAATAAATTTTCTTATTTGAAATCATATACTAATTTAGTGGATTATATTGATGAAAAAGAAAATATAAATAATAATAATAATAATCTAATAAATAAATTAATATATTTTAAAAGACCAGCTTTTTTAGCAGTTCCAATTTTATCACAAGAAGAAATAAAAATAAAAGAAGAACAAAAAAAAGAACAAAGTAAAAGATTAAAAGAAATTCTTCAAAAGAAAAGAGAAGAAACATTAAAAAATTATCAAAATGAATTAAATTCTTTAGAAAAAATAATGCAATTAAAAGACACAGATAAATATCAATTTGGAGAAGCTTTAACAAATTCAGGTTATGAAAATGTAGAAGAAATACAAAAAAGAATAAGTAAAATATCAACAAAATTAAATAATAGTGTTCAAAACTTAGATAATACAAAAGAAGAAGACATAGAAAAAAAATGGCCTTTATTATCAATGCCAGATGAAGATTTAACTCAAGAACAATTAAAAATGAAAAGAATTCAAAAAATGCAAAAAAATGCATATTTAAGTAGATTAGAAAAAAGAGAACAAATAAAAAGAGAAAAAGAAAAAATAGAACAATTAAAAAAAGATGACCCAGAAAAATATTTAGTTTCATTATATAAAACAAAAAAAGAAATAATAGATAGATTAAATAAATATCAAGAATTAAGAAAAGATATGATGAATAGACATAGTAAATCAAATATGAAAAGAATGCAAGCTTTAGCAGAATTAGGAAAAGAAAAAAATGATAATAATTCAAATGCAACTTCAATTAGTGAAGATGATGATTTTGGAAAAAATGATGAAGATTGGGATGCTTATAGAGAAGTTAATAAAAATAATTTAAGTGAAGAAGAAGATGAAGAAACTAATAGATTACATGATATTGAAAATCAAATTAAAGAAATGGATAAAGATTATTATAAAAATATTCAACAATATCAATATAATTTTTATATGAAAAATAATAGTTTTCCTTTAGGAGTTGATCAATTTAGATGTGCAGAATTATTATTTAAACCTTATATCATTGGAGTTGAACAAGCAGGAATCATTGAAATTATTTCTTCTATTTTTAAAATTATTAATCGTGAAGAAAGAAAAGTTTTAAGTAATAAAATTTTTGTCACTGGAGGAAATACCAGATATCCTTATTTAAGTGAAAGAATTAAAAATGATATTATTAGTAATATGGAATATGGAAGTGATATTAATATTAAAGTTGCTAATGATCCTGTTTTAGATTCTTGGAAAGGAGCTAGGCTATTTTTTAATAATAATTATCTTAATAATTTTAAAACTTTTTTTATTTCTAATAAAGAATATAAAGAATATGGGATTGATTATTTTAAGGAAAATATTTGTAGTAATTTAACAATTAATAAATAGTAATTAATAACAATAATTCTATTTGATAAATAAACTTATAAAATAACCAAACTTTTTGTATTTATATTCAATTATATTTAAACAGTTATTAATTATTTTCTTTTTTTTATTTTTGTATATTTAATTAAAATAAAGAAATTAAAAAATGAAAAAAGAAAAAACAGAAGAAAGGAGGATGCATCAGCTGAAAAATGAATTATAAAAGAAAAAAAGATAAAGAAACAAGAATATAAGTAAATAAAAAAATTTCATTATTAATTCAAGTATAATTGTAATAATCAAAAATAATGATCATTTTAAATTCTATTTATATTTTCAATTCAATTAATTATATTTATTAGATAAATCAATTAATTGGGTTTTGTAATTTTTCTTAAACATAAGAATAATTTTAGGAATATGTTTATGCCATTTTTTTTCAAAAGGAATTAATTTAAAAGCATTTCTTAAATTAAATTCCCAAATATATAAAGAAACAATTAAACCAGGACCAATAAGCATTTCTAACCAAAAAATAATATTATATTTTTTGGAAGTAGTTTTAATATAAGTAAAAATAATACCAGGACCACCAAAAAAAATAGATAAAACTGGGAAAAAAAAACCAAAAGAAACAGTAATAATAATTTCATGAAGAAAAATAGAAACAACAAAAACAGTAATTTTAGCAAAAGTAATAGATAATTTCCCAAGTGAAAATCTCCTAATATCATTATATAAATAATAATATAACCATTCATGAACAACCATATTCCATTTTCTATAATATTGTTCAAAATTAGTTGAGTTCCACCAATCTTCATAAAATCTTCTGTCACCATGTCTAATTATTTCACTCCAAATATTCATCCAAGTATGAAGAATCATAAAAAAACCTACCATTAATAAAATTGCAGATGGAAGTGACATATGTAATGCATCTAATAAATAAAATGATAAGTGATAGTAATTTTTTATATATTTAAAATTTAAATATGGAGTACAAATATATAGGAAAAAAACATAGAAAAATGTTATTGAAAAAATAAAATGTGTTATATACATTAATAATGATAAAGGACGAAATTTTGGTAATCTATTATATTCATCTCTATAAACTAAACTTGGACAAAAGAAATAATACATAAATTTTTTTAATTCTACGAAATAATTTTCTATTTTTATATTTATAATATTAACTGATTTACTTGTTGAAGATGGATTAAAATTTACATATTCCATATGAAATTCTTTTAAACCAAATAATATTTTTTCTCTGAAATAAGAATGTAATTTTAATATTATTCTTGTTGATTCTGCAGCAATTACTGCTCCAGGAATAAAATTATTAGTTGGATGAGGATAATAAATATAAATAAAAAAAGGAATTACTATAATAATAATGAAATAAATTAGAAATAATGGAATATACCAAATTTTTTTATATTTCTTTGCTAAAAAATTGATAATTTGAACATAAATTAATATTACATTACAATATAAAACTAAAATAAAATGTAATTTAAAAACATGTTTTAATCCTATTAAATTATTATTCCAAAATTCAAAATCAATTGCATGACCTGTTTTTTGATAATTTGTAATCATTACCCAAATCATTAACCAAAATAATAAATTAATAGATATATAATATATAGCTCTTACATTATGTTCCCTTTCAAATAAAACTGAAAGTTCACTATTTCTAAATAAATGTTCTTTTTCAATAAATTGTTGTTTTCTTATTTTATCACTATTTTGACTATTTAATAAATTCTGAAGAGTATTTTCTATTAATGACATTTCAATTTTTGAAGTTTTAATATAATCATTTATTTCTTTTGATAAATGAGATAATTTTTCTTCTGGGGATGGATTAACCAAATCTAAGGAACATTTTAATGAATTAATTAAAAGTTCTGATTTTTCTTTTAAATTCAAAAAATCTTCTTGTTCTTTTTCTAATTGTTTAGAAAATTTTTTAATTTGTTGTAATGTGTTTCTTAATATTTCATCATTTTCATAATTATTTTTCATAATATCAAAAAACAAAATAAAAAATAAAGGAAAAAATGAAAAAACCAAAATTAAAATTGGAAAAAAGCATTTTAAAAAATTAAAAAAAATTAAAAATAAAATCCTATAAATTTAACTTTCATAACTTAAAAAATAAAAAATGGCAGCAGTGGTTTTCCGTCCAATGGAAAAGAAAAAATCTCTTCAAGAAGCAATAGCAGATTGGGAAAAAGAGCATGAAGAAGAAGGAAGAAAATTATGCGACGAAGAATGGGTAGATTTAATATTTAGAGGAATAGCAGATTTAGATTCTAATGGTTTAAACTATATTAAAGGATGCAAAAAATTAAGTTTATCATCAAATTTTATTTCAAAAATTCCAGATCTTCATTTTGATAATATTGAAATTTTATCTTTAGGAAGAAATAAAATTAGAGCTGTTCGTGGTTTAGATTTTTTAGGTAAAACTTTAACTGAACTTTGGATTTCATATAATGAAATTGAAAAATTAGATGGATTTAAAAGTTTAACTAAACTTCAAAAATTATATATTGGAAATAATTTAATTGCCAAAATTGATGAATTAAATAATTTATCCAGTTTAACTGAATTAAAAGATGTTGTTTTCAAAGGTAATCCTTTTGCTTTAGAAAATCCTACTTTATATGATTCTAAACCACAAGATAAATTACCTGATGATATTTATCCTGAAATTCAAAAAAGAATCCCTAGTGTTGAAATTATTGATGGAAACACTGTTTAAATTTTTTAAAAAGATATTTTTAATATTTTTAAACCTAAAATTAATTTTTTTATTAATTTTTTTTTCTTATTTATAAAAAAAATATAAAATTAAGAAATTCTTTACTTCCAATTTTTTTATTAAATATATTTTATTTCTCTTAAATTTTATATATTTATTTCACTACATAAAAAACCCAAAAAAACTTAAAAAATTCATTATTCACAAAAAATAATCAGGAGCTCTTTTAGTAATATCAAGTTTTCCTCTTTTAATAGGATTAGGTTCAAACTGTTGTAAATTAAAATGTAAATTTTCATCAACTTCCATAATAGCAGCTTGATTTCCGCATCTATAACAATAATTAGGCGCTGAGAAGATAGTACAAACTAAATTATCATGACTCCAATTGAAACCTTTCATAACTAATTGATGAGCTCTATTAACCATCATTAAATTATTTCTCTCAGTAAATTTCTGTGAAACATCAGCTCCAAAAATATATCCTGCACCTCGAGGACTGACACCCCAACCACTTCTTTCTTCTGGATCACTCCAAAGTAAATCACACATTGGTCCAGATGAAGGCACATCTCTTTTTCTATCTAATTTCCTTATTTCATCTATTGTCTGTATATCTGGTGATAAACCACCATGTAAACATAATATTTTATTTTCTACTATTGCGGATATTGGGAAATAATTAAATAATTCTGTAAACATTTTCCATACAGTCATATTACCATACTTTTGTAAACATTCATCATAAAAACCATATAATTGTGTTATTTCTGTTGATTCATGATTTCCTCTTGTTAAATATATTCTAGTTGGATATCTAATTTTTAAAAAGAGAAGAAGACTTAATGTTTCAATTGAGTTGTTTCCTCTATCTACATAATCTCCCATGAAAAGGTAATTGGTATCTGGACATATTCCTCCTATTTTGAATAACTCCAAAAGATCGTGATATTGACCATGGATGTCACCACATATTGTCACTGGAGCGTGAACTTGTACCACGTTCTCTTCTTTTGATAATACCTCTTTTGCCTTTGAGATTAATGCTTTTATCTCTTGCTCTGTTATTATTGTTTCGTTTAAACATCGGTCTATCTGCTTGTCTAAGTCAAAACGCTCAAGTTGGGAAAGTTTGGACATTTTTATATTTCATTTTTTTTGTTTTTTTACTTTTTTCAAGTTTAATTTTTTATTTTTTTTTTTATTTGTTTTTAAAATAAAAAAGTTAGATAATTGACTTTCTTTATTAATTTATTATTCATTTCTTTATAAATGGTCTCAAATACCAGATTTCTGGTATCAAATATAAAAAAATTCTAAAAAATTCATATTAATTTGGAAAAAGTATTTTTAATAATCATTATTTATAACTAGAATATATAATAACTATATTAATTACATTTTTAACAATATATTACATTTAATTTTTCTTAAATTTCAATTTTATAATTTATTATACAATACTAATAGTGGAATCCAAACATTGCCAAGGACTAAATCCTCTAATATTTCTTACATTTTCATCAGCTCCTCTTTGAATTAACATATCTGCAATTTCAAAATTATGATAAACTAAGGCATAATGAAGAGGATAATTTCCTTTAATCTAAAAACAAAATTAAAATATATTTTACATTAGATATATTTGGATTTGCACCTGAATTTAATAAATAATTTGAAATTTGAAAACAATTTGCTTGTACTGCTATTGATAATAATGTATTTCCTTGTTTATCCATTAAATTTGGAGATAAAGAATATTGTTCATAAATATTTTTAAACTGATAAAAATTTAAATCCTTTATACAATAAATTAATCTTTCTAATTCATTTTTAAATGCTGATTCAATTTGAGTTTTTATTTCTATTGTTTTTTGAATTGTATGTTCTTTATTATTTATTAAAGATTCACTTTTTAAATATATTTTATTTTTTTTCATTTCAAAAGTTAATGATGATTCTGATATATTAAATATTGCTAAACGTCTTTTAAATTTTCTATCTATTTTAACTTCCTTTTTCCTTAAAAAAAATTCTTTTGACAAAAAACTTTTTTCATATTTATCTTTTATTCCAATATTAGTTTTTTTTTTTTGGATATCATATTTTGATTTTAAATTTAAAAACGTTGAGTTTTTTAAAAAAAATTTCATTTTATTTTTCTTTTGAGGAATTAATTGTTGAATTCTATTAATAAATTGTATATAAACTCTAGTTTTTTTTTCCTTATGAGCATCTTTTATTGCAAAATTATTAATAAATTTTAAAGCTTTCAAAGATAATCTAATAACATTTGAAGTTGAAGAATTTTTTCTGAAAATTTTTTTATATACTATATTGGAATTAGTTTTTTTTTTTTGTATTTGAATTTGTTAATGTTTCTGATTTATTGGCTAAATCATTGTTTATTTTTGTAAAATTTTCAAATAAATCTGTTCGAAGATTTGTTTCTAATTTTATTGATATATTTTTTGGGTTTAAAATTATAGGAAAATTTACACTAGATAATTTATATGCATATTTCAAATGAACTATATTTGTCCTTTCCTTTTGAAACTCTATTTTTAGTTTTTTATAGTAAAATTTTGTTACTACTGTTAATAGCCTTCTTTCTTTTTCATTTATCAATATTTCATTTTTCATTTTTTTAAAATTTTTTATTTCATATTTCTTTTCATATTTTATATTTCTTAGAAATTTTTTTATTTTTGCACTACAACAATTTATAATTGAATCTTTATGTTTATTACATTTCTCATTAATTTCATTTTCTCTCTCAATTGAAAAAAAAGAAATAAATTTATTATTTTGAATTTGAATATGTTGTTCTCTTATTTTATTTCTTTCAATTAAAATACTACAAATTTCTTTTAATTTTATTTGTTTCTTTTCGCTACTTTGATTATCACTTATATAACTTTTATGATAATCAAATTCATTATAATTTATTAACTTTTTTATATCAATAATTGGTTTTGTTAAACTTCTCTTATGATTCTCTGCAGAACTTACCCTGAATTTAAATGTTTTATAAGGAACAATATTATTTATAAAATAAGAATATCTTTTTTCAAAAACATTTTCTTTGTTTCTCTTTCCAAATTCTTTATTTATTATTAACGAATTACTTATATTATCAATATTTAAATTATTTAAATGTCTTTTAATTTTTTTATTAATAGGATTTTCTGAAATTTTAGACAATTGTTTTTTTAAATGTTTTTTTTTAGGAGAATTTTGATAAAAATAATCAATAGTTTCTTGTAATCTATCAGTTTCAGTAGTAGAAATAAAAGTGTTTAAAGTACCAGTTCTAAAAGTATTATTTCTTTTCATAAAAGATTCTTGAGATAAATTTAAAGGACATGATAAATTTCTTTTATGATAAGAAGAAGATGAATTATGTCTTATTGATAAATTCGATTTAATTAATGTTGAATTATTATTATAGGAAAGTGATGAGGAATTTGTCAATAAAATCCCAACTGGTTTCTCTTTATCTTTACTAAATGCATTTGAAAATGCTCCTTTATAATTTTTATCTTGATAAGTTTCATTTATTTGAGAATGTAAAGTTTTAAGTTTTAAAATATTTTTGTTTCCTGATTTTTTTGCTTTTAATGAATTTATTCTTCTGAAAAAAGGTTCATCTTTATTTGTCAGAAATTTGGAATTATTATTTGATAATGAGTTTTGCTCTGTATAATTATTATTATTTAATGAATCAGCTTTATCTCTTAATGAATATTGTAGGCTTGGACTATTTGAGTTATTTTAAATAAACTTACAGAGTTATAATATGATTAAACATTTTTCTCTCCTCTAAATTAATTAATATTTTTTTATATAATTAATATGTCTTATTTTAAGGAAAAATAAAGTTATAAATTATTTATAAATTATTTGAGAAAATAAATGAAAAATTTTAAGAATTAAAAAAATAATTTTATAATTAATTATTACAAAAGAGTTGTATAAACAATTTTTTTTAAATAAATCAAATTCTGTAATAGCTTATTGTATATTGAACAATTAAAAATGAAATTAACAAATTTGATTAAATATCTTTAAAATTAAAATATAATTATATTATTTATTTTAATTTATTTCAGTGATAATAATTTCTATTTCACAAATTTGGTTTTATTAAATCATTGAATTGTTTGGTTATTTATTTTATGAATGAGAAGGAAAATTATATTAAACTTTACCACCCTTTTTTTTTAATGATATATGCCTTTTTATTTTGAATTAATATAAATTAATTTAATTGATAGAATTATTAATGATTAAGAAAAACAAATAATTTAAAGGATAAAAATGTATTCAAAGGTAAATGAATTTTGGAATCATTATAGTGAAAAAAAAATAATAGGAACAGGAAATTACACGGTGGTTTATGAGGCAAAAGATAATAGTACAGGAAAATATGTAGCGATTAAAGAATTTAATGGACAAAAATTTTCAATAAAAAGTCAAGACTTAAAAAAGCAAATTGAACTGATGAAAAACGAAGAAAATATTATAAAAATAAATAAAACATTGAATTGTAAAGAAGAATATATATTTTATATAACAATGGATTTATGTTCTTTTAATTTAGAAAATTATTTAAAAATAAGAAATGATCCATTTTCAATAGATGAAATTAGAGATATTTTATTCCAATTAAATAAAAGCTTTAAAAGACTAGTAGATAAAAAATATCATTCATGTATTAAACTTTCTAATATATTAATTAATCTTGAAGAAATTAACAAAGTAGTAGTTAAATTATGTTATTTTGACTCAATTCTTTTTTTTGAAGGAAAAGCTAGAAGTCAGAAGGTTAATTTAGCCACACCTCCAGAATTTATAAAAAGTGAAGAGACTAATGATAAAAGTGATATTTGGAGTTTAGGAATTATTATTTATTATATGTTAACTAAAAAATATCTTTATGAAGGTAAAACACAATATGAATTAGTTAAAATAATTGAATCTAATGAAAGTGAGGACAAATTAAGTGAAGATCAAGAATTAAATGATTTATTGAATAAAATGTTAAAAAAAAATAATAGTGAAAGAATTTCATGGGAAGAATATTTTAATCATCCTTTTTTTAAAATCAATAACAAAAAAAATGAAAAAAATAATGATAACAAAAATAATGATAAGGAAGAAAATAAGGATTTCATTAGAAAGAATAACACAAAAGATTTTAATCATACAACCCTCAATGATAATAAAGAATTTCCCAAATTTAATTTCATTTGTAAAATTCATGAAAAAGAAGAAGTAAATTATTATTGTAAAAAATGTAAAATGAATATTTGTGATAATTGTTTAGATAATCATCCATCTGATCATCATGAAGTAATTCCTTTTCATCAAATTGGATTAAATGATTCAGAATTAAAGAAAATTGAAAACTTATTAAAATCAATTGATGTTAATATGAACAAATTAAAAAAATCAAGAGAAAATATTGAATTACTGATAAATAAAATGAAATTATGTAAAAATAATATTTCAATTTATAAAAATGATTCAGTTAATGATTTTAAAGGTTATTATATTAATTGTTTAGAATTTTTATGTGAAAAAACAAAAATTGAAAAAAATGTAAATATTCTAAATATCAAAGATAATTATATTATATGTGATTATGAAATAAATAAAAAAATAATGGAAGAGCCAATCCAAATTTTAAATTTTTTACCTGAGAAAGTTAAAATCAATTTAGAAGAAAAAGCAAAAAATGAAGGAAGAAATAATCAATTCTTAGAGGCAAATGAAAATAAAATAAAAGAAGATTTATGTGATATATTTGTAAATGATCAAAAAATAGATTTTTGCTATCAATATAAATTTCAAAAAGAAGGAAAAAACAGAGTGAAATTTTTATTTAAAAGATCTATCAAAAATATGAGTTGTCTGTTTAATAAATGTTCTTACATAACTTCTTTAAATTTATCTCACTACAATGCAATTAATGTTACTAACATTGAAGCATTATTTCAGGAATGTTCTGGTTTACAAAATTTAGATTTAGGTAATTTTAGTACACCTTATATAACCAATTTGAATGGTATATTCAATAAATGTTCACAATTAACAACACTAAAATTATCTCAATTAAATACAATTAATGTTGAGACTATGTATGCAATGTTTTCTGATTGTTCTTTATTAACTTCTTTAGATTTATCTAATTTTAATACTAATAAAGTAATTGATATGAGTGGTATGTTCAATAAATGTTCCTCTTTAACTTCTTTAAATCTTTCTAATTTTAATACCAGCAAAGTTAAGAATATGTATGGAATGTTTAATAAATGTTCTCAATTAAAAAATGTAGATTTATCTAGTTTTGATACTAGTAATGTTACTGATATGAGAATTATGTTTAATGAATGTTCTTCTTTACAAAATTTAAATTTGTCAAATTTTAAAACTGATAATCTTACTAATATAGATAAAATGTTCTGTTCATGTAGTTCTTTAAAGAAGTTAAATCTAATTAATTTTAATGTGGAAAATATACAAACAATGAAAGATATTTTTTTAAAATTAAACAAAGATTGTGATATTATATGTCAAGACAAAAAAATAGAGGAATTATTTAATAAAAAATAAAAAAAGTTTAGATTCACTTTATTTAAATTATTATTAAATATTATATCTAATAAATATTTATGAAATAAGAACTAAGCCAAATTTAAAATTTGTACATAATTTTTTAACTTCTATTTATATTATAATTTTAGAATATTTATAAAAATATAGAATAAATAATAATTAACTCCAAAATTTAATTTGCCATAATAAAAACCAACAACAACATTATTATTAAGAACAAATGAATTGTGGATCGAACATAAATATCTATTATATTTAATTGGAAAACAAGAAATTCCTCCTCATTCAAAACTTCCTTTCCATCATCATGATAATTTGTTATTGAAGGAGAATTTTATATTGTTATAAAAAAAGAAAAGAGAAAATATTAATTAAAGGAAATTATATAGAAGAAAATATTGGTATTATTCATAGAGGAAAAATTTATCTGATAAAAAGAATGAATTATTGTTTTTTTTTCCTTTGCTTCTTTCAATTCTTCATCATGAATATGAAGATGGAATATAAAATAAATTATTTTTAATTAAAATTTTTTAAAATACTCTGATGATTTATTATAATTATTATAATGGAAGAAGAAAAAAATATATGAATGTTGAATTTATTATCATAATTTGAATATGAAATAATTTCTTGTAATGAATGATATAAAATTGTTGTATTTAATAAAACTTAAAGGTATTCTCAACAAAAAATAAATATAAATAATTCAGTTTAGAAATATGTTATTAATAGTTTATTAAAAATGGTATTTTCTTTCAAAATTATACTCATAAACCTGTTTTATTATTATTGATATTCTTTGTAGTATATTACTAAAAAAATTCTTTGATTTCCTTAATTATTGAACTAAAAAAAATGGATGAAATTTAAAAAAACTCATTTATTTAAGGGAAAAGAATTTAAATTAATAATCTCACAAATTTTAATCATCAATAATAAAGGTAGGTTATTTTTAAATATTAGAATTGATTGATTCTAATCCATATATTATTGATATAAGTATGATTTTTTATATCAATATAAAGTTAAAGTAATGTTATTCATTTGAAAGAAATAATATATTAAAGTTCAATTGGTTTAAGTTTAGGAAAATATATGCAATTCAAATAGTTCAGATACTTTTTTCAAGGAAAAAATTCTTTATTTTATTAAATTTTTTTTTTAAATAATTGTTATTTATTTTTCTTCTTTAAATTCCATTAAACTTAGAAATTCTCTGAAATCAATTCCTCCATCTTTATCTTTATCTAATTGATTTATTAATTGAATAATTGAATCACTATTTTTTTCTTCTTCTTTTAGTATTTTTATTAAATCACCTTTGTTAATTTTTCCAGTACCATCTTTATCTAAAGCGATAAAAGCATCATATAACTTTTTTTTTTGGAACAATTTATTTTGATCAAGAATTGAAGCTAATAATTCAGTATAACTAATTTCTCCATTTTTATCAGTATCAATTTCATTAAATATTTTATTAATATCAATTTTATCTTTGTTTTCATTATTTAATTTAAGTAAACCATCTTTAAATTCATCTAAAGAAATACTTCCATTATTATCAGAATCGAAATCTTTAAAAATTTTTTTCATATTTTGAATTTCTTCATGAGTTAATCTTGAAGCAATATACATAATAATCATTTTTTGAAATTTATTCTTATTCACATAGTTAATGAAATTATCTATTTTCAAATTTAAAAACTTTTTTTCATTTTTTTTTTCTAAAGTAACATTAAACCAAGGATGTTTTAAAACCTCTTGTGCAGAAATTCTATCACTTTCTTTACAAAGCATTTTTTGGATTAAATCTTTAGCTTCTTTTGAAATATAATTAAAATCTTCAGTATAAGGAACATTCATTTTTTTGATTTTTTTGGCAATATCTTTTTGATTTCTTCCATCAAAAGGTAAATTTCCAATAAGTAAAGTATATAATAAAATTCCACAGGACCAAACATCACATTTTTCATTATAATTACCATCAATAACTTCAGGTGCAGCATAATATATTGTTCCAACTGAAGATTTCATTTTTTTATTTTCTCCTCCTTTGAAATATACACTTAACCCAAAATCAATTATTTTAATATTATTTTCAAATTTATCATTATTTTTTTCAATAAATAAAACATTTTCTGGTTTAATATCTCTATGACAAATTCCATGGTTATGACAATATGCTATTACAGACATTATTTGATGAAAAATTTGAGCAATTGCTTCTTCTGTTAATAACTCTCCTTTATTTAATAATTCTATCATTTTTTTATATAATTCACCTCCTTTGCAATATTCCATTATAATATATACTGCATCTTCATCTTCATAAGCTTCATAAATTTTTGATATGTTTGGATGATCTAATTTGGATAATAATGATATTTCTTTATATAAAGTTTGTAAATCTTCTTTTGATTCTATTTTATATTTTGCTATTTTTTTACAAGCTAATTCAACATTTGTTGTTTTGTTTTTAACAATGAATACACTTCCAAATCCTCCTTTTCCTATTAATTCTCCTCTTTCATATTTTTTTGTGTAAGAACCTTTTTCTGAAAATATAAAGTTTTCTTTATTGAATTTGATCTCAGTCATTTTTTCTATAAAATTTTTTTTTCATGTTTTTAAAAATAATATTTTTTATTTTAAAAATTTATTAATTTTAATATTTTGAAATTAAGGTCATAAGAATATTCTTAATGCTATTTAAAATCTAAATATTTAATATAAATATTTTTAGGAAAAATATTAGATTAAGTATAAATATTTCTATTTATATTAATTATTTGACATCACAAAAATATAAAAAATGCTTAGAAAATTAAAAAATCAAACAAAAAAAATTTCAAAAAAACAATAAAAAAAAATTTATAAAATATCAAAGATTTTTTTTAATTTTTCTAAATAATTTTATTTAATTTTTTCATTCTTTTAATAATCTTTTATCTTTAGTATTTAAAAAAGTTAAAGAAGAACAATGATAGAACATTTTACTCATATTATTAACATTATTAGTATTAAAATTAGATAAATTTAAAGAAGTTAAGAATATTCTTAT
>JAEEGK010001721.1_pt1 | contig 54791 bp, 44 predicted proteins | sample 8958771 | NCBI WGS metagenome assembly JAEEGK01 (sample SAMN16246547, study PRJNA631951) | gut metagenome | biome: gut microbiome; feature: rumen; material: SC-attached | host: Bos | place: Iran: Karaj | collected 2018-10 | reverse complement strand
TCTACATCAGCCACCCCGAAATCGACTACTTCCACGTGAAGGTGTAATTTTTATATATTCCCTTTAAGTGCATACAACTTAAAGGGTTTTATATGGAAAACAAGGAAGAGATTCAAGTCGAAGAAAACAACACCGATGTTTTTGAAGACCGCGAAGAAGCAATGGCAACATCAGCTGCAGAAATCAGAGCCTATGCCCGCGAAGCATTGCGTGGCAAATGGGGCTACGGCATCATCGTCTGGCTCTTGGCGATGCTAATCAACACCCTCGTTTCCCTGCCAGAATATCTCGTAGACGATGGAAACTCCTTCGGCGACATTTGGAGCATTATTTCAACAGCCTTTAGTTGGTGCATGTGGTTTGGCGTCATGGCATGTTTCCTCGATGTCGCTCGCAAACTACCCAAATCCTACAATCGTCTTTTCACGGGTTTCCGTAGTCTCAAATTCTTTTTCAAGCTTGTCATTACAGAGGCATTGCAGCTTATATTCCTTATCTGCTGGTACCTTCTCCTTATTGTCCCAGGCATCATTAAATATTATTCTTACGCAATGACCGAATTCATCCTTTTGGATCACCCGGAATACGGCCCCTTGCAGGCAATCACCGAAAGCCGCAAAATGATGGACGGCAATCGTATGCGCCTATTCATTCTCGGCCTTTCTTTCATCGGCTGGTTCTTACTTTGTTTCATCACGCTCGGCATCGCCTCTTTATGGGTTGTCCCCTACTATGGCACGGCTAGAGCCAAGTTCTACCTAGACGTCAAGGCAGCGTATGAACAGAAACTCGCTGCCACCCCCATTCAAGAAGCAGAAACGGTTCCTGCCGAACCTGTCGAAGAAGAAAAAAGCTTCGAAGTCGAAGAATAAAGTTTATAACTATTTCTCGACCACAATCAGCTCAGGCACGCCACGGCCCGGAAGCGGCTTGAAGATTTTCACGTTGGTCTGCACCGCCGGGCCGCCAAAGGCCTTCATTTCGCACACGAACAAGTAATTCGTACCGGCCACCACCTGGGTCGACACACTCAGCGGTTTGAGTCCCAGGTAAGCATAATCCTTGGTCGCCTCGGTAAATACGGCAGAATCTTCTGCAGCAAGCGGACGCTGTTCCGAGAAGCCTCCCATCAGCATTTCGTCGGTCTTGCCCGCTTCCAGATTTCCAAAGAAGGCTTCGACTTCGCTGGCGGCAACTTCGGCACCATTTTCGGCAGTAATGCGCTTATTGGAAATCCCGTAGGCAAGTGTCACATTGGCGTTCGGTTCCAGCGTCTTGAGTTCTTCGGCAGAAGCCTTGCGGCCACCGCTACCGTATGTGCAGAAAGGCACCACCACCTTGCCGCTCAAATCGTTGGAATCCAGGAAGGTGTAAATGGGCGGAGTAAAAGTTCCAAACATAATCGGGTAGCCCAAGTACACCGTATCGTACTTGTCCAGTTCCACTTTCGCATTTTCAAGGGCGGGCCACTGCCTGGTATCGCGCTGAGCCTTCACCGCAGCAATGGTGCTATCGTAAGTCGAAGGGTAAGCCGCCACAAGCTTCAATTCCACGGCATCGGCGTTCTTTGCCTTCTGGAAAATTTCGGCAAGCTTTTTAGTTGCACCATTCTGCGAAAAATACACCACCACAGACTTGGTAGCGGGCGCCACCACTTCGGCGGATTCCGTCTTAGGCGCCGGTTTGGATTCCTGCTCATTGCAGGCGGTAAACACCATCGAGGCCGCAAATACTGACATTGCGGCAGTCAACTTCATCTTATTAAGCATAGTGTTCTCCTATTTAGCTTTTAGCCTGTTCCGGTGCCGCACCGTTATTACCGCTCGGAGCAGAGGCATTTGCGGCCACATTCGTTGCAGAGGCATCGGCTGCACCATCTTCCGGCTGCGGTGGCAGTTTGGTTCTTGCGCCGTAAAGTTTTTCCGAAATGTGCGTAAACGCTTCCACGATATCCGGGTCAAAATGTTTGCCCGCACCTTCGGTAATAATCGCCATCGCCTTCTCGTAGGTAAAGGGCTTCTTGTACACACGTTCTGCCACAAGAGCGTCGAACACGTCGGCCACAGCCATGATTCTTGCTGACAGCGGAATTTCTTCGCCCTTGATATGGTTCGGGTAGCCCGAGCCATCCCACTTTTCGTGGTGGTAATGGGCCATGTCGATAGATTCGACCATGTAGTCCGCATCGATCGTATCGCCAGCATCTTCCACCATCTTGGTCAGGATCTTCCAGCCTTCGGTGGTGTGGCTCTTCATGATGGTAAATTCTTCATCGGTGAGCTTGCCCGGCTTGTTCAAAATCAAGTCGGACACCGCAATCTTGCCGATATCATGCAACGGGGCGGCACGCTTGAGTTTTTCGATGTAGGCATCCGTGAGCACATCCGTAAACTTGCCTTCGGCCTTGAGCTGACGGGCAATCGCTTCCACATATTCGGCCGTCTTCTTGATGTGGTTACCCGTACTCTTGTCGCGGGCTTCAACCACTTCAGCGAATTCCATAATGATGATTTCCTGCATGCGCCGGATACGTTCGTTCTGCTCCTGCACACGCTGGATAAAGTTATAGGTATCGCTGGCCATCGTGTAGATAGACTCATAAAGATGCTCAATTTCGTCATTGGTATTAACCCCGATTTTTCCGAGGCGTTCCACGCTGTTCCTAATGCTTTCCAGATCTACCGTTTCGGTATCCAGCATGCTTGCGCGAGTGGTGTTTGCGGCAATCTTCATGGCGGCGACAGACATCTGGTTCATGGGAATCACAGCCCCGCGCTTCACCAGTTCCAGCACAATACTCATAATGATAATGGAGAGGCCGAAGAACAGCGAAAGCATCTTGATAAAGAATACAGCCTCTTCGCGGATAATTGCCTCCATGGAAATATCCGCTGCCACATAGGCAACCGTCTTGTTCGAGGAATTACGAATGGGCCTGTAGACCGTCAACAACCAGCCATACTTGTCGTCAGAGACAATGGGGTCAATTTCGCCACCCGCCAAAAGCGTCGGCAAATAGGGTTCAAAGCTCGGGTCGAACTCCACCAGATCGCCCGGTCTACCCCCCGGTTCGCCATCGGTATCCAGGTCGAACACCACATGACAGCCGTCCGGCAGAATCTTGTACACATACAGGTACTTGGTCTGGGGGAAGCTTTCCCTAATGGCGTACAGGATCTTACTGATAAAGGCGTAATCCTCGTCTTCAAAGCCCTGACTCATATAGTAGTCAATCTTGTCGGGATCGATAGCCGTAGAGGCGGCCCTGGTCACGCCGTTTGCCACACTGATAAAATTGTTGATGGAATTTTCACGATACAGGAAAAAGCCGATTGTACTGGCAAGGCCGCCCAAAAGCACTTCGGCGACAATCACCATGTACACCACCTTGCGCAGCAAGGAATAGCGGACCATCTTCTTCACGACTTCGTTACTGTTCACTCGCAGGAACACACGATTCAAGTGGTTCTTGATGACACGAGGAATAAAGCGGAACAGGAACACCGCCGCAACAACCACGACACCCTTGTCAAAGAAGTCCAGGACAATGTCGGCACAAAGTTGCGAACTAAACGTGCTCCAACCGAAAACTTCGTGGAAGGCAATGGCGAAGGGCGCCGAAACGCCTTCGCCAAAATTGAACCCAAACAAGAAATAGGTAAAGATCGAACCGATACCGCCACCGATCAAGGCAAACGAAACAATCACCACAAACAGTCGCGGAATATTCTTGAAGAACCGCTGATGGTAAAAGAAGGTTGCCAGGGCCGCAATGAAAATGCTAATGACCCCATAGAACATGGTCACCGGGTCCGAAATCCCGTTGATGGCGTTGGAGGCAAAACCGACTATAACCGCAGGAAGATTGCCGCCGAGCATGGCGGTAAGAATTGTCCCCAGGCAATCCAGGTAAAGAGGCAATTCCAGGGTCAATGCAAGTTTTGCCGGCAAAACGTTAAGCAGCAAACCCGCAATGATTAGCAGAATTACACTTTTTAAGCTAGACCCTTTTTCAAAATCAATCTTTCTCATACGGTCCAATACATCCTTCTTAGCACTCTTAAAATAATTAAAAATAGGACCCTTGCCGGTCCTATTTTATAATTTCCACTATTTTTTTGTTGTTTGTAGCCCCCGAAACCACCGAAACATCCCGTTTATGCACATGAAAGTGTTCTGCCAGGAGTTCGCAGATGGCCTCGTTCGCCGCTCCATCCACAGGTGGGGCCTTGACTTCCACCTTGTAACTGCCGTCGGGGAGTTCTACCACGCTTTCGCGTTTGCTCCGGGCGTGCACCTTGATATTTATTTTCATAGGCTAGTTAGGCAAGCACATTTCCCGGGGCAGCCGGGCGAGTCCTAAGCTCTTCTTGCATGCGCTGGTCATTTTCCATGGCAGAAAGCAGGTCTTCCTGGCCCTTGATAAGCGCACGGCAGCGGATAAAGTAGTTTGTACGCAACTGCTTCAGCTGTTCGATTTCCATGCGGAGTTCTTCGGCCTCTTTCTTAGTGGACTCCACCTCGCGGACCGCTCTGGCCTTCGCTTCGGCAACGATGATTTCTGCTTCTTTTTCGGCGGTCGCCTTGACTTCGTCAACCGTCCTCTGCATGGTCACCACGGCATCCTGGATCGTCTTTTCGATTTGGCGGTAATAATTTACGCGTTCTTCGGCAACCTTCAAACGTTCGGTAAGGTCGGTCTTGTCCCTGGACATCTGTTCGAATGCGTTAGCAGCAGTTTCCAAAAAAGCCTTGACTTCTTCGGGATCAATTCCACCGAAATTTTTCTTGTGGAAGTTCTGGTTTCGGATATCCAAAGGTGTAAGTTCCATACTAAAACCTGCAAAAAATTTGATATTTGCCGCCTTTAGCGACATCAGAAATATAACAACTTGCAAAGAACGCTGTCAATGTCACAAAAAAATAAGATACAAAATGGAGAATACCCTACACCCGTTTTCCAAGAATCATGTTATATTTTATTAACAGCGTTTATGATCAAGTTTCTAACAAACTTCTGGGGGGCGCAGGACACACTAGAACGTAAAATGTTCTGGTCTATTTTAGTGGTCGTTACCGTGGTAGCCACCTGTTCTGCCGTCTTTACCATTTACGAGGGCATCAATGCCTCCGCATCTTTGGCCAGCCTCGGATGCGCGTTGCTTTGTTTTATCATCGCCTTTGTAGCCGTAAAGACCTCGCTGTACAACCAATGCTACCTAGTCATGTGCTGTGCGCTCACCTGTTTCTTGATGCCCCTCCTGTTCCTTTTCTGCGGAGGCATCACCAGCGGCATGCCGCTGTACTGCATCACCTCCATTGCACTGATTGCCTTTGCAGTCCAGGGTCGCGCCAAGAACATTTCCTTCATCATCTCACTGGCAATCCAGGCAGCCACCATCTACTGGTCCTGGAAAAATCCGAATATTGTATACACCACGCTTGACCGCGACGGTTCTTTCCTTGACATCCTGGTCACCCATATCCTGACAAGCATCACGCTCTTCGCCGTAGGATCCTTCTCCCTGATGGCGTACGTGCAGGAACGCGAAAAAAGGGAAAAGCTGGTGGCGCGGCTAGACTACCTGGCAGTCAGGGATTCCCTTACGGGACTCTACAATCGCAGGTACTTGCTCAAGTTCTTAGAAGAAACAGTCTGGAAACACCGCAACGATTACTTTATCGTCATGTTCGACCTGGACAACTTCAAACAAGTTAACAACAAGTACGACCACACCTTCGGCGACAAGGTGATTTGCGCCGTAGGCGAACTGATTCAGAACGTCGGAGATGAATCCGCTGGCGAATGCGTCGCCCGCTATGGTTGCGAAAAATTCATCTACCTCATTAACGCCGGCTCCGAAGTAGAAGCGTACTCGAAGGTCGAATCTATCCGCAAGGCCGTACGCCAGATATCCTTTGAAGAACACCCGGAACTGCAACTCACCATCAGCGGCGGGCTGCTCCCCTGCAGCACCAAATCGGTTGCCGACGTGAACCAGCTCCTTTTCCGAGTCGACGAGCTCGTGGTTTCTGCCAAAAACCAAGGCAAGAACCAGATTCGCAACATGGTGGAAAACTAAGTTTTTCTATCTTTACCTCTGAAAAAAAATTAAAGAGGTCCATTATGACATTCGAAGAAATGTACGCACTGGCCTGCCAGCGCAAGAAAGACATGCCCGAAGGTAAGGGCACCACGGAACTTTTCAAGAAAGGTCCCCACGGCATTGGCAAGAAGCTCGTCGAAGAAGCCGCCGAAAGCTGGATGGCCGCTCGCTTTGAAAGCCGCGACGCCCAGTGCCTGGAGCTTTCTCAGGTGCTTTACTATGTGGCCGTAATGATGGCCGAAAAAGGTCTCACCCTCGAAGAAGTGTACGCTAAACTATGATTAAGGTAGCTCTTCCCAACAAGGGCATGCTCTTTGAGCCTACCCAGGAACTTCTGAAGGCTTGCGGTTACAAGGCCTCCAAGCCCTACAAGACTTTGACCCAGCTCGACACCAAGAACGGAATCGAATTCTTCTTCTTGCGTCCGAGCGACATTCCCATGTACGTGGGCCGTGGCATTATCGATGCCGGCATCACGGGTATCGACTTTAACGCCGAAGCCAAGAGCCCGGCAGTCAAAGTTCTCGACTTGCCCTATGGCGCATCCAAGATGTGCGCCGCCGTGCCCAACGATAGCCCGGTGCAGTCCCTTGACGAACTCAAGAATTCTACGATTGCTACAAGCTTCCCGAACATTGTGGAAGGTTTCTACAAGAAGCCGATGGACTTCGTGGTGCTAGAAGGCGCCGTCGAAATCTCCGTTAGCCTCGGCGTAGCAGACGCCATTGTCGACGTGGTGGAAACCGGCACGACCTTGAAGCAGGCTGGACTCCGCATCGTGGGCGAACCGCTCTTCCGTAGCAACGCAGCCCTCTTCTGCAACCCGCAGAAGACCGAACTGGAAGAAGTCAACACGCTGATCCGCCGCATCGAGGGCAAGCTGGTTGCCCAGTCGTACATGATGATCGAGTACGACTGCCCGGCAGAACTCCTCCAGAAGGCATGCGAACTCACGCCGGGCCTCGATGCCCCGACAGTGACCAAACTCCACGGCCGCGAATGGTACTCCGTAAAGGCCATGGTCCCGCAAGAAGAAGCAAACGCCATCATGGACAAGCTTTGGGACGCCGGTGCACGCAGCATCCTCCTGTTCGGTATCAAGAGCGCCCGAATCTAAGACATGCAAACACTTGCTTACTTAGCACGCCAGCCTATCCTCGACCGCGAGGGTAAGATTTACGCTTATGAGCTTCTGTTTCGCGATTCGCCCGAAAGCGATATCGCGATTATCGCAAGCGATGTGCTCGCCACGGCGCAAGTGCTCGAAAACGTGCTGAACAATATCGGCATCGAACGCCTGATCGGAAAGAACAAGGCGTTCGTGAACTGCAGCCGCAACATGCTGCTGGACAACCTGTTCGGTCTCTTGAACCCCAAGTACTTTGTATTGGAAGTCCTCGAAGATGTCGAAGTGGACGAGGCCATCGTCAAGGCCGTCCAGCGCTACAGGGCCCTGGGCTTTGAACTGGCGCTCGACGACTTCATCTTCAACGATGAATTCATCACCCGCTTCAAGCCGCTATTCCCCTACATTTCTTACGTCAAGATGGACGTGGTGGACAACTCGCAAGAATCCATGAACGCGGCCGCCACCTTCTTCAAGACCATGGGAGTCAAGCTCCTGGCCGAAAAGGTGGAAGACGAGTCCACCTTCAAGCGTTGCGAAGAAGCTGGCTACGACTACTTCCAGGGTTTCTTCTTTGCAAAGCCTGAACTGGTGACCGGTCGTAAAATCGACGCCACCTCGGCAACACTGTTGCAGCTCTTGCTCCGCATCAAGTCCCGCCCGAGCCTCGAAGACATGGTCGAAAGCCTTTCCAGGCACGAAGACATCGCCCAGAACCTGTTGCGATTTGTGAACTCCGACTCCGAGACCCGCCATAGCCGCATCGACAACGTCAAGGACGCCATCGTGTGGGTCGGCATGCGCCGCATCCAGGAATGGCTAATGCTCATGCTGTACGCCCGTCCGGAACTGGGAATGACTCCGCAGGCATCGCCCCTGTTCCAAAATGCAAGCCACCGCGCCAAGTTCATGGAAAGCCTCGCCCGCACCATCGACGAAAACGACGATGACTTCTGCGCCAAGGCCTTCATGGTGGGGCTCATCAGCCGCATGGACGCTTTGGTACGCGCCCCGCTCGAAACCATCTTGCCGGACGCCCCTACCGACGATGAAATGCAGGACGCCCTCTTGAACCGCACGGGCCGCCTCGGCACACTGCTTCGCCTGGCCGACGCCGTGGAACTCGACGACCGCGATTCCATTCAGACTTGTCTCAAGGAAGAAGGCATCCACTTCGCCCAGCTGAAACTCTGCATCAACGAATCCTACAGTTTTGCCAATGAACATTGAACCGCAAAGCCTTGAAGCGTTAATCGGGGAATTTTCATCGCTCCCTGGAATCGGGCAAAAGACCGCCCGAAGGCTTGCGTATCATATTCTTTCTAAAAACGAAGGGGACGTGGAACGGTTTTCGGAAAACCTGCTGAACGCCAAAAGAAACGTTCACCCCTGCCCGCGCTGCTATGCCTTTACCGACGAGGACCTTTGCCCTGTGTGCAAGGCCCGCGAAGGCGCCAAGTGCATTTGCGTGGTAGAAAAAAGCTCCGACATCGTACCCTTCGAACGTTCGGGAATCTACAAGGGCACCTACTTTGTACTGGGCGGAGTCATCTCGCCCCTGGACGGCGTCGGCCCCGAGCACCTGCATCTACCCGAACTGGTGAAGCGCATCAAGGACGAGGGTATCGAAGAACTTATATTTGCATTAGGTTCTAGCCCCGAAGCCGACAGCACCGCACTCATGCTTGACCACATGCTGGCAGGCGTAAATGTCAAGCGCACGCGACTGGCCCGCGGAATCCCCATGGGTTCGGACCTTGAATTTGTAGACGAAGTCACCATGCTCCGCGCATTCGAAGGGAGAGTCAGCTTATGACCGAAAACGCTCTGAAAGGGACAAAGGCGAATTTACCGCCAAAGACGGTCCACCACAGCCCTGTTATGGTGGGAGACTACAAGATTGTCTCTGCCGAATTCGTCAAGGGTTCTACCAGCATCAAGCACCTCCCCGAAGAACGCTTACCGCAAATAGCCTTCCTCGGACGCTCCAACGTGGGCAAATCTTCGCTCATGAACGCCCTGATGGGTCGAAAAGACCTTGTAAAAGTGGGCAGAACCCCCGGAAAAACCCGCGAATTGAATTTTTTCAAAGTCAACGGGAAGTTTTTTCTAGTAGATTTACCAGGTGTAGGCTTTGCAAAAGTCAGCAACAGCAAACGCGACCAGATGGCAGACTTTATCCGCGAATACGTGGAAAAGTGTAAGGACCTGAAAGGACTCGTTTACCTGGTAGACGTGCGCCACGGCGGCCACGCTATCGATATCGAGACGGTCGAAGCCATTCGGGCTACCGGTTGCCCCGTACTGATTGTTGCCAGCAAACGCGACAAGGCCAACCAGTCGGAACTTGCCAAAGGACTCCGCAGCATCAAGGAAAAATTCGGGCTAGACCAGAATCCCCTGAGCGTAAGTTCTTTAAAGAAATTCGGGCTGGGGGAATTGTGGCACAACATTTTGGAAGCGATCGAACAAAACGATGAAAATAAGGATTCGTAGAAACTGGCAGAGGTTCACGCTCCCCGCAAGGGCGTTTCATTTGCTGGGCTTGTTCTTGTTGCGCCGCCCCTTCGGCCAACAAATTGCCTTGTTCTGCAGGGCTGTCGCTAGTGTATTTTCTAAAAATCGCAATCTCAAGACCGACTCCCGTAACATCATCATGCAGACGTTCTTTACGGCAGTCGAAATTTTCCCTATTCTCTTTATAGTGGCCACCTTGTTCGGAACCATCGTCATCATCGAAGTGATTTCAATGATGAGCAAGATCGGTTTTGCCGACTTTGTGGGTAGCATGATCGTGGTGGTGATTATCCGAGAACTGGGTCCCATTCTCACTGCATTCTTGATTGCCGGCCGAAGCGGGTCTTCCCTCACCACCTATATCGGAAGCATGGTCATCAATTCCGAAGTAGACGCCCTGGCCACCATGGGTGTCAACCCCATCCGTTTCCTGGTCATGCCCAGCCTGATTGGCGGTTGCATCGCCATGTTCATCATGAACATTTTCTTTAGTGCCAGTGCCATTTTTGCAGGCTACCTCGTTACCAAAGGCGCCATCATCATTACAGGCAACATGATGAACATTCAGCTCACCTGGTCTTACCTGAGCACCGAAATCCTGAACGCCATTACGCTGACCGACTTTATTTTCACTATTCTAAAGCCCCTTGCATTCGGAGCAATCATTACCACCAATGCCTGCTACCAGGCTCTGAACATCCAGCGCGATGTGCGCCAGGTGCCCAAGGCGGTATCCCGTTCCGTAATCAAATCGTTCCTGTACGTTGTCGTCGCCGATGTGATTCTTTCCATATTCTATTTTGTTGACTACATGAACAACCTTTCGACGCTGATCTAATGTTTGACGAAGCCCTAAGAATGGAAGATATCCACCTCGCCTACAATGACCTTGTAGGAGCCATGTTCTCCAAGCCGAGAATCTTGGGGTATTTCAGAGGTGTCGAAATGGACCCGCAAAAGGAGCTGATTTCCAACGTCAACCTTTCGGTGATGCGTGGCGAAACAGTTTGCATCGGCGGGCCATCTGGTCAGGGAAAGAGCGCCCTTCTAAGAATCATTGCAGGGCTGACTCGCCCCACCCGCGGAAACATCTACTACTTCGGTGAATACATCCCGCCCGAAAAGCTGACAGCCTTGGAAGTGGCCAAGCGCCAGGTGGGAATGGTATTCCAGAACGGGGCACTGATTTCCAACCTCAAGGTCCGTGACAACATTGCCCTGCCGCTCCGTTACCACAAAATGGGAACGGCCTCTGAAATCGAAGACAAAATCAACATGGCCATGGACCTGATGCGTGTGCGCGACGAAGCGGACCTGTACCCCCATATGCTCAGTACAGGCATGCAAAAACGTGTAGCCATCGCCCGCAGCTGGGCCATGGACCCTAAGCTTTTGTTGATGGACGAACCTACTGCAGGCCTCGATAACTACAACCGCCGCAATCTGCTGCCGCTGATCGACAACATGCGTACGTTGTTCAAAACCACGATCCTCATCGTGACCCACGACTTGATGATTTCCAAGGAACTGGACTGCAACATTTGCTTTTTGCACCGCAAGACCTTGACCGAGCCCAAGCCCTTTGAATACTGGCTCAACTCCGACACCGACATTTCCAAAGAACTATTCCGAGATCTACGCACTAGCGGGTAAAGCCGCTTCGCGGCAATGAGCAGTGTGTAGTGTGTAATTATACACTGCACACCTCACACTTCACACTTTTCTATATTTTCTCACATGCTTCTCCCTTTACCAGACGATTTTCATGCACACTTGAGACAGGGCGAATTGATGCCCGGTTACGTTCGCGACTTGGTCCAGCAATTTGGCCGAGCCATCATTATGCCCAACACCGTGCCCGCCATGACTTCTGCCAAGGCTATCGCCGAATACAAGGCCCAGATTCTGGATGCGGCAAAGGCTGTGCGTCCGGACTTTATCCCCCTCATGACTTTCAAGCTGAATCCGAACTATACTGAACAGGATTTGAAGGACATGATGGCCGTGGGCGTAGTGGCAGGCAAGTACTACCCCGCCGGAGTCACCACCAACAGCGCCGACGGCATCAGCGATTTCGAAGGAATCTTCCCCGTGGTCGCCATGATGGAAAAGCTCGGCCTTGTGCTGTGCGTGCACGGCGAAGAACCGGGTGAATTCTGCCTGGACCGCGAGCCCGCCTTTATCAAGCGCGTCGAGACTCTAGCCGCAAAGTTCCCGAAGCTCAAAATCGTCTTTGAACACTTGAGTTCGGCGAAGTCGGTCGAGGCAGTCAAGCGACTCCCCGCGAACGTGGCCGCCACCTTCACGGTACATCACCTGATGATGACTCTCGACGATATCGTCGGGGACGCCCTCAGGCCGCACCATTTCTGCAAGCCGCTGCCGAAGCGGCCTGAAGACCGTGCCGCCATCCGCGAAGCCGCCTTCAGCGGCAACCCCAAGTTTTTCCTCGGCACGGACTCTGCCCCGCACCAGCTGGGCAAAAAAGAATGTCCGTGCGGGGCAGCGGGCGTCTACAGCGCCCCGGTCGCCATCCCGCTCTTGGTTCAAGAATTCGAAAGGGCTGGCCACCTCGACAAGCTCCCGAATTTCATCGCCGGATTCGGCGCCGACTTCTACGGACTTTCGCGCACGACCAAGCAGATTGAAGTCGTCCACGAAAAATGGACCGTCCCCGCTATCGTAAACGGAGTGGTTCCCCTCGCTGCCGGCCAGACCCTGGAATGGAAGCTCGTTTAATTTTTATATTTGCGCCATGCCAGCCGTTTCTCGCAAATACCTTGTAGGCCTCGTGGGCCCTGACGTTCTCGAAGCCGCCGAAAAGGACCTGTTCCATCCGGTTCGCCTGGATTTGGACTGCTGCGACGCCATCGAAATCCGTTACGATTTCTTTGACGAATCGGTTTGGGATTCCCTTTCGGAAAGAGTCCGGCACGTCGTGCCCGACAAGTTGCAAATCGGCACCATCCGCCTTAAACGGGACGGAGGCAAGTTCGCCGACGAACGGGTCGTGGAACGCATGGACCTGTGGAAGAAAATCCTTTCGGGCAAGCAGGTTCCCGAATGGCTGGACCTGGAACGGGACTGCCTTAGCGACTTCAAGACCCTGAACGACATGGCCTTCCCCATCGGCGTGGGCCTGATTATTTCGGAACACAACTTCGAGCGCATCCCCAACGACATTGAGCTGGAAACCTTCGCCGACGACGTAAAGCGCGTAGGTGCCCAGGGCTTGAAGATTGCCGCCATGAGCAATTCCGATGTTGACTGCGACCGCCTGTATAAGTTTGCAAAGAAATTCGGCAAGAAATTCCAGATGTTCGCCGCCTTCGGCATGGGCGAAATTGGCAAGGTCAGCCGCCTTTGGTCTCTGAACCAAGGAGCGAACCTCACCTACGGTTCTATCGGCCATTCCGAAGCTCCCGGACAAATCGAAGTCTCCATTATGCGCCGGGCCCTGGATCAAGCCGAAAATATGCACTCCGAGATGGAAATTTTGGCCTTTTTGAATCAGTTTTAGCCTTTTTTGATATTTTTTCGTTCCAATAAGGCTTTTTTCGTCCAAACGGCGTTTATTTTTGCTAAATATCCATATTGAAAACATCAAAAGGAATTCATTATGCGTCTTTCCGAAAGGTTTGTCGACAATTGCATTCTGATCAATTCCAAGAGCACGTCCAAGGAAGGAATCTTGAACGAACTCGTGGATACGCTCTGCAGTGCCTACAAATTGGAACACCGCAACGAAATTTTCGATGCCGTCTGGACTCGCGAACAAAGCCGTTCTACCGGTATCGGTTGCGGACTGGCAGTCCCCCACGCCAAGATTGACTGCGTGGACCGCATGTGCATGGCAGCCGCCACTATCGAAGGCGGGCTGGATTTCGCCTCTTTTGACGGAGAACCGGTTTACCTGATCATCTTGATTGTAAGCCCCGGCAACACCGTAGGCCCCCACCTGAAGGCTCTCTCCTCCGTAAGCCGTCTTCTAGCCGACGGCGGTGTCCGCAAGGACCTGATTGCCTCCAAGGACCCGGCAGAATTCCTGACCATTCTCCGCGCCGCCGAGGACAAATACCTCTAATCCCCTTGACAGGCTAGAAAAAGTTTTCTATAATTGCGCCTACCTCGGACGGTTAGCTCAGTTGGTTTAGAGCGCTGCTTTCACACGGCAGAGGTCACTGGTTCAAATCCAGTACCGTCCACGAAAAAAGATCCCATTCAACGGGGTCTTTTTTGTTATCTTGTCACCATTCAACGCAACGTTTCAAGCTCCACGAGCATCTAAAAGGCATGATCAATACCAAAGTCCTCATTTCTGCATTCCTTACGACAGCCGCCCTCGCAACGGCGACTTTTGCCGAAAGCACCTGGACATTGGAGGACTGCCTCAAGCAAGCCAAAAAGGCAAGCCTCAAATTGGAATCCGCAAAGCTCCGGGAACAATCTGCCGACATTTCTATCAAGCAGGCCAAGACGGGAAACTATCCCACCGTGAGCGCAAGCATCCAGAACACGCTCTACGACCATCCCTTTGTCTATAACGAGGACCATTACCGCCTGAACCTCGGTATTTCCGGTTCCTACACCCTTTGGGACGGCGGCGCCACCAGCCTGAACGTGGAGTCCAAGACCCTTACCAAAGAAGCGACGGCCCTTGCCACCCAGCAGACCGAACGCAGCGTGCAAGAAAGCGTCCTGAACGCCTACATGAGCCTCTTGGCCGCCAGCGAAAACCTGCGCACCGCCGACGCCTCGGTGGAACTGGCCCAGGCAGAATTCGAGCATTACAGCAAGCTTTACGAAGCAGGCTCCATTACCAAGAAGGACCTGACCCAGTCCCAGTCCAACGTACTGCAAAAGCAGACATCGCAGCTCACGGCCCAGCTCTCGGTAAGTACAGCCAAAACGACCCTCAGGCAGCTTCTGGAACTGGAAGACAACGCCGAATTCCAGGTGGTCGCTCCCGAAGCCAATATTGAAAGCCCCGATTCCCTTGAACCGCTGCCGACCTATGAACAGCTCAAGGCCGACGCCCAGAACGCCCACCCCGGATTGAAATCCGACAGCGTCTCCGTTCGCGCCGCCCAAAAGAACACGCAGGTAGCCGGCAAGGGAAGCTCCATCACCGTGACCCTGGGTGCCAATTCCAGCACAGGATTGCAGGCCTGGCAGTCCAAGGCATACAAGGACCAGCTCAAGTACGGCTGGCAGAATTCCATTACCTTGGGCATCAACATTCCCATTATCGATGGCGGCGCCACCACAAGTAAAGTCCTGCAGGCACAGGTCAACGAAACCGAATCCCAGGTGAGCCTCAAGGAAGACTTGAAGACCCTCGAAAACAATCTGGAAAAACTTTACCTGAACGCCGTCAGCGCCGACATGCAGTGGAAGGCGGCCATTCTCCAAGTGCAGGCCGAAACCGAAGCCCTCACCGTGGCCGAAGAACAACGCAACGCCGGTGCACTCACCTATACGGATTTCCTGGCCCAGAAGAACAACCTGGAAAAAGCCAAGATCACTCTCACCAACGCCAAGTACACCAGCCTGCTTTCCCGCAAACTGCTGGATCTTTATCAAGGCAAGCTGGATTAATTTTAGTTCCGGTCAAAACGGAATACGTGACGGTTATAGCTGGAAGTCAGCAAGTAGCATTTGTCTTCTTGCACCGTCATGAACATGTTCACAAGGTACATGCGCAAGTCTGTCACCCGCTGTTCGAAGTCAGTCAAGTCCATCAGGACTCCGTCATCTTTAATGACCACCGTCAAGTTATCGGGTTTCAGGTTCACGTCGATTTCCACAAAAATCTTCTTGCCCTTGTTCCGTTCGTAAATCACCATTCCCAATTCTTCCAGAATCAGCATGGCCTTGATCCGAAGATCCCCACTAACACCGCGACGAGTCAACAGCTTGCTGAACTTGTTGCGATAAGCAATAATGTTCCTGGGGTTAAGTTCCATATCATGCATGTGCCAGAAATTGCCTATGGTAAATTCCTCCAGTTCCAACGGGAAATGTTCCCTGCCATGAATCAGCAGCTGAACACCGGCACTTAAAGCCAGCGCTGCAAAGGGGGCCACCCCGAAACCGATCCACAGGGCGCCATCGCCAAAGAGGACATGGAGACCGACCACACTGAAAAAGGGGCAAACGAACATCACCAAAGAAATAAAGAGGAACGAAAGCAAGGGCAGTTCATGTACGTGGTAACAGGCATAAGTCTTGACCACGGCCAGCGGGAAAAGGCCCACGGCACAGGCCCTGATTGCAAACGTTGCCTCACCGGCCAAGGATTCAGATTGGATTCCGAAAAGCAGGGTCATGGCGGGTGCAAAAATCAACAGGAACGCTGTAATCAATACCCCTTCCTTTAAAATCGACCAGTTGACAAACCGCATGGTCTGCAAGATTCCCTTGCCGTTCCTTTCGCCACGGTAAATATTGATAAGGGGTTCTGCGGCAAGCCAAACGCCATTGAAGATAACGCTCACTTCCACGATTTCGTACACAATGGAAAGTACGGTCAGCTTGTCCGTGCCGAAATGATGAACGAAATAGAAATTCAACAGGGCCGCAAGCAACGAGAAATAAAAGTACTCGCAGGCCTCCGCCATGCTAAAACGGAATGTCCACGCCACGTCGGCAATCTTGAAATGCCATACAAACCGCAAGCTGTTGCTCTTCCTGAAAAAATGCACACACAATACGGCAATGCTCAACACTACCGAAAGTAAGGTTCCAAGCGCAATGCCCGACATGCCCATACGAGTGCAGAACAGACACGAAAGCACGACGTTCCCGCCAAGAAGCACAGCGTAAGACGCATTGCAGATTCTCGTATCGCCATCGGCAAAAACCATCTCTTGCAAGACATTGCAAAAGGGCATGAAAAAGGCAATTCCAAGGAACCAGATATAGAATTCATTTACATATTGCAAGAGCTCCGGATCCACGTTCATAAAGCGGAACATGATTCCCTTTCCAAAAGCAAAGAGAATCACCATCAATGTTCCCACCAGGAACGACAACAGAATACTCTGACCGAAGAACCTGTTCGCGCGGTCCCTGTTCATGCGGCCAAGCTCAATCGAATAGCATGCCAGACTCCCCACGGCAACGAGGGCATTCAGGAAAAAGATAAAGGAGAACAAGGGCGAAAAGAACGAAATAGATGCCAGAGCCTTTTCGCCAAGGAACTGGGCGGCAACAATCTTATCCACAAAGACATTGGCGATTTCGGCGCAAACCGAAATCGATGCCGTCATGAGCATGGCGCGGAATCGCTGCCCGGAGAATGTCTTTTTAATGAGCATCTTCACTTAATTTAACAAAAAAAGGCAAATTCCAAAAATAAACACCGGATGTTGCGCCCCTGAAACAGCGGGCGTTTCTTTTTGCATAGCCATAACGTAAAAAGCCCGTTTAGTCCTTAAAGCACCCAAAAACAAAGTTGGCACGCCTTTTGCTATTAGGTGGGTGTAAACAAAAACAGGGTGCCAAGCCGAGGCAAACCGCCAAAGATTGGACCCACATCCAAAGAGGTTAAAATTATGACACAGTTTATTCCGAGCACTTTCTACGGTATCCAGAACTTCCTTGACAACTTGAACGCCTGCAACGCCCAGAACGAATGCAGCTACACGCCCAAGGCCGACTACTATGAAGTCGACAACGGCTTCATGCTTGAAGTGGAACTCCCGGGCGTCAAGAAGGAAGACTTGGACATCCAGGTCGAAAAGAACATCATCACCGTCAAGGCAACGCGTAACCGCAAGGAAAGCAAGTTCACTTACGAGCGTAGCTTCCGCCTGGCCGACGACATTGACACCGAAAACATCAAGGTCTCCCTCGATAACGGCGTTTTGTCCTTCGCCTTGTCAAAAAAGCAGGCCGCAGCCGCCCGTAAATTGACTGTCGCATAACCCTAAAGCGCCTAATCGGGGCCCCCAAAAGCCCCTAAAAGGCCTTAAATCGTGTAAAAATATTTTTTTTCATCATACTCCTTCCCCCCAAAAGGCCCCGAAAGGGGCCTTTTCTTGTGTAAATTTTTTGTTATGGACAATTTGTCAATGCGCCCCAGAAATTTTCAAAAACAAATTATCCAGCTAAAACTATTTTTAGGAATCAAAGGCTAAAGAGTATTTTGGGCCAAAAGGAGTAAGTATGGGAAAAAAGTTCTCTGCGCTGTTTTCGACAGCACTCGTTGCCGCATTGTGCGGCACCACATCAGCATATACATTGAAAGGCACTGTTACCGATAATAGCGGTAAGGTGGCCATTCAGGGGGCTGAGGTTAAGCTTCTCAACAGGAACAAAGCGACCACCACAGACGAACAAGGCAAATTCACACTTCAAGAAACAACGACAGGCATCGCTCAAGCTCGTAGCGCAGGAGGCTTTAACGTCTCCAACGGTGTCCTGAATTTCACGCAAAGCGGTAGCACCCCGGTCCAGGTCAAGATCTTCGACCTGGTCGGAAACCAGGTATTTGCCCAGACCTTCCAGGGTTCTGGTTCTGTAGACCTGAACTCTGTGATTGAAGCCAAGGGGACTTACATGGCCCGCGTCAAGCTCGGCTCCGCTCAGGAAACGATTCGCTTTAACGCTTCTGGCAACTTCTCGGGTTCTGCAATGCAGGAGCACCAGGCCCTCAAGAAAATCGATGGCACCGAAAGTGATACCTTGAGCATTACCAAGGAAGGCTACGATAGCCTCAAGATTTTACTCTCTAACCTCGATACAACACTGAGCATCTTTCTTAATGAAGTCAATAATGAACCGACATTCGCCTTCGGCTACGCCCTGAAGAACGAACCGCGCAAGAGTAAAGGGTGCGGCACGACGTCAAAGCTGCAGAAGACCAAGAGCGTCGAAAACGGCGACCATTTCGAAATGAACGTCAACGGCGAAACACGTGATTACTTTATCACGCTACCGAAGAACTACGACAACAAGAAACCTTACAAGTTGCTCTTCGCCATGCACTGCATGGGCTCTAACGCCGAAGACTTCGTCCACCACTATGCGGACCAGGACCATCCGTCTCCGTACTACGGCCAGCAGAAACTCGACACCGAAGGCAACTACATCTTCGTTTCTCCGCATGGCGATACCGACGGCATGCCGTGGAGCATGAACAGCGACAAGGACCACAAGTTCATCAACCAGTTGCTTACAACTCTCGAAGAAAACTACTGCATTGACACCAGCCGCGTGTTCATGACGGGCTTTAGCTTCGGCGCCATGGTCACGAACTCCATGGCCCAGGACATGCAAGACCGCCTGCGCGCAGTCGCTGTCTATGCAACCGCCGACTACAACATCTACTTGCCGAAGAACAAGGGCTTGCCCATCGCCTGGATGGCAGTCCACGGCAAGAACGACGGTACCTGCCAGTACAACCGCGCACGTGACAGTGCACTGAAGCGCATCCTCAAGAATAACGGCAAGGCCGATGCAGATGGCAACTTCACCGATGCCAGCGCAGAAAAGCCGAAGGAAGTCGGTGGTAGCGGACACCTCTGCTATGATTTCACAACCGTCGACGAACGCTTCCCGGTCAAGTTCTGCAGCTGGAACGGTCAGCACCAGTGGACCGCCTACGACAACGGCAACTGGCAGAACACCTGGGTTCCTGAAGAAGTCCACAAGTTCTTCGAACAGTTCTAAGATTCTTTCCTACACACACTCCAACCTCAAGGGTTCGCCATCAATGGCGAACCCTTTTGTTATAAGACCGCTCGCGCCCAATCAACTAAGTACGTACCCCGAGCGCTCGCTCTCGCCATCACGCCTCGTCAATACAAGGCGCTTATGGCTCACAGAAGACCGTTCGCGCCCAATCAGCTAAGTACGTACCCCGAGCGCTCGCTCTCGCCACCGCCCCAGCTTATCGCTTGGGGCTTTGTGGCTCACGGAAGACCGCTCACGCCCTATCGCAATAAAAATGCTCGCATAAAGCGAGCACAAAATGAATCAAAGAAAAACTTAGAGAGTCGAGCTAGGCCAGGTCCTAATCTCTATCTTGATACAGAAACAAGTTTCTGACAAGATAGGATTACGACATCCTTCAACGAACAATGGGCTACGCCCATTTCCCGCACTAAAGTGCGGAGTTTCAGTAGCGCTCACCCCCGTAGCGTACTAAGTCGTACGTGAGGGGGCGAACAACACCGCATAGCGAAGACTATATAAGTTTTTCGACTTTAGTGCAGAGGGCTTCGGCCTCTTCAGCTGTCGGCGCTTCGGCAATCACGCGGATTACCGGTTCCGTATTGCTGGCGCGCACATGCACCCAGGACTTTTCGTGACCGAGCCACAGGCCGTCACGTTCATCCATATCCCAGCCGGCAAATTCCGCCTTGACCTTCGGCAAGATATCGGCAACCTTCTTGTCGCCGAGTTCGAATTTCTTCTTGGGCATGGCATAGGACGGATTTTCGGCAACGAACTTTTCCGGGCCGCCGTCGTGGTGAGCCATCCAGCTAAGCACGAGAGCTGCAGCCACCAAAGAATCGCGACCGTAGTGGAGAGCCGGGAGAATCACGCCTCCGTTGCCTTCGCCACCGATGACGCAACCCTTTTCGATCATCTGCAAGCTCACATTGATTTCGCCTACCTTGGCACGACTAAATTCGCAGCCGTACTTTTCGGCCACATCCTGGTTCATGCGGCTGGTAGAAAGGTTCACGCATACGCCACCCTTCTTCTGGCTGAGCACTTCTTCGGTCGCAATGGCGAGCGTATATTCTTCACCAATGCTCTGGCCAAGTCCATCGACGAGAGCGCAACGGTCTGCATCGGGGTCCACAGCAAAACCGACGGCGCAACCGTTATCCTTCACGGCCTTGCGGAGGTCACCCAGGTTTTCGGGAATCGGTTCGGCGCCGCGCGGGAAGGTGCCATCGGGTTCGCAATGCACACGTACTACATCGCAACCAAGCTGTTCCAACAAACGCGGCACAATGTAAGAACCTGCACCGTTCACGGCATCCACAGCCACTTTGAAATGCTTGGCCTTGATAGCTTCCACATCGACAAACGGAATCTTCAGGGTGCCATCCACATGCACGCCATCGGCATCCTTCATGAACTCGTACTTGCCCATGTTGCGATAGTTGGGATAGTCAAAGTTATCGGCATCGGCGAGCTCGAACAGCTTCTTGACATCGGCGGGACCGAGGAAAAGGCCCTTGTTGTTCAAGAACTTCAGGGCGTTCCATTCAAGCGGATTGTGGCTTGCGGTAATGATGATACCTGCATCGGCCTTCAATTCGGTGGTGAGGATTTCCACAGAGGGCGTCGTGGAAAGGCCCACTTCTACGACATCTACGCCAGAAAGGCGGCAAATACCCGCTACGAACTGGCTAATGGCATCGCCGGTAGGACGGCTGTCGCGACCAATAACGACGCGCTTTGCGCCCGTAATCTGCAAAAAAGCGCTCACGTGACTCTTGAGGACTTGGGGGGTAAGGGTATCACCCACAATTCCGCGGATACCCGAAATAGAACGCATCAGTTTGGACATAAAGATCTCCGTTTTTTGCGCATAATTATAAAAAATTTTAGACCCCCTCCTCCATTTTTGTACACAAATTATAATCTTTTTGCATTTTTTTAATTATATTAAGGATGGGGATCATTATGGAACCGACTTTTGAACTGACAGCGGTTTACGCCACGAATATATTCGGCATAGTCCTGCTAGGCGTTTTGCTGGCAGGCAACATTTGGCGATTTAGAGAAAAGGGTTCGGAAAACGCCTATCTCCAATTGTTGTTGCTTTTCACGTTCTGCACATGCATCCTGGACCCCATCGCATACACTGCAGACGGTCGTCCCGGAACGATTGCCCGCATATTCGTTTACGGAGGCAACGATCTCCTGTACCTCACCAATATGTTCAGCTGTTTCTTCTGGCTCATGTTCCTTGCAGAGCACCAGAACTTCCGTTTCTCCACTGCACACCGCAACGTTCTAGGATTTATCGTTTTCTTGGGGCTCGTCCTCGTTATCCTCAACAATTTCGTCCCTATTATTTTTGACATTTCCGCAAACAATGTCTATACTCGCAGATACTTCTGGATCTATACCATTATAGATTACGGTCTTTTGCTGGACAGTCTCATCATCTATTTCATCTGCAAGCACAAAGGCGGTCCCCTCAAAGCATTCCCGATTTGGATTTTCTTTTTCCCGATTATCGCAGGCACTATCGCCCAATCCCTTTTTTACGGAATCTCCACCATTTCTTCTTGCACCGCAATTGCAATTGCAGGCGTATTTTCATCCATCCATGGAGAACGCGTCTACAGGGACAAGCTCACCAACGTTTACAACTACACCTATCTGGAAATCCTTAGCCGCGTATACAAGAAAAAGAAGGACCTGCAAGTTACAGGCATTCTAGTCAACATCAACGGATTCAGAAAAATCAACTTGGATTACGGAAGAATCACCGGCAACAAGGTTCTGGTCAAATTGACAAAGATTTTGAACCGCGCCGTTGGCGAAATGGGGCTTATCGTCCGCTATTCCGGCGACGAATTCATCGCATTCATCAACACCACCAACGAAATGGCCGTAAGCATGTGCATTACCCGCATCCGCTCAAGCCTGAACGAAATCAACACCTTTAGCAATTCTTACAAGTTAACCACTTGCATTTGCAGCCAATGCTTCGATCCGTCTAAAAGCATGGACGATTTCATCGACGAAATCACAAGATCCATGCAAGAAGAAAAGACAAGCTATTACACGCAGCTGCAATATAGCCGCCGCGACAACAACCTTTAATTTTTAAACGTTATTCAGGCTACTTTAACGCAGCCTTGATTTCATCGACAGAATTGACTACGGTCTGCTTGTTGTTCCAGATACGTGCAAAGCTCTTGCCGTAGTGTTCAACGACGATACGGTTATCGAGAATCAACACCTTGCCGCGATCTTCTTCGGAACGAATCAGACGGCCAAGCCCCTGACGCAATTCCATGTAGGCTTCGGGAACAAAGTATTCCTTGAAGGCATTCTTGCCTTCGGCCTTCATCTTGTTGCTGATACCGGCCACCAGCGGATCCACCGGATTCGGGAAAGGCAGCTTCGGAATCACCAAAAGCTTGAGCGCATCGCCCGGGAAGTCCACGCCTTCCCACAGGCTCTGGCAACCCAGCAGGCATGCGCCGCGGGACTTGCGGAACATGGCCACGAGGCCGTCCAGGGAACCGTCCACATGCTGGCAAAGGAGCAGCTTGTTCTTTTCTGCAAAGAGCGGAGCCAAGGCGGTCTGAGCCTTCATCATCGACGAAATGCTGGTAAAGAGCACCATGGTATTTTCTTCGACTTCCGGGAGTACCGCGCAAAGGGTCTCGTTCACGGCATCGTTATATTCAGGGAGCGAGGGCTTGGGCAAATACTTCGCCAAAATGACGGAGCGGCGTTCATCCTTGTTCGCAGCTTCGGTATAGACGCGCAAGAACGGAGTCTTTTTCCCGTTGAGGGAATCCATGCCCATCTTCTGAACGAAATAGTTCAAATCACCTTGCACCGAAAGGGTGGCCGAAGTAAACGTGGCCGACTTGATCCACGGATAGAACTTTTCTTTCCATGCGGCGCTGGCATCCAGAGGCGATGCGTGCAGCTTGATGGTATGGGGATTGAAGGGTTCTTCCATATAGAAGGCCCAATCGTCGCGGCCAGCCTTCACCACGAATTCAAAGTCCTGCAAGAAACGGGAAAGTTCCGTCATGCGGCCGTTAACGTCGCTCAGCAGGCCCGAAAGGCTCTTGTTGGCAGCGAGCGTCGAAGCGAGAGCTTCAGCCTGCTTAATGGCATTCAGTCCCTGTTCCATAAAGGCGGCTGGGTCTGCCTCGTATTCAGCCATAATACCCGAAGTATAGGTAAAGCCGTTGCGGGCATTTTTCTGCTTTGCAAGCTTCTTGCCAATCTTCATGAAGAAACGGTGCAAGGCCTTTTCCGTTTCGGAAAGGGCTTCTGTCAGGTTCACGCAACTTGCATGAAGTTCCGTTTCTTCTACAGGAATGCGCTTCTCGAGTTCAGCGACGAGACCGTCACGGTTTTCCACTTCGTGACCCCTGGAAGGTACCAGCGTCTTGATAATGTTGCGAAGGGCAAAGAACGATATCGTACGGCCAAAGGCCTGGCGGCTCACTTGCGGGAGTCTATGGGCTTCGTCGAATACGATGTGTTCATACAGCGGGAGCAGCGCAAAGTCCAGGGCCATGTCTGCGAGGAATAGCGAATGGTTCACCAGCACCAAGTTGGAATTCATGGCGCGGCGCTTGGCAGCCAATGCAGGGCACTTGTTGTAATGGGGGCACTTTTCGCCCAGGCAGGATTTCGCAGAGCTGGCCAGCTTGGACCAAAGCACGCGATTGCGACCCTGGCTAAAGGAATTGCATTCGTTCACATCGCCAGTTTCGGTGGTGTACACCCAAGGCACAATGGCCATGAAGGAATCTCGCTCGTCGGCAAGCAACAGGCTCTGCGGCGCCTTCAGGATTTCTTCGAACTTGCGCAAGCACAGGTAATTTTCGCGGCCCTTGAGTACGGCAGATTTGAGCTTGCCATCGAACAGGCTTGCCACCAGCGGAATATCCTTGTTCCAAAGCTGTTCCTGCAGCGCCCGGGTCGCGGTGCTTATGACCACGCGCTCCCCCGACACAGCCTTGCAGGCGGCCGACACCAGATAGGCAAGCGACTTGCCGGAACCCGTAGGGGCTTCCAGAACGCAGAGGCCGCCCTTGTGCATGTTGCGTTCCACGACAGAGGCGTAATCCTGCTGGTTGTGGCGGGACTGATAATTTTCCACCTTGGTAGAAAGGAGGCCGCCTTCCTTAAAGAATTCACTGACGCGGGGAGCGCGCTCCTTGGCCGGAGCGTCTTCAAGAGGGACATCAGGCAAATTGAACGCCGGCAACTCAGAAGCAGTCTCCGACTCCTTCCAAAGCAGCGACCAGTCCGAACCCCTGGCCACCTTCGCAAGGGCTTCCACAAGCCACGGGTCCGAATTTGCAATCTTGTCCAGCGCCATCACGAACAGCTCGCCACACGCAATGGCGTCAGGGAGCGCACGGTGCGCGCGGCTCCGTTCAATGCCCAGTTCCTGCACCAAGGTATCCAGGCGATGATTCGGCACGTTCTGATAGGCAATGCGAGAGACCGTGAGCGAATCCCACACCGGATGGTTTTCAAACGGAACGCCCACCTTGGCAAAAGTCTGCTTCAGGAACTTGGAATCAAACATCGCATTGTGCGCGACAATCGGCAAGTCCCCAATGAAGGAATAAATCTTCTGGGCCACGGCAGCAAAAGGTTCCGCGTTTTCCAAGTCAGCGTTGCTAATGCCCGTAAGGCTTTCGATAAAGGGGCGGAGCGTCACACTCGTCGGCTTGACCAAATAATCGACCGATTCTCCCTCGACACCGTTTTCAAAGCGCACCAGCGCCACTTCAATAATTTCGTCTTTTTCGAAATCGAGGCCCGTCGTTTCCAGGTCAATCGCAACAAATGATTTATTTTCCATCTGATTCCTCGTAAAACTTTTCCGCTACAGCGCGGGGATAGCATCAACCAAACTATCCAGCGTATTTTCTCCATTCTTGACCTTGAGCGTATCGCTAATGGCGCGCCAGGCAGCCCCGTAACGCAGCGGATCGACAGAGCCCGCATCGGGCAAGTCCTTACCTTCTTCGGGGTAGTAATAATCCATCAAATAGGCGCCTTCCACAAGGTCGTCAAAACTAAAGCTACCGTCAGCCTTGCAGTGTTCCAGATAGTACTGGTTCGTTTCGGTAGAAAGCAGGCGCACCATAGCTTTCGGATTCGCGTTGGGAATCGTCCCGCGCAGCTTGGCAAACTTGAGCTTGCTTACCGTTTCGAACTTTTGCAGTCTCTGGTACTTGAGTTCCACCACCGTGTCGCGCTTTCCGGTACTATCGGCAGCGGCAAGCGTCGTGTCGTTGTAACCCATCAAGAAATTCACCGTAATGTCCGTATTCCACGGGCTCGTCTTTTCGACAGCGAAACGCACCGGGTCAATTTGCTTGACCTGCACCTGGGTCGTATCCTTGTTAATCGCAACGTAGAAGGTCTGCTCCAGCGAATCGAGCTTCGGCTTGTTGAAGTACACAATCAAGGAATCGTCCGGGAACAACGCCTTCGCCTTGGAATTCGTCTTTACGCCAGAAACTTTAGGCGGCAATGTATCGCCTTCCATCTTCTTCCATTCCCATTCCACTTCGTTACGAAGCGTATCGAGCGGGCGGAACATGGAATCCTTCGCGGCAGCGCAAATGAACTTGTACAGCACCTCGCCTTTAGGGGCCGGTTCAAAATAGAACTGCGGGCGGTTGGTACTTGCGCTCAGGTAGACAAGCTTCGGATAAAGCTTCTTGTTTTCAGGAGAATTCAAGTAGCAGTTCGACGTGTCGGCAAAGGCAGAATCAAAATACACGCCGCGGGTAAAGCTCGCTTCCAGCACATTGGCAAACGGCTGGTTTACCGATTCAAGTTCCAGCTTGGTGGTATCCATATCGGCCACCGCGATCCACAAGGTATCGCTGGTTTCGGCGGTCAAGTTCAAGTCGCCCGTCCAAAGGCCCACCTGTTCGGTAGAAAGTTCAATCTTCTGGTTTCCGTTTCCATCCACAAAGGCGACCACACGGTAATGCCCCGCCTTCAAGCCCGTCAGCGTAAAGTGGCCGGCGCTATCGGCGCGAGTCACGTACAGCGGCGGTTCCTTCAGCAGTTGCGGTTCCTTGCTGATTTCCTTGGTGGTGGTGTCGCGATACTTTTCAAGATAATGCTTCGAAGAACGTTCCTCGCCCAGCAAGAACAAGCCGATACTCGGGTATTCCTTCTTGCGGGCCATGGCCTGGTTCACCAGCACGCGGCCAGAAACCGTCAGGGAATCAATAATCGAACCCGTCGAAAACACCACCTGGAAAGGCTTCGCCAAGGCGTTGCCGTGCAAGTCCTTGATACCGCCCGCAAAAGTAATCGTGTAAGTGGTTCCCGTATCGAGCACCGCCCGCGAAGTCAGCACAAGCGACTTTCCGCTCACCTCAAAACGCAGCTTCTTGTCAATCGGCGGCGAAATGGAAACAGCACTGCGGGGAATCGACGCGTTAATCCACTCGTCGAATTCCAGCTTCACCATGAGTTCGTTCGGATGGTTCGTCGTATTGGGCGCAGGGTAAACGCCCGCCACGCGAGGCGGCAGCTTATCTTCAGGGCCACCGCTAGGCGCCACCTGCGTCGCACAGGCCACGAACAGGGCCGACAACAGGCCCGCAAAAGCGGCTCCGTATTTCAACAACGAGAACTTCATCAATCGATCATCTGGATAATCTTGCCGAGGCGGCCCCAGCGAATGCGGAACGGGAGTCTCCACCACGTAAACGGATTCTTGAGGGCAAACGCTTCGTCATCGTTATCGAACGAGAAATAAATCACGAAGGCCTTTGCACGGATATTGCGGAGCGAAACAAAGCCCCAGTAGCGGCTATCGGCGGAATTGTCACGGTTGTCGCCCATCATAAAGAACTGCGGCGTCTTTACCACGTAGTTTTCAATAGGCTTGCCGCCCACCAGCAACTGGCGGCGGATTTCGTACTTGGACTTTGCCGGGGCATCCAGGGTATCACCAGCGATACCTTCCACATTGGCGGCACCGTCTTGCGGGGCATCCACATCGACGAGTTCCACAGTCCCGGCGTTGTCTTCTTCGGCCTGATTCAACAAGGCCACGTTACCTTCCAGGTCGCGCAACAACGAACCTTCAAAAGCAATGTAGCTCACCGGGCGCATAAAGCCGCCCTGAAGGTTCGGGTCGATCATGGGCAAATAAGCCATGCGCGAAAGTTCCTTGAAGAACGCAAAGGACATCACGCCCGAAATCGTATCGCCTTGGGTAAGGCGCTGCTGCAGCACCGTGCGGTTCCTGCGGAAGAATTCATTCAGCGCAAGACCACGGTCGTTCTCCACCGGAATCTTGAATTCCTCGAAATCGTAATTGTTGATTTCAACAGAATCCTTCCACAGCGAAATATCAAGTTCCACCGATTCATCGGGATTTTCTTGCGCCACCAGCGAACGCAACCACCACAGCTTTTCAAGCGGCATGTCGCTTACCTTAAAGGTGTCTCCCACCGACGGCACCACAAAGGCATCCCGTTCATCGCGAGGCGAGAAGGTTCGAGCAGAAGCCGTATACTTGCCGCGACCCGGCAAAGTGTCCTGCAGCACGCCATTCACATAGAGGCGCCCCTTATGGACAGCCACCGTATCGCCGCTCACAGCCACGCAACGCTTGATGTAATCCTTCGGGCCATCAGCGTAATGAATCATGTGCGGCTGACCAGCCTTGGGTTCATGATCCCAGTAAAGGTTGCCGAACATCAGTGCGTTAAACAAGTGGGTGTAACGCTGCGGGTTGCCATCAGGATATTCCGGCTCGCCCGGGTAGCGGAAAATCACCACGTCGCCCTTCACGGGGTATGCATAACCGGGGAATTTCTGGTTGCTAAACGGAATCGGAGAGCCATAAGTAAACTTGAGGCCCAGCAAAAAGTCGCCCGTATGCAGCGTATCTTCCATCGATCCGCTGGGAATCTGGAACGCCTGAATCACATACTGAATCACAATCAACGCGAGCGCCACCGGGACAATGATTTCCCGGAGCAAGCCCTTCACAAACTTTTTCCACGAAAACGGCTGTTTATCTTTTTCCATAAAATTCAACGTTAAAGACAAGAAATTCAGCAGTAATTTAGAAAATTACTGCGTCATTCGCTATCCTTAACACAGCGAACCGGCGCCAACGTGTATTTATACACATCGGTTTGGAATTTTGCCGTTCCAGAAACACCCGTTTTTTTCGCCATTTTTATCTTGTCAAACCGATTGTAACTTTCAGAAGCCGTCCACATCATTTCTTCAGTGGCACTGAGGATTTCCGCAACAGACTCTACGCCTGTTTCGGAATTACGATGCATGCTCACAACCTTGCGTTTTTCAAAGTGAATGCCGACCATATCATCATCATCAAAGCACTGGCTATAACCTGTAAAGCCTTTCGAAATCTCGTAGAAAAGTTTGTCGACTTCTTCAACCTTGGGAACATGCCAGCCATCCATACAGACGCCTTGAACAACCGTATTTTCGTTAATAATATTCTCGATTGAAGTCGTATCGTATTTCTTGTCAAGTCCCAGCGCAACCGACCAGGAATAATAAGCCACTTCGCCACTGGCCAATTCCGAGACAGTACTTAAGGAGTGGTCCACGTACACGGGCTTTCCTTCGGGCACATACGAGAGCGGTTCCGCCATCCAGGTAACGCCTCCAATCGTAATCGCCGCATATTCCTTGCCGTCACGGTTATCAGTCACATGGAACGTATCGGCAGGAGCCCAACGGTCCCCCAGGCAAACGCTTCTGGTGGCACCGTTGCTTTCGACAATTCCCTTGTTGGCTTCGTTACATTCGCTCATGTACTCCGAAACCTTCTGCATCACCCATTCGTACTTTTTCTTGGAACTGTTCAAGGTGCACTTATAATGCGCGCCATCCTTTGTCTGAATATTCTTGTCTACAATTTTTGCGTTGCAGTGCGAACCTGCCAATGAATCTACTTCCTGGTAGCGGTACCAATCGTAATTGATTCTACCCACCACATTGGTATCACAGACAAACTTTACACCATAGTGAACCGTATCTTTTCCCTGGAGGCTGCCCTTGCATTCACCGAATAGGGTCCTATAATCGGTAGTGACAATCTCACGCGAGCTGACAACTCCATTTGTACATGAATACCGGTCATCGCCATAGAATATGACATAGTTATTTGCCCTTGTACAAATTTCAAATTTCTTCTCGACAATTTTCAGTTCACGCTTTTCCCAACTGCCAGCATCACAGATACAGGCGGAATCGCCAAAGACTTCTACACGGTCATTTTCTCGCGCGCATGTACCATATTCGGCCTCGCAGACGCCGAGCTTTCGGTTGCTCCATACGCCATCGTTACAAGTGTAAGAAGTATCATCTTCGGCAATCATGTACAGCGTATCCAATTTGCAAACACCGAATCTCGATTCAAATTTATTCAGCTTTCTGAATTCGAACACATTGTCGCTCAAGGCGCAAATATACTCGACATCATTCAAGGTGTAAATCTTGCCATAATTATCCGGCTTGCAGCCAATCGAATCCTTTTGACCGTCAAAGAGCCAATGTTTCACAAGCTGCCAGTCCTTATTACGGCTGCTGCACCAATATTCGTTATTTCCTACGTTATAGGTGGTATCCCATCTCGAAGAATCACAGAGTGGCAGATAGGATTCGTTTTTAGTCGCGACTTGCCATTCGTTATGGTAGGTGCAATAATAGAAGGAATCGGCATAAACAACTCGTTCCAGCAGACGGTCGTCGGTACAGAAGCCATGTTCCTCATTCACGTTTCCCTTATTCGACTGCCAATAATATTTTTCCTCGTACACAAATTCCTTTATCGAACAGAAATAATCGACAGAATCAATCGTCACGACTTGTCCATGGTATTTGCGCGAACATCCACCATAAAGGTCATACGCCCCCGCAAATTCCCAGCGGCCCGTATTTTTGCAGATATAGGTCCTATTCGATTCACTCTTGGTTGCCGTTCCAAAAATATCGGAATAGCATTCGCCGAGTTCCGATGCGGGGTATTCGAGTTCCACCCAGCCTGTTCTGGAGCAGGCGTAGCGAACACCGTTAAAGATGACGTTCTTATGGCGGATTTCATCGACGCAGGGTTTATCGATGTCTTCGAGGGCGGCCACATGCCACATGCCATCGGTACATGCGTACAAGACGTCTTTCTTCTTGTTGGTATAGACATACTTTTCGCCATCGTTACAGGCAGAGTATTCCCCTGCGTATTCCCACCCGGAATTCTTGCAGGTATAGGCGGAATCCTTTTCAATCACAAAGACCGTGCGGCCTTTATAGGCATCCGTGCACTTGGGCAGTTCCTTATTTTTCTCGACAATGGTCTTCTCCTTGACGCAGCGAACGCTGACAAATCGTCCATCGTTTTCAAAAGCCCTCACGGCGCCTTTCTTTGAAACTGCCACGATGCTGTCGCCCTGAACCGCATAGAACGCCGTATCATTGACTCCCGTGCATGCCATCGGCTTGTCTTTTTGCGTCTTGCAGCTTCCGGCATATTGTGCATGATAATCATCGCCAGATTCCACCAGAAGCTTGAAATCTTCTGCGTTGGGCAACTCAAATCCGTCAGGGCAAATATCCTTTTCCACGTCGGTATAGAGCCTGCCGTACTTGACGCACAGCGAATCCGCATAATCGTAGCAAGTACTCATCGGGTGCGTCGTCTTGTAATCCAAATTTTCATTCACCCAGACCGTAATTCCCGAAACCAGAAGGTCGTAAGATTTTCTGTTCCGAGAATCAACAACAGCGCCTTCCGGCTCAAATTCGCTCAAATCAATCGAATCCGCATCGACAACCGAGCCTTCCTTAATATCGATAATCGGCTCGACACTGCTAGAAGAGCCCTTCTTGCCGCTACTGCTGCTTTCGGCAGCAACGTCACCTTCATTAGGTTCCTGCGAAGAACTCGAGTCATCGCCGCAGGCATAAAATACGGCGACCAGCGCCATGCACAAGAAGGCGGCGGACTTTTTCACCAGAGAATCAGAAAACGTCTTCATTATTTGCCCTCCCCTTTAGAACCATTCACGCGATACGCGCTCTTGTCCTTGTATCCGCTCCACGCGCCCATGTGACAAATAACCTGTTTCTTCCCGTCCTTCTTTATTTCATCGGCATTGTTATCGTTGCAAAGGCCATACTTCTTTTCTGAATCGATTACAGGACGCCAGCCATCATCATCGCAGCCTACCGCACCGAATTCCTTCGATTCCGCAAGTTCGCCATAATTCGCCGTCGTACACTTTTTCAAATCATCGTAGTAATTGTGCCAGTAGCCATTACCGCCGCAGTAAGCCTTTATAGTCCAGAAACCCGAATCGTGTATGTATTCTTCGCCCTCATTGGACTTGTCGCACTTGGGGAACTCCGTAGTGACAACGCCATACTTAGTGGAATCGTTACTATACTGCCTGCATATAGAAACCTTCTCGTAATTTCCAGAAATAATCCGCGTATTGTTTTGCTCGCTGCAAAGGTGCATACTGTCACGAGGAATACTGGTATTTATCCCCCCATGATGTATCCAGTCCCCATATTGAGTACATCTATAATGCTTATCGCGATAGATGGTAACCGTCCCGACCTCCGTCGAATCGCATTCACCAAAAATATCATTGGGCACGAACTTTTTCCAACCGGTCGTATCGCACAGGTATTCCGTTTTGTAGTTGTCTACATCGTAGCTGCCGTTTTCGAACATGAAAAGTTTTTGCGGAATGCAGACGCCGAACTGCTTTTCGATATCGGAATATTCCTCCCAGCCGTTTCCGCGGCAAACGTAGAGTACGTTCTTGAAATCGATCGTGTCGTTCATGAATTTAGAAGAGCTGTCTTTGCAGGCCCCCTTATAGGTTTCAATGGATGCATCATCCCATTTAACGCCATTGCAGTAATACAGCCTAATCTTGCTCCCCGTATACAAGGTGTCAAACATACCTTCTTTGCGGCTATTGCAAATTCCCAGCGAATCTTCGAGATCCGTGAACTCGCGCCATCTGGAACCGTTGCAGGCATACTTTTCTCCGTTGAACACGAGGATTTTCCCGTTATTCTTGGAGTTGCATTCTTCAGGGGAATAGCTGATGTCGGCAAGTTGCCAAAGGCCGTCTTCGCAGACCATCATCGTATTGTCAAAGACAAGCGTCTTATTCTTTTCCGTACAGGTTTCAGTAAAATCCGGAAGCCATGACTTTTCGTCTGCATAGCAGCGGTAATTTTCCCTTTCGTCGAACACGTAAATCCGTTCCGGCGGATTTTTCAAGGACGGGTCGCAAGCAGGCAGGTCCTTGAGTGACTTCACAAAAGTCGGGTATGTCACGCAGCGGACATTGTAGAAGCCATTTTCGCTGGCAGCACCCATTTTAGCCACCAGGTCACCCTTCTTGATCGAATAGACTTTTCCATCCGAGGTCATGTAGCTTGCCGTGGTATCGATACCGGAACAGGCAAGCGAATCCCCGAGCTGCTGACAATAGCCGCCATACGCAAGATTCAGGATTCGGTCTATTTCGCGATGCTTGGAGCGGTAGGCCTCCAAAATCGTCCAGTCCTTCGAAGAGGCCAGATTCTGCCCGTCCGAGCATACGGCATGGGCAGGCTTCACGCTCGCCGAAAACAGGCGACCGTAGTCATCGCAGTTGCCATTCTGTCCGTCGTAGCAAACGCTCTCTATATCAGCAGATCCTGCCGAAACCTTCTGGAGCGACCACACGACATTTCCCGTGCGAAGGTAATAGCTATAGGTTCCCCGGTACGAATCGCGTACGGTATCAATCGAAAAATCCTCGGTCTCTGCAAGAGTCGACTTAATGACATCCTTCTCATCGTTCGGATTGACCTTGACTCCGGACTCCGAATTTCCGCCGCGATCTTCTTCGCCGCCAGGTTCCTGCCCCTCTTCTTCGGGAGCATCGGGCTGTTCCGAAGACTCTTCCTTTACAGGATCCTTGGAACTGCCGTCCGAACCGCAGCCCGCAAGCAAAAAGCATGCAGATACGGCAAAGCAGATCGCTTTTGCCACGAACATTTTCTTCATGATACCCTCCTTCCACGTGAATTGTCTTTCGACAATTCGTTTTTAGAAAGCAATGCCTACAGCGTTCTAATCTTCTTGACGAGCGAGCGGCTCACCACCAGCTGGGTTTGAGCCTTGTCGCGCAGCACCATCACCATGCGGCCGGCATCGCCCTTGCGGCATTCGGCAATGTAGTCGATAGCCACGATGTGCGAACGGTGTACGCGCGTAAAGTGCTTCGGGTCCAACTTCTTTTCGAGCTCCACCAGCGGCGTATCGATCACATACTGGCCATTCACGGTATAGACAGTCGTGTACTTTTCTTCGCTATGGAATCGAATCACTTCGTCAATATTCACGAACACAATGCGGTCACCCACCTTCACCTGCAGGCGCTGCAAGTAAAGGCCACTCATATCCACCAGGTTGCGCAGTTTTTCCCAATTCAAGTCGACAGGAATCGCCGTGTCGTCCACCTGGGGAATCGCCTTGCGGAGCTTTTCGATAGCTGCGGCCAAGCGTTCCGGAGCCACCGGCTTCAAAAGATAGTCTACCGTATTTTCCTCAAAGGCCTTGAGCGCAAAATTATCGAAAGCCGTGGTAAAAATCACCAGGGGTACATCGTCTCCCTGCAAGGAATGCAACACCTCGAAAGCATCCATGTCGGGCATCTGGATATCCAGAAACACCACGTCAGGAATCATCTCATGAATCATCTTGACAGCCTGCGCACCGGAGCCCGCCTCGCCCAGAATTTCAATTTCGGAGGCATAGGGTTCCAAAAGCGAGATCATGCGCTTGCGGGCAAGCGGTTCGTCGTCAATGACAAGTGCGGTACACTGCATAATTACTCCTTGGGCTGTTCTTCCTTCTTTACCGTATCCGTGGCCGCAGAATCCTGTTCCGCTTCTTTTGCGGTATCCTTTGCGGCCGGCTTCGGCGCCACCTTGAAAATGCGGATCATTTCGGCCTTCATGCCGTCCTTGTCTTCGTACACGGTACCGGCAGCCGTCATGTATTGCAAATTGCCAAACTTGACACGCTTAAAATTCCAGTGGCCTTTATCGCCTTCGAGAGTCACCTTGATCGTGCTATCGGTAAAAGTGTAGGTTCCTTTCAAGGAATCCGTTTCCATCGTATCGCGCAGCACCAGCTGAATCGCCTCGACAGAGCTGTCTTCGCCAAGGGTCATGCGCACCATGCGGCTCGTGCAATCGTCGCAAGGCAGGCTACCAGAATAAAGTCCCGGCACATCCTTCGGAATTTCAATAGGCGGAAGGTTCGGCAACGGGTTCGACTGTTCCTCTTCTTCGCAGGCAGCCAAAACAAATACGGCCAAGAACGGCAGTACCGCTCTTGCAACAGGGAAAACCATGGATTTAAGCATCATCATGGTTTACAATGTAGCAAAAAGTAATAAGTTTATATTAAATGCCTATAGAATAGACAATTCTAAAGCCAATTGTCGCACTATGGTGCTTAGGAGCCTTCTTTTCGCGCTCACCCGAAGCCAGCGCGGGGGCCTTGTCGGACCATCCGCCACCACGGACCACCTTGTAGTCGCCCTCTTCCGGGCCCGCATAGTTATCCTGCGATACGGTCGGATAGGCATAGAACCAGTCGTTCACCCATTCCGCCACATTCCCTGCCATGTCGTAAAGGCCGGCTTCGTTCGGGGCAAGCCCAGCCACCGCCACAGGACCCTTACGTTGTGCATAATAGGCGTATTTGTAGGCGTCATCGGTATCCCAGTAATAGGTGGTCGACGTTCCCGCGCGGGCGGCAATTTCCCATTCCAATTCGGTAGGGAGCCTTACCGATTCGACCGAGTAGTTTATAGACAAATTAACCAATTCTCCGCCACTATTTACAGACTCGTACACATAGGCCGTATCGTAGCCCACCTTTTTAGAAAGCGCGTTGCAGAACAAGGCCGCATCGTACCAGCTCACGTTAAAGACCGGGTAATTGTCCCCTAAAAAATCATCCTTCGCAACAGCGCCCATTACCTGGCGGTACAGTCCCTGCGTCACCTCGGTCACGCTTATGGAATAGGCGTCTACCGAGAACTCCGCCGTGCCGCGAGTAAAACTCATCGCCGGGATTTTCTTCATTTCTACCAAGTCCAAAAGCGCTTCGGCCTCTTGCGGATTCTCTGCCGAAGAACTGGAACTCACGTTATTTCCGGATTCATGATTGCCAGAATTGCCGCCGTTGCCACCGCCATTCGACCCCGCCGGCGACATGTCCGCAGAGTCCCCCGTAGCGGTACAAGCCACCAGCGAGAGCCCCAAAACCAACACGAACAAAAACAAGCTTTTTTTCATTTGTAGAACCTCCTTCTTCATTCTTCTATTTCTTTATCACGAACACAACGTACAGCATTGAAGTTTCTTTTATCCTCATCATACAAATCTTGAGGATAAAACGTCACACGATGTGGATCCCAACCATCAACTGTCCCGTAGAATTGACCTGCGTATACAAGCACCCAAAATCTTGATGATGTAAACAAATCAATTTCAACATTCGACCAATGCTCTTGCAGTTGCGTTTCATTAAAATTTATGCTAGGTTCAGAACGCCATTGCATCAATCTTCCATAATCCTCATACGTAGGAAGTCTCCACCCCTCAGGGCATACACCTCGAACATTCTTGTTATCCGGGCATTTCTGCCGTTCCACTGACGATTCAAAATAGCCACACCCTTTCATTGCATCTGAAAAAAGAGCAGCGCTATCTACTGCAGCAGACCACAGGTAAAACCGGCCATAAACACAATCCCAAACACACATACTGGAAGAATCTAATTCCGCAGTCGGTTGCAGATAAGCATAATTTAAATTTTCAATCATCCATATTTGCTCAAATCCTTCCACATATATCGTCTTGTAGACTTGTCCATCACGTTCATCGGTCATCTCCCCATAAATTAAGACCAAAGAAGAAGACGATGATGATTTCACTTCAAGTACACTACTAGACGACGATTCCTGTTCTGAAGACGAACTTGATCCAGCACTTTCGCTACTTGACGAAAGCGATTCAGAAGATGACGATGAAGATTCTTCTGCAGACGAGAAATTCTCCGCACTCGAAGAACTGTTCTGCACCACAGGCTTTTCAGAACCAGAAGATGGCTGTACCGCACTGCTGCTTATGTCGCCAGCAATCGGTATTACATCGTGACTGGACACAGCATCATTGCTGCATCCGACAAACAGAACCATTAGCGCAAGGAACAATAGTTTCATTTCTATTTTCATTGAACTCTTCCCGTAAACTCAAAGGGCATCTTTAAGGCCGCATAAGGAACAGATCCTATTTTGGATACGCCAAAGCCCCATCCCTGAACACCATCCTTGTCACTCTCAAGAACCACCTTCAGTTTTGTCGAATTAACCTTAACCTTTTTACCGGACAACGATGCCCCCGTATATTTCCCTAACAAGCTGTTTTGGGCATCATAAAGCGAAATCGTGTCACCCGTACCAACGAAAGTACTGTCGCTGAAAACGACATAATTGTAGCTATCCTTGTCAAAGGAATACACGCAAGTATAGCTACTTTGCGCAGAATAGTCGTGAATAACCTCGCATTTCGATGTTTTAAGTTCATAGTCGGCAACTATTGACGCTACCTGGGCATTTTTCGATTCATTATTCCCACAGCTGATTCTTGTTCCTCGCACAACGACATACCAAGTGCCCGATTCCGGATTTTCGACATCAACGACCTCTACATTGTTCAAGTGGTCAAAACATATCGAGTCCAGCTTGTCCAAAGAATTACAGTTGTTGTAGGCATTCTGAACATCATACATCTTTATATTCTCTAGTCCACTAGAATAATCATCGACATGATTTCCATTTGCATCGATAAAATCTGTAGGCAAAGGATTCAAACGCCACGGATAATAGTAGTTTCCTGACGGACTGACAAGATACAAATCAAGATCATTGATCAGTTTTGATTCCAAGAAATTATGGACATTGACGACATCCCCGTAATTACCAGGGGCATCATCCCAGACAAGAGTCACCCTCATTTTTTCGGGATTGTCCTTCACTTGAATTCGCCACCGTTTTTCCATTCCATTGGCAATCTCAAATTCCTTAAAACGGGGGAACTCCTTCGTTACGCCATTATAGTTTTCAATCGTTTCCAATGTCGATTTTGCATCGATTTTACCCCAACCCGTCGCAAAGTCAGGACCCTTGCCATAGGGAGTAAAATAACCACCGCTATCATGGTGAGCAGCCGTGATATCAGGGTTCCAGAAAAAATGGGCATTCACGGAATCTTCCATGTCGATTGCAGAATGGATAATCAGCGACTTTACCGTAGAATTCCGCATAGACTTTTTATCTAAAGGTTCCCCGGTCATCTTCTTGAATTTTTGATACATCAATGCCGCCAAGCCAGATACCTGGGGAGCAGACTCGGAAGCACCGCCATCACTCAAATGTGCATAACCACAAACAGAATTACGGCAAGAGAACGGAGTTATCACGCCCTTTACAAAGCCAAAATCCAAGCGCACATAATACGCACAAAAAGCTTTGGCTTGAATACTTAACGGCACACGAGTAATCATAAAACTTGAGTCCACATTCCAAATTGTTCTAATAGATTTATACCAACTTTCATCCTTGCCATTATTAGGATTGTAAAAAGCCGTATCATTCAATCCAAAATAAACATTCCCATATAATTTTTTATCGGCAACAACACCCTTAGAAACCTTCACTCGAATTTCCAATGTATCAGTCGAATAAATACTATCTCCATGATTCAATTTCCAACCACATATAATATTCGAATTATTGGGACGTTTTTCTTCGACACGAAATGCATACCCATTAACCGCACCCGAGGCATAACTTATTTCACGATAAGGAGACGTTTGATTTGCCAAATCTTCAACAAGATTATTATCTTTAAAATCCAAATTTATAAACGGATTCGAAACCCCGGCTCTGAAGAGCTTTATATAATCAATCATCAACTCAAACGGGTGGTTTTCGTCAACCAGCATTTCGCTCGTCGCTCCCGGGGCCATTACATCTGGCTTTATTCGACCATCCCAAGTAGGCCCCATACTGGATGTATAAAAACGTACACCTTCTTTACTGGTAATATTACCGACCGTAATTGCATTTTTGGAATTTGCCAAAATAGAATGATAGCCAACCAAATTATCATATTGAGGAATCATACCTCCGTTATTGGCGGCCCCATACACAACTGCTTTCGCAAGCGTATCACCTTCTACACAATCATCCGACTTAATATTTTTGCTACAGTCACTCTTCCAATTTTCAAAAACAGCCCGATCAATAACATATGCATCTTGTCCATAAAATCCACGTCCAAGGCTATCATCAGTATGCGAATGGTTTACAACATGCCCAATCTGCCAATTTGTAGATCCCTTGTTAATGAAGAAATGTACCTTTGGAGCAATACCACGATATTTACGATTTTCCGAGTTCGCCCCATTCCCACCAATAATACCAGCAACACCTGTACCATGCCATCTCCAACGATTTTCTCCTTTTTTAAACCCTTTCTTATTAAGTCCATAATACTCTAGGCTATCAATCTTCCTTATTCTTATACTATCATTGGAATCCAACTCCTGAAAATCAGGGTGGTCAAAATCAATCCCGTCATCGTAAACCCCTACGACAATCCCTTCACCCGTATAATCGACATCCTTGAGCCATTCTGTCGTCGTCTGCTGTTCATTCATTGCTGCCAGAAATTCAGGCGTATTTTGAATGCTAGATAAATTGATAGCATTTCTCGCATTGTCGTTCAAAGGCGCTCCTTCATGCTGCAAGGATATAAAATAGACGTCTCTATTCGTTTCAACACATTGAACCGAGTCTAACGGCATTTGCGTCAGCACCACATTTCGAGCATATTCAATACTATCCCCTCCGCAAGACTCCACAATGTCAATGCAGGTGCCTATATCTACATCCGGCCAACAACCGACATTCAAGGACAATGTATCACCCACATTATTGTAGCCAATATCCAAATTCAACTGCGTCGTATCGTTAACGGGAATCGCATTATAAAAAGAAACCAACACACTGTCCAAAAGCGCCTTTGGAACAACAGTGTCTGATTTGAATAAAATCACATCTTTCCCTTGGAGGCGGCCAACGGAATGTTGAACGATTCCATTTTGTTCCAATATGGCACGTTCTTTTTCAGAAAGCGGGGTTTCCTTAAACAGCCAAAAACGACCTGCAGGAACAACCTCCGAAGTATCGCCAGCATACCTTTCGATAACAGCATTTACGCCTCGTTCATTCCATAAGACAACCTCGGCATTTTTCTTTCCACCATACGGATCAAAACCCCATAACAAATTATTGTAGTCATCATAAACCGTCATAAAGTAATGAGGTTCCACGACATTTTCATTATGTTGATAGGACCAATCTTGACTAGAATTCCAAGCAACCCATTCATCTTCTTTATGGATTCGAAAATGAATCTCGACGGTATCGCCAGGCAACACCACGGCATTCACTTTCAGCTTTATAACAGAGGAACTTTCCACCAAGACAACACTTGTTGTTACAGGATACAACCATGTAGAAAAATCGATATCTGCAGCAAGCATATCATCTTTTGCATAATAGCCGATTTCTGGATTAAATACAATTTCAGACGAGGTGTTTATTAACGTAACCCTGTATTCGACCCAATTCCACTCTGTACGAAATCTTTCACTCAACAATTGTACAGACGGGACCGATGCAAAAAGGCTATTTGCATTAAACAGAATATAAAACAAAAAAACAGCCAAAAAAATATGCTTTCTCATTCTTCTGTATCGTAATCCTTTACACAACGGACACTGTACGCACCTTCATCATCTTTAATTCCATAAAAGTCTTCTACTTCCACACCTATATCCCATGCACCGGCAACTGCTTTACGCTCATAATCCTCACCCGAAAGCCAAAAAAGAGAATAATTTGACAGTAATCCAAAATCAAACACATCCTCATTAGCAGTTTTCTCCATATAAGAGTTTTCAGACGGTCTATTTGACATTACTACTGGAGAAAATGGATAAATTACTAGAGAAAATGGATAACGACCATTCAATGTAACGCACATTTCCACCCATTCATCTTTACTTGGCAAATGCCACCCCTTAGGACAAACACCTTGAACACGTTCAATAAAAGTACATGCTACTCCGTTACCACACCCCTTCCCATCTTCGCTAAACAATGCAGCACTATCCATGGCGGCGCTCCATATATACAAGCGCCCACCATATTCACATTCCTCTGGAATATCAAAATAGCACCAGCTTGAAGAATCTAATGTTGCTGTGGGTTGCAAGTACGCGTAGTTTAAATTTTGAGCCATCCATGTACGGTCTATTTTTTCTATATACAATGTCTTATATTTCTGGTCATCACGTTCATCGGTCATCTCCCCATAAATTAAGACCAAAGAGGAAGACGATGATGATTTCACTTCAAGTACACTACTAGACGATGATTCCTGCTCTGAAGAAGAACTTGATCCAGCACTTTCGCTACTTGACGAAAGTAATTCAGAAGACGAAGAAGCCATTTCTTCCGCTGAAGAACAACTTTCCTCGCGCGATGAACTACTATGTTCTACAATCTCCCTAGAACTCGAAGACTGCGTAACCGCGCTGCTACTTATGTCGCCAGCAATAGGAACTACTTCGTGACTAGACACAGCATCATTGCTGCATCCGACAAACAGGACCAATAGCGCAAGGAACAACAGTTTCATTTCTATTTATCCTTGGAGATGCTTACCAAACGTATCCCGCCATACTGAACGTCATGAACTTTTTTGTAGACAACAAAAATCATTTCCTTGTTGTTAGAAGCAGACAGCGCTAGAGAACCGGCAAGAGTCAAAGACAACGGACTTGCAGCATATTCATCGTTTATCAAAAAGAGCTTTAATTCTGTTGCATATGTTGAGCTCCCTGGATATGTATAAGTTTTCAAGCTATCACTTGCCAACAGGGTATTACAAGATGAATCTGCTCCAAGATAGAAGTACATCACATCAGATTCATTGCTGACATCAAAACCTAATCCGCAAACATACCCCTTTTGCCAGCACGCTCCCTGAGGTGTACCAGGTTGACCTGTGTAGCACACCTCACTCGAAAAAGCGAGAGACGCACAGAATGCTATACAGAACAATATTGTCTTTTTCATAATTTTCCCCTTTCTTTTTAATTTAATTATTTTTTCATTCTTCTATTTCTTCATCTTTTACACAACGGACGCTACTTCCATCTTTTTTATATTGCTGAGCATCATAAATGAAACCTCCTCTTTGAAAAACAATCACATCCGCTGCATTTAAATCATAGTATTCAGATGACCAATAGACAGAGGTTGTCGGCATGTATTTTGAGTCTACATTATCAGAGATAAAAAGTCTTGAATAAGAATCATCATGTTCATCAGACAGAGTCCTACTTTTTGCTAAAACGCCATAAGGAAAATCCCCATACACAAATACAACAAACTGAGCCCATTCACCCCAACTTGGCAAATGCCACCCCTTAGGGCAAACACCCCTAATGACATCTGATCCAAGACTTGTACTTCCAGAACCGCACCCTTTTCCATCTTCGCTAAATACAGCCGCGCTATCCATAGCCGCGCTCCATGTATATAAACGACCATTAAGTTCGCAACTTCCAAGGTCATTATCATAACACCAACTAGAAGAATCCAATTCCGCAGTCGGTTGAAGATAAGCATAATTTAAATTTTCAGCCATCCATGTACGGTTAATCACTTCAACATAAGCAGTCTTGTAGACTTGACCATCACGTTCATCGGTCATTTCACCATAAATAACAACCAAAGACGACGAAGATGATTTTCCCTCAAAAGAACTACTACTAGACGAGAGTTTCTGCTCTTCCGAAGACGAACTTGATTCTGCACTTTCGCTACTTGACGAAAGCGATTCAGAAGATGACGATGATTCTTCTGCAGACGAAAGGGGCTCTGCGCTCGAAGAGCTGCTATGTTCTACAATCTCCCTAGAACTCGAAGACTGCGTAACCGCGCTGCTACTTATGTCGCCAGCAATCGGTATTACATCGTGACTGGACACAGCATCATTGCTGCATCCGACAAACAGAACCATTAGCACAAGGAACAATAGTTTCATATCTATTAGTCCTCAGGGATTGCGTCACTTGACCACTCCCACGCGGTAGAGCTTCTGCTTGGTTTTGCCACTTTCGAACTTCACCTTAAGCCTTGCGGTATACACATCAGAACCCAAGTGTTTCAGGTCAAGCTTTTCGAACTCATTGCGTCCCTGCTTTACATCACTCATCTTGGCCTTGAACACGCAAAGGCCTGTAATATCGTAGAGTTCAAGCGTTGCATTCTTCGCCGCCGCACCGATTTCGAAGCGGGCCTTCGCATTGCCGCCACGCACCGGGTTCGGATACATGAAGAATTCCGAAATTTCATCCTTCGCGGCCTCGTTCTTCACGTCGCCCAGCTTGGAGGCATCAAAGTAACCCGTACGTTCGTTACCGCCGGCCGGCAAAGTCCACGCGGCAGCAGAAGACGCCGCGTCAGTAGAGGCTTTGCGCAAACGGAATGCAGACAAGTGGTTGCGATGCAAGGCATAAAGTTCCGGCCCCGCAGACTTCTTGTCAGAAACGGCATTCGCCACAAAGATGCTCATGGGCTGGATTACATCCGTCGAATCCATATCTTCGTAGCTGCCCGCCGCAATCGGGAATCCGTCCGTCAGGAGTTTGCCCTTGCCGGTAACCGCATAAACCAGGCCGTTGTTACTCGGCACCAAAATTTCAGGAGTATCGTCACCCGTCACATCGACAAGCACCGGGTCGCTAAAGAAACCGTAAATCGGAGTGCCGCGGCTAATCTTCACCGGGAACCCAGCAATCGGCAGACCCGAGCGGTCAAGAGCGTACACCAGGTTGTCGCCTAGGAACACAATTTCAGGATAGCCGTCACCATTGACGTCACCGATAGCAATGCCGGAAGTTTCGTCCTTCATGCCGCTCGTGCCACCAGCGCCGCGCTTGTAGGTCTTGTTCCAGAGAGGCTTCGCAGTTTTAAGACTCACGGCAGCAACCGTTCCACGGCTGCCGACTGCAGTAGCCACCATATTACCATCTCGATTCAAGTCAGTACAGGCAACGCGCCAAGTCTCATCCGTCTTGCCCTTCAAGGACTCATTCAGCCCGTACGTAGAAACCGCAATACGACCGTCGTCCGTCACAAACACAAACCGATCCGATTCACTAACCATATCGGGACGTATCGTCGTATTTTTCGAAATGGGCCCGCAATAAGCCATGTCCACGATATTGTTCAAATCGCTTTCCGCCCTTTCGGCATTCTTCGGTTTCGTAAACTCTGAAGTCTTTACCGCCATGGGGCCATTCTTATCGGCCACATAGACATTGCCGTCATAAACGAGCGGCCCCGCCAAAGCAGAATCCACAGCAATCGCTTCCTGTGTCGGGAGCCCACCCACAAAGCTCGTCTTCACAAGCTTATTCGTATGCAGGCTGTACACATCCTTGCCGTCGCTTGCCAAGCCCACCAGCGGACCGTAGCTTGCACCCACACGGTACAGCGGCACTTCTCGCTCGGTACTGTTGCGCGTAAGGGTTTTCTGCTTAATCACCGTATCTGCAGGGAACAGGGTGTCGCCCAATGCATTGAACACCTGCAGCGTTCCATCCATGGCGCCCACCACCAAAAGCTTTTCACCTTCGTTCTCAGGGTCGTCCACGAACACGGCGCCACGCACAGCAGAGGCAAGGCCGATGTCGCGCGGGAACTTGCTGTCTTCTATGCTGCCGTCATCGATGCTAATCGTCACGCTAATCTTTTGTGCACCGAAGTTCACCACGCTGTCGCCCATGAAGGAGTTCGCGGTCTTTTCGATTCGGGCCTTCTTCGGCACGTCCACCTTGATCTGGATTCCGGTATAGCCGCCCTGAGTCGTCATGGTGTTCGCGTAACCCGTAGAACCGATCGTCTTGACCGTATCGAACTTCTGTTTCGAATCTTTGCTAGGCTTGCGCAAGTGCGGCAACATGTCCGTGCCCGAGCCGTAATCGTAGGTATCTTCGCCAAGAGCGTTCTTGAAGGTCTTGCCAATGCTCAAGATCCCGTCGGCTTCCACCATCGCAATGCCGAACTGGTGGTCGCGCAGGGTATCGCCACCCCAGAAATTCGCAACACCGTATTCCAGCGTCTGGCGCAAGTACCAGTCGTTCACGCGCCACACCACAATGCCGCTTGCCGGGATTCCCGCGTCAAGGCTACTCACGTCCACAATAATGCCGCTGGCCTTCTTATCGTTCTTCTTATTCTTCGTGCACTTGCTATCGACACAGACGCTGTCCTCGAATACCAAATGCAGGCTATCTATCGGGACTGTTCTGATAATGGTATCGGTACTTTCGTCGGGGTCGCTCACCGTCACGTTCACTTCGCCGTTCTTGTTCCAGCTACGCTGACGGTTTTCAATCAGCAGGTATTCGCTCGCAGAAAGCGGCACCTTCACAATTTCGGTTCCATCGCCAGTTCCCGCAGCAGAAATTTCGACCGTTACAGGCTTCCCCTTAACGGGGCGAACTTCCTTCACGGAACTCCAGCCCATATAAGCGCGTTCCCACGCCGCAGGCATCGCCGGCAAGAAACCGTTACCCGCATTGTAACCCGCCAAATCCATCATGTCAAAGTAACCCAAGCGGCTCGTTCCTTTGGCCGCATCGTGAGTGTTCGGGAGTCCGAGCTCGCGGGCAATCTGGTTCACGATAATTCCGTTCACGCCCCAGTTAAGACCGTCCTGCGAAGCCGTTTCACTAGAGACCATGATCGTGCTGAGCGTATCGATGGTAGCGCCCTCCAGCGCAAGGCCCTCGACCACCGAGGAATCCTTCCCCTTGCTCGTCTTGAGTTTCTTGACAATCGTACCCTTCAGCGTATCCGGCAAGAACTGCCAATAATCCTTTTCAATGTACACGTCTATAAAGTCGCCCGGAGTATCCGCACCGCGCGTTCCCATGCTACCGCCATCGACCAGGCGGCTCGCACCCGCATGGATAATCATGAAGGCGCGTTTCGTATTCGGATTCTTCGAGAGCGGTTCGCTAAATGGAGATTCACTCGATTCATGCGCCGCCATCACCGCGTCGTAAATAAAGCGCAAATAGTCGCAGCTGCGTGCCGAATCGAACGCCGCCGCCTTTTCGCCCTTCATTCTGGCAGTACGGTTGTAATCGATAATCTGCTTCTTAAGCTTATAGGCACTCGATGACTTCGGGAAGATGTGCGCATCAATGACCACATTCCCGTTACTCGCCTTCTGAAAGTAGGCGTTCGCAAAATCAAAATGCTTTTTCCAGTAAGACACGCTGTTGCGCATGCCCAGAGGGTCCAACTTGTAGTCCCCCTTTTTCGACCTGTCAGAATCAAACAGACCTGTTCCCGTCGTCAAACTGTTGTCCGGCTTTTCTTCTTCGAACTGCACGCGGATCGCATACACCTGCAACGTGTCTACCGCAAACAACGGAGCACAACAGAATAGCCCAAAAACCAATGCAAAAATCTTAGCATTCAACTTCATAACCATAATTTACAAATTTTACTATTCCCCGACGCGCTTGAAGCTCTTGGGAATGTTCAAGCGCCAGGTTCCCGAACTGAATGACTTGTTGCGGGCAATCTTCTTGATCTTGATTTCCAGGAATTTTGCGCCATCGAGCTCGAATTCGATTCTCGAGGGAGTTTCGACCCCTTCGAATTCCTTGAAGTCATAATAGCGAATCACTTCGGTCTTGCCGCCACGACCTATGCGCGAAAGCCAGGAAACATGGTCACCCTCTTTCTTGAAAGAGAAAAAGCGTCCCATCTTTTCGCGGGCATAAACGGCGCCAGCCTCTTTAGTAGAATCTTCGGGCATCGCCACTTCTTCGTAGCCTTCGGGCAACAGGCGGCCGTCAAAAATGTCCGCCACCTGGTGAATGTGCACCATCGGCAGCGCATCGGTATTCAAGAGCCCTACCATGTAACCGACACCCTTCATGTAAAGCTTTTCGGTCGGGAAGGTCATCTGCCAGCCTTCTTCTTGCCACAGGAGCGAGGCGACACCGATGCCCAGCGGGCCCGTGAGTTCCATGCGGTAACGCTTGCCCGGCACCGAGAACAGGACCGCATCCAGTTCCTGCGTAACCGTCTTTCCCGTCGCAGTATCCTGCTGAATAATCGTGAGCAAGAACTTGGCGCGCAAGCTATCACGGGGAGCTTCTTTTTCAACGGTGGTATCAGCAGAAACCGGCTCCACCACGGGCTTTTTACCCGCGCACCCGACAAGAAGGCACAACGCAAACAACACCAATATGGAATAGATAAACTTCAACAAAAGATCCTGCTCCTTCGAACCTAATTCAACTAACGCTCTAAAGAGCGAAGTTTCATATATCGACCTCGTTACACTCTCCCCAAAGAGGATAACTCAACTTGAGAACTAAAGTTCTTAGTTTCGTATAGCTCAGGATGACTCATTCGCGTCACTTCCTACTTCTTATAGAACTTCTTCACAGCGGGGTGGTGCGGCTGCAGCTTTTTCAGTTTCTTGTAAGCAGCCTTCGCCTCGGCCTTCATGCCCAGCGCTTCCTGAATCGCCGCCATGTGTTCCCAGTATACAAAGTCGTCATCAAAGTGGGGACTCTTGATAAGTTTCATCACCGTGAGGGCTTCGTTATAAAGACCCTTGCGGTAAAAGCCCCAAGCCCTCGAATCCAGATACGCTTCCGACGGCTGGCCGTTCTTTTCCATCAGGAGGGCCTGATCCACCAGGGCAATTCCCTTGTCCAGTTCCGCCGGGGTACGGTTCAAGTCAATCAGCGTGTAACCGTAATAGTTCATGACTTCGGCGCGGTCAACGGCCGCCTTCTTGTCGCTCAAGATTTTTTCGAACAGGGCAAAGGCTTCTTCGTAGCGGTCCATGCGTTCCAGGTTCATGGCCATCAGCACGCGGACACCCATATCCGCCGAATCCTTCGCGGCAAGTTCCTTGTAGAATCCATCGGCGCGTTCACGCAGCGCCAGCGACTTTTTGATCCTGGCAGAATCCGCAATGTCCTTCTGCCAAATTTCCTGGGCTTCCACACACAAGATTCGAGCGTACACGCTACGGAACTGACGCCTGTTGCGTTCGACATCCACCTTCATCCGCTGAATAGAGGCGGAATCGGCGATTCCTTCCATGGGCGTCCACTTGTCCCACACCACGATGACCGAATCCAGCATCTTGTAGGCTTTGCTGTACAGGCCCGCCGTGCCGTAAGTCAATGCAAGAGCCGCCTTGTCGCTACCCAGCGCCACGGAGTCGGCCTTTTCGGCATAACGCACGGCATCCTTGTTCTTCTTTTCTTTAAAGGCAATAGCCGAAAGGGCGTGGTAGGCGTTAGTCGCGTAGACACGCTGATCGACCAACTGTTCAGCCGCAATTTTCAAATGTACCTTCGCGCTGTCCAGGTCGCCGAACATATGTTCATAATGGCCCAAGAAGTTCGCAAGCATCGGCGTACGCACTTGGTCCACATAATACTTTTTCTTGAGCATCGCGTAGGCGGAATCGCGGCTCTTTTCGGCAAGGGCGCTCATCAAAAGCACGATCATGGATTCATCTTCCGGAGTCGATTCCGTAAGGGTATCCACCACCGCATTCACTTCTTTCAAGCGCTGCTGGAACACGAGCCCCTGCACCATCTGCAAAAGCATCTTCTTGTCGCCGGTCGCCTCGTGGCCTTTTTCAAAAAGTTCAACGACTGCGGAATCCTTGCCCTGGTCCAAAAGCAGCTTGAGCTGGCGCTGGAAAAGCGTCGGCATGTAATTCACCTGGGGCAAGAGCAAGTCGTAGACGCGGGTCAGTTCCTTGGCGTCCTGCACCGCTTCCAAGAACAGGCTGTAATCGTACAGCAGCGTCATGTCCTGGTAACGGGAAGTATCCAAGGCGGCATTAAAATACTTGCGGGCAGAATCGGCGCGGCCATCCTTCACATACAAATGGGCAAGCATTCCCAACTGGCTTGCCGTCGGGCGACCTTTCAATTTATGTGCTCGCTGGGCCTGAATCAACGCCAGGGAATCCGAGCCCTGGGACATCATGATTTCGGCAAGCTTGAAAGCCAAGTAGCGGCTGTTCGGGTCCGATTCCGCAGCATGCTGCCAGAACACATTGGCCAAAGCCCTTTCCCCGCGCAATTCCATTTCCTGGGCACGGATAAAGGATTCATGGGCAGCGTCCACATTCTGGGACAACGCTTCTGCCGCATTCTGTATAGAATCAAGCTTTGCATTCACCGCCATGGCAATCGCGGCAGAATCCGCGGCCGTCAGAGGCTCGCTCTTTTTCGACGAGGCACACGCCGAGAACGAAAGCGACATCGTAAACAGAGTCGCTGCCATTGCAAGTGAAACAAACAGAGCCCTCATGAGCTATTTAATCCGCAATCACAAAGTTAATCTTGGTGTCGGGCGGCAGGTAGTCGCCATGCTTAGGCGACGTTTCAATCACCGTTCCCGGAGCACGTCCTTCGTCGTCTTTCTTGCGTTTGATTTTTCCGACCTTGAAGCCAAGCGCATCGATTTTTGCATACACGTTATCGATTTGCTCACCGCTAAAGTTCGGAAGCAGAGTGTTACCCGTCGTCACGCCTGCAGAAATCACAACCTTCACCGTATCGCCAACGCGCACCTTTTCGCCCGCAAAGGGAATGGTGCGGATCACGACACCGCGGGGAATGCTCTGGTGAGCGCCCTTCACGATGGCGCCCTGCACGAGGCCTGCACGGCTCAAAGAAATTGCAGCCTGCTTCTGGCTCTTGCCACGCAAATCAGGAATTTCCACTTCGCGAAGTCCCAAGCTCTTGGTAAGCTTTACCGTACGGCCAAGCTTCGCGGTGCGTCCGGCAGCGGGCATCTGCACCAGCACAAGGCCTTCCGGAATCTGGGCGTTGTAGCGACCTTCTTCGAGCCATTCGTACTTAAAGCCAGCTTCGTCCAAAGCCTTTTCGGCAGCTTCTTGCGTCATGCCTTCCAAATTCGGAACTTCACCGGTCGAAGCGAAATGTCCCGAGAAAATCGGCATCACGAGTTTGTCCACGAAGAATGCCAGAACAATCAAAAGTACAATCCAAATGCCAACCGCCTTTACAATCGGCGCATTCTTGGCCCAGGACAAAACTTTATTCAAAACGTTCTTTACTTTATCCATAATGCAATCGGCGGTTAGTGATATTCACTACCCTTTAGTAGCTTTTTCCTGCAAAGCACCTTCATCAAAAATCACGATGTCCTTGCCGGTCATGGCAATCGCGTTTGCCTTCACAAGCATCGAGCAAATGCGGCTCACCGTTTCGCGGGTCGTACCCGACATATCGGCCAGCTGCTGTTGCGTCGGGCGGTTATGAATCACCGTGACCATCTGGCCGTTATCGGTGTGAATGCGCATGCCGCGTTCTTCCATCAGGTTCAGGAGAGTGCCCGCCACGCGGCCACTCACAGACATGGTCGACAAGGAACCGATCTGCTTGTTCGCCTTACGCAGTCTCTTGCTCATTTCAGAAAGCAGAGACATCGCAATTTCAGGCGTCTGGCGAATCAGCGTCAGGAACGGTTCGCGGTGGATGATCATCAGCTGCGCATCGGTGACGGTGCGTACCGAGGCGGACCTCGGTTCACCGTCGATGAGCGACATTTCGCCAAAGAAGTCGCCGCGTTCCAAGAAACTGAGGATCGTCTCGCGCCCATCGACGCCGGTCATGTAGACCTGCACCGTCCCCGATGCAATCAGGTACAGTGCCTTCATCGAGCAGTCGCCTTCGAGCACTACAGTTTCGTCGCGGTTGAAGTCCTGGACAACAACCAAATTGGCAAGCAAGCCAAGTTGTTCTTCCGTCAATTCAGAGAAAAGGTCAACCCCTTTCAAGAGTCCACATACATCGTTGTCCATTTTCTTCTCCTTCTTTAGATTCTAGTCCAAATCTACGATAATGCTCTGGTCACGCTTTGCACCGATCGAAATCATGCCGATCTTCACGCCCACGAGTTCTGCCATGCGGTTCAGATACTTACGGGCATTTTCCGGCAAGTCTTCGAGCTTGCGGCACTTGGTGGTATCGCACTTCCAGCCCGGCATTTCTTCGTAAACCGGCACGCAGCGGCCGACCTTCGAAAGCTGGTTCGGGAAGTTTTCGATCTTTTCGCCATCGCATTCGTAGTGAGTGCAAATCTTGATGGAATCAAAGGTGTCGAGCACGTCGAGCTTGGTAATGGCAAGGTGAGTCAGGCCGTTCACCACGGCAGCCTTGCGGACCACCGGAGCGTCGAACCAACCGCAGCGGCGGTTACGACCGGTCGTTGCACCATATTCGTTACCAATCTTACGGAGCGTATCGCCCGTTTCATCCAAAAGTTCAGTCGGGAACGGACCGTTACCCACGCGGGTCGTGTAAGCCTTCACCACGCCCACCACCTGGTCGATGGCAGTCGGGCCAATGCCAGCACCGCAGCTCGCATAGCCTGCGACCGTGTTGCTAGAGGTCACGAACGGGTAAGTACCCTGGTCCACGTCGAGGATGGTACCCTGGGCACCTTCGAACACCAGACGCTTGCCAGCCTTCACGGCGGCATAGAGCATGGCGCTCACGTCGCGCACGAACGGCTTGATCTTCTGGCCGAGTTCGAGGTAGTCCTTGATGACCTGTTCCGGATCAATTTCGGGAACATCGTACATCACCTTAAATTCTTCGTTGTGAACCTTGGCCATCGCTTCGACGCGGGGGCGCAGTTCGCGTTCGTCCATGAGGTCGCCCACGCGGACACCAATACGGTTCACCTTGTCGCTATAGCAAGGGCCAATGCCGCGGCCAGTCGTACCGATAGCACCCTTGCCGGCCTTCTTTTCCTTGGCCTTGTCGAGGGTGGAGTGGTACGGGAGCACCACGTGAGCGTTGTCGGCAATGAACAGGCGGCCTTCCGGGTTAATTCCCTTGGTGTGCAAGTCGGCGATTTCGGCCAGAGTCTGCACCGGGTCGAGCACCACGCCGTTACCAATCACGCAAATCTTATCATCATGCATAATGCCCGAGGGAATCAAGTGGAACACAAACTTCTTGTCGCCCACTTCCACGGTATGGCCTGCATTGGCGCCGCCCTGGAAACGCACGATGTAGTCTGCGTCCAGAGTCAGAAAATCAACAACCTTGGCCTTGCCTTCGTCACCCCACTGGGAACCGATTACAACACGATTTGCCATATATCCTTCGTTTTTCTTTCTAGTTAAACACGAAAATAAGCTACCCAGGGAATTTCCCTGAGCCCTTTTTCGCCTTAAAGATAGTAAAGAGCGGCAAGCCGCGAACAGCGAAATCAAAGGAAGACCGCCCCAACAAGCCGAAAAAAGGGAGCCGAGGCATAAATTTCGCAAAACAGCACCGTTTATACGCCCCTTTCGGCAAAATACAAACAAATTAACATCATTTTCCGGCCATTTTTTGCCAAGGGGCCGTCCACCCTAATCCTCGCATTCGGATACCGCTTTTTCGGAGCAGACGATATCGGCAAGCAATGAATTCTCCGTCCTCCGCATACATTCCTCATATATGGAACTCTGACACGGGTCAGAATGCGAATAGCCGCACGAGCACAAAAACACCATGGCCAGCACGGCGCAATTCAGGATCAACAAAGTCAGCCAGGTTTTCACAATTCTTAAAATAGAAAAAGAACGCCCAAGCAAGAGTCGTTCTTTTTTCAAATGATTTCTGCGCGACGCTCGCCTTACGGAACTTCGACGCTGTCGAGAATCTTCTGCACCACGGTTTCGGCGGAGACTTCTTCCGCTTCAGCCTCGTAGCTGAGGATAATGCGGTGACGGAGCACTTCCATAGCGACAGCCTTTACATCTTCCGGCGTCACGTAGGCGCGGCCCTGGATGAACGCATGGGCCTTCGAAGCCTGGGCAAGACCAATCGATGCACGCGGCGAAGCACCCACTTCCACGAAGCCTACCAAGTCGCTGCGCTTGATGCTGCCCGGATCGCGGGTCGCAAGCACCAAGTTCACGATGTATTCGCGCACGCGTTCGTCCACGTACACCTGCTTCACCAGCTGGCGAGCGGCGAGGATATCTTCCTTCGTGGCGACAGCCTGCGGCTGGCGCAGCCCCGCACCGGCGACGGCATCGAGAATCTTCATTTCGTCGGCCTTGTTCGGGTAAGACACCTTCACTTTCAAGAGGAAACGGTCCACCTGAGCTTCAGGCAGCGGGTACGTACCTTCCTGTTCAATCGGGTTCTGCGTGGCAAGCACCAGGAACGGTTCGTCGAGCTTGAACGTTTCGTCGCCAATGGTGATATGGCGTTCCTGCATGGCTTCGAGCAAGGCGCTCTGCACCTTAGAAGGCGCACGGTTAATTTCGTCGGCGAGCACCAGGTTCGTAAAGAGTGGGCCCTTGCGCGTCTCGAACTTCGCTTCCTTCGCATTGTAAATCGTGGTACCCAGCAAGTCGGCCGGCAACAGGTCGGGAGTGAACTGGATGCGCTTGAAGTCCAGCGACACGGCATCGGCAAAAGCCTTCACCGCCGTCGTCTTGGCAAGGCCCGGCAGGCCTTCCAGCAACACGTGACCGTCTGCCAAAATACCCGTCAGAATGCTTTCTACCAGAGCCTTCTGGCCAATCACCGTCCCTTCCACTTCACGCAGCAAATTCATGCAAAAAGCACTCTGCTGTCTAACCTTTTCCGAAAGTTCCTGAATATCCATTTAGTTAACCTCTTCTGTTTTCGCGAATTAAGATACAAAATTCCACAAAAAAAGGCAAATTACTTCTTTTGGGGCGGAGAATTCCCCGCTATATTCACCAGCAAATAGTACCTGTAATTGGGTTCATCCCATTCTTTTCCGACACGAAACTCCACCGACACCGTATTGTTGTACATCGCATAAAGTCCGCCGCCCACTTCGGTATACATCTCCACATACGTCTTTTTGGAGCGGCCTTCGGTCGTTTCCTCTACGGGGAACATATTATTTGAAATGTACTCGCTAACACCGATTTTAATCTTCTCGTTTATCGGGAGCTGTTCCGCAAGCATTGCTCCTGCCGGATAATGATCGTGATCATTTTCATCTGTGGCCGGAATGCCATACCAACCAAACAACCCCAAATAATCCGTTCGCACACCAGCCACTACACGCGGGGCCACATTTTCGAAATTCAAACCAATCAAGAAATAGGAATGCTTGGAATACGTAAACCATTCAATATTCCAATTATTTTCGTCAAGTTCAAAAGTTCTTTCCTCCCGGTAGCCCACCTTATCCGAACTATAGAGGTCGCCTGTCCGCAACGTCGTACCGATGCCAAAATTTTCCCCTTCCCTGACATTCATCATCTGAGCCGCCGAAGGCGCATAATGCCTCGAGCACCCAATTAAGAACACCATCGCCACCAAAAAGGCAACACTAACCCAAAAGCTCTTCATTTCAAATCCTCCACCTATTTCCCCAAAATATAGATATATAAAAGGGGAAAGAATCCCCCCCCTATTTTTTCTTCGGAGCAGGCAACTCCGGCAACATCGCGTCGAGCAAACGAACTAAGAGGTCGTTGTCTTCAATCTGCTCGTTGGTCACGCGCAACATAGGCTTTGCACCATCATAGGGCAACTGCTTCTTTGCGCCAGGGAGCATTGCTAACGCCGCGGCCACAGGCTTCACCAAAAGGCGGTCATCGTAAATCCCGCCGAAGATTTTTCCGTCGGCATACAAGATGTACTCGCCCATCATCTTGCGCGTTGTTACACGTAGTTCACCCTTGAACTGTTGCAAGACATGGTCACGAAACTTTTCAGAACTCGGCATAAATATCCCTTAACAATTTGTCATAATATACAAATTATTTTGTATATTATCCCTATGCTCAATTATTTATTCCTATTGCTTGCCATTGTCGCAGAAGCGGCCGGCACCACGCTCCTCAAGATGTCGGAGCAGTTCACCAAGCTCGTCCCTTCCATCGCCTCGCTCGTCTGCTACGTGGCATCGCTCTACCTGCTGAGCCTTTGCCTGCGCACCATCCCCATCGGTATCGCTTATGCCACCTGGTCGGCGCTCGGCATCGCGCTTATAACCATCAGCGGTATCTTCTTTTTCAAACAGATACCC
>JAEEGK010001719.1_pt1 | contig 54805 bp, 52 predicted proteins | sample 8958771 | NCBI WGS metagenome assembly JAEEGK01 (sample SAMN16246547, study PRJNA631951) | gut metagenome | biome: gut microbiome; feature: rumen; material: SC-attached | host: Bos | place: Iran: Karaj | collected 2018-10 | reverse complement strand
TAGCCGTTGATGTTCTTCTTCTCGATGGCTTCATACAGATCAGGAGGAGCCATGGTCACAGGGGAAGCGCCCCAGGCGTTGAGCACGTCCGTGATGGCGCCGGAGGGGCAGCGGATGGTCATGCCCTTCAGATCGTCGATGCCCTGAATGGGCTTTTCGGCGGAGCAGAGGACCATGCCGGGGTTGCCATAGAGCATGAGCAGCTTGAAATCTCCCCATTCCTTTTCCACCTGAGGATACTTCTCCGCCAGAGCCCAGAGCACCTCAGTGCTCACCACGGGATCACCGAAGCCCTGCATGGGCATGTTGATGACGTCGGACAGGGGGAACTGACCCGCATAATAGGAGGTGTACAGCCATCCGATGTCCACGGCGGCGCTCTTCACGTTATCGCCGATGTCCGTGGCGGCGGAGAGAGTGGCATTGTCATAAAGGGTGATCTTCACATGGCCGTTCGTGGCTTTATCGATGGAATCGATCCAGCTCTGGATGTACACGGCGTTGGCGGTGGTCTTGGGGTCGTGCATGGACAGGGTGAAGGTGTAGACCTTGTCGTCGGCAGCCGGTGCGCCGCCCTTGTCCTTGCTTCCGCAGGCGCTCAGGCAGGCGAAGAGACCCAGGGTCAGCACCAGCATGAGCAGAACAGCAATTGTGCGTTTCATTCGAGTTACCTCCCGTTTTCATGACGATAGAGCAGAGTGGCTGCCCTTTCGATATTATGCATTATAGAGACAAGTGCAGCGGATGTCAAACCGTTATTCAATGACGTACGGGACCGCATCCGGAGGGATGGGACAGACATAGCCCCGGTCTGCGGTGCGCCGGGAAAACGCCGCTCCGGCTGCGTCCAGAAGCGCCGGGTCGGAAAACAGATCCGCCGCCGCGCCGCAGAGTACCCGTGCGGCCCAGAGCATGCCCTTGTCCCCGATGGAACTGCCGCCGCAGCTCACGTTCTGCCAGCTGTGGCCGGGCGCTCCGGCAGGGAAGCAGAGGGCGGTGAACTGGGCGGTCGGCGTGAGCCAGCTCACGTCCCCCACGTCCGTGGAGCCTGGGGAGAAGTCCTCTCCGCTGTAATAGGGGAGAAGGAAGTCGTTCAGGGCTTTGGTCCCATTCTCGCTCATCGCCCTGACCTTTTCCGCGATGGCCGGGTCGTGCTTTGCACCCAGACCGGGAAGGCCTTCGCTTTCGTAGGTCTTTCGCAGAGCGGCGGCGAAATCCCATTCCGCCGGACTGTATTCCGGCAGGGGCAGCGCCTGCATGTTGGCGTAAAGACAGGCCTCCAGGGGAGGATTGGGCAGGGTATCGGCGGTACCGTCCACGAAAACGCGCTCAAAGCGCGTATCCGTCATCAGCGCCGCCCCTTCCGCGATCCGGTCCACCCGCTCCTGAAGGGCCAGGGTATCCGGCACGTCCCGGCTCCGCACCATATACAGCACGGAGGCCGTGGGCTGCACCACGTTGGGGGAGACGCCGCCGCCGTCGATGATGGCGTAGTGGATGCGGGCGTCGCTCTTCATATGCTCCCGCAGGAACTGAACGCCCACGTTCATCAGCTCCACCGCGTCCAGAGCGCTGCGCCCGTGCTCCGGGTCCCCGGCGGCGTGGGCGGCGATCCCCCGGAACTTGTACAGCACCTGGGTGCAGGAATTGTTGGTCCCGGTGGTGATCTCGTTGGTATCCCCCGGATGCCAGCACAGAGCCGCGTCCAGATCCTTCCATACGCCCTCCCGGGCCAGATAGGCTTTGGCCGCGCCGCCTTCTTCCCCGGGACAGCCGTAAAAGATCACGGTGCCGGGCAGGCCGCTCTGCTCCAGAAACCGCTTGACGCCGCAGGCCGCGGCGAAGGACGCCGCGCCCAGCATATTATGACCGCATCCGTGGCCGGGACCGCCGGGGACCAGGGGATGGTGTTCCGTTTCTCCCGCTGCCTGGCTGAGGCCGGAGAGAGCGTCGAATTCTCCGAGAATGCCGATGACGGGTTTTCCGCTGCCGAAGGATCCGGAAAAGGCGGTGGGTATGCCTCCCAGATCCTCCGTGACGGTAAAACCTTCCGCTTTCAGCTTGTCGATATACAGCGCCGCGGAGCGGTGTTCCCGCAGGCTCAGCTCCGCATATTCCCAGATCTCATGGGAAAGGGCGGCGAATTCGCCGCCCCGTTTTTCGATCCATGCCTGGGCTTCCGTTTTCCAGTCCATATCAATACAGCACCTTGCTCAGAAATTCCTTCGTCCTGGGGTTCTGGGGGTTGTTCATGATATCGTCCGGTTTCCCGGACTCCGCGATGATCCCCCCGTCCATGAAGAGGATCCGGTCCGATACCTCCCGGGCAAAGCCCATCTCATGGGTGACGATGACAGAGGTCATGCCGCTTTTTACCAATGCCTTGATGACGTCCAGCACCTCGCCCACCATCTCCGGATCCAGTGCGGAGGTGGGTTCGTCGAAGAGCATCACGTCCGGCTCCATAGCCAGAGCCCGGACGATGGCCAGACGCTGCTTCTGCCCGCCGGAGAGACGGCTGGGGTGCTCGTCCTTCTTGTCCAGCAGTCCAACCCGGTTCAGCAGGGATTCCGCCTGCTCGTCCGCTTCCGCCTGGGTGCGCTTGCCCAGGAGGACGGGAGCCAGGGTGATGTTTTTCATGACGGAGAGGTGAGGGAAGACGTTGAAATGCTGGAACACCATGCCCATCTTCTGCCTGTGGAGATTGATATCCACCTTTTCCCCAGTGATCTCCACGCCCTCAAAAATGATCTTGCCGCTCTCCGGCCGCTCCAGCAGGTTCAGACAGCGGAGGAAGGTGCTCTTGCCGCCGCCGCTGGGACCGATGATGGAGACTACCTCGCCCTTGGCGATATGTTCGGTGACTCCCCTCAGCACGTGCAGGGTCTCCCTGCCCTTGATGTTGAAGCTCTTGTGAAGGTCGATGGTCTCGATCAGATTCTCAGTCATTGGCCTTCAGCCTCCTCTCGAACACGCCCAGCAGCTTGCTGAGGATAAAGGTGATCACGAAGTAGATCACGCCCACGATCATCATGCATTCCATGGCCAGGAAGGTGTTGCCCCGGACCTTCAGGCAGGCGGTCATCAGCTCACCCACGAAGAAGGTGGAAGCCAGGGAGGTTTCCTTGATGATGGTGATGAACTCGTTGCCCAGGGCGGGGAGGATGTTCTTGATGGCCTGGGGCAGAATGATGCGGAACATGGTCTGACGGCTGTTCAGGCCAAGGCTTCGGGCCGCCTCCGTCTGCCCTTTGTCCACCGCCTGTATGCCGCTCCGGAAGATCTCCGAAACATAGCAGCCGGAGTTGATGCACAGGGCGACAGCCACACTGGTGAACTCCGTGACATCGAAGGGAAGGATCTTCGGAACAAGAAAATAACCCACATATAGCTGCAGCAGAATAGGCGTGCCCCGGACTATCTCCACAATGGCTATGCAGAGCCAGTTCAGGGGCTTGACGCGTACCGTGCGCCCCAGATATAGCAGCATGCCCAGGACCGCGCCGAAGGCAACGGTGAGCAGACTCAGAATCAAGGTGTAACCGATGCCCTGCACCAGAAATACATACCAGTATTTCTGCATGATTTTGACGATATTGCTGAAGAAGTCCAAGGTACCGACCTCCGGAACTCAAATTTGCCGGGATATGGATTTCCCCGGCGGGCCGATAAAGGCCCGACGGGGAGGATGTACGAATGATATGCGTCAGCCGGCCACGTTGCCCTGGTCGTCGTAACCGATCTCGGCGGCGGTATCGATGCCGGCAAGCGTTTCGGCCTCGGCGTACCACTGACCGTAGAGACCGGCGGCATAGGCCTTGGCCAGGATCTCATTCACTTGTTTGGTGAGTTCATCAGCGCCCTTTTTCAGCATGATGACGTTGTTCTCGGCGGACTCGTCCACCTCAAAATCGAAGCCGGTGAAGGCCAGACCGTCATTGTTGGCGATGATGGCTTTGCCGTTGCCGTTGGCCACGGCCAAAGCGTCGATGTTGCCGTTCCGCAGCGCTTCCACGGCGGTGCCGATATCGGAGAATTCCTTGATGGTGACGGTATCCGGCAGCTGTTCGTTGCAGAGGTTCATCTGCAGGGAGGCAGTCTGGGCGCCCACGGTCTTGCCCGCGAAATCTTCCGCCTTGGTCCATTTGCCCTCGTTTTCCTTGATGGTGATGATGGACTGCTCGGTCTCGTTATCTCCGGCATAATAGTAATCAGAGAGGTTGTAGTTTTCCGCACGCTCGGCGGTGTAGGAGAAGCCGGAGATGGACATGTCCACGGTGCCGGTCTGCACGGCGGCCTGGCAGGCGTCAAAGCTCATGGGCTTGATCACCAGCTCACGGCCCATTTCCTGGGCGATGTACTTGGCCAGCGTCACATCGAAGCCGACATACTGGTCCTGGCCCGACTTGGAGGTATCCACAAACTCCATGGGAGCAAAGTCCGGGGAAATGGCGACGGTCAGGGTGGGCTTCCCGGCTTCCTTCTTGGCGCAGCCGCCAAAGCAGCAAACAGTCAGCAGCAGGGCGGCCAGCAGCAGAGCAACGATCTTCTTCATTGTCATATTCCTTCTTCCTTTATCATTCGATCCTGTACCGGTCTTTCCGGAACGGAGCCCAGTATACACGAATAAATATTCACTGTCAAGGGGATATACTGAATTATTTGCGGGATTTATGAATAGTCATTCACCGAGCCAGGGAATATCCGCCGTCGATAGTGAGCACGGCGCCGGTCATGATGTCGCTGGCGTCGGAGGCCAGATACACTGCCAGAGCGCCGATCTCGATGGGCTCTCCGTAACGGCCGTAGGGGATGCGTTCTGTCAGCATCTCCTCCACCTCCTTGGGGGCGTTGGAGGAGAGGTTGGAATGGGTATAGCCCGGGGCGATGGCATTCACGTTGATGTGGTAAGGGCCCCACTCCCAGGCCAGGCACTTGGTGAGGCGATTCAGGCCCGCCTTGGCCACATTATAGGGAGTGAAGGAGGGGATGTTGCACATTTCGCCGCTGTTGGAGGTGACGTTGATCACCTTGCCCTTGCCCTGGTCCCGCATGTGTTTGCCCACCAGGTAGCAGAGGCGGAAAGCGCCGTTCAGGTCCACGTCGATGCAGCGGAACCATTCGGTGAGGTCTTCGGGGTAATCCAACACCCCGCCCATGGCAGCGACGCCGCCGTTGTTCACCAGGATATCGATCTTTCCGTAGTCCGCCAGGACGGCGTCCACAGATGCCTTGCAGTTTTCAAAATCAGTGATATCCGTGCGGTAGAAGCGGGCCTTTCCCTCGTACTTCGCCAGCTTTTCCAGCGCCTCGGCGGCGCGTTTCTCGTTCCGGCAGAAGATGGCGATGTTTGCGCCTTCCTGGGCCATAGCCTCCGCAATGCCGAAGCCGATGCCCGTATCTCCGCCGGTGATGATGGCGGTCCTGCCCTTGAGGCAGAAGGCGGTATCCATAGAAGTGATCATGAAAACAGGTCTCCCTTCCGAATAATAGTCTAGTCGGATTGTATCATTATTCTCTAAAAAACGCAATCGAAGGGTGAAAAAGCTGTGGAAAAAAGCGCGGTGATTTGGTATAATCCAAACTGAAGGAATCTATGCCGGTTTCCCGAAAGGGCAGACCGGGATCGGAATAAGGAGGTCTGCGCTATGCCGGATTATGCAGGCGTAAACGGATTGAGGGAGGAATTCAAGGTCGTAGGCAAGCCCAATCTGCCCGGTGTGCTTTCCTATGCCGTGGCGACGGGCGTCGCCAAGTTCGGGGCGGACTATGTGAAGCCGGATATGCTCTATGCCCGCTTCTTACACAGCCCCTACGCCAATGCAAAGATCATAAAGCTGGATACTGCGAAAGCCAGGGCGATCCCCGGGGTGGTGGATATCCTCACCTGGGAGGACCCGGATATCGCCAATTTCGTCGGCAATGGGGAGCACTGGGGCGCACCCAGGCCCTGGCTGGACAATATCGCGGATATGGAAGGAGCCGAGGTAGGCTGCATCGTGGTCTGCGAGACGGAGGATCTCTGCGATGAAGCCCTGCGGGCTCTGGAGATCGAATGGGAGATCCTGCCCCACGTGGTGGACATCAAAAAAGGCGCGGAGCCGGATGCCGCGGTCATCTTCCCCGGCGTCAACACCCCCACCACCTTCGGCCGCCGCGGCGGCGGAGGGCCGGAGCTTCCCCCCAAGCAGGGGAACGTTTCCCACGCAGGCATGGACGAGGGCGACGCGGACAAGGCCATGGCGGAGAGCGAGTTCACCCTGGAATTCGATATGAATATGCCCTCCTACGGCTCCGTGATGCCCAATCTTCCCGGCTCCCTGGGCTGGTGGGAGGATGATCCCTACCACGGCGGCGGACCCAGCCTCCATATCGAAGGCGCCGTGCGCAACCGGGAGCCCATTGCCCGGTCCTACCATATGCCCATTGAAAAGACGATCCAGGAAGGCCTGTTCATGGGCGGGCGGTACTGCGACTGGGGCCTCCGGCGCAGCCAGGAGATCACCCCGCTGCTGGCCAAGCGCACCGGCCGGCCCGTGCGCTGCATGAATACCCGGGAGGAGACCTTCGACTTCCTCATGAACCAGCGCTTCTGCCACGTGAAGGTGGGCTTCGACCATAACGGGGTCATCACCGCCATCATCGACAATTCCCTGGCGGACGCGGGTGTGCGGGGAAGCTCCTCCTTCGGAACCGCAGGCGACCTGACCTACGGGCCCTATACCTCCATCAAGTGCACCAACGTGAAGCAGCGGATGGATATCGTGGATTCCAACCGGGGAATGATGTACGTCTCCGGTCAGCACTGCCCCTTCAACTGGGACATCATCAGCATGGCGGAGTATCTGATCGCGGAAAAGCTGGGCCTGGACCCCATCGACGTGGCCAAGGCGAATCTCCACGGTCCCAAGGAGAAGAACGATACGAACCCGGTGCCCTCTTTTGAGGCCTGCATCGCGGAGGGCCGCAAGCTCATGGACTGGAGCTGGCACAAGGACGGGGCGAAGCGGCTGCCGGACGGGCGGCTCCACGGAGCCAGCTTCCGGTATCAGCAGTGTCCCCGCCATTCCGGCATGAATTATTCCGTGAAGCTGGAGCTGCGGGACGGCGTGGTTCATTTTCCCACCCAGGGCCCGCACGTGGGCATCTACGGCGTGGAGTGCAACGCCATGGTGGCGGCTGAGGAGCTGGGTCTGAAGTACGAAGATATCGCGGTGGATTTCGATTATCGGGAGGCCTTCACTCCCCAGGGCGGCGGTTCGGACGGCGTTACCGCCTCCTCCTGGGTCACCAAGGAATGCGCCAATGATTTGAAAAAGCAGATCCTGGAGTCGGCCATCCGCCAGGCGGATAACCCGCCCCCTCCCAGCATGTTTGATTTCGGACGGCCCAAAAAAGAGAATCCCCTGAAGGGGCGCAAACCCGAGGAACTGGACATCGTGGACGGTCTGGTGTGCCTGAAGGAGGACCACTCCGTCGGCCTGCCCCTGAAGGAAGCCACCAGCGAGAACCTGTTTGCCACCTTTACCGGGAAGCCTCCCCTGTCCGTCTGGAGCGTCGGCCCCGGCGCCCGGCAGATGGACGCCATGAACACCGCCTACTGCGAGGTGGCGGTGGATGAGGAGACCGGCGAGGTGGAGATCCTCCGTTTCGGCGTGGTGGCGGATCCGGGTAAAGTGATCCGGCTCACCTCTCTGGAGAGCCAGGTGGACCAGGTCATGTACATGAGCCAGGGCTGCCAGCTCCTGGAGGACTTCATCTATGACGAGCACACAGGAGTACGGCTGAACTCCAATATGATCGATTATCATAAGCCCACCATGGCGGATGTCCCCCCGGTGGACAAAGCCTTCCTGGAGACCCGGGCCAGCAACGGCGCCTACGGCGGCAGCGGCATCAGTCACAGCCTGGCCAATACCCACCTGGTGGTCATGGCCATCCACAACGCCATCGGCGTATGGGTGGATCCCCCCGCGACCCCGGATAAGGTCCTCCAGGCTTTGGGCAAGGGCTGATCGGTACCGAATGAAACCCCGAGGCGCGGCAGCAGCCGCGCCTCGCGCCATATCCTGCCGTGCCCGTAATATGCGATCCGAACAGGAGTGTTTGCTCATGAAATCATATACCCGGCTTCCCCGGGATGCGGACCCCAAGTTCCTCCGGATCTTCACCAGAGACAAGGGGTTTTACCGCACCTTTTTCCCTCTGCTGCTGGTCATCGCCCTGCAGCAGCTGGCCGCCCTGACGGTGAACCTGGTGGACAACCTCATGCTGGGCACCTATTCCGAACTGGCCCTCTCCGGAGCCACCCTGGTGAATCAGCTTCAGTTCGTGCTTCAGCAGATCGCGGCGGGGATCGGCATGGGCATCGTAGTGCTGGCGTCCCAATACTGGGGACAGCGCCGCACGGGACCGATCAAGAAGATCATCTCCATGGGCATGATCTTCGGGATCGCTGCCGGGTTCATCTTCTTTATCCTGTCCACCTTCATGCCCAGGGCCCTGCTTTCCCTCTTTACGGGGGACGACGCGGTGATCGAAGAAGGGCTTCGGTATCTGAAGGTCATGCGCTGGACGTATCTGCTCTTTGCCGTATCCAATACCCTGATGTACGCCCTGCAGAGCGTGGAGACCGCCATGATCGGCACCATCATGTCTCTCAGCACCATCGTGATCAACGCCTGCCTGAATTACTGCCTGATCTATGGTCATTTCGGGGCTCCCGAGCTGGGGGTCACAGGCGCGGCGATCGCGACGCTCACCAGCCGCACGGTGGAGCTGCTGATCATTCTGATCTATACGCTGTACATAGACAAAAAACTGCGGATGAAGCTGCGGGAGATCTTCTCCCTGGATGGGACATATCTCCGGGATTACGTCAAAGTTTCCACGCCGGTCATCGTCAGCGGTCTGCTCTGGGGGATCGCCCAGGCGGCCCAGACTGCGGTCCTTGGGCACATCAGCGCCCAGGTCATCGCCGCCAACAGCATCGCGGTGACCGTCTCCCAGGTCTTTGCCGTGTTCGGCATGGCCTGCGCCAACGTGGCTTCCGTGGTCACCGGAAAGACCATCGGGGAAGGCCGCCTGGATATGGTCCGCTCCTATGCCAAGACCATGCAGGGGATCTTTCTGACCCTGGGAACGATCCTGGGGATCCTGCTGTTCCTGTGCAAGGGGCCCATCGTGGGCATTTACCGGATCTCTGCGGAGACCCGATCCCTCTCCCTGCAGTTTCTGACGATCCTCAGCGTCACCACCATCGGTTCCTGTTACGAGTACCCGGTGGAGAGCGGGATCATCGGCGGGGGAGGGAGCACAAAATATGCCGCCATGACGGACAATCTCTTCATGTGGCTGTTCACCATCCCATCCGCCGTGCTCAGTGCCTTCGTCTTTCATTTTCCCCCGGCGGTCACTTACTGCTGTCTGAAGGCGGATCAGCTGCTGAAATGCATCCCCAACAGCATCGTCTGCAACCGCTTCCGCTGGGTGAAGATCCTTACACGCTGAGCCATGAAACAACGGGGCAGCAAGGCATATCGCCTTGCTGCCTTTTTACAGCGGGTGATTCAGAATCCTGCGTCTTCCCCATAGTCCAGCGCGGAGACGGGAAGGACGGGCCGGGGCTCCGGACTGTGCTCACCCAGGACTTTATCCATCCAGACCATGTGATACCAGCGGCCGAATTTGCTGCCGATGTTGGGGAAGCGGGCGATCTCCCGGAAGCCCAGAGCGGCATGAAAACGGATGCTGTCCATGGTCAGATATTCGTCCTCCGGTTCCGGCAAAGCGATACTGGCCAGCATATCCAGGATCCCCTGAGCCCGGAGGAGCTCTTCCAGCACGGCATAAAGCTGTCTGCCCAATCCGCGGCGGTGCTGATCCATGCGGATATAGATGGAAGTTTCCGCCGCCCAGTCATAGGCAGCCCTTCCCTTGAAGGGGGAAGCATAGCAATACCCCAGCAGCTGGCCGTTTTCCTCCGCGGCCAGATAGGGATACCGCTGCCGGATCCCCTCGATCCGCCGCCGGAATTCCTCCGGCGACGGCGGTTCATATTCAAAGGTGATGGCCGTATGCCGAACGTAGGGGGCATAGATCCCCGCCAATTCTTCGGCGTCCTCCGGCCGGACAAAACGGATATGGGCCGCCATGCGCGACACTCCCTTCCTCCCGGAATGCACTGCATTATACGTTTTCCGGAGGCAGAATGCAATCCCTGAAAGGAATCGCCCCTCCTGCGTGGGCTCCCCGAAGGGGCAATGGCCTTCGGTTGCAGAAGCGGGGGAAATCTGGTATAAAAGGATAGGTCGGACCGACCGAGGAGGATCTGGATATGGAAGAAAAGCTGAAAGCGCTGCTCCGTTCCATCGGCCCCCTGGACGACCGGGCGATGGAAAAGGCCCGGGAGCGCCAGGCGGAGCTGGCGAAACCGCCCGGCAGTCTGGGCAGACTGGAGGATATCTCCATCCGCCTGGCCGGGATCACCGGGCAGGTGCACAATACAGTGGAGAAGCGGAGGATCATCGTTCTCTGTGCGGATAACGGCGTGGCGGAGGAAGGCGTCGCCTCCGCGCCGCAGACCGTCACCGCCGCCCAGGCGGTGAATATGACCCGGCGGCTCACCGGCATGTCCACCCTGGCAAAGCACTTCGGGGACGACGTGCAGGTGGTGGATATGGGCATCGCCTGTCCCTATAACTGCCCCGGCATTCTCAACAGGAGCCTGGGCAGGGGCACGAAAAACCTGTATCGGGAACCGGCCATGACCCGGCAGCAAGCCCTGCAGGCCATCCTTTCCGGGGCGGAGCTTGCCGGTCAGGCCAAGGCGGAAGGGATCCATGTGATCGGCGTGGGGGAAATGGGCATCGGCAACACCACCACCTCCGCCGCCGTTCTGGCCGCCCTCACCGGCCTCAGCGTGGAGCAGGTCACCGGCCGCGGCGGCGGGATCACGGACGAGAGCTTCCGGAAAAAGAAGCGCGTCATCGCCCATGCCCTGGAGCTGCATCGGCCGGACCGGGATGACCCCGTGGACGTGCTGAGCAAGGTGGGCGGCTTCGATCTGGCCGCCATGTGCGGCGTGTTCCTGGGCGCGGCGGCGAATCGGATCCCCGTGGTGGCGGACGGATTCATCTCCATCGTGGCGGCTCTGTGCGCGGGGCGGCTGTGTTCCCGGGCGGCGGAGTATATTTTCCCCAGCCACGCCTCCTATGAGATCGGCTACAGGCTGGCGGCACAGGAACTGGGCTTGGAACCCTGGCTGCTGCTGAACATGCGCCTGGGCGAGGGGAGCGGGTGTCCGCTGGCTTTCCAGGTGATGGACGCCGCCTGCGCCATCATGAACGAAATGGCCACCTTTGCAGAGGCCAGCATCAACGATGATTACCTGGAGGAGATCCGGGCGGGGGAGAGTTTCAAGGTATGACGATCTTTCTTTCCGGCGGGTGCAAGAACGGCAAATCCACCCTGGCCCAGCATGCGGCCAAAAAGCTGGCGGGGGACGGCCCCCTGTATTACATCGCCACCATGATCCCTCATGATGAGGAGGACCGGGCCCGGATCCGCCGCCATCTGGCGGAGCGGGAGGGCTGGGGCTTCGAGACCCTGGAGCTGGGGAGCGATATCTCCTCCTGCCTGGAGACCACCGGCGGCCGGGGCAGCTATCTGCTGGACAGCGTTACCGCCCTGCTGGCCAACGAGATGTTCGGCGCGGATGGGAGCTTCGATCCCACGTCTCCGGCCCGGGTGGCGGAGGACCTTTTGAATTTCGCCCGCTATGCGGAGAACGTGGTTTTCGTCAGCGACTATCTCTACGGGGACGCGGGCCGATACGACGAATGGACGGAAGCGTACCGGCGGGGTCTGGCTTACGTGGACCGGGCCCTGGCCCGTACCTGCGATACGGTGGCGGAGATCGTCTCCGGCACCCGAAACCTGTATAAGGGGGAACTGCCGGTATGAAACGTACGATCCCGTTTTTCATGGCCTGGGGCATGTTCTGCGCCATCCCCTGTCCCTATCCCCGGTGGGATAATGAAAAACGTCCCGCCATGCTGGCCTGCTTCCCACTCATCGGGCTGCTCATCGGCGGGATCTGGACGCTGCTGGCGTGGGTGATCGGCCTGATCGGCGGTCTGGGCCTCTTCGGACGCCTTATTCTGGCATTCCTGCCCTACCTGCTCACCGGCTTCATCCACCTGGACGGATTCATGGACTGCTGCGACGCCATCCTGTCCCGGCGGGATCTGCCGGAGCGGCAGCGGATCCTGAAGGACAGCCACGTGGGCTCCTTTGCCGTGATCTGTGTCGCCATGCTGCTCATCGGGTCCTTTGCCTTGATGGCTTCGGCGGATCTTTCCGGCAGCCGGGTCCTTTTGCTGCTGCTGCTGCCCCTGGCTTCCCGCTGTCCCTCCGCTCTGGCAGTGATGACCCTGGAGCCCATGGGCACCAGCGGCTATGCGGGGGATTTCCGAAAGGGCGTCACCCCGGGATATAAGGCGGCGGTCTGCGTCATGATGGTGCTGGCCCTGGCGCTGCCGCTGATCATCTGGGGGCTTTCCGGCATCTGCTCCGCCGCGGCTGCGGCGGGAGCCTCCCTGTGCATCCTCCACGGCAGAAAGCAGCTGGGGGGAATGTCCGGGGATATCTCCGGGCTGGCGGTGACCGTGGGGGAGTTCTGCGGCCTGCTGGTCCTGGCACTCATCTGAGGATAGGAGGAAGAACATGGTCCTGATCATCGGCGGCGCGTACCAGGGCAAGCTGACCTATGCCAGGGAAAAATACGGCCTGAAGGATACGGATATTTTCACCTGTACGGAAAATGGGAAGCTGGACGCCTCCAAGCGCTGCATCCGGCGCCTGGAGGAATACGTGCTGGGCTGCCTCCGCCAGGGGGTGGAGCCCACGCAGAAGTTCAAGAAGAACGCCGTGCTCATCTGCAGGGACATCAGTTCCGGCATCGTCCCCATGGATGCGGAGCAAAGAGCCTGGCGGGAGGCAGTGGGGCGTTATCTCAGCGCTCTGGCCGCGAAGGCGGACACGGTGACCCGCGTTTTCTGCGGGCTGCCGCAGCAGCTGAAATGAAACGGTGCATGCTCATCCGCCACGGGCGGACGGAAGCCAACGAGAAATGGCTGTACTGTGGCAGTACGGATCTGAGCTTGTCCGATGCGGGCAGGGAAGAGCTTCTTGCCCTCCGCCGGGAGGCGGACTATCCGCCCGCGGCGGGGCTGCGCTTTGCCACCAGCGGCATGCGCAGAACAGAGGAGACCCTGTCCCTGCTGTTCGGAGAAGGGGAGCATGCCGCGCTGCCCGGCTTCCGGGAAATGGATTTCGGCGTATTTGAGATGCGAAGCTATGAGGCCATGAAGGAAGACCCGGAGTATCTGGCCTGGATCACCGGGGACAACACGGCCAACGTCTGCCCCGGCGGGGAGAGCGGCGCCATGATGGAGGCACGGGTGCTGGAAGCCTGGCGTGAACTGGAACGGGGACCGGATACCCTGCTGGTGACCCATGGCGGACCCATCGCCGCCATCATGGCCCATCTGTTCCCGGATGAGGGCAAAAACCGCTACGAATGGCAGCCGAAGAACGGACGGGGCTTCCTGCTGGAGCGGGACCGTGAGACGGGACCCTGGCGCTATCGGGCGATCCCGGAGGAAGGAAAGTGAACCGGCCGCCAGTCGGGCGCTTTGCCCCCACCCCCAGCGGCAGGATGCACCTGGGCAACGCCTTTGCATATCTCCTGGCCTGGCTGTCCGTCCGAAGCCGGGGCGGGGAGATCCAGCTGCGCATGGAGGATCTGGATACCCTGCGCTGTACGGAAGAAAATGGGGAATGCATCCGCAGCGATCTCCGCTGGCTGGGCCTGGAATGGGACCGGGAGACCCCGCCCCAGCGCAGCCGTACGGCGGCTTACGAACAGGCCCTGGAGACGCTTCGCGGCAAAGCCAATGTTTTCCCCTGCTGGTGTACCCGGGGCAGTCTGAACCTGGTGAACGCGCCCCATGCCTCCGACGGTCACCCCATCCATCCCGCCTCCTGCCGGGAGGCGAGCGAGGAGGAGCGGAGAAAACATAAAACGCCCCCTGCCTGGCGGCTGGAGGCGCCGGATCTGCTCATCTCCTTTACGGACGGAGTCTGCGGCCCCTATGAGGAAAACCTGAGAGACGCCTGCGGGGATTTCGTGCTCCGCCGGGCAGACGGGGTATTCGTCTACCAGCTGGCGGTGGTGGCGGACGACGGGGAATTCGGCGTGACCGAGGTGGTGCGGGGCTGCGATCTGCTCAGCTCCACCCCCAGGCAGATCTATCTCCAGCAGCTCCTGGGGTATCCGCAGCCGGCGTATTATCATGTGCCGATGCTCACGGACAGGGAGGGAAGAAAGCTTTCCAAGCGGGACGCGGACCTGGACCTGGGGGTCCTGCGGCAGCGGTGCGGCCCGGAGACGGTGATCGGCCTTCTGGCGCACGCCTGCGGACTGCTGGACCGCTTCGAACCGGTCAGGGCGGAGGAGCTGATCCCCCTGTTTTCCTGGGAGAAGGTGGGGAAGAAGGACATCGTCCTGGAGAGCGGCGGGATCGCCGGAATGGAAAACGGAACATGACCACAAATGCCGGCGGGAACGTATGCCGGGGATACCGGGAAAACATTGGATAAATCGGATCATATGGGTCTTGCGGTTTTGTTGCCGTCTATGGTAAAATAAATAGGATAGTATATCCTTGGAGCAGAATTATCAGAACAGATCAAATCATCAATAAAAGGAGAAGCTGAAAAATGAGTATGGAAGTCCGTCTGAATACCCATGGCCCCGGAAAGCTGCAGACTCTGGCGATGATTTCCGACGAGGCCGGATTCAATGTGGTCAGCACGCTGATCTTCGGTGAAAAGGACGCCGTCCTGGTGGACTGCCAGTGGACCCGCAGCAACGCGTACCGGGTCATCGCAGAGATCTGCGAACGGAACCTCAATCTGAAGGCCGTCTTTGCCACCCATGCCCATCCCGATCATTACTGGGGCATCGGACACGTGAAGGAAGCCTTCCCTGACACCATCTGCTACGCCATGCCCGAGGACATCGATACCATCGAAGCCCAGTTCGGCGATAAGGTGGAGCACTGGGAGAGCATCATCGGCAAGGTGAACCTCTGCCGCAAGGACCGCTATCCCGAGCTGACCCCCCTGCCCGCAGACAACAAGATCATGCTGGAGGGCGAGGAGATCATCGTCTTCCCCCAGGTCTGGGGCGATCTGCAGTACAACACCGTGGTCTGGGTCCCCTCCATCTCCACCGTCATCGGCTCCGACGTGCTGTTCTCCAATGCCCACCCCTTCACCTGCGAAGTGAGCGCCAACGGCCGGAAAAAGTGGATCGACGCCCTGGACAAGATGGAAGCTCTGGGCGCCGAGGTGGTCATCCCCGGCCATATGAAGCACGGCGAGCCCTTCGACGAGCGCAGCTACAAATTCACCCGGGATTACCTGGTGGCCACGGATGAGGAGCTTGCCAAGGTCAAGGCGAAATACGGCATCACCAAGGATGGCGAAGTGAATGAGATGGCGATGAAGGAGTTCTTCTACGATATGTGCATGAAGTTCCCCGAAGCCATCCTGATCTACCTGTCCAACGATATGAACTCCAGCGTGTTCCTGGGCGGCCGGGAATGGAACTGGAACAACCTGAACGACGGTCCGGATATGACCGGCATCAACGCCTCCATCCATCGGTAAGCATGTTTCTCCAGAAAGCCATCCTGATGGACGGCGCCGCCATGGATCGCTCCCTCATGCGCATCAGCCATGAGATCCTGGAGCGGAATACAACTGTGGAAGGCCTCTGCCTGGTGGGGATCTACCGCCGGGGATGCAGCCTTGCCCGGCAGATCGGGGAAAACCTGAAGAGCATCACCGGTTCTGCTCCCCCTCTGGGCGAACTGGATATCCGCCTCTACCGGGACGACCTGGAGGAGATCGGGGACCAGGCCGCCGTGAGCAGCACGAAGATGGATTTCGACGTGAGCGGCAAGGTGGTGGTCCTGGTGGACGACGTGCTGTACACGGGGCGTACTGCCCGGGCGGCCATTGAAGCGGTCATGGACCGGGGAAGGCCCGCTGCCATCCAGCTGGCTGTTCTGGTGGATCGCGGCCATCGGGAGCTGCCTATCCGGGCGGACTTCGTGGGAAAGAACGTTCCCACCTCCCGCCGGGAATTGGTGGAGGTCAGGGTCCCGGAGTTCGACGGTGCGCGGGAAGTCGCGCTCCTGGAGGACCGGGGATAAAAAGGGATCAAACAGCTTGCGGGGCATGGCCGAACGGCCGTGCCCCGCTGTATCCGGGAGAAAGGGCGGTGGGGAAATGACGGATAAGGAACCGAGCAAAAAACGGCAGCTGGGGGTCATTCTGCTGTGTATCCTTGCGGGGATCATCCTGTTTATGCTGGTCTTTCATCTGTACAGGCACACCTTTGCCCGTCAGAGATGGCTGGATGAACCTCTCTACCGGCATTACATGCTGAACAGCCTGGATAAACGCCATCCCCTGGTGGGGATGACCATGGAGGAGGCTGTTGCCCTCCTGGGAGAGGAGGACAGCCAAAGAAGCAGCTTTTTGCCGCCGGGCGGCGCGGTATATCCTCCGGAAACCAGCCTGGTGTACTACGTCGGCAGAAAGTACGGAGAGGAACTGTGGTTCATTTTATCCTTCGATAAGGGCGTCTGCGTTTCTTATGCGCTGGAGGCGGAAGTCAATTGACGAATGCAGTACGGGGGCACAGCCGGTTTCGGCTGTGCCCCCGCTTTCGTGCGCCGCGATGCGGGATTCAGGACGCGTGATTATAGTACCAGGGCTTGGCGTAGTCCTCATAGAACTTTTTCACCAGCTCGTTCTTCCGCTTGACGTTTTCATCCCCCTCGGCGCCCAGGACGTTGGCGGTCCAGGCGAAGCCGCCGCCCGGAGCATAGGTATCCACATACTCCGCCAGAGAGTCCAGCAGCAGCTCATCGGAGCTGTCCGCCCAGCTGGCAGGTCCCTGGGAATCCCAGCAGCCCAGAAGGGAGAGCCTGCCCTTATACTTTGCCTTGATCCCCAGAAGGTCATTGTCCACCTGGGCGGGATCCCAGGCGGAGACGCCCATGTCGATCCAGTCCGGGATGAAGTCCTCGCAGCGGCCGCAGTCGTGCATCATCACCTTGCAGCCTGCGTCCAGAGCCAGCTCCGCCTGTTCCCGCTGGAAGGGGATCAGCAGCTCCCGGTTCATCTCGGGAGAGATGAAGGGGTTCATACGGGTGGCGTTGTCATCCAGGATATACCAGATATCCGGCTTGTAGTAATGGAGATAGATCTTCTCCCGGGCGATATTGTACTCATGAAGGTAGGAGAACAGGGCGGTGACCTCCTCCGGGGATTCGTACATGGCGCAGAGCCCCTCGGTGAAGCCCATGAAGGCCATCAGGTTCTGGAAATAATCCCCGGCGCTCATGAAGCAGGGCTTGTTTGCCCGGTCAAATTTCTCCGTGTCCTTTTTGGCCGCGGCTTCCCAGTCGATATCGTTGGGGATGACGGGGTTATGGATCACGTCGGGCCAGTCTTCGATCTCTTTCAGAATGAACTTGCCCGGAGTGGGGAGGGCCGCGCCGCCGGCCGCGGAGACGGGGGTGAACTCCACGCCGTAATCGCTGACGAAGCCGCCGCCGATCTCCGGCCCCTTGGAGAAGCGTACGGAGCTGCGCAGGCCCCATCCCATCATATTGTAATGGGGTACGAATTCCGGCATTTCACCGGAGAGCATACGGAGAAAGTTTTCTTTTTCGGTGAGTTTGTATTCCATCTCTCGGCCTCCCCAGGGGCGGGCTGCCCTTGATACAGGGCGGAGGAACTGTTCTATGCGCATAAAATTCCGGCCCGAATCCCTTCAAAATTGTATATTATGTTCATATTATACCGGAACGGCCTGTGCTTTACAAGCCATTTTCCCTGTGTTATAAATAAATCAGGAAAACGAGAATGGGGGTAAGCCAATGGAAGTCATCGACCATGTGCGTCTCAGTGAGGACGGACGGAGCCTTGTGATCCTGGATCAGACCCAGCTGCCGAATCAGCAGGTCTATCTCACCCTGGAGACCCGGGAGGAATGCTATGAGGCGATCAAGGAGCTCAGGGTGCGGGGCGCTCCGGCGATCGGCATCTTCGCGGGCTTTGCCATGTATATCCTGAGTCTCCGCTATCCGAAGGAGAACTTTCTGCAGCGGTTCCGGGAGGACGCGGACTATCTGAATTCCTCCCGTCCCACGGCGGTGAACCTGAGCTGGGCCTTGAAGCGCATGCGCCGTACGGCGGAGGAGAGCGGGGGAGATACGGATGCCCTGCGTCGGGAATGTCAGGCGATCCTGGAGGAAGACATCGCCATGTGCAGGGCCATCTCGGAATACGGCCTGAGCCTGCTGCACGAAGGAGACGGGGTCCTGACCCACTGCAACGCAGGTCCGATCGCCACCTCCCGTTACGGGACCGCCATCGGCCCGCTGCTGCTGGGCCGGGAGCGGGGGATGCAGTTCCGGGCCTTCTGCGATGAGACCCGTCCGCTCCTTCAGGGCGCCCGTCTCACCAGCTGGGAACTGAGCCGCGCCGGGATCGACACGACCCTGATCTGCGACAATATGGCTTCCATCGTGATGAAAAACGGCTGGGTGCAGTGCTGCTTCGTGGGCTGCGACCGGGTGGCCATGAACGGGGACGCTGCCAACAAGATCGGCACCTCCGGGGTGGCGATCCTGGCGAAGCACTACGGCATCCCCTTCTACGTGCTGGGGCCGACCTCCACCATCGATCCCGCCTGTCCCGACGGAGATCATATCCCCGTGGAACTCCGGGACCCGGAGGAGATCCGCAGCAAATGGTATGCACAGCCTATGGCGCCCGCCGGAGTGAAATGCTATAATCCCGCTTTCGACGTGACCGATCACAACCTGATCACCGGCATCATTACGGAAAAAGGCATCTGCCGCCCGCCCTATACCGAGAGCCTTGCGGCGCTGTTCAGAAAGGAAGAGTAAACATGGGTAAACTGATTTCCTCCCCCTCTGCCTGCATCGAGGCGGATCCCGACCTGATCGCCAAAGTGGTGCTCATGCCCGGCGATCCCCTGCGGGCCCAGAAGGTCGCTGAGACCTATCTGGAGAATCCGGTATGCTTCAATACCGTGCGGAATATGCTGGGATTCACCGGCGCATACAAAGGCCGCCGCATCTCCGTCATGGGCAGCGGCATGGGCGTCCCCAGCGCGACGCTGTACGTCCACGAGCTGTTCAGCTTTTACGGGGTGGAGACCGTGCTTCGCATCGGCTCCGCCGGAGGCATCGGCGCGGACGTGAAGCTGCGGGATCTGGTGGTGGCCATGACCGCCTCCACCAATTCCAACTACTGCATCCAGTATCAGTTCCCGGGCCAGCTCAGCCCCCAGGCGGACTACGGTCTCCTGCGCCGGGCGGTGGAACTGGCGGAGGGCCGGGGCATTTCCGTGAAGGTGGGCAGCGTGTTCACCGCGGATATGTTCTATAACCAGAACGACAAAGCCGCCGGGCAGTACCGGGACATGGGCCTCCTGGCGGTGGAGATGGAGACCGCGGGCATCTATTGGGAAGCCATGGCCTCCCATAAGCGGGCCCTCAGTCTGCTCACCATCTCCGACCACATCTTCACCGGGGAAGGACTCAGCGCCCAGGATCGGCAGGACTCCTTCACCGAGATGATGGAGGTCGCCCTGGACACGGCCTGGGAAGCGGCAGAGTGAACGGGCCCCGGATCATCGAGGTCCGGGATCTGGATATCCCGGAGCTGGAGGTCTACGCCAGGCTGACGGAAACGCAGCTCCGCAGCCGGGTGGACCCGGAGAAAGGGATCTTCATCGCGGAGACGGCAAAGGTGGTGACCCTGGCCCTGGAGGCGGGGTATCAGCCCGTGTCCCTGCTCATGGATCGAAGACGGCTGGAAGGGCAGGGCAAAGCCATCCTGGAACGATGCGGAGATGTCCCGGTCTACACCGGGGAGCGGGAACTGCTGAGCCGTCTCACCGGGTACACCCTGACCCGGGGCATCCTCTGCGCCATGCGCCGTCCGCAGCCGCGGACCGCAGAAGAGATCTGTTCCGGCGCTGCGCGGATCGCCGTGCTGGAGGACGTGACGGACAGCACCAACGTCGGCGCGCTCTTTCGGTCCGCAGCCGCCCTGGGGATGGACGCCATGCTCCTCAGTCCCTCCTGCTGCGATCCTCTGTGCCGCAGAGCGGTACGGGTGAGCATGGGGACCGTGCTGCTCCTGCCCTGGGCCAGATTGGGAGACCGGGGCGAGGACTGGCCGGGCGGCGGCATCGCCCGACTGCATGACATGGGCTTCCGGGCCGCAGCCTTGGCCCTGCGGGAGGATGCGGCGGTTCTGGGGGATCCGGCTCTGGAAAAAACGGAAAAACTGGCGCTCTTACTGGGAACCGAGGGGGACGGTCTCCGGCAGGAGACCATTGACCTGTGCGACGCTGCGGTGCGAATCCCCATGAGCCGGGGAGTGGACTCGCTGAACGTGGCCGCCGCCGGTGCGGTGGCCTTCTGGCAGTTGGGAAACAAGGAGGTAATCCAATGAATTACAATGCGGAAACCAGGACCATTACCACGAAAAACCTGATCCTTCGTCCCTTCCGGGAGGAGGACGTACCCGCCATAACGGCGGAGATGAACGATCCGGAGGTCGTCAAGACCACCCATGCCATGAGCTATCCCTTTCCGGAGGAGAACGTACGGCGGTGGATCGGGGGAATGAACGCCTCCTGGGAGAAAGGGTCCTCCTGCGTCTTTGCCGTGACGGGCCGGGAGACCGGGGAGATGTACGGATTCATCTGCCTTGTGATGGAGCCCCGGGACCACCGGGCGGAGCTGGGCTATGCATACGGCCGCCGCCACTGGGGCAAGGGCATCGGTACGGAAGCCTGCAAAGCGGTGATCGACTTCGGCTTCCAGGTGCTGGACCTGCATAAGATCTATGCCCGGCATTTCGTCTCCAATCCCGCCTCAGGCCGGGTGATGCAGAAGAGCGGAATGGAGTATGAAGGCACCCAGAAATCCCATGATTATAAGGACGGCCGCTATGAAGACGTCGCCTCCTACGGCATCCTTCATCCGTAAAGCCGGGGCGGCTTCAGCAGTTCTGGGGGCGGCCGGGTTCCTGAGCCTGTATCTGCCTTACCGGATCGCCTTCCGCTCGCCTCAGAAGGGACAGAACGATATTTATCGCCTGCCGCCGGGAGAGCAGTATGAGCCCCGGGCGGAGGAGATGCGGGAGATGATCCGGCGGATGGCCGCCGAGCCCTGTGAACGGGTCAGCGTCACTTCCCGGGACGGACTGAAGCTCCGGGGCAGGCTCTATCTCCGCGGCGGCCCGGAGGCACCGGTGGATCTTTGCTTCCACGGCTGGCGGGCGACCGGCCTGCGGGACTTCAGCGGCGGCGGACTCTTCCTGCTGGGGGAAGGACATAACGTGCTCCTGGCGGATCAGCGGGCCCAGGGGGACAGCGAAGGCAGGACCATGACCTTCGGCGTCATGGAACGATGGGACTGCCTGGATTGGCTGGCGTACATCCAGACGAGAACGGAGCTGCGGGGTCCGGTGACACTGTACGGGGTGTCCATGGGCGCTGCGACGGTGCTTCTTGCCTCCGCCCTGCCTCTGCCGGGAAACGTACGGAGTATCATTGCGGATTCTCCCTATTCCTCTCCGGAGGCCATTCTGGGAAAGGTCAGCCGGGATATGGGCCTGCCGAAAAAACCCGCCCTGGCTCTGCTGCGCGGCGGCGCGTCCCTTTTCGGCGGCTTCTCCTTCAGAGGGGCGAGCTGTACGGAGGCGGTGAAGCATACCCGGGTGCCCATCCTTCTGATCCACGGGGAGGAGGATCGTTTCGTGCCCCTGGAGATGAGCCGGGAGATCGCTGCGGCGAATCCGGAGATGGTTCAGCTCATGACCTTTCCCGGGGCGGGCCACGGGTTGAGCTATATGTCGGATACGGAGCGGTATCGGCACGAAGTTTCCGAATTCTGCGCCCGGGCACAAAAAACAGATTCAGCTACTTGACAAATACATGGACCTGTGCTAAAGTTTCACATAATTTCATAACCAAACGCAATGACGGGAAAGAGTACGCTTTACTGCGGCATTCAGAGAAGAGGCGGCCGGTGCGAGCCTCAATGCCAATGGAGCCGAAGCCATCCCCGAGCGGCAGGACGTAAAGGAGTCTTCCGAGTAAGCCCTGACGGGTACCCTCCGTTATCTGGGAGCCGGTATGTCGGTACCGGGCAGAGTGCGGGCCTTCGGCCCGAATTCAGGTGGTAACACGGATATGTTTATATCCGCCCTGAGCTTAGGCTCGGGGCGGTTTTTATTTGGAGGAAACGATCATGAAACGTGAATTCAACCAGTCCAGCAAACTGAACAATGTGGCCTACGATATCCGGGGACCCGTGATGGACGAGGCGATGCGGATGGAGGCCAGGGGCGCGCAGATCCTGAAGCTCAATATCGGCAACCCCGCCCCCTTCGGGTTCTTTGCGCCGGACGAGGTCATTCTGGATATGATCTACAACCTTCGGGCCAGTGAGGGCTATTCCGATTCCCAGGGCCTGTTCTCCGCCCGGAAGGCCATCATGCAGTACTGCCAGCTGAAGCATATCCCCAATGTGGGGATCAAGGATATCCTCACCGGCAACGGAGTGAGCGAGCTCATCACCATGACCATGCAGGCGCTGCTGGATAACGGAGATGAGATCCTGGTGCCCAGCCCGGACTATCCCCTCTGGACCGCCTCCATCACCCTGGCGGGGGGGAAACCCGTGCACTATGTATGCGACGAGGCCTCCGACTGGTATCCGGATATCCAGGATCTGCGGAGCAAGGTGACGGATAAGACCAAAGGCATCATCGTCATCAATCCCAACAACCCCACCGGCGCTCTGTATCCCAAAGAGGTGCTGGAGCAGATCGTGGAGGTGGCCCGGGAGCACGATCTGATCCTTCTGGCGGACGAGATCTATGACCGGCTGGTGATGGAAGGAGAGGAGGAGCATGTGGCGCTGGCCTCCCTGGCGCCGGATCTGCTCACTCTTTGCTACAACGGCCTCTCCAAATCCCACAGGGTGGCAGGCTTCCGCTGCGGCTGGGTCTGCCTGGCGGGGGACAAGAGCCATGCCCAGGGGTTTATCGAGGGCTTGAACCTGCTGGCAAAAATGCGCCTCTGCTCCAACGTGCCCGGACAGAGCATCATCCAGACCTCCCTGGGCGGCTATCAGTCCATGAACGAATATCTCTGCAGGGGAGGCAGACTGTATGAGCAGCGGGAGTATATCTGGAACGCCCTGAACAGCATCCCCGGCATAACCGCCGTGAAGCCCAAGGCAGCTTTCTATATTTTCCCCAGAATCGACACGGCGAAGTTCAATATCTCCAGCGATTCCCAGATGGCCCTGGATCTGCTGAAAAAGACCCATATTCTCGTTACTTCCGGAAGCAGCTTCAACTGGGGCAGCTCGGATCACTTCCGCATCGTGTACCTGCCCAACATGGAGGATCTGAAAACCGCCATGGAGCGGATGACGAACTTCTTCGCAGGGTATTACCAGGGAAGGGATTAGGGGAGCCTGAGCCCTTCCGAAGCATCCGCCCCCAGCAGGAGCATGGCTCCCGCAGCGGCAAGCACGGCCTCCGGCTCCGCAGGAGCCTCCAGCGTGACCGGGATCTCCTGGGGCTCCAGCAGCGCCCCGTTCAGGGCGGAAATATCCGATTGCAGCGCCAGCATGGCGCTGTCTGCTCCGATGCTGGAGAGAGTGAGATCGTCTCCGTACCGCAGACCGCAGGAGACAGCCCGGATCCCCGGAAGCGGGGCCTGCCCCACAGCCAGGACCAGACCGTTTCCCTCCTCGCTGATGGAAGCGCCGGGAGAAAGGATGAGGAGATCCGCCCGGCTTCCGGAGCAGATCGCGGCGTCGATGGTCCCATCCCGGCTTGCCTTTTTCAGGCAGCTTTTCACATAAGGCTGCAGCCTGGAACTGCCGCCCGTTCCGAAAGAAACGCTGAACATAACGATCACCCGGACATAGTTTGATATGTCCGGGTGATTTTATGCGCTTTTTCGCGGTTCTTATTTCAGCTTCAGCAGACCGGCGTGATTCCGGAAGTACCGGAAACCGGACCAAAGGGTGGTGATCACCATCAGAGCCACGCACAGACTGTCTATGGAAAAGCCGGGGAACAGCTCCAGGGAATGCAGGGAGGTCATCATCACGCAGAGGCAGACCATGGTCACGGCTGTTTTGATCTTGCCGGAGATCCCGGCGGCAATGACGATGCCGCTGTCCACCGCCACCAGCCGCAGAGCGGTGACGGCAAACTCCCGGGCGATGATGAGAAAAGCGGCCCAGGAGGGGATCTGTCCCCATTCCACAAAGATCAGGATCGCGGACGTGACCAGAAGCTTGTCTGCCAGAGGATCCATGAACTTGCCGAAGGTGGTGACCTGGCTGTACTTCCTGGCGATGTAGCCGTCCACGCTGTCGGAAATGCTGGCCAGGATGAAGATCCCCAGGGCGATGATATTGGAACCCGGGAACCGCAGAAGCATCAGAACTACGAATACGGGGATCAGTGCGACCCGCAGCATGGTGATCTTATTTGCAGTCGTCATCGAAAAGGAACCCTTCTTTCTGTCAGAGCTGTGGGCTCAGTCCGCCAGCTCTCCCACCAGGTCTCCATCCAGCGTTTCGGTGATGCGGACCCGGACGAAGGAGCCGGGCTGTACGTTTTTTCCGGTGAAAAAGACCTTGCCGTCCACATCGGGGCTGTCCGCATAGCTGCGGCCGTACCAGCACTCCGCTACCACGTCGAAGCCCTCCGCCAGAACCTCCTGTACGGTGCCGATGCGGCTCTCGTTGAACTCGTCCATGATCCGGGACTGGAGCTCCGTGATCAGATCGCAGCGTCGTTCCGCCGTTTCCGTATCGGGTCGTTCCATGGAACAGGCAGGGGTGCCTTCTTCGGGAGAATAGGGGAAAACTCCGGCACGCTCCAGCTTGGCCCTGCGGAGGAAATCGCACAGCTGACCGAATTCCTCCACCCCTTCTCCCGGCAGACCGGTGATCAGGCTGGTGCGGATCACCAGGCCGGGGATATGATCCCTCAGACGGGTGAGGAGAGCTTCCAGATCCGCTCCGCTGCCCCGACGGTGCATCCGTTTCAGAATACCGTCGTTGATGTGCTGGATGGGGATATCCAGGTATTTGACAACCTTTTCTTCCTCTGCCACGGTGCGGATGAGCTCGTCGTCGATCAGATCGGGATACAGATAATGGAGGCGGATCCAATGGATCCCCTCGATCCGGCAGAGCTCCCGCACCAGTTCGGCCAGACGAGGCTTGCCGTAAAGATCCAGTCCGTAACGGGTGATGTCCTGAGCCACCACCAGAAGTTCCTTCACGCCCCCTGCAGCCAGACCTCTTGCTTCCTCCAGGATGCGTTCCATGGGACGGGAACGGTATTTGCCCCGGATGGAAGGGATGACGCAGAATGCGCAGCGATTGTCGCAGCCCTCGGCGATCTTGAGATAAGCCCAGCCCGGACCGGTGCTGACGATCCGGCCGGCTTCGCTCACCGGTGCGTTCAGATCCCCCAGGAGAAGCGGGGTCTCTCCCGCCTCCGCCTGCTCCAGCGCAGTGACGATCTCGTCGAAGGAGCCGGTGCCCAGGATACCGTCCACCTCGGGGAGCTCCTCCAGCAGTTCTTCCTTGTACCGCTGCGGCAGGCAGCCGGCCACCAGCAGGGTCTTCAGCTTTCCGGTCTTCTTCAGCTCGGCGCATTCCAGAATGTTGTCGATGGCCTCCGACTTGGCGCTGTCGATGAACGCGCAGGTATTGATGATCAGCGCGTCCGCCTCGGCAGGATCGTCGGTGATCGTATATCCCGCTTCTTTCAGGAGACAGAGCATCTGCTCGCTGTTGATCAGGTTTTTCGCGCAGCCCAGGGAGATCAGTCCCACGGTCTTGCTCATGGTTCCCATTCCTTTCACTTCTGAGATGATCAGAATACCGGATCAATCCTCCGGCTCGGCCTCCCATCGGCGCAGAGCGGAGCTGATCTCCTCCCAGCCGTAGCCGCGGCGCTGGAGATAGGCGGCCAGCTTCTTCCGCTGCGCGGCGTCCGGTACGGTCCCTTTCAGACGCGCGGCGATCAGCGCGTCCAGTTTATCCTCTGCAGCGGGGAGAGAGTCCAGGGCATCCGACCAGTATTCCCGGGGGACCCGGTGCCGCATGAGCTCCTGTTCCGCCCGCCGCCGTCCGTAGCCCTTTGTCCCGCAGCGGCGGACGATCATCTCCGCGTAAACCGCCTCGTCGATCACGCCCAGGTCGACCATCCGCCGGACCGCCGCCTCCGCGTGTTCGGGTGAAGCGCCTTTCTCCCGCAGTCTGCGTTCCAGTTCCCCTGCGGACATGGCCCGGCGGCTCAGCTGCTCGGCGGCCTTGATGCGTACGGAATACGCTTCGCAGGCGTCCTGAAGCGTCTCCAGGGCCTCCGGGTCCAGGTCCATGCCCGGGAAAAGGTTCAGATCCATAACCTCCCGGGGGCCGCAGCGGAGCTCCATGCCGTCTTCCAGCTCCAGGAGGAACCGTTTGCCCTCATCCAGGGGCTTGATGTGGATGAGACGCACGGTCAGTCTTCAAAATCCTCCGCGTCCACGCTCACTGCACGGCTGGCGGGGGTGGCGGCGGTCGGCTTCGGCGCGGGCTGCTGGCGTTTGACCATGGCTTCCTTCACCTGTGCCTCCAGCTCGTCCGCCACGTCCGGATTTTCCTTCAGATAATTCTTCACGCTGTCCTTGCCCTGAAGCCGCTGATCCCGGAAGGTGAACCAGCTGCCGCTTTTTTCGATGATCCCCAGCTGCAGGGCGATATCCGTGAGTTCGCTGGAGCGGGAGATGCCTTCGCCGTAAATGATATCGAACTCCGCTTCCCGGAAGGGGGGAGCGACCTTGTTCTTCGTCACCTTCACCCGGGTGTGGCTGCCGATCTTCTGGCCGCCCACGCTGAGGGTCTCGGTGCGCCGCACGTCCAGGCGGACGCTGGCATAGAATTTCAGGGCCCGGCCGCCGGTGGTGGTTTCCGGGTTGCCGTACATCACGCCGATCTTTTCCCGCAGCTGGTTGATGAAGATCACCACGCAGTTGGTCTTGGAGATGGATCCGGTGAGCTTCCGCAGAGCCTGGGACATGAGGCGGGCCTGGAGACCCACGACGCTGTCTCCCATCTCCGCCTCGATCTCGGAACGCGGGACGAGAGCCGCCACGGAGTCGATCACCACCACGTCGATGGCGCCGGAGCGCACCAGGGCGTCGCAGATCTCCAGCGCTTGTTCGCCGGTATCCGGCTGAGAGATGAGCAGGTTATCGATATCCACGCCCAGAGCCTGGGCATAGGTGGGATCCAGCGCATGCTCCGCGTCGATAAAGGCCGCCTCGCCCCCCGCCTTCTGCGCAGAGGCCACGATATGCAGCGCCAGGGTGGTTTTGCCGGAGGATTCCGGTCCATAGATCTCAACGATCCGGCCCTTGGGAACGCCGCCGATCCCCAGCGCAAGATCCAGAGCCAGAGAACCGGTGGAGATGGCCTCGATCCCGGAGTTTGCTGCTGAGCCCAGCCGCATGATGGAGCCCGCGCCGAACTGGCGTTCGATCTGGGCCAGGGTGGTCTCCAGGGCTTTCTGTTTATCCGCCGCGGGGGCTGCCGGCTCAACGCCGCGTTTTTTCTTGTCGGCCATGGTTCATTTTCTCCTTTATGATGATCTTCAAATATTCAGTCAAACTGTATCCTGCGGTCCCGGCTTGCGGAAGACGAGGGTGCGTTCGGTGCCGTGATCGTCCATCAACGTGTCTGTCGGGACGATCCCGCATTCCTCCGCCAGGCGGCGGAGAGTCATGCTCTGCCCCTCTCCGCATTCCAGAACGAGCCAGCCGCCCGGACGGATGATCCTCATCCACCGGGCAAAAATACTGCGGTAAAAGTCGAGCCCATCCTCGCCCCCGTCCAGGGCCAGCCGGGGTTCATAATCCCGAACGGAGGGATCCAGAGTTTCCAGCTCCCGGGTGGGGATGTAGGGCGGATTGCACACGATCAGGTTGAATTCTCCCAGACGGGGGGAAGGCCCCTCATGTACGTCCGCTTCGGCGCACAAGACCCGGCCGCTCACATGGTTCAGCATCGCGTTGCGCTTGGCCAGGAGCAGCGCTCTGCGGTCCAGATCCGCCAGGATCACCCGGCAGGCGGGGATCCGCGCGGCGATGGCGATCCCGATGCAGCCGGAGCCGGTGCACAGATCCAGAACGCGGGGTTCGGAAGCGTCCGCAAGACACGATAAGGCGGCGTCCACCGCAAGCTCGGAGTCTGCGCGGGGGATGAGCACATTGGGGTTGATCTCCAGATCCAGGCCGTAGAAAGACCAGGAACCGGTGAGATAGGCCGCCGGTTCTCCGGCGAGCCGCCGCCGCACCAGATCTTCCGCCCGCTGGAAGAAGGATTCATCGGGGTACATACGGATATCCCGCAGGAATTCCTCCGGGCTTTTGTCCGCAGCGAAAGCCAGCAGCAGCCTGGCCTCCAGACCCGCCGCTTCGATGCCCGCAGCCTTCAGCCTGCGCCGGGCATCCAGATAAAACTCGTTATAGTCCCGGATCATCGCGCATCACCACCGATCCGAGCCCTTTTCCTCCGGAATGACCAGCTTCAGCGCTTCGATGGCGCACTCGATCATTCCGTCGTCCGGTTCGTACACCGTCAGGCGCTGCAGGGCTTTTCCGGGAGCCGAGAGGATGGAGGAAAGCCAGTTGTCGTGCCGTCCCACCCAACGGTTCAGCTCATAGCTGAAGGCCACCACCACCGGCAGGAGCAGAAGCCGCAGGACCAGGGCGATCAGTTTGTTTTTCCAGCTTACCACGCTGAATACCAGTATGCTGATGATCATGACCACGAAGAGAAAACTGGTGCCGCAGCGGGGATGGGCTCTGGGCTGGGGACGTACGTTTTCCACCGTAAGCTCCAGCCCCTTCTCATAACAATGAATGGATTTGTGTTCGGCTCCGTGGTACTCGAAGACCCGGTGGATATCCGGGACCCGGGTCACCAGCCAGAGGTAGAGAAGAAAGATCAGGATGCGCAGCGCACCGTCGATGAGGTTCTTCACAAAGCTGGACCGGATCGGCCCCGTCAGAAAGGCGGTGAGCAGATAGGGGAGGAGCATGAACAGGCCGACGGCCATGATGACGCCCAGAGCAACGGAGACGCCGATGATGAGCTTTTTTGCCGTTTCTCCCTGAAAATGTGCGTTGATCCACCGATCCAGCTTGTCCTCCTGGGCGGCCTGTTCCTCCTCCGGAAGCTGTTCGGCGGAGAACATCAGGGCTTTGACTCCGTGGACCAGAGAATCAAAAAAGGTTACAACGCCGCGGATGAGCGGCAGACCGCAGACCGGGTACCGGTCCTTGATGAGCCGCAGCTCCTCCACCTTTCGGATGAGCCCGTCCTGGCCGCGGCATACGATGGCCTCCTTCTTGGGGCCCCGCATGAGGATGCCTTCCATCAAAGCCTGGCCGCCGATGGTCGTACGGAAATCGTTTCCCTGTTTCTGTTGATCGGACATGGATAAGATCCCTTCTCCAGTGTTGTCGTTATTCGGTGGTGGGCAGGAGGATCGTGACCACGGTCCCGGTGCCCTCGTCGGCATTGGCGATGTCCAGAACGCCGTTGTGCCGACGGATGATCTCGTCGCAGACGGCAAGGCCGATGCCGCTGCCCCTGGCCTTGCTGCTGCCCTTGTAGAATTTCAGCTTCACACGGGGCAGCTCATCCGGCGGGATACCGGGACCATAATCCCGGATCCGGATGCGGACGCAGTCGCATCCCGTTTCCGGCGCGTTCTCCACCAGGTCGCTGGTGACCGTGATGCGCTTGCCGCTGCCTCCATGCTTGGCGGCGTTGTCCAGAATGTTCAGGATCACCTGTTTCAGCCGCTCCGGATCGCCGGGGATCAGGGGGAGCGGATCCTCGGGGGGATCGTAGAAGAGCTGGATCCCTTCCTGCTTCAACAGTTCCCTGTACGTAAAGATCGCTTCCTCCAGTTCGGCGCCCACATCGAGCATTTCGATGTTCACCGTGAACCGGCCGTCTTCGATGCGGGTGAAGACCAGGAGCTCTTCCACCATGTTTGAGAGCCGTCTGGCCTCCTTGAGGATGATGTCCAGCCCCTTCCGGCTGTCCGCGCTGAGAGTCTCGTCGTATTCCAGCGTTTCGCCCCATCCGGCGATGGCGGTGAGGGGGGTGCGCAATTCATGGGAGACGGAGGAAATGAACTCCGCTTTCATTTTTTCCGATTGGCTCAGCTGCATGGACATCTCATTGATGGCGCCGACCATGTCCCCGATCTCGTCCTCATACTTGTTTTCGATCTGGGCGCCGAAGCCGCCGTCCGCGATGCGCCGGGTCATTACCGTGACCTTCTGGATCGGGGAGAGGATGGAACGGATAAAGAACAGGTTGCTGATCAGCACGACCAGGATCACGCCCAGTCCGATCCCGCAGCCCACAAGGATGCTCAGAAAGACCTGTCGGTCTACCAGCCGCAGACTGGTGACGTATCGGATGACGCCCACCACCTGACCCTGACCGTACAGCATGGGGCTGGAGACCGCCAGAATCCGCTCGCCCGTGGCCGGGCTGCGGCCCTGCCAGGTGCTCAGAGCGCGGGTGCTGATGGCTTCGGTGATATCCGGCGTATTGGGGTGCGAGCCTGCGGAAAGGCCGGAGGTGGAGACCAGGATGCGCCCGGTGGAATTGACGAACTGAAGCTCCATTCGATCCCGGCCGTCAAAGATCTCCGTATACTTATAGGCGCTCTGGTAGTATTCCGCGTAGGTGCGGGTGACATAATTGGCGAAGAAGTCCGAGGAGGTCTTGGCCTTGGACTCCAGCGTGGAGCGGATGCCGCTGTAGTAGTAGCTGCTGATGGCAAAGGAATAGGCGGCCAGCCCCAAAAGCAAGGCCAGCACTACCAGAAGCATGCTGTTGAGCATCCATTTGGCCCGGATGCCCCGGAGATTCAGGCCGCTCCGGCCGCGCTCCTTCAGATCCCCCATTTGTAACCGTATCCCCAGACGGTGGTGATGCAGGTGGGGTTCTGAGGATCATCCTCCACCTTCAGCCGCAGCCGCCGGATGTTCACATCCACGATCTTCAGCTCGCCGTTGTAATCCTTCCCCCAGACGGAGGAAAGGATCTCCTCCCGGGAAAGCGCCTTTCCGGGATTATCCATGAAAAGCTTGACGATGGCGTATTCCACCTGGGTCAGCCGGATCCGGACCCCGTTCTTTTCCAATGTCCGGTTTCGGGTGCTCAGGCGGAAGGCGCCCCGGACGATCTCCGTCGGGTCTTCGTTATCCCCGCCGCCCACCCGGCGGTACAGGGCATCCACCCGGGCGGTCAGCTCGGCGATGGAGGCCAGAGGCTTGGTAACGTAGTCGTCCGCGCCGGTCATCAGACCGGTGACCTTGTCCATCTCCTGGGAGCGGGCCGTAAGCATGATGATGCCCATTTTGCTGCCGGAGGCACGGATCTTGCGGCAGACCTCGAAACCATCCGTATCGGGCAGCATGATATCCAGAAGAGCCAGATTGATATCCGGGTGCAGCTGCAGCTGGCGGAAGGCTTCCTCTCCGGTTTCCGCTTCGATGGGCTCATAGCCGGAGCGCCGCAGATTGATGACCAGGAAGCTGCGGATGCTGGATTCGTCTTCGAGAACCAAAATCTTCTTCATGATCCCACTTCCTTTCAGGTGGAGCCGCTGATCCACTCGGAGTAAATCAAACCGAAGCTGCGACGGATCTGGGTTTCGTCCGGAGCGAGAGACCAGTCGTCTTTTGTGAGAAGCAGCTGGGCTGCATAGGTGATCTCCGCACCGGAATAGAGGATGAGACGCCCTTGTCGGGAAGCCAGTTCCTCACGGCTGGCGCCGGAGATGGTATAGATGATCAGAAAATCCGTTACCGTTTTATCCGCGCCGTTCCACCGGGAAAAGACCACCGCCCGTTCACCGGAATCCGTATCCTCCCGGCGGATGCTGATGCGGTCTCCCCAATACTCGGACAAAGTCAGATACCAGCTGTCGGAGAAGTTGTGGTAGGTGCTGAGCTGGAGGCGGCGTATGCCGCGGCTGTTGAAGGCGTACCAGTCCAGCACCCGGTATACCGTTTCTCCCTGGGCGGGCAGGGCGCGGGGGATGGGGATCTCGGGCACGCCGTCCCCGTTCATATCCCGGAGTCCCACGGAAGAACTGCGGAAGGTCCCTTCGCTGATCTCCCCGCTCCCAAGGGTGACATTCCGCAGGGTTTCCCCTTCATAGAGCAGGATATCCGTCACAAGGCCCCCGGAAACGCTGCCTTCCACAAACAGAGCGGGTTTCCGGTCAAGCAGGGCGCCGCAGGTCAGCCGGCTGATGCTCTCCATCCCCGTGGAGATGCGGGAGGAGGCGCTCACCGTTTCCCCGTCCCGGCTGACGCCGATCAGTTCGGCGGTCCCGTTCTTGTCCCCATCTCCCAGACGGACCAGCAGCAGCTCGCTGTGGCCGTCTTCGTTCAGGTCTCCGACGGTGTATTGGGTATAACCCGCGTTGGCGATGGGGGAGACCTGGAAAGCCTTGAGGGAGTATACGGTAAGCATCTTCAGCTCGGCATCCATGCCCCAGCCGACTACCAGTTCGGTCCAGCCGTCCCCGTCCATGTCCGTATACGTGACGCTCTCAATGCTGGCGCCGTCGCCTTCCACCACGGCGGCGGTCTCATATCGGCTGCCGCTGCGGATGAAAATACAGATCTTCAGAGGTCTTTCTCCGGATGTACGGAAGAAGGCAAGCGCTTCTTCGGCTCCGTCCCCGTTCACATCGTAGAATTGAACGGACTGACGGTAGCTGCCGGAGACGGGGGCGGAAAAGGAGGCGCCTTCCGCCTGCAGATCGTCCAGCGCATGCTGGAGCTCCAGATACTCCTGGGGAAGCTTGGGAAGGGCCATAAACTCTTCCATGTCTCTTCCGGGACTGCAGGCGCTGAGAAGCAGCAGGAACAGCAGCATACAGCCGAGAAGCAAACATTTTGCCAGCTGTTTCAACCTTTTCCGCCTCCCCGAACGAGATGAAAAATATACGGCGCCGCCGCCGGATTTCCTGCTTCGATATTATATCACAAGCCGGGACCGATGGATAGTCAAAATGCGGAAAACCGCTTACGTTTCCTGCAGAGTGCCGGTCAGCCAGCGGCGAAGCAGATCAAAGGCGTGGGATGCCGCCACCACGCGGCCCCGCTCCCGATCCGCCCCCATCTGTATGGGACGGCAGACCAGACGGTCCGGTCCGGCAAAGCCCACGAAGCCCGTGCCCACAGGGGTGTTTCGCTCGTCCGTACCGGGTCCGCATATACCGGTGACACTCACCGCCAGATCCGCGCCGGTACGTTCCCGTACCCCCGCCGCCATGGCAAGTGCGGTTTCCCGGCTGACCGCGCCGAACCGCTCCAGCACGTCTGAGGGTACGCCCAGGATGCGCTCCTTTACGGTGTTGGTGTAGGATACCACGCCCCCCAGAAAAACGGCGGAGGCGCCGGGGAGATCGGTGATCCGCTTGGCGATGAGACCGCCGGTACAGCTCTCCGCCGCGGCGAAGGTGAGCCCGCGTTCCGTCAGCAGCCTGAGACAGACGGCTTCCAGAGAAGGCTCGTCCACGGCATAGACCAGATCCCCCAATGCTTCGCATACCTCCCGGACCACCGGAGCGGCCAGGGATTCCGCCTCCCCCTCATCCGCAGCCTTGGCGCTGACGCGCAGGCGCATCTCTCCGGTGCCGGCATAGGGGGCCAGCGTAGGATTGCTGAGGGCCTCCATCCGATCATGGAGCATGGCTTCCACGGCGCTTTCCCCCATGCCGAAGACCCGGATATCGTGGGAGAGGAGCACCCCTTCGCTGAACTGCTTCAGCCAGGGGATCAGACCGGTCTCCACCATCTTTCGCAGTTCCCTGGGGGGACCGGGAAGCATCGCCGCCTGCATTCCCAGGGCGGTGAAGCCGCAGCCGGGGGCCGTGCCGTTGTAATTGAAAAACGGGGTGCATCCCTCCGGCAGCCAGGCCTGGCGGAGATTGTTCTCCGTCATCTCTCTGCCGATGGAGGTGAAAAACGCCCTGATCTTCTCTGCTTCCTCCGGGTGGAACACCAGCGGGAGACCGAAACAGGAGGCCAGGGTCTCTTTGGTCAGGTCGTCGTAGGTGGGGCCGAGACCGCCGGTGGTGATCAGGATATCCGCACGGCTTTTGGCGATCTCCACCGCCTCCCGCAGACGATCGGGATTGTCCCCGACAACGCTGTGCCAGCATACGTCGATACCGAGGGAGGCCAGAGCACGGGACACCTCCGCGGCATCGGAATTCACGATATCGCCCAGGAGGATCTCCGTCCCCACGGCGAGGATTTCCGCTTTATGGCTCATTGGATGGGTATCCTTTCCGTATTCTCCAGCGCTTCCCTGCAAAGAGCTTCCACGTCCAGTACGGCTTCCGCCTCTTCCACCTCTTCCGGCTTCGGCTTGGTCCGGGGATGCCGGGGCGTGAATACGGTACAGCAGTCCTCATAGGGAAGAATGGAGGTTTCAAATGTGTCCAGCTGTCGGGCGATGCCGATGATCTGTTCCTTATCAAAGCCGATGAGCGGACGGAGTACCGGCAGCTCCAGCGGCGCCTCCGTGCAGCGGATCGCCTCCATGGTCTGGCTGGCGACCTGTCCCAGGTTTTCCCCGGTGACCAGCGCGCCGCAGCCGTTGGCCATGGCTACGGACTGGGCCAGCCGCATCATGAAGCGGCGCATGATGAGCGTGAAGAACTCCTCCGGACACTTATCCCGGATCTCCTCCTGGATATGGGTAAAGGGGATCACCTCCAGAGTGAGTCTGCCACACCAGGGCAGCAGTTTTTTGGCCAGCTTGAGGACCTTGTCCTTGGCCAGCTCGGAGGTGTAGGGAAAGGAGAAGAAGTGTACCGGGATGATCTGTACCCCCCGGCGGGCGATCATGTAGGTGGAAACGGGACTGTCGATGCCGCCGGAGAGGAGGCTGACCGCCCGGCCGCAGGTGCCCACCGGCAGTCCCCCCGCGCCGGATACGCCGCCGGCGTGAACATAGGCGGCGGTTTCCCGCACTTCCACATGGACCACCAGATCCGGTTCATGCATATCCGCCGGCAGATCGGGAAAGGCTTCCCCGATGCCCCCGCCCACGTATTGGCTGAGCTGGATCGAGGTCATGGGAAAACGCTTGTCGCTGCGTTTGGATTCCACCTTGAAGCTTTTCGCCTTGCGGAGCTCCGGCTCCAGATAGCGCAGAGCGGTGTTCAGGATCGCATCCTTATCCTTTTCGCATGCGGCGGCGCGGCACAGAGAGATGATCCCGAAGACCTGCCTGCACCGGCGGAAAGCTTCATCCAGATCGATGTCGTCATCCAGAGGTTCCACATAGACCGTCGATTGGACGGAGGTGATCTGGAAGCGGCCCAGGCTTTTCAGACGCCGGGCAACGTTGGACCGGAGCCGGTCCTCGAAAAAATGCCGGTTCTGGCCTTTCAGCACCAGCTCACCCGGCTTGAGCAGCAGAATATCGTTCATCGCATTTCCTCAAATCAATACTGATCAGTTTCATCCTGTATTGTATCTGTTCGGTCATGTCCCTGTCAATCGCAACATAGGATTAAATGCGCCGCAAGGCGCGGGAAGGAGCCATTAGGGATGAAGAAGAAACTGCGCAGCGCATTGGCGCTGATCCTGGCGCTGACCATGCTGGCGCTGCCGGCAGGAGCGGAGGACGGGGAGGAAGAAGACTTCGATCCGGATGAATGGGCCGCCGCAGAGACCCTGTCTTCTCTGGATGACGTTTCTGCCTCCGTGGGAGCGGCGGTGCTCATGGAGCGGGATACCCGGACCTGCCTCTATGAGAGCGAAGCCCGCAGGCATCTGCCCATTGCCAGCGTGACCAAGGTGATGACCCTGCTCCTGGTGACGGAATCGGTGGACAGGGGAGATCTCCGGCTGGATCAGAAGGTGACCTGCTCGGCCTACGCAGCCTCCATGGGCGGGAGTCAGATCTTCCTGGAAGAGGGAGAGACCATGACGGCGGAAGAACTGATCAAGGCTGTGGCCGTCAGTTCCGCCAACGATGGGGCTGTGGCCCTGGCGGAAGCTGCGGAAGGCAGCGAAGGGGCTTTTGTGGAGCGAATGAATCAGCGGGCGCGGGAACTGGGCATGAAGGATACGGTATATGCCAACTGTACCGGGCTTCCCTGTGAGGAGGAGCATTACAGCTGTGCCTGGGATATCGCAGTCCTGTCCTGCCAGCTTCTGAGCTGCGAATGGATCCGGAACTATACCACCATCTGGACGGATACGGTACGGGATGGGAATTTCGGCCTGAGCAATACCAACAAGCTCATTCGCTTTTACCCGGGGGCTACAGGGCTGAAAACCGGCTTTACCCAGGAAGCCATGTATTGTCTCAGCGCCTCGGCCATGCGGGACGGGACGGAGTATGTGGCGGTGATCCTCCATGCGCCCAGTTCGGATATCCGGTTTGAAAGCGCAAAGCTCCTGCTGAATCACGCTTTTGCCAATTATCGGGTCGTTGAGCTCCTGCCGGATACGGCACTGCCGCCTGTGGCGGTGCACATGGGGGCTTCCAACTGGGTGCAGCCGGCAGTGTCCGGCCAGACGAAGCTCTTGCTGGAGAAAAGGCAGATCCCCGGGCTGCAGAAGGAACTCGTCCTTGCGGAGGAAACGGAGGCGCCGGTGGAAGAGGGACAGACGCTGGGTTATCTCAGGCTCCTGGACGCAGAGGGAAGAGAACTGGCCCGCGCGGAACTGACGGCGGGGGCGACGATCCTCCGGGCTTCCTGGGGCTCTGTGCTGATGCGGATCCTGCGGTTCCTCTTTCTTGGCGGCGAATGAAGCAAAACCCTGCCAAACTCCTGAAAATTCCGATTGAAGAACGGCGGCGGAAATGTTATACTGCTGTCATAGGAATCAAATACATGCAAAGGAGACGGGTTATGATCAAAGTAATCATGGGCGTCAAGGGCTCCGGCAAGACCAAGCTTCTCATCGATCTGGTACAGAAGGCATTGGATGGGGAGCAGGGGGACGTGGTAGTCATCGAGAAGGATCGCTCTCTCACCTATGACATTCCCCACCAGGCCAGACTGATCGTGGCATCGGATTATGATTTCGGCAGTACCGAGTACATGAAAGGATTTCTCAGCGCGCTTCATGCCTGCAATTACGATATCTGCCATGTCTTTATAGATAACCTGTATAAAATGTTCGAAGACAGATCCGTGGAATCTGCGGAAACGTTTTTGAACTGGCTGGAAGGGTTCAGCACGAAACACGGCGTCGCCTTTACCCTCACACTCTCCGCGCCGGTGGAATCCGCCACCGAGGGGATCAAAAAGTTTTTCTGAGAATCATCCATATCTGGCATACCCGATCCGGAGCCTGCACAGTATCCTGCGCAGGCCCCGTTTTTTGTCGGAATCTGTCGAACGGTTTTCCTTGTGCTGATCTTTTGAAGATGCTAAATTCGACATGAAAGTTCGCAAAAGTGATATTCGAGTTCGAAAGCGGACAATAACGGGGAACGGAGGGAAACTGGATTTGGTGCACTATACCGTCTTTTCTCAGCAGATTTTCACACAGGAGTTGGGAAGTTATACCGGATGGGGGATAGAAGGCCGGGAGGAGGACGGAAGCCCCGCAGGCAGGGTCGAGGACCTGACGGAGGATCGGGAGTTTGCCCTGCTGGTGGCGGCGGCGCTCAACCGGGAACAGGCGGAGCCGGTCCATCTGCGGGATATCCTGGAGGACCTGCTGGGGGTGCCGGATATCAGGGAGGCGCTTCTGCATCAGCGGAAATGAACGTCCCGCATCATACCTGCCGCAAGCTGCGGCAGGTCTTTGTTTTCTTATGCGAGGCGGAAGAGGAACGAAAACCGGAAAATAATCGCTCAGGTACCCCTGACAAAAAGCGCGTGCTGGCGTATCACGCAGATTTTCAGGTACAGAAGCAATTGTCCCGGCGGCGGTAAGGCAAGAGAACTGAACCGCCCGAGTGCCGTCGTCGGTCCTGGGGAAGCCGGCCCTCTGCGGAAGACTTGCGGAGCAGCGGCGCGGAAACCGAAGAGGGCGGATGCATAGCCTGCGCATCCAGAAGGAAAACGGAAGCATGGGTCGGCGGGTGCTCCGAGCTGCTGCACATCCAGCCCGGCCCCATGAGCGAGATCGCAGGAAAGCTGGAGGCGGTGGGGTTCATCTTTCGTGAGCGCAGCGAAGAGGGAACACCATCCCGGCATGGGGTTTCCGCCTTCCATGCCTCCCAGACATGATTAACGAAATCAACGTGTCCTTGGGACCGCCGTCACAGCGGTCCCGAGCTTTTTGAATTCGTGGGATGTATGTAGTCAGCCCCCTGAAAAAAACCTGAATTTAAGGTACTTGAACAGATTGACATTTCCGAAAAGCGGGTCTATAATATAGAACAACTCAAGTACCTTATCTTTTGCAGGAGGGATGACGCGGATGGAAACGGCTTCTGAGCTGAACGAACAGCTGATGGAGTGCATTTTCCGCCTGTTTGCGCTGCTCCGCCGGGGGCCCAGACTGCCCGCCGGGGAACCCGGTTCCAAGGTGGGGGGCAGACCCAGCGCCCAGAACCGGATCCTGCTGATGCTGAACGAATCCGACGGGATCAGCCAGCGGGATATGACCACTCTCCTGCAGCTCAGGCCCCAGTCCGTGAGCGAGACCCTCAGCAAGCTGGAGGCCGGCGGTCTGGTGGAACGGCGTCAGAACAGCCGGGATAAACGGGTGTTCAATATTTTCATGACCGAAGAGGGAAAGCTCCGGGCTCAGGAACTGATGATCGACCGGCCGGACTTTGCCTCCATGTTTTTGTCCGCCCTGTCCGCCAAGGAAAAGGAGCAGCTGCTGGAGCTGCTGATGAAACTGACGGACGGCAATGATCCGGAGGAAGCGGACCTGATGTGATCCCGCCGGAAGGGATGAATCCATTTTTGTAGAATCATGAGCGCTCCCGGATAAAGCAGGCCTTCCCGCCGACAGGCGTGCGGGAGGCGCTCGTTCTAAATCTATGAGACAGCATAGAAGGAGAAGGAAAGAGACTTGAAACTGATCTTCAAGTACCTGAAGCCGTTCATCTTCATGGCGCTGGCAGCGATAGCCCTGCTATTCTGCCAGACGATCCTGGAGCTGTACCTGCCCAACTATATGAGCAAGATCGTGAACGTGGGCATCGTGCAGAGCGGCGTGGAGGTATCTACCCCGGATGTGATCGATGAGGCCTCCTTCGATCAGGTCCTCGCCTTTGCTTCCGAAGGGGGAGCAAGGGTCCTGTCAGAGGGCTATGTTTGGAAGGAAGCCGGAAAAGCGGACGAGGTACTGCTCAAACGGTACCCCGCCCTGAAGAGCAAGGGGGCCTATGTCCTGACGGAAACAGACCCTGCCAAGCTCAGCGACATCAGATTGGCCTATGAAAAAGCCATGTATGCCCTGTATTTCGCGGCGGGCGAACAGGACTACAACAGCATGAGCGTATCGGATTTTCAGACGCTGGCCAGCTCCATTTCCGCGTCTGACCGGGAGAACGCAAAAGCGGAAGCGGCCAAGGTGGGCGGCGGAATGACAGGGAGCATCGCCATCACCTTTACCAAGCTGTTCTACAGGGAATATGAGGCTCCTCTGGCCAAGACCCAGCAGAGCTACATCCTGCGCATCGGCGGGATCATGCTGCTCTTCTCCCTCATGAGCGGCATCGCGGATATCGGGACCAACTTCTTCTCCGCCCGTACTTCGGCGGGTATCGGAAGAAGGCTGCGGCACGATGTATACGCAAAGGTCACCCGCTTCTCCAGCGAGGATATCGACCGCTTCTCCACCGCCACCCTCATCACCCGCAGCACCAACGACGTACAGCAGGTGCAGATGGTGTCCATGATGGGTCTCCGCATGGTATTCATGGCGCCGCTCTACTGCATCGGCGGCATCGTCATGGCCCTGCGGAAGAGCGTGAGCATGAGCTGGATCGTCGCCCTGGCGGTCGTGCTCCTTATGGCTTTGCAGGTGCTCATGTTCAAGCTGGTGGTCCCCAAGTTCCAGATCATGCAGAAACTGACGGATAAGCTGAACCTGGTAGCCCGGGAAAGCCTCACCGGCATCCTGGTCATCCGGGCCTTCGGCAACGAAAAGCTGGAGGAACAGCGCTTCGACGACGCCAACAAGGACATCACCAATACCGGCCTGTTCGTCCAGCGCACCATGGCGACCCTGCACCCCATCGAAAACCTGCTCCTTTCCTGCATCACCCTGCTGATCGTCTGGGTCGGCGGACATCATGTGGCGTCTTTCCGCATGCCCATCGGCGACATGCTGGCCTACATGCAGTATGTGATGCAGATCATCATGGCCTTCCTTATGATCGCCCAGATGTTCATCTTCATCCCCCGGGCCTTGGTGGCGGCGGGCCGTATCTCCGAGATCCTGGATACGGATCCGGTGATCCAGGAGCCGGAGGAGCCGCGGAACATGGGCGAGCACTGGCGGTCCAAGGGCCATATCGAATTCCGGGACGTGTCCTTCAAGTACGGGGACGCGGAAAACTGCGTGCTGGAGCATATCTCCTTTGAAGTTCAGCCTGGACAGACGGTGGCCTTCATAGGCTCCACCGGTTCGGGAAAATCCACTCTCATCAATCTGGTGCCCAGATTCTACGATGTGACCGAGGGCCAGATCATGCTGGACGGGGTGGACATCCGGGATCTTTCCCTCCACGAGCTGCGGCGGCAGATCGGCTATGTGCCCCAGAAGGGCCTGCTTTTCTCCGGCGACGTAGCCACCAACATGAGCCTGGGGAAGGCCACCGCCACGGACGAGGAGATCTACAACGCCATTCGTATCGCTCAGGCTTCGGACTTCATCAACCCGGAGAACAACGGCCTGGAGATCGCCATTGCCCAGGGCGGCGACAACGTTTCCGGCGGTCAGAAGCAGCGCTTGAGCATCGCCCGGGCCCTGCTGGAGAATCCGCCTATTTACATTTTTGATGACAGCTTCTCCGCTCTGGACTTCCGGACAGACGCCAACCTGCGCAAGGCCCTGTATGAATCCACGGAGAATGCGACGGTGCTTATCGTGGCCCAGCGGGTCAGCACCATCATGAACGCGGATCAGATCCTGGTCCTGGAGGAGGGCAAGGTCGTGGGGCACGGCACCCATAAGGAGCTGCTCCAGACCTGCGAGGCCTACCGCGAGATCGCGGAGAGTCAGCTTTCAAAGGAGGAATTGGCATGAACAGAGCGGATGATAATCGCAAGCCCGCCGGCGCCGATCCCCAGCAGATGGGGCCTCCTGCGGGAGGGCCGCCCAAGGACTTTGACCCGAGCAAATTCGATCCCGGCAAGCTGCCCAAGGATTTCGATCCCAGCAAGTTCCCGCCTCCGGGTTTCGACCCGAAGAAGGGACCTCCCAAGGGCTTCGACCCCAAGAAGGGGCCGCCGGATTTTGACCCTGAGAATTTCGATCCGGAGAAGTTCAAGGAAGCCATGGAGAACGGGGAATTCCCGGATATGCCCAAGCCCAAGGGCATTATGAAGCTCTTTATGCCCAAGTTCGACTTCAACCAGAACGAGCCCAGTCTCACGGGCATGGAGCAGGATAATCCCGGCTACCGCCCCCTGGTCCGGCCGGATACCTCCAAGATGAAGAACGGCCGCAGAGGCGGCCCTCCCGGCGGCGGCAGAGGTCCCGGCGCCATGCGGGGAGAAAAACCCAAGGATTTCAAGGGCAGCATGAAGCACCTCATCCACTACCTCATGGATTTCAAGTGGATGATCCTGCTGGTCTCCATTTGCTCCATCTGCTCCACCGTGCTGGCTACGGTGAACCCCAAGATCCTGGCCAAGATCACGGATGAGATCGCCCGAGGGGTGGCGGCGGTCACCGCCGGCGGCACCAACGGAGTGGACTTCGGTTATGTGAGCCGGGTCATGCTGATCCTGCTCGTCCTGTACATCATCAGCGCCCTGTTCGCCTATGCCCAGGGTTTTGCGCTGGCCAATGTCTCCAATAAGATCTCTTACAATCTGCGCAAGAACATCATCGAGAAGATCAATCGCCTGCCGGTGAACTTCTTCCACACCATGTCCAACGGTGAGGTCATGAGCCGAATCACCAACGACGTGGATACGGTGAGCCACAGCATGAACCAGTGCCTCACCCAGATCATCACCAGTCTGGTTACCCTCATAGGCGTGCTGGTGATGATGCTGAGCATCAGCTGGAAGCTCACCCTGATCGCCATCGCCATGCTGCCCTTCAGCGGGATCTGCACCGCCCTGATGGTGAGCATCTCCCAGAAGCACTTCCGGGCGCGGCAGAAGCTCCTGGGCACCGTGAACGGCTACGTGGAGGAGATGTACTCCGGCCAGCAGATCCTCAAGGCCTTCTGCGCCGAGGACCGGGCCCTGATGGAGTTCGACTACGAGAACGACCGGCTGTACAACGCCTTCTGGAAGGCGGAATTCCTCACAGGCATGATGCGGCCCATCATGAACTTCATCGGCAACGCCGGCTATGTGGCGGTGTGCGTGCTGGGCGCCTCCATGTGCGCCCGGGGCACCCTGTCCATCGGTTCCATTCAGGCCTTCATCACCTACGTCCGAACCTTCAACCAGCCCATCACACAGGTGGCCAATATCTCCAGTCAGCTTCAGTCCACCGCGGCGGCGGCGGAACGCGTGTTCCAGTTCCTGGATGAGGCGGAGGAGCAGGATCCGGACGCCCATCTGAGCATCCGTGATATGGACATCCGGGGCGACGTGGACTTTGATCACGTGCACTTCGGTTACGACCCGGAGGAGATCGTCATCAACGATTTCTCCGCCCACGTGAAGGCCGGTCAGCGCATCGCCATCGTTGGCCCCACCGGCGCGGGCAAGACCACCATGGTCAAGCTGCTCATGCGCTTCCATGATCTGTTGAGCGGCTCCATCAAGCTGGACGGCTACGATACCCGGGAATTCACCCGCCACGATCTGCGCGAGGCGATCGGTATGGTGCTTCAGGATACCTGGCTGTTCAACGGCACCATCATGGAGAATATCCGCTACGGCAAGCTGGACGCCACGGACGAACAGGTGGTGGAGGCAGCCAAGGCCGCCCAGGTGGACTTCTTCATCCGCACCCAGGCGGAGGGCTACAATATGGTCCTGAATGAGGAGACCAGCAACATCTCCGCCGGACAGAAGCAGCTCCTCACCATCGCCCGGGCCATCCTGGCGGACAACCGCATCCTGATCCTGGATGAAGCGACCTCTTCCGTGGATACCCGCACCGAGATCCTGATCCAGCGGGCCATGGACAACCTGATGCAGGGGCGGACCAGCTTCATCATCGCTCACCGGCTGAGCACCATCCGGGGCGCCGACCTGATCCTGTGCATGCGGGACGGCGATATCGTGGAACAGGGTACCCACGAGGAACTCATGGCGCTGAACGGCTTCTATGCCCAGCTGTACAACAGCCAGTTCGAAAAGGTTTCATAAAGCGCAAGGCAAAACGGACCGCAGTCCACACAAACGTGGACTGCGGTCTTCTTTATCGGGCCGGGCCCGGCGGATGATCACGCTCTGCCGGTCAGGTCCAGCAGCATTTTCACATGAGGGATGCCGTCCTCCGGGAAGGGGTCGGAGATCGCCCGGAAGCCCTGCTTCTCATACAGGGCTTTGGCATAGACCTGCGCTTCCAGATAGATCTGTTCCGCGCCGAAGCGCTCCCTGGCCAGACGGACGCCTTCCGCCAGGATCCGGCTGCCCAGTCCCTGTCTGCGCTTTACCGCGATGACCCGGCCGATGGTGACGTATTCGCTGCTCACGCCCCGGTCCATGATCCGCAGATAGGCCTGTATCCCGGTCTCATCCTGCAGCCATACATGAAGCGCGGCCTGATCCCGCCCATCCAGCTCGGGATAGGGACAGCGCTGTTCTACCACGAACACGTCCACCCGGAGACGCAGCAGGTCGTACAGCTCCCGGGTGCTGAGTTCCGCAAAGGACTTTGCAAGCAGCTCCATCATCGAACCTCCTTCAGATCAGGATCCCGTTGCAGTGATCGATCTCATGCTGGATGATCTGAGCCGTCCAGCCGCTGAATGTCCTCAGCCGGATCTGCAGCTGTTCATTCTGGTATCGCACCTTGATGGAGCGATACCGCTTTGTCTTTCGGGTGCCGGAGAGGGAGAGACAGCCCTCTTCCGCATCGAAGGGGCCGGAAAAGCGGATGATCTCCGGATTCAGCATGGTCATGTATTCTCCGCCGCAGTCAAAGACGATGATCCGTCGGCTCACGCCGATCATGTTTGCCGCCATTCCAACGCAGCCCTCCCGATGGGCGATCAGGGTATCCAGAAGATCCCTGGCGGTTTCCAGGTCTTCTGCCCCGGCAGGAGCGGAACGGCGGGCGAGAAAGATCGGATCTCTGACGATTTCCCGTACCAGTTTGATCACCTCACAAATCGGTTTGTAATCCCGCAGCGGCAGGAAAGCAGAGCCTGATCCTTCACGAAGAGGCCTTTGGCGGAGGGGGGACGGTCTTCTCCGGGAGAGACTCGCTGATCGCAGTGGAAGCCAGCACCAGCACCGCTCCGATCCAGCCCGGGAGGGAAAGCGGCTCCCGCAGGAACAGAACGGAACAGAGCACGCTGACCACCGGCTCCAGGTAGCCCAGGATCGCAAAGGTCTGCACCGGAAGACTGTTCATGCCGCGGAAATAGAAGATGTAGGCGATGCCGGTATGCAGAACGCCCAGCATCAGAATGATCCCCCAGGAGGGCAGATCCGGCTCCAGCACCGCCCCGGGATGCCGGATCAGCATATAGGGCAGGATGGTCGCCGCGCAGATCGCCAGCTGGAGCATGGACCGATCCAGCGCAGGGACCGCCCCAAGCTTTCGGTTGCAGATCACCAGGACAACGAAAAAGAAGGCGGCTGCCAGGCCCAACAGGACGCCTGCCGGATTTCCTCCGCCGTGTTCCGGCACGCCGGAGACCAGGACGATGCCGGCCAGCGCCAGCAGGACAAAGGGGATCTTCCGCAGGTCCAGTCGTTCCCGGAGCACCGCGGGGGCGATGAGGATCACCACCGCCGGGGCCAGATAGTTGCAAAGGCTGGCGACGGCAACGGAGGTCTGCATATAGGCGGCGAAGAGGAAGATCCAGTTGAGACCCAGGCTGACGCCGGAGAGGATCAGCATGGGCAGGGCTTTGCGGATGGCTTCCCGATCCGGCCGCTGGCCGCGGAAACGCTGATACAGAAAGATAAAAAGAGCGCCGATGACGCCGCGGAAAAAGGCGACCAGCTCACTGGGCGCCTGCACGTGCCGCAGGAACATCCCCACCGTGCCGTACAGGATCACGGCGATGAAGTATTTCATCCGCTCCGCAGCCGGTTTCACAGCGCGCCTCCTTTCCGCTTCCGCCTCTGCCGGGGCCTGCTGTCCCGGCGTTAGAAAGTCTACTGCCAATATAACAGCGAATCCCGCCGCTGGCAAGCGGCATTCTTCCGGCAGCTGCGTGCGAATCCGCCTTCCGCGGAAGAACGCCGACTCGGCGCTTTACAGTCCGCATGGGAACGGCTATACTGAAAACAGCCTGTCATACCGGCACAGGCGGGAGGAGCGAAGAGGATGGACCGAACGGACGAACGCCTGCAGAAACAGCTGGCCTTTTCTCTGGAGATCGACAAGGAAAAGAACGTGCTGCGGCAAACGCATCTCTCCGGTCACGGCCGGAGGGAGAACGATGCGGAGCATGCCTGGCACATGGCGATCATGGCCTTTCTGCTGCGGGAGTATGCCAACGAGAAGGTGGATATTGCCAGGGTCATGCTCATGTGTCTGATCCATGATCTGGTGGAGATCGACGCGGGGGATACCTATGCCTATGATCAGGAAGGGTTGAAGACCCAGAAGGCCAGGGAGGACGCGGCAAAGGAACGGATCTTTTCGATCTTGCCTGAAGATCAGAAAACGGAGCTGACCGCGCTCTTCGACGAGTTCGAGGAGGGAAGGACGGCGGAAGCCCGGTACGCCCACGCCATGGACAATCTTCAGCCCCTGCTCCTGAACGATTCCAACGGCGGCAGCGACTGGAAGGAGCACGGGGTGACTGCTGCAGCCGTCTATGGACGGCAGAAGGGGACCCGGCTGGGTTCCCGGATCCTGTATCAGGTGACGGACCGGATCATCCGGGAGAACATCCGGAAAGGAGCCCTGGCGGAGGGAGACGACGCGGGAGAAAAGAAAGACGGTGAGCCCCTGAAGTCATACCGGTATATCACGCTGCGGGAAGCACCGGAACGGAAGGAGACCGCAGCGGACTGGTTCAGCGGCAAATGGCGCGTGCCCAGGGAAGCCTATCTGGAATGCATGGAGGCCTATCTTTCGGGAGAAACGGAATACGGCTGGTATCTGTGCCTGGATGGAGAACGGATCGTGGGCGGCATGGGCGTGATCGAGAACGACTTCCATGAACGGAAGGACCTGGCCCCCAACGTCTGCGCCGTATATACGGAGGAGGACTGCCGCGGACAGGGCATCGCCGGCAGACTTCTTTCTCTGACGGTGGAGGATATGCGGTCCAAGGGGATCGCCCCGCTGTATCTGCTGACCGACCATACCGGTTTTTACGAGCGGTACGGCTGGGAATTCCTGTGCATGGTCCAGGGGGAGGGCGAGCCCCGGCCCAGCCGGATGTATATCCACCGGTGAAAAGGAACTCCGACCGGAAGCCGATAGCCTTTCCCGGCTCTACGAAGCGTAGGTAGCTTCTTTCCGGCGCTTATGGTAGACTTCCGCCCACAGGAGGCGAAAGAAATGGATAAATACGTGACCGGATCCGTGATCCGCAGACTGCGGGAGAGAAAGCAGCTGACCCAGGAAGAACTGGCGGAGCGGATCCATGTGAGCGGCAAAACGGTGAGCAAATGGGAAACGGGCAGGGGATATCCGGATATCAGTCTGCTGGGTCCCCTGGCCGAAGCCCTGGGGATCTCCGTGATCGAACTGCTGTCCGGGGAGGACGTCCGAAACCGGAACCGCGCCGCCAATATGCGCCGGGGGCGGTTCTACCTTTGCCCGGTATGCGGGAACGCGATCTTCTCTGCGGGAGAGGCCGTGGTCAGCTGCTGCGGCATCACCCTTCCGCCTCTGGAGGCGGAGGATCCGGACCCGGAACACATCCTGCGGGCGGAGCGGGTGGAGGACGAATACTGGGTCACCCTGGAACATCCCATGACGAAGGAGCATTACATCACCTTTCTCGCCGCGGTATCCGATCAGAGGATCCAGCTGGTAAAGCTTTACCCGGAGTGGGGGGCGGAAGCCAGGTTCAAAATCGACGGGGGAAAGGATCTGTACGCCTGCTGCAACCGCCACGGGCTCTTCCGGTTTCAAATAAAACAGAGGTATGAGGATCCGGAACGCCGGATCCCACAGAAAAGAGGGCAGAGATGATCATTCTCTATCGGCCGGAACGGGAGGACCTCTGGTTCCGGGAACGATTCATGAGCGATCCGGAGACCATGTCCTATAATCGGGCCTGGGGCGGTACGATCCCCTTCCCCCGGAGCGGGTGGGACGAATGGTATGACCGCTGGGTGGTCCGGCATGAGAATAAGCGGTTTTACCGGTATCTGCAGGACTCGAAAACGGACGCCTTTGTGGGGGAGATCGCATACCATTATGATGAAGAGCAGGATATCTGGCTTGCGGACGTGATCGTTGCCGCCGGGTACCGGGGGAAGGGATACGGCAGAGCGGGCCTTGACCTGCTTTGCCGGGCGGCCAGGGAGAATGGGATCGGCGTTCTTTGGGACAATATCGCCCTGGATAATCCGGCTGCGAGTCTTTTCCTCCGGGCCGGGTTTACCGAAGAATACCGGACGGAGGAATTCATCATGCTGAAAAAAACGCTGTAATCGATCACAATATCGGAATGTCAAATGAAATTGGACCGCCCGGGGATGAACACCCCGGGCGGTCCCGTTTATCCGATCCTGTTTTTCTCAGCCTTCAAAGCCGATGCCGCAGACCTCGATGCCGAATTTCTTCCGCAGCTTCTCCAGTTCCTCCGGATCCTTCAGCCGCTCCGGCGCATAGGTGCGGATGGCCTCGTAATCCTGGAGGAAGGCGAACCAATAGGGCTTGCCGCCCATGTCGTAGATCTCGGAATCCTCCAGCGCCTTCAGGCTATGGGGGGCAAAACGGGGAATGTTCACGATGCAGCCTTCCTTGGCGATATGCTTTTCCCCGTAAACGGTGAATTCCGCCAGGCCGTGGCGCACGTAGTAGAGCTCCCGCTCCCGGGGATAGGGGTTCCATTGGACGGTGAAGCCCTTTTCCATCCTTGCGCAGATCATCTCGTTGACGCCGGCGTTCTCCCAGCGGGTGGTGATGACCATGACGGTGCAGTGGGGGAATTCATAGGAGGCGTAGGGCCGGTCGGGGTTCTTCACCGCCAGGACCTGTTCAGTGGGTACTTCCTTGTAGACCGGGCGTTCCCGCATGATCATATCCATGCCGCCCACTTCCATGCGCACCTTCTGGAACTCGGGATCGTTGGCCGCCTCCGGCATCTTATCCTTCAGATGCTGGGCGATCTCCGCAAAATCCAGAGAGTTCAGGTCGTGGAAAAAGCCGCGGTATTTCACGTCCTCCATGAAAGCCATGGCGTGCTGCTGTCCGGGCTGGAGCTGGATGATGTCCCCGGGAGTGACCTTGCATTTGCGTCCGTCCACATACAGGTACATCCAGCCGCTGTCCACGAAGAAGGTCTCAAACCCGTTTTTGTGGGCGTGGCTGAAGGAGGAGGCTTCATCCGCCGTGACCTCCGGGCGCTTGGCGCACATGATGGAATCGGTGACGGAGTATTCCCGGTGCGGTCCCTCCGCCATGAGGATGGTGGACTGATATTCCCCCACGTACCCATCCGGGGCTTTCTGTACGAAGGGGATGAGCCAGCTGCTTTCGTGGTCGTTCAGGTCGATGACGATCCGCTTTTCCAGTATCATGATGACGCTCCTTTCCTCAATTGGCCTCCGCGGGGCGGAGGCAGTCTGCTGCTGATAGCTCATTCTACCATATCTGCCCATGCCAGGGAAGAGGGATTCATGCAATTAAGCCTGAAACAGCCCACTTGCAAGCAGGCCGACAGTATGCTAACCTTTGATAAAGCGTGTAACGGCAAGGAGTGACGTTTTATGTTTCCTGTCAGAAAGATCAATGAGGATCTCTTGAGAGAGATCGATAAAACCACCTTGGACGATCGTCGGATCCGCTGGAAGGAGGCCATCAAAACCGCCCCCTATACCATGCTCACCGATCGGCAGAAATTCGCCACGGAATCCTGGAAGGAGACAGAGGGGGAGGACCTGGAGCTCAGACGGGCAAAAATGGTCCGGAAGATCGCCGAGAACGTCGCTATCGGCATCCTGGAATACGACTGTATCGTGGGACGTATCGGCCCCTACGTGGTCGGAAATTATACGGAGATCGATATCGTAGGCGACTATCTGGACGGCCTGTGGAGCGAGGACGGGATCCAGGGAACGCTGCACGATAAGGTGAACGTTTCCCACGAGGACCTGGAGATCCTGCGGGAAGCCGCCCGCACCTTCAAGAACCAGAATCCCGTGGACTGCGTGAACAAGGTCTTTGCGGAAGTCCTGGGGGACTGGCCTAGAGACGTGGTGGACGCGCATCTGAAGGACCCCGATCTTTCCAGCGGGAATTTCGGCAACTGCACGAACACTTTCGACTTCGACAAGATCCTGAATCAGGGCGTTCTTGCTTATCGCGCCGAAGCCCAGGCGCACATCGACCATTTCCTGAAGAACAAGACCCAGGAGGTGGAGAAATACTTTTTCTGGAAGGCCGCCGTCATCATCTGCGACGCGACCCTTGCCCTGGCAAAGCGGTACGCGGATCTGGCCAGAGAGAAGGCCGCTGCGGAGAGCGATCCCGCCCGCAGGGAGGAACTGCGGCAGATCGCAGACATCTGTGATTATGTCCCCGCACATCCGGCCCGCAGTTTCCATGAGGCGCTGCAGTCCATGGTGCTTGTTGGCCTGATGAAGGCCCTGGAGCACCCCATGCACAATCAGCCCCATTGGGGACGGGGCGATACCTATTTGTACCCCTTCTTCATCAACGATATCAACTCCGGAAAGCTCACCCCGCAGCAGGCGCTGAGTCTCCTGGCTGAAGTCATCGGCCGCTGGGGTACGCAGCTTCAGGTACAGAGCGCCCTGCATAAGCAGACCCACCAGATCACCTACGGCATCAGCAGCATGAATCTGGGCGGCATCGGGCCCGACGGCGTGGAAAACGCCAACGAGCTCAGCTATCTCTTCCTGCACGCTGTGGGCCTGCTGCATCTGTCTTCTCCCACGGTCATCGTCAACTGGACCAGCGCCACTCCCCGCTGGTTTATGAAAAAGGCCATCGAGACCAATAAGCTGGCCGGAGGGGGTATTCCGCTCTTTGAGAACGACGAGCATATGGTGGAGAGCTTCGTGCGGGACGGCGTCTCCATCGAGGAAGCCCGCACCTGGATCGGCCGGGGCTGCGTCTGGCCCGCGCTGCCTCAGCGCTCCGAATACAAGGGCGGAGCCGCGGGTTTCAACAGTGCCGCCATGCTTCACCTGGTATTCCACAACGGTGTTGCCATTACGGGCAAGAAGCTCGGCCTGGAGACCGGAGATCCCAGGAACTTCAGGACCTTCGACGAATTCTACGATGCCTATGCGGCCCAGCATAACTTCGTGATGCAGCGGACTCTGTGGCTGGCCGATATTGCCAGGGATACGCAGTACAAGTATCTGCGGCTGCCGGCTTTGTCCGTGTTCTCCATCCGGCAGTGCATGGACAAGGGCCGGGATACCATGATCCCCGACGTACAATGCGAGTATGGCATCACGGACCGGGCTATCATCGACTGCGCCGACTCCCTGATGGCCGTAAAAAAGCTGGTGTACGACGAGAAAAAGATCACCATGGACGAACTGATCCGGACGCTGGACTCGAACTTCGCCGGGGAAAGGGGAGAAGAGATCCGCCGGATGTGCCTGGCCGCGCCGAAATTCGGCAACGATATTGCGGAAGTGGACGAACTGGCCGCCAGGGTCGGGCAGATGTCCGCCGACTCCGTCACCTCCTGGGATCACAGCCCGTATCCCGCCTTCAAATCGGTGCGGGAGGGCCTCTCCTGGCATTACGCCGCCGGTTTGGGCGTCGGCGCTTTGCCCAACGGCAGGCTGGCCCTGGAACCGCTGAACGACGCCTCCGCTTCCCCCATGCGCGGGATGGACAAGTGCGGGCCGACCGCCGTGCTCAACTCCGTTCTGCGGGGAGATTTCGGAAAGGGAAGCTACGTGGTCGCCCTGAATCAGAAATTCCCCCGGAGCGTGGTGGCCACGGACGAGGGGATCGAGAGACTGGTGGATTATACCAATGCGTTCCTGGGCGCCGGCGGCACCCATATCCAGTACAACATTGTGGATTCCGAGGAACTGAAGGACGCAAAGGTCCATCCCGAGGACCACCAGGATCTCATCGTCCGCGTGGGCGGTTTCAGCGCATACTTTGTGCAGTTGTCCTCCGGCATCCAGGACGACGTCATCGGCCGGAGCGAGCAAACGCTGTAAGACGGTTTTGCCGCCAAAAAGACCGGCCTGTCCCAGACGATAAACGATCCGTCCTCGTGCGCAGCATGAGGACGGATTTTCTGCAAGGCGGCCATATAGCGCAGGGGAAAGAACGGACCGTTCCCGGACAGTTTTCCTTCAGTCCAGCCAGCCCTCCCGTGCCTTTACGCCGAAACGGGCTTCGATCTGATGCAGATCGTCGACGGTGAGGGTTTGCTTCCAGGGAAGATGGGCGATTTTCAGGTAGACCTCCGCGGCCTTTTCTGCCGTTTCGATCAGACCGAAGGTCTCGTCCAGGCTGCGGCCTGCGCCGTAAATGCCATGCTGCGCCCAGACCACGAGCCGGGCAGTCTTCATCTTTTCCGCCGTGGCTTCGCCGATCTCGTTCGTGCCGCAGACCATCCAGGGGAGGACGTTCACACCATCCGGGAACACCATCATGCACTCCGTTTCCATCTGCCACAGGGTCCGGGTGAAGGCTTTTTCATCCAGATCGTGGATATAGGTCATGGCCAGCAGGTTGTTCGGATGGCAGTGCATGACGATGCGGTTTTCCGGGTCCGCTTCCATGCGCGCGGCGTGGCTCATCATATGGGCCGGGAACTCGCTGGTGAACTTGCCGCCGTCAGTGAAGCCCCAGAGCAGCTCCGCCGTCCGCCCGCCCTCGGCGAGCCGGACGATCCCCAGATTGGCCGCGGGATCATACTGCACGTTCTTGAAGTATTTTCCCGTGCCGGTGACCAGAAAGCATCTGCCGTCCAGCATCGGGGCGGAAAAACCCGTGGGGATCGAACGCAGAACATGATTGAGATCAAGGTATTCCGCAATTTCCGCATCCTCCAGCAGGACAGAGATATTGCCTCCGTTGCGTTCATCCCAGCCATGGTTATACATATTCGTACAGGTGCGTACCAGCTCGATCAGGACAGGCGCGCTCAGAATATCTTTCATTTCTCTCTCCTCCAACGGCTGCATTTCCTATGCCATTTCATTGGAAATGATCCGGCGTCCGCCGTTATTCGCCAGCGGCGGCGTTATTTCCCTCATGCGTGCGAAGACAGTATAACAAACTCCGGTGCGAATGTCTTGTGCTTTTTCTCGTTTTCCGCGTGATTTGAAGAAAACATCGATGCCGGAAGATGATCATGGTTACAAGGAAGGGAACGATCGTCATTTTTCAACATTTTTACAGAGAGAGGTGTTTCGAAAACCCAGGGAAGTATGGTATACTCCATCATATAGACATGGATCGTTTTCAGGTCCGCATGCAGACGGATACGGTCAAGTCAAGGAAGACGAGCGAGGTCAGACGCATGGAATCGATTTGGCTCCTGGTGGGGATCACAGCCATTGCCGGAATTGGCGGAACGGGTCTGGGCGGTGCGCTCTCCTGTATGTTCCGCAAGGATTCCGATAAAACCGTAAGCCTTCTGCTTTCCTTCGCAGCGGGCATCATGACCGCAGTCGTATGCTTTGACCTGCTGACGGAAGCCCTGAGCACCAACGGGACGGCTGCCAACGTATGGCTGGTGGTATGCGGAGTGATCGTCGGTTTTGCGGTGATCGCCCTGCTCAACGCGTGGATCGACAAGGAAACCAACCATGAGGTGGCGCATATCGACGCAAATCACCCGCGCACGTCGGACTCCCTGGAGGAGTTGACCCATGCCAACCATCTGCAGGAGCACAGGGAAGGCCGCCAGCCCCGCAACGGACTTTTCCTGGCCGGGTTGGTGATGGCGGCGGCGATCGCCCTGCATAATGTGCCTGAAGGAATGGTGATCGGCGCATCCTTTGCCAGGACGGTGCATCAGATCCTGGCAAACCGGGGCGCGTTGACCATGGCCCTGGTGATCGGCCTGCACAACATCCCGGAGGGCATGGCTGTGGCTGTGCCGCTGATTTCCGGCGGCATGAGCAAATTGCGGGCCGTGGGAGTAACGGCTTTATCCGGCGCGCCAACCGTCCTGGGAGCCGTCCTGGGCTTTCTTATCGGCACCATCAGTCCCACCGCGCTGGTGGTCTCTCTGAGCTTTGCGTCCGGCGCCATGCTGTATGTGGTGTTCGGCGAGCTGCTTCCGGAATCCATCCTGATGTGGAAATCCAAGCTGCCCGCCATGCTGGCGATCCTGGGGATGCTGACGGGTCTGGTCATTATCTATCTGTAATAGAACGCATGATCGTTCAGAGAGAGGGAAGGATGCAAAGAGTCCCCGCCGCAATGCGGAGGGATCTGAACCCTCGAAGGAATTGAATGATGTCGGCGCTGTGAGCCTGGAGATGATTCTCCGCTGGCGCTGCGAAATGATGTTGAGTCACTTCGTGCCTCAATGACGTGATGTTTGCCCTCACATACCGCAGGCACACATCATCAGCGATGCGTCATCATTGCTGCAGGCAGCATCATTGGCCCAACCGGGCACATCATTGAAAAAAGCACGCCGAAGCGTGCTTTTTTTCGTGGCGGAGAGGAAGGGATTCGAACCCTTGCCCGGTTATTCGCCGGCTACCGCATTTCGAGTGCGGACCCTTCGACCACTTGGGTACCTCTCCATGTTCAGCTGCACAGCAGCGTTACGCCGACAGTGTGGCATATTATAGCCGAAAACGGCCCGCCTGTCAATTGCCGGATCAGCTCAGAAGCAAAAACCGGCGCCGCTGAAAAGCGGCGCCGGTCGTTGATGAGGGAATGCTTACTTCTTCTCGTAGCGCTTGCGCTCGTCGACCCAGTCCAGATCGGCGCGTGCTTTGCCGAAGCCTACGTCCACGCGATCGCGGCCGATGGAGGAGCCCTTCGCGGGATCCTGCTTCCTGGCTTCCAGGCTGGCGCGCATATCGTAGCCCTCACGCTCGGAGTTGAGCATGATGTCCTCTTCGGACAGGGGAG